>Ga0268298_10004521_pt1 | contig 13530 bp, 14 predicted proteins | sample WWTPWeurt_MetaG_FD_194462 | JGI IMG/M metagenome (GOLD analysis project Ga0268298, IMG submission 194462) | Activated sludge microbial communities from WWTP in Nijmegen, Gelderland, Netherland - WWTP Weurt | ecosystem: Engineered > WWTP > Aerobic digester > Activated sludge | place... | reverse complement strand
ATTGGTAGACGTATCCTCTGGCTGCGATCGGGAGGTCATCCAAGGGCTCAATGTTAATCGCATACGATATATCCAATAGCGATTTTTGGAACTGGCCGAGTAGCTTGTATGCTTGAGATCGCATCCACCAAGCGCGCTTATAGCCGGGCTTGTCACGGATAACTAAGGAATACTGATTGATAGCTCCCTGGAAGTCGTCGAGCCCCCACAGCGCCTCGCCCTTTTTTTGGTTGTAGAACCAAAAATTCCCATTGGCTAAGGCTTCGTCAAAATATTTCAGTGCTCCTTTGTAATCCTTGTTATACATCGCCATCTCGCCGAGATCGGCAGCAATTCTGCCCTCAAGTACCTTGAGACGTGGGGCGTTCTTATAGTAAGGCCTCGATTCCAAGATCGTCTTCTGCATTGCTTCATACGAACCGCCCCAGCGTGGTAATTGACTATGAAGATAGAACTCTCTGGCGACTAAGCTCGAAGGGTTGACCTTCAGGGCGCGATCAAACAACTCGCGAGTTTTCTGCCCCCCCTCGTTCATGTCAATTTCGATCAAGAAGCAGTAAGCTTCTACCAATGAAGGATCGATACCAAGTGCCTTGTCGAAATCCGCCTTTGCTGCGTTAAACCACTCGGCCATTCCAGAGAACTGAGTATCGGTGGTATCGGAAGCCCATTTAGCCCCCCTGCTTACCCAGCCCATTTTTGTACGAAATAGACCTCGAGCTAATAGCGGCATGGCACTGCTTGGCTGATCGGCAACCCACTTGTTAAGAGCCTGACCAAGTCTTGGATCTGCTCGATAAAACTGATATACAGCCCTATGAATATCCTCTTCCGTCTTCGCTTCTACGACATAGGTTTTCTGTAGAGCTTGTAACTTGCGATCAAGGTCTTGAAATTGACCTCTTTCAAGTAGGACAAGTAGCTGGTCTTCGGCAATTGGCGTTGAAGCCGCAACTGAATTTTGGGCACATGCTGCTTCTATCTGAACCATGCCAATCAAAATCGGCAGCATCAAATACGCTCGGCTCACCATAAATCCCCCGTCCATATATCCGAAATCGGCCATATCCGCAGACCGACAAAATGCACTCTGTGCCCCCAGCTAGTTGGGTACTCAATTACTGTGCGATTTCAACGTTACAGACTGCGTAGCAACACATTCGGCGCCTTGACCGTGCCGGCTAAGCGAGGCTGCAAGAATGTTCAACTCATTTCGGCTGAATTAGACACGAAAGCATAGGAATATGGAATATGTCGATTGGAATAGCCATCGCCTACCAATAACTAACGGAGCCGCGCCTAAAGGTGGTGGACTCGAACTAAACTCCACCACTCCAATTGACCGCCGTCGGCTTCTCCGCCAGCCAAACGCCGCGTCGTCGTGTTATGGAATTCCCCATTTCGCTTCGCCCCTGCGCCGTATCGCTAGTGCCAATTTTGTGAATTTCATCCGCATTGAACCCTCAGGGTCAGAGAGATTCGGCTTGTATATCAGAAAATTTATGAGGCTAGTCTGAGGTAGACCGGCATTCCCGGACGGTCTAATTAAGGCACACCAGCTGTTCCTTGAATTTCTCCGAACTCTACGACAAGGGGCGGCATCATTTTCATTTCGCTTTTCTTTTAATCAAAGGCCGAGCCTTGTCAGGCAACATTCCATGCGGCTCGCATGACACGGACAAGCGCGGGCGAGCGGGATGCGCAGCGCGTGAGCGGCATTGCGAATACAACGTAACTTGCGTATAGTTCTTTTATGAAAGCAGTGTTCGTCGAGTTGCCGGCATTCGCGCGATTTCGCTCTGACTACCTTGATGACGAAGGGTTGCGTACCTTGCAGTTGGCTTTGCTTGAGAACCCGGAGGCGGGCGATGTCATCGAGGGGACAAGCGGCTTGCGCAAGCTACGGCGCGGCGATCCGCGACGCGGCAAGGGCAAGCGCGGTGGGTTGCGGGTAATCTACTACTGGTGGGATGGTAAGCGGCAGTTCTGGCTATTCACCCTTTACGACAAAGACGAAATGGACGACTTGAGCGCGAAGGAAAAGAAGCTGCTCAAGGACATGCTGAAGCGGGAACTGGAGACACGACAATGAAAACGCAAACCATGGCCAAGGCCGGTGCAAAAAATCGGAGCCTGTTCGCGGAGCTTGCTGAAGGTTTCGACGCGCTCGCCGAACAACGTGCCGGCAAGCGCACCTTGCATACCGAAATGCTGGAGAGAAAGCCAGCGGCGGAAATCGGCGCCGACGAACTGCTTGCGCTACGCGAGCGGCTGAAGCTGTCGCGGCCGGTCTTTGCCCACTACCTGCGCACCAATCCTCGCACGCTGGAAAATTGGGAACAGGGGCGTGCCCGCCCCAACGCACAAGCGGCCTTGCTGATCCGCCTGGTGCAGCGTTACCCGGATACCGTGGAGCGGCTGGCGACGGTCTGAATCAACTCAGGTCGGAGGCCAGCGAGGCCCTGACCGCTTCCGGTAGGGCGCCTGTATTTGCCTTGTACTCGGGGTGGTCGACACCGACCGAGATCGCCGCACCGGACTTCGCGGCGACGATCATGCCCGCCGTCAGTTCGAAGCGCAGGAAATGCACGGCCGAGGTCTTGTCCGCGTTCTCGCGTTCGAGGTCCTCGTCGGCGATGGCGAACACCGGGTCGAAGCCGGCGACGCGGACCCAGACGCGATCCTCGACACCTTTCAGTTTCGCCAGCATGACGCGGCGCCGTTCCTCGTCGGCGTACTCGATCTGCATCGTGACCTTGAAGTTGCCGCCGTCGGGCACCAGGGGCGCATAGGATTCCAGTTCGTGCAGGATGCCGTCTTCCTCGAAGATCTTCTCGACGCGCAGCATCTCCTGGATCTGGTAGCGGATCAGCAGTTCGTTCTCGAAGATCAGCAGGATGTTCTCGCCCAGCTTGACGCGGCGCAGCTTCTTCTGCGTCATGACTTCGTCGCGCATCGCGTGGCGTGCCCTGGCATAGGCTTCGAGCGTCATCAATGAATCGCGGGTGATGGTCATCGTGGTTTCCATTTATGTCTCCGCGGGACGCGGAGACGGTATCCCCTTGTGGGACCAGTCCAGTCCGTAGGCAATGCGCAACAGGGTCAGCGGATGCTGCTTTTCCTTCCTGCCGCCGGCACCCGCTTCATTCATGCCCTGCAGGATGTGGCGGCCGGCGATGGCGCAGTCGGAGCTGACGTAGTCCGGTTCGTCCTTCGCCATGGCCTTGAACACCGGCTTGCCAATCTTCATCGACAGCGCGTAGTACTCCTCCTTGACGCCCCAGGTGCCGTCGTGGCCGGCGCAGCGTTCCACCGTATTTACCGTGGCGCCAGTCATCTTCAGCATTTCCTCGGTCTTCCTGCCGACGTTCTGCACGCGGGAGTGGCAGGGGATGTGGTACGACACCTTGCCCAGCGGAACCTTGAAGTCCGTCTTCAGCAGGCCGTCCTTGTGACGCAGCACGAAGTATTCGAAGGGGTCGACCATCGCGGCGGAAACCGCCTTGCAGCGCGCATCCTCGGGGAACAGCAGCGGGATTTCGCTCTTGAACATCAGGGTGCAGGACGGCACCGGCGTCACGATGGCATAGCCGGCCTGGGCCAGGTCATGCAGCAGCGGGATGTTGCGCTCCTTGTATTTCTCGACGGTAGCGAGGTCGCCCAGCTCCAGCTTGGGCATGCCGCAGCAAGTCTCGCCCTGCACCACGACATAGGGGACCTCGTTGTGGTCGAGCAGCTTGAGCAGGTCGTGGCCGAGGCCGGGCTCGTTGTAATTGACGTAGCAGGTCGAAAACACGGCGACCTTGCCGGGGCTCCTGGCGCCGTCGCGGACCGGGTGGTTGTAGCTGGGCGTGGCGTGGGCGCGGAAGTTGGCCGCATCGAATTCCGGCAACTGGCGCTCCTTCTGCACGCCGAGCACCTGCTGCAACACGGCGCGTGCCGGGCCGAACTTGTTGGCGGCATTGACCGCATGCACCACCACGGGAATCGAGGACAGGGTGCCGACCAGTTCGGTCGAGGTCAGCAGCTTGTCGCGGAACTTCATTTTCCCCGTCTTGTACTGGATCGCCTTGGCGCGCAGCATGGTGTGCGGGAAATCGAGGTTCCACGGGTGCGGCGGAACGTAGGGGCACTTGGTCATGTAGCAGACGTCGCACAGGTAGCACTGGTCGACCACCTTCCAGAACTTCTCCTTGGGCACGCCGGCGGTTTCAAGATCGCCCGCTTCGTCGATCAGGTCGAACAGGGTGGGGAAGGCATTGCACAGCGAGACGCAGCGGCGGCAACCGTGGCAGATGTCGAAGATGCGCTCGAGTTCCTTCTCGCAGGCGGCCTGGTCGTAGAACCCGGGGTTCTTCCAGTCTATGGCGTGGCGGGTCGGGGCTTCGAGATTGCCTTCGCGCATGGCGTTCTCCGGGCAATGCGGGTGTCGGGGTTGGGGGAGGCGCAGACGGTACGGGGCGCGGCGTGACCGGGCCCCGTCCGTGATCGTCGATCAGCCGTTGAGGCTGTCCAGCGTCCTCTGGAACTTGTTGGCGTGCGAGCGCTCGGCCTTGGCCAGCGTCTCGAACCAGTCGGCGATTTCGTCGAAGCCCTCGTCGCGCGCCGTCTTCGCCATCCCGGGGTACATGTCGGTGTACTCGTGGGTTTCGCCGGCGATGGAGGCCTTCAGGTTGTCGGCCGTGCCGCCGATGGGCAGGCCGGTGGCCGGATCGCCCGAGGCTTCGAGATATTCGAGATGGCCGTGGGCGTGGCCAGTCTCGCCCTCGGCGGTGGAACGGAACACTGCCGAGACGTCGTTGTAGCCTTCGATGTCGGCCTTGTTCGCGAAATACAGGTAGCGGCGGTTGGCCTGCGATTCGCCGGCGAACGCCGCCTTCAGGTTGCCTTCGGTCTTGGATCCCTTGAGTTGCATGTCATGGACTCCTCTGCGTTGGGATTGGGGGTGCCGCACTGGCGCGCGGTGCCGGGTCGCAGGTCTTGTGCCCGCATACCTGGATGGACTGTAGTCCGGCGGCCTGCGGATTTCTAATTGTATTTTCCGACCGGCCCGATAGTCGGGTGCTATCGGCTCACTTCGCCGGGCAGGTGCCGGGCAGGTGGCAGTCGAGCACGGCCTGGCGCATCGCGTCGATCGCCTTGTGGCGCGGAAAGCTGGAGCGCCAGACCAGGCCGACGCGGCGCGTGGGGCTCGGCTCGGTGAAGTGCTTCACGCGCAGCAGCGGATCCTTGGCCGGGATGCCGTCGACACTGCTGGCCGGCATGACGGTGACCCCGACACCGGACGAGACCATGTGCCGTATGGTCTCCAGCGAGCTGCCTTCCAGCACCTGCGGCGATTCGCCGTGGCTGGCGCGGGTGCACAAGTCGAGCACCTGGTCGCGGAAGCAGTTGCCGGCGCCCAGCATCAGCAGCGGCTCGCCGAGCAGTTGCTGCGGCCGCAGCGACTTCAGTTTCGCCCAGGGGTGCGCAGCGGGCACCAGGGTGCGGAAGGCCTCCTCATACACCGGCTGGGCGACCAGCCCGGGCTCCTCGATCGGCAGCGCCAGCACCAGCACGTCGAGTTCGCAGGCCTTGAGCCGCTCCAGCAGGTTCTCGGTATAGCCCTCGACGATATACAGCGGCATCTGCGGCGCCAGGGTCTTGAGCTTCGGCACCAGCACCGGCAACAGCCAGGGCCCGATGGTGTAGATCACGCCGAGGCGCAACGGCCCGGCGAGCGGGTCCTTGCCCGCGGCGGCGACCTCGCTCACGCGCGCGGCTTCGGCCAGTGCCCGTTCCGCCTGCACCACCACCTGCGCTCCGATCGGGGTGACGCGAACATCTCCCTGGCTGCGTTCGAACAGCGCCACGCCGAGTTCGTCCTCCAGCTTCTTGACCGCGATCGACAGGGTCGGCTGCGAGACGTTGCACTTCTCGGCGGCGCGCCCGAAATGGCGCTCCCGGGCCAGGGCGACGATGTAGCGAAATTCGGTCAGGGTCATGGCGTGGCCCGGAATCGCGGCGCGAAGGGCCTATTTCTGCGTCGTCTCGGCCTTGACCGCCAGCCACTTGCCGTCGCGCAGTTCGAGCACGTACTCTTCCAGCGACTCGACGCGGTAGGGCTTGCCCGATTGGCGACCCTGCTCGATGACCACCGACTTGACCCTGATCCGGTCGCAGGCGTCGGCCCGGTCGGCGACGGCGTCGGTGCTGACGCGGCGCTGCTTGTAGTGGGTGAGGCCCTTCATCGCGGCCACGGTGCTCTGCGCCAGCTCGTCGCGGGTGATGTCGAGCGACGTCGTGCCGCCCCCCGTCTCCTTGACGTTGGCGCGCACGGCGGCATCCGGGGCGAACTTGGCGACGATCGCCTTTGCGTCGCGGCGGACGATGCCCGCATCGAGCTGGGCCAGCCAGGTCCTGGCCACCTTGCCCGGGACGCATGCCGCGGGACCCGTTGCCTTGCGCCGCTGCTCCAGTTGCCGCAGGCTGTCCTGGTCGGCGGATTCGGACAGGCGGTCGAGCTCGCCGTCGAACTCGCCGGGGACGTAGAAGTTCGGCACCTTGTCGAGCAGCACCGGCATCAGGATCGTGATCAGGGCGCGTTCCTTGAAACCCTTGCCGGCGGCGCGCACGAAGCCGACGCGCCCGGCGTCGATGTCGAGCTTGTTCTCGCCCACTTCCATGGTCGTCCCGCCGCGATTGACCTTGTCGTAGGTGCCTTCCCGGTTGGACGTGGCGGCAGCCAGTTCGGCCGAGAGCACGTAGGGCTCGTGGTCGGTGCCGCGGATGCCGATGGTCGCCGTCGGGGTCACGACCTTGCTGCCGGCGCGGTTGGTCCGCCCGATCCAGCCGCTGACGAGGCGCAGCGAGCCCGTGAGCAGGCGCACCGTGAAGCTGTCGCTGGGCTTGTCTTCCGCGGCATAGCGTTCGGCGACGAAGTCGGTGTTGGGGCGGATGGCGAGGAATCCCGCATCCTCCGTCTTGAGCACGGCCTCGCCCTGGGCCGCGGCACGCACGCGCTCGCCGACGTACACGGCGTCGCCCTCGCGCAGATGCCGTTCCGCGCCGGAGCTGCCGCCCGAGGCGATCACCTCGCCACGCACGCGCAGGACGTTAGCATAGCGCCTGGCGGGTTCGGCGGGGGAGGTCGCCGTCTCGGCCGCAACGGCAAGGCCGGGCCATGTTGTCGCCGCGAGCAGGCAGACCATTCCCAATGCGCCCAATGCGGCCTTGACGGCGTTTCGGCTGGTGCGATTCGACGACACGTTCATGTGCTACCCCTGTGCGTTTCGATAAACGAGGACCGATTGTGCACTATTTTGCAGCTCGCTCGCCGGCAACGAGCCGGCCACCGCTATCGGCGCGTCGCGTCGCCGAGGGCGGCCAAGTCGTCGGGCGTGTTGAGGTTGGCGAAGGCCTCCGCCGCGTCGTCGAAGTCCACCTCGACCGTGTCGAGCGAGGCGTGCCAGAGGCCCACCTTGCGCTCGCCTGCGGCGAGAAAGGCGTCGAGCCGGGGCGCCAGGTCGCACCGCAGCAGGCTGAAGGCCCGATGCACGCGCCCCGCGCAGCGGACCACGGCAAGCTCCGCACCCCGTCCGGCCAGTTCCGCATGCAGGCGAGCGACCAGGTCCTCGGGCAGGAAAGGAGAATCGCAGGGCACGGTCTGCAGCAGCGGCGCGGTTGCCCGTGCCAGCGCCGCATGGAGCCCGGCCAGCGGCCCGGCGGAATCGGGAATCAGGTCGGGCAGCACGGCACAGCCGAACTCGGCGTAGCGCGCCAGGTTGCGGTTGGCGCTGATCAGCACCGAGGCCACCTGCGGCGTGAGGCGCTCCAGCACCCATTGCGCCAGGGGCCGGCCGTCGAGCAGTTGCAGGCCCTTGTCGGCGCCTCCCATGCGCCGCCCCTGGCCGCCGGCCAGGATCACGCCGGTCACGTCCGGTTTCATCGCGCCATCCTGTCGCAGGCCGTGGCCATCGGCGCGCGGCAGGACGGGCAGCGGCTGGGGGCCGGCGTGTTCATGGAATCAGAATACCAGCGTCGCCCATTCCGGGTCGAGCGCGCGCGCGACGAAGGCGCTGGCCGCGATCGTCCCGTCGTATTCCGGGATCAGCGCCTCGTCCTTGCCGACCAGGCCCTCCATGGCCATGGCGCAGGCGCGAAAGCTGACGTCCAGGTTGGCGGCCTGGCGCATCATCTGGTAGATCGAGGTGTCGATGCCGGGCCAGGGCCTGAGGCCGTCGGCGACTCCCGCCACCAGCAGCCGCACGGCGGGTCCGGCGAAGTGGATCTCCACCTCGCAATCGAAGGCCGCCGCCGCTGCCGCATGCACGAAGGGCGTGCCCAGCAGGGCGGGGCGCTCGGCGGTGGCCGACCAGACGAGGATCGCGAGCTTCCTGCGGTGTCCGCTCACAGGAATTCCGCCTCCGGTTCGATGCGCCGCACATGGGCGCGATACGCGGTTGCATCCATCAGGTGGCCGCGCTCCGCTTCCCAGGCCGTGGGCCGGCCGCGCACCATCCAGCCGGTGCGGTAGGGATCGGCATTCAGCATCGCCGGCCGCTCCTCGGCCGCCTCGTTGACGTCCAGCAGCGTGAAGGAAAGCGGGGCGTGGACCGCGAGCACGGTTTTGGCGCACTCGACCGTGCCCAGTCCGCGCCCCCGCTCCACTTCCGCATCCTTCGGCTTGCCTGTGAAGGCGATGATTTCGCCGGCGAGGAAGACGCCGAAGCTGGTGGCGCCGATCACGACATGCTCACTCTCGCGCCGCACCCACATGTCGTGGGCCGGATCGTAGAGCAGGCCGTCGGGAACGGCGCCGCGGAAGGGAGCGCGGCTCATCGACTGTCCATGCTCCGTCAGTAGCCGCCGCCGGTGCCCGACACGGTCCGTATCGTGCCGCAGGCCACGCGCTTGCCCGAGTTGCCGGCCGGCTGCGACTTGTAGTCGTCCGGATCGGCGTGGATCACCACGCTGCGGTTGAGGACGCCGGCCGGGCCTTCGGTCAGCGACAGCATGTCCACCTCGGCCGAAAGGCTGGCGCGGCCGGAGGCGTCGGCCACCAGGTTGGGCATGTCGCCGGCATGTCGATCACTGCCGCCGTGGTGCCCGTGCGCCCTGCCGGCGGGATTGAAGTGTCCCTTGGCGCTGCTGGCGTCCGCCGCGCTGCAGTCGCCGGCTTCATGCACGTGGAAGCCGTGCTCGCCCGGCGTCAGTCCGGCGATGCGGGCCTCGACGCGGACTTTCTGGCCGACGCTCTGGAAGCTGACGGTGCCGGTGACCGTGCTGCCGGAACGCGGTTCGAGCCTCGCTTCGGCCCGCGGCCCGCCGGCATCCATGCTGGCGCAGCCGCCGAGCAGGGCGGTTGCGGCAACCAGGCCAATGATGCGGATGGCCGTTTGTCCGGAAACATCGTTGCGGTTGATCTTCATGGGTTTTCTCCTGGGGTTGGATGGCGGGAGGGGCCGGATGCGCCGGCAGGGCGTTGGGTCGCGTGGCCGCGCGGTTCGCGCTTCGCGTTCTTGGTTTGTGCCGCCGGCATGCCCTCTTCCGTCGATGCCCGTGCCCGCGGAGGTTACGATGTTCAGTAGTCCGCAGTACCGGGCGCTTCGCGCGACAGTGCGCCCCCGCATTCTTGGGCATTGCCGGGTCCGCCGTCAAATGATTCCTGCGCCCGCCCCGGGGTGCGCTACTCAGCGTAGTCGTCGGCCAGGACCTTGGGCGCCCGGTCGAGCCGGTAGAGGACGAATACCAGTCCGATCGTCGCGACCAGCATCAGGTGCGGGCCGAACAGCCAGAACAGCAGGGGCACGACGAAATAGTAGGCGCGCATCCCCATCGAGTAGAAATGTCCGGCCCGGTTCAGGTGGATCGCCACGTGATCGGGGGTGATCGACCTGTGGTTCATGGCCAGCGGCACGTTGATCATGTAGCCGACATGGTTGAAGACGCGGATCGACATGGCGAAGCTGAAGAAGGCGAAGAACAGGTCGAGCAGCAGGCAGATCAGCTTGAGCATCCACAGTTCCGGATGCTTGGCGCCGAACAGGTTGAGTGAATGCCAGGTCGCGTCGAGCTTGTCGCTCTGTCCGCTCAGGGTCAGCACGCCGATGATCATGAACACGGCGGTCGAGGCTAGGAAGGTCGCGGCCATGGTCGAATTGCGCAGGGTCTGCACGGCGAGGATGTCCTTGCCTTCCCGCATCACGTTTTCCACCCAGGCGGTGCGGGCGATGCGGTTCACCGCCTGCACCGTGAATGAGGGCGAGCGCAGTTCCTTGCGCCTGAGCAGCCAGTGGTAGAGGACCAGCAGCGCGGCGCTGAGCAGGAAGCCCAGCGCATCGGCGGTGTAGGCGGAAAACAGGGCTGCGTCCATGGTGTCGGCTGCGCTCCTCGGGCAGTGGCCGGTGTCCGGCGGCGCGGCCGATGCGGCCCGGCCGCCCCGGATGGCGGCCGCGGCAGGCCGCGACGTCAGGCTAGTGGTATCTCTGCTTCGCCTCGCGCTTGGCCTGCTCCTCCTCCTGGATTCGCTTCAGCCGCTTGGTTTCGAGGTTGTCGGAGATCTGGCCGCCGAATGCCAGGCCCAGCACGGCGGCAATGCCGGCGACCATCAGGCGGGCGCCGACGAACTTCATGAAGATCAGCACCCCGCCGGCGAGGATGCCGAGCACCGCCAGCAAGCCGAGCACGCCCTTGGCCCGCAGCAAGGCTCCGCAGATCAGCATCGGCGCGAAGCTGAGGACGATCACCCAGATATAGTCGAGCTGGCTCGGTTCGCTCATGGTTTCGTGCTGCTCCTGGCAATGCTGGATCGAAGTTGGCGCGGCCGGCCGATGTCCGTGCGCGAAATGTGTGGAACGGATGCCGCATCGGGTCTGCCGGGCGGAAGGAAACCGTCGCCGGATTATGCCCTCATACGAGGCCCGGCATCAAGGGCGGAGCGCCGGCGACCGCTCACCGAAGCCATGTGCCATCGATACCGGCGGAAGAGAGCGGGAGTCGAACCCACCAGGGACCGCATGGCGACCCCTGCCGGTTTTGAAGACCGGCCGCCCCACCGGGGAACGTTCTCTTCCGTTGATCCTAACTGTCCAGCCACCCATGCCCGGACCCTTCGCCGCGCAGGATGTGCTCGTCGCGCACGCGGCGAGTGTAGCCGATGCGGTCGAAGAATTCGAGGATATGGATGGCGACCTTGCGTCCGCCGCCGATGCGGTCGCGCAGGTCGGCGGCGCGCGCCGCGCCGAGCTCCGCGTCGAGGGCGGCGACCAGGCCGGCCAGCTGTGCCACGGCATCGGCCGTGAAATAGTGGTCGTGCGCGACGGGGAACAGTTCGCCGGTCCGCGCCACGCGACGGAACAGCTGGCGCACGACGTCCTCCGCGGTGCCCGTCGCTTTCGCGATGTCGCGTACCCGCGGCGGTCCGAAGGCCTGCGCGTCGAGCAGGGGCTTGAGCACGGCGAACAGGTCGCGGTCGCCGGCGGCGAGGCTGGCCTCGTGCTCCGGCAGGTGCAGCCAGGCCCGCGACGCCGAGATGCGACCGGCGGCGAGCAGTTCGGCAACCAGCGTGTCGAAGGCGGCGCGGGACAGGGTCGGCAGGGTCAGGCGGCGCAGGCGTTCGCGTTCGACGCCGACCAGGTCCGGAGCACGCTGGTGTTCGCCGGCCAGGGCGGCGATCAGCCGCTCCGACAGGGCCTGCCAGGTCGCTGCGGCGAAGCCGGTCTGCTCCTCTCCGCTGCGCACCACGCGCAATCCGGCCGATTGCCACAGGGCGGCGGCGACATCGTCGGTCAGGTTCCAGTTGGCGGCGAAGCGGCAGAGGTCGATGCCGGCGACGGACTGCTCCGTCTGCAGGCGCAGGCTGGCCGCCGGGTCTTCGTCGCGCAGCGCGGCGAGCAGGGCCAGCCGCGCCGGGCTGCGCTTGTGGCGCGAGGGCGGGAAGCAGTCGAGCACGCGGCCGCCGGCGATGCTGTGCCGGGCCGATGCGTCGCGCAGGACGAAGCGGTCGCCGCGCACGGCGAGGGCTTCGCGGTCGAGCAGGATCTCCGCCAGCACGGTGCCTCCCGCCGCGGCTTCCGTGCAGTCGAGCAGCGCGACGCGGCCGGTGATGTCGGCGGCGCCGATGTGCACATGCACCGGCGTCCAGTGCTTCAGCGCGCCCTGCGTCGGTGGCACCCGCAGTTCGGCCTGGAAGCGAAGCAGCGGGCTTGCCAGGGCAGGATCGACCAGCCACATGCCGCGCGAGATGTCGGCCTTTTCGAAATCCCCCGTCAGCGCCAGCGCGCAGCGATCGCCGGCCCGCCCCGCCGTCGCCGGGCGGTCCTGCACGTGCAGGCTCTTGACCCGTGCCCTGAATCCGCCACGTGCACCAGTTCCGGCCGGCGCGACGACCGCCGTGTCGCCGGCGGTCACCCTGCCGGAGACGGCGGTGCCGGTAACCACCGTGCCGATGCCGGCGAGCGTGAAGCAGCGGTCGATGGCAAGGCGAAAGCGCCCGTTTGCGTCGCGTGCCGGGCGGGCGGCGGCAGTCGCGTCGAGGTGGGTTCGCAGCGCGGGAATGCCTTCCCCGGTGACGGCTGACAGGGCGAACACCGGGCTGCCTTCGAGCGGTGTCCCGGCCAGCAGCGCCTCGACCTCGCCGCGCGCGGCGGCGAGCCGCGCCGCATCGACCGCATCGCACTTGCTCAGCGCCACCGCGCCGCGGTCGAGGCCGAGCAGGCCCAGCAGTTCCAGGTGCTCGCGCGTCTGCGGCATGGGGCCGTCGTCGGCGGCGACCACCAGCAGTACGAAGTCGATGCCGGTGGCACCGGCCAGCATGTTGTGGATCAGCTTTTCGTGCCCGGGCACATCGACGAAGCCGAGCACCGAGCCGTCCGGCAACGGCGTGTAGGCGTAGCCGAGGTCGAGCGTGATGCCGCGTGCCTTCTCTTCCGGCAGGCGGTCGGCATCCACGCCGGTGAGCGCCTTCACCAGCGTGGTCTTGCCATGGTCGATGTGGCCTGCGGTACCGACGATCATGCGTCGACGCTCATGCGCGTACCGCCAGCGCCGCCAGCGCTGCGGCGAAATCATCCTCGTTGCCCTCGTCGAGGCAGCGCAGGTCGAGCAGCAGGGCGCCGTCCTCGATGCGGCCGATGACTGGTTTTGGCAGCGCGCGCAATGCGGCTTCGATGCGGTTGAGCACGCCGCCCCTCCTGCCTTGCGGGCGGATCGCGAAGCCGGCCGATGGCAGGCGGTCCACCGGCAGCGACCCGGAGCCGATCTGCGATTTGAGCGCGACGATTTCGGTCGTTACCGCCAGCCCTGCGAGCGAGGATTGCAGCGCCGGCAGCAGGCGGTCCGCGACGGCGCGGATCTCGGCCTCGGGCCGGGTCAATTGCCGCACGGCGGTCAGCCGCAGGTGCAGGCGTTCGGGGTCACGGTAGAGCGCGAGCACCGCCTCCAGCGCCGCCAGGGTCAGCTTGCCGACGCGCAGGGCACGCTTCAGCGGGTTCTTCTTGATCTTCGCGATGAGGTCCTTGCGGCCCACCAGCAGCCCGGCCTGCGGTCCGC
>Ga0268298_10004520_pt1 | contig 13533 bp, 13 predicted proteins | sample WWTPWeurt_MetaG_FD_194462 | JGI IMG/M metagenome (GOLD analysis project Ga0268298, IMG submission 194462) | Activated sludge microbial communities from WWTP in Nijmegen, Gelderland, Netherland - WWTP Weurt | ecosystem: Engineered > WWTP > Aerobic digester > Activated sludge | place... | reverse complement strand
AGCAGGGCGCCATGCCGGTGTTCAGCAAGGCGCCGCGCATCCTGCGCGAGGGGCTGATCTTCCCGTACCTGGCGGGGGCGGACTTCCTGCGCTGGTGGTACGGGTCCGAACTGCGCGATACGCTCCCGTTCGGGAAGCGGATGCCCGTCTCGACCGAGCAGATCATCAACCCGCACCGCTATGGCCAGGGCGACCAGCCACTGACCCTGCGCTTCCTGCCCGGGGACGCGCCGCCGCTGTACGAGGACACCATGGGCGAGTTTGACCTCCGCGTGCTCGGGGCCGAGCTCGCGGGCCTTGCCCCGACGGCCGAGATCCAGACCGCGCTCGCGCCGGGCTGGGGCGGCGACCGGTTCCGGGTCTACGAGACGCCCGAGGGCGCGGCCCTGGTCTGGTACCAGGTCTGGGACGAGCCGGTGAACCGGGCCCGGTTCCTGGGGACCACCGGGCAGCGGCTGGAGTCCCGGCGCCGCCTGGGCTACCGGCTCGAAGTGATCCCGCTCGAGCTTGGTGGCCGGCCCGCCTCCCGCGTGATCCTGGCCCCGGACGGCTGGGCTGGTTGGAAGCAGCCGGCCACGGCGGAGATCGTCCCGGCTCAGTGAACCGGACCGGGTGATCGCTCGGCCAGCACCGCGGCCATCGCCCGGGCCGACCCGGACGCCACCTCGAGGACGGTGCTGACGAAGTCGAGGCCCAGGCGGAGCTCGTCGTCGGTCAGGCCGCGGGCGGTGCGCAGGGCCGCTCCGGGCCCCCGGGCCACCGCGTCGGCGAGGGCATCGGCCACCCGGAGGGCGACCTGGTCGCGGGGCGGGCCCTCGGAGGGGGCCGCGGTCAGTGGGCGCATCATGGCTCCATGGTTGGGGTTGCCCGACCATACCGGAATCCGGTCACCCGACCGTCAACCTTCCGACGCGGGACGGTACGCCCCGACGCCACTCCCCCCACCCCCCCGGCCTTGCCGAACGGGCCTAACCCCTCTATTTTCCGGGGCTTATGTTCGATGAGCTGTCCGCCAAACTCACCGCCGCGCTCTCCAAACTCACTGGGCGCGGCGTTCTTACCGAGGAGGCGGTCAAGGACGGCCTCCGCGAGATTCGTCGCGTCCTCCTCGAAGCCGATGTCAGCTTCGACCTGACGCGGGCCTTCCTGGAGCGGGTCGAACAGCAGGCGATCGGGACCCAGCTCCTCAAGGCCGTGCGCCCCGGGGACCAGCTGGTCAAGATCGTCTACGATGAGCTGGTCACGCTGCTTGGCGAGAAGCAGGCGCCGATCGCCTTTGCGTCGGTACCGCCCACGATCGTGCTGCTGGTGGGGCTGCAGGGTTCCGGCAAGACGACCACCGCCGGCAAGCTGGCCAAGCGGCTCAAGCTGGAGCAGAAGGCGCCGTACCTGGTGGCGGCCGATGTGTACCGGCCCGCCGCCGTGGACCAGCTGGTCACGCTGGCCCGGCAGGTCGAGGTGGGGTGCCACGCCGAGCCGGGCGTGACCGACGTGACCGGCATCGTGAAGCGCGGCATCGTCGAGGCCTCGAAGGCGCGGGCCCGCACCGTCCTGGTGGACACCGCGGGCCGGCTGCAGATCGACGCCGAGATGATGGACGAGCTCAAGGCGCTCAAGGCGGCCGTCAAGCCGCACGAGATCCTGCTCGTGGCGGACGGCATGACCGGTCAGGACGCGGTGCGCATCGCCAGCGGCTTCCACGAGGCGCTCGGTGTCACCGGCGTGATCCTGACCAAGATGGACGGCGACGCGCGAGGTGGCGCGGCCCTCTCCATTTACGGGGTCACCAGGGCGCCGATCAAGTACTTGGGTCTCGGGGAGAAGCTCGACCAGCTCGAGCCCTTCCGCCCGGACCGCCTCGCGGGACGGATCCTCCAGAAGGGGGACATCCTCACGCTGGTGGAGCGGGCCCAGGCCACGGTCGACGCGGCCGAGGCGGAGAAGCTGGCCCGGAAGGCGGTGTCGAAGAAGGGCCTGGACCTCCAGGACTTCCTGACCGCCATGAAGCAGATGCAGAAGATGGGGCCCCTCAAGAACGTGCTGGGCATGCTGCCGGGCGTGAGCCCGCAGATGCTGCAGGGGGCCAACCTGGACGAGAAGCGGATCAAGCATGTCGAGGCGATCGTGCTCTCGATGACCGCCCGGGAGCGGTCCGACCCCGACCTGATCAATGGCTCGCGGCGGCTCCGGATCGCGAAGGGGTCCGGGCGCACGGTGCAGGAAGTCAATCAGCTGCTGAACCAGTTCAAGGCGATGCAGAAGCTGATGAAGTCGGGCGGGAAGGGGCTCAAGATGCCCTTCGGCAAGGGCCCGGGCATGTTCGGGATGTGATGCAGGGTCGCGCGAATCGTCGCGCATCGGTGGTGCGCACCGCGGTGCGCGCGGACTAGTTCTCAGAGGACAGGTTCAGCATGGCAACCAAGATTCGTCTCCGCCGGGTCGGCCGGAAGGGCATCCCGCTGTACCGGATCGTCGTCGCGGACAAGGATGCGCCGCGGGACGGCCGCTTCGTCGCGGCGCTCGGCACCTACGATCCGCGGGCCGAGCAGGCCCAGGACAAGGTGAAGCTCGACACCGAGGCGGCGAAGGCCTGGATCGCGAAGGGCGCGACCCCGACCGACACCGTGCGCGCGCTGCTCGAGCGCGCCGGCGTGCTCGCCGCCGCGAAGGCGTGAGCCAGCCGGACCGCCCCCGCTACCTCGCGGTGGGTCGGCTCCGCAAGCCGCACGGCCTCAAGGGGGAGTTCGCGATCTTCCCGCTCACGGCCGAACCCGAGGTGGTCTTCGTGCCCGGGCGGCAGCTGGTGCGGCTGGGACTGGACGGCGCGGTGCTGGGCGAGCCGGTCGTGGTGGAGCGCAGCCGGGGCTATCACCGTGAGTGGCTGGTCAAGTTCCGCGGGGTGGACAACCTGGACCTGATGGGGCAGTGGCGCGGCCAGTTCCTGGGCGCCCCGGCCGAGGAGCTCACCCCGCCCGCGGAGGGCGAGGTCTACCTCCACGAGCTGGAAGGCTTCGCGGTCCGGGACGAGGACGGCACGGCGTATGGGCTGGTCTCGGGGCTGCTGGAACTGCCCAGCGGGATCACCCTCGAGATCCAGGGGCCGAAGCGCGAGTTTCTGCTGCCGTTCATCAAGGAGTTCGTGCGCGAGGTGCGGCGCGAGGAGCGGCTGCTGGTGGTGGTGCTGCCGGAGGGCCTGCTCGACTGATGCGCATCAACGTCGTGACGCTCTTCCCGGAGGCCCTGGCGCCCTACCTCGGCGCCAGCATCCCGGGGCGCGCGGCGGCGGCGGGGCGGGTGGAGTACCGGCTGGTGCAGCTCCGGGACTTTACCCACGACCGGCACCGGACCGTGGACGACTACCCCTACGGGGGCGGCGCCGGGATGGTCCTCAAGCCGGAGCCGTTCTTCGAGGCGGTGGGCGCCCTCGAGCCGGCTGACCGGGCGGGACCGGTGGTGCTGCTGTCGGCACGGGGGCGGCGCTTCGGCCATGCGGACGCGGTGCGGCTCTCGCTGGCCAGTCGGCTGACGCTGCTCTGCGGGCACTACAAGGACGTGGACCAGCGCGTGGCCGACGGCCTGGCCACCGAGGAGCTGTCCCTCGGGGACTTCATCCTCTCGGGCGGGGAGCCGGCGGCGCTGTGCATCATCGATGCGGTGGTCCGGCTGCTCCCCGGCGTGCTCGGGGACCACGAGTCCGCCGCGGGCGATTCGCACTACGACGGGCTGCTGAGCCCGCCGAGCTATACCCGGCCCGTGGCGTACGGGGGCCAGACGGTGCCGGACGTGCTGCTGTCCGGCAACCATGCGGACATCGCGGCGTGGCGCCAGGCGGAAGCCGAGCGCCTGACGCGGGAGCGGCGGCCGGACCTGTGGGCGGACTACGAGGCGCGCCACCACTAGGCGCGCGGGTTGATACCAGGAGGAAGCAATGGATCGGATGGCGGCGGTGGCCCGCGAAGGGCTCAGGACGGATATCCCGGCGTTCGGGCCGGGCGACACCATCAAGGTGATGGTCCGGGTGCGCGAAGGCGACAAGGAACGGCTGCAGGCCTTCGAGGGCCTGTGCATGGGCAAGCGGGGCGGCGGGATCAACGAGACCTTCCGGGTCCGCAAGGTCAGCGCCGGCGTCGGCGTGGAGCGGGTGTTCCCGCTGCACAGCCCGAGCATCGCGTCGATCGACGTGGTCCGCCGCGGTCGCGTGCGCCGCGCCAAGCTGTACTACCTCCGGAAGGTGAGCGGCAAGGCCGCGCGCATCCGCGAGAAGCGTGAGAACGTGACCCAGGGCTGAGATGCCCCCGCGCGCGCCGACGCTGCCGTCCCTCGCACGCGAGGAAGCGGCCTGGGCCGGGCGGGCGCTGCTGGTTGGCGTGGATGAAGTCGGCCGCGGTCCCCTGGCTGGTCCAGTGGTGGCCGCGGCCATCGCCTTTCCCCCCTGGGCCACGCCGGTGCGCGGCGTCCGCGACAGCAAGACCCTCTCCGCCCGCCAGCGCGCCGCGCTCGCGCCCGACCTGCGGCGCTCCGCCCTGGTGCTGGCGCTGGCGGCGGCGAGTGTGCGGGAGATCGACCGGCTCAATATCCGCCGGGCCACCGCGCTGGCCATGCACCGTGCCGTGGCCCGGGCGGTGCGCGCGGCGAGCTTCCGCGGCCGGGCGCTGGAGGCCGGGGCCACCGGTTACCAGGTGCTGATCGACGGCCTGCCCCTGCCCGAGGCCGGCTTTGCGCACGAGGCGCTGGTCGACGGCGACGCCCTCTGCTATACCATCGCCGCCGCCGGCATCCTGGCCAAGGAAGTCCGCGATGGCCTGATGCGCCGGCTGGCCCTCCGCCACCCAGGCTTCGGGTGGGAGACCAACGCCGGCTACGGCACCGCGCAGCACTGCGCGGCGATCGCCCGCCACGGACCCACCGTCCACCACCGGCGCAGCTTCGCGCCGGTGTCCCAGTTCACGTTCGACGTCTGAGCCCCATGCGTCCCACCACCTGCCTCCTGGCCCTGTGCCTCACCGCCCCGCTCACCGCGCAGACCAACGCCGAGCGGATGGCCACCGACCGCTACTCGCGCAGCCACGATTACGACCTGCTCCATCAGCGGATCGAGCTGCGGGACTTCGACTGGGACCGGCCCGGCTTCCAGGGCCGGGTCACGGTCACGCTGCGGGCCCTGCGGCCGGCCTTCGACTCCGTGGTGCTCGACGCCGGGGCGTTGCTGGCGATCACCGAGGTCACCGGGCCGGCACCACGGGGCGTGCCCTATCGCTTCGACCACGTGCGCGACACCCTCGTGGTGCACCTGCCGCGGGCGGTGGCGACGGGCGACACGGTCCGGTTCGTCATCCGCTACCGCGGCGTGATCGCCAACGGCCGGGGGCTCACCTTCATCGAAGCCGACAGCCTGCCCCCCGCGCGCCCGCGGCAGGTGTGGAGCCAGGGCGAGGACGACAACAACCACGACTGGTTCCCGACCTACGACTTTCCCAACGATCGCGCCACCTGGGAGATGATCGCCACGGTGCCCCGGGGTTACACCGCGGTCTCCAACGGCCGCCTGGTGGCCGAGCGCGCCAACACGGATGGCACCCGCACCTGGCACTGGCGCCAGGAGCAGCCGGCGGTCACCTACCTCGCCTCGCTGATCGTGGCGCCGCTGGTCCGGATCCGCGACCGCTGGCGCACCGTGCCGGTGGACTACTACGTCTACGCGGCGGACAGCGCCCGCGCCCGGCGGCTCTTCGGCGTCACCCCGGACATGATCGAGGTCTTCTCCCGGCTCACCGGCGTGCCCTACCCGTGGAGCAAGTACGCCCAGACCACCGTGGCCGACTTCTTCGGCGGCATGGAGAACGTCAGCGCCTCCACCATGGTGGACTGGATCCCCGAGGCCCGCGCCTACGTGGACCGGCCCTGGTACCAGCATATCCTGATTCCCCACGAGCTGGCACACCAGTGGTTCGGCGACTACGTCACCACCGCCAACTGGGCCCACATGTGGCTGAACGAGGGCTTCGCCGAGTTCCTGCCGGGACAGTACTGGCGCACCCGGCGGGGCGAGGCCGCCGGTGGCGACTACTACCTGGATGAGTACCGGCAGTACCTCGGCATCGACCAGCGCCGCCGCATGCCGCTTGCCGCGCTCGGGTCGAACAACATCTACCCCAAGGGCGCGCTGGTGCTGGAGATGCTCCGCAAGCGCCTCGGTGACGACCGATTCTGGTCGGGGGTGAGGCACTATCTCCGCCGCCACGCCCATGGCGTGGCGACGACCGACGACCTGCGGCAGGCCTTCCTCGAGGCCACCGGCGAGAATCTCGAGGGGTTCTTTGCCCAGTGGGTGTACCGCGCCGGCCATCCCGACTTCCAGGTGAGCGCGGCGTGGGACGCGAGCATCGGCCTGGTGACGCTCACGGTGCGCCAGCGCCAGCGTGATTCCCTGCCCGCCGACAGCACCGGCCTCCGGTACGAGGTGCCCGAGGTCTTCCAGGCCCCGGTGACCATCCGCGTGGGGACGGCCACAGGCGACGTGCGCGCCTCCGTCCAGCTCGACCAGCGCGAGCAGCTCATCCATGTCGGTGGGGTGTGGAGCGCCCCGACCATGGTGGTGTTCGACGAGGGGAACACGATCCTCAAGACCCTCGAGTTCGCCCAGCCCACGGCGTGGCTCGCCGCCCAGCTGGCCGCCGATCCCGATCTGTGGAACCGCGCCTGGGTGATCGAGCAGCTCGGCGCCCGCGCCGCGGATGCGGAGGCCCGCGCCGCCCTGGCCCGCGCCGCCACGGGCGCGGACTACTTCCTGACCCGCGCCCTGGCCGCCACGGCGCTCGCGGAGTTCCCCGGCCCGGAGGCGCAGGCCGCCCTGGTCGCGGCGCTCGCCGACACCGCGGCGTCGGTGCGCCAGGCGGCGCTGTACGCGCTGGGCACGCGGGGCGCCACCGGGGCGGTGGCCGCCGTGCGAGGGCACTGGGAGCACGATGTCTCGGACGAGGCCCGCGCGGCCGCGCTGACCGCGCTGGCGCAGCTCGATCCGGCGGGCGCCCGGGTGCTGCTGCCGGCCGCGCTGGAGGTGCCCTCCTACCAGGATGGCATCAGCAACGCCGCGGCGTTTGCCGCGGTGTCGCTCGGCGACACGGCGCTGGTGCCGTTGATCGCCCGGGCCGCCGAGCGGACCAGCGGCGGGGTTTATGCCTTGGCGTCCTTCGGGAGGAACGGGAGCGTGGCGGCGCTGGACCGCCTGGGGGAGCTGGCGCTCTCGCGGCGGGCGGGGCTGCGGCGCCGGGCGCTGGAGGCGTTCCGCTTTGCGGTGGCCCCGGGGCAGGCGCGAACCCGGCTCACCGCCTTGCTGGCGGCCGCGCCGGAGGAGGCCATCCGGCGGGACCTGGTCGAGGCCCTCGCGCGCCTACGGTAGCAGCCAGCCGGCGATTTCCTTCACCGCCTCGGCCGACTGCACGTCGTCCGAGAGGTGCGGCACCGTTACCACCGGCACATGATCCGCCAGGCGCACCAGGGCGCCGGCGTTGTACCGGGTGCTGTCATCGGGCGCGCCCGGCTGGTTGAGCACCACGCCCAGCACTGGGACCCGCTCCGTCGCGAGGACCCGCAGCGCCATCAGGGTGTGGTTGATGGTGCCGAGCCGGTCCGCCGCCACCAGCAGGACCCGCGCCCCGAGGCTGTGGGCGAGGTCCAGGTGGTTGTCGCTCCAGGTCAGCGGCGAGAGCAGCCCCCCCGATCCCTCCACCAGCAGCAGCGATTCCGGCGTGAGCAGGCTGCGGAGCCGCGCCACCAGGTCCTCATAGTCCAGCTCCACGCCGGCCTGGTCCGCGGCGATGGCGGGCGCCACCAGCCCCGGCAGACGGATCAGCGCGCGGAGCGGCCCGTCCTGCCCCGTGGCCGCGGCCAGCCGCACCCCATCCTCCTCGGGCGAGGGCGCCTCGGCCAGGCCGGTCTCGATCGGCTTGGCGGCGATCACCTTCTGCCCGAGTTCGGCCAGGGCGCGCGCCACGGCGCAGGTCACCCACGTCTTCCCGACGCCGGTGTCCGTCCCCACGATCAGCGTGATCGGCGGGTGCTTCGGCACCGGCGGATCGGCTTCGCGCACGGTCGCGGAGGGGCGGGTCGTGCGTCCGGTGCTGCGCTTCTTCGGGGCCGGCGGGGTCATGCGCAAACCTCCAGGATGCCATGCTCGATGGCGTCGATGAGTCGGCGGATCTCGTCCCCGGTGATGCTCAGCGGGGGCATCAGCACGAGGGTGTCGCCGAGCGGGCGCAGGAAGACGCCTCGCTCGCGGGCGGCACGGCACACGCGCATGCCGCGCCGTTCCGCTGCCGGGAACGGGGCCCGGGTGCCCCGGTCCTGCACCAGTTCGATCCCCGCCGCCAGGCCGAACTGCCGGATGTCCCCCACGGCGGCGAGCGGCGCCAGGCGCTCGAGTTCCCGGGCCAGGCGCGCGATCCGCTCCGGCAGCGCCTCCAGCACCCGCTCCCGCTCGAAGATGTCGAGCGTCGCGAGCGCCGCGGCGGCGGCGAGGGCGTTGCCGGTGTACGTGTGTCCGTGAAAGAAGGTGCGGCCCTCCGCCGGCGGCCCAAGGAAGGCCTCGAACACCCGCTCGGTGGCCAGCGTGGCGGCCATGGGGAGATAACCACCGGTGAGCCCCTTCGCCAGACAGAGGAGGTCCGGGGCCACGCCCGCGGCCTCGCAGGCGAACATCCGACCCGACCGCCCGAACCCGGTGGCCACCTCGTCCAGGACCAGCAGGGCGCCGACCTCGTCGGCTACCGCGCGGGCGCGCTGCAGGAATCCCTCCGGCTGCACCAGCATCCCCGCCGCGCCGAGCACGCCGCTCTCGAGCACGATCGCCGCGACGTTCGGGCCCTCCGCGCGGACCAGCGCCTCCAGCGCGGCGATGCAGTCGAGCTGGCACGTGGTGCGCTCCCGGCCCAGCGGGCAGCGGTAGCAGTAGGGTGCCGGCGCCTTCCGGGTCTCGAACAGGAGCGGCCGGTACCGCTCATGGAACAGGTCGATGCCCCCGAGCGAGACGGAGCCCACCGTGTCGCCGTGATAGGCCTGGCCCAGGGTCACGAAGCGGGTGCGCCGCCGCTCGCGGCCGCCGGCGTGCTGCTGCCAGAACTGGAGCGCCAGCTTGAGCGCGACCTCGACCGCGGTGGAGCCGTCGTCGGAGAAGAAGACCCGCGTGAGGCCGGCGGGGGCGAGCGCCGCGAGCCGTCGCGCCAGCACGATGGCCGGCACCGCGGCATGGCCCAGCAGGGTGCTGTGGGCGATCCGGTCGAGTTGCGCCCGCACCGCCGCATCGATGACGGGGTGCCGGTGGCCGAAGAGGTTGCACCAGAGCGAGCCGACGCCGTCGAGGTACCGGCGGCCCTCGGTGTCGACCAGGTAGTGCCCGTCACCGGCCACCACCTGCAACGGCTCCTCGGCGCGGTAGACGCTGTGCGGGGTGAAGGGGTGCCAGAGGTGAGCATCGTCCCAGGCCCGCAGCTCCTCCGGCGTGGGGTCCGGGCCAACGGGGTGACCCCGGCCGGTCACTCCGCGGCCACCAGCTCGGCCACCCGGAAACCCAGGTCGACGATCATCCGCCGGTCGGCCTCGGCCCCCTGACCGGGGGTGGTGAGGTACCCGTTGCTGAACAGGGAGTTGGCGGGGAAGAGCGCCAGGGGCTGCAGGTGCCGCAGGTTCACCTCCCGCCCGCCGGCCACGCGGATGTCGCGCGACGGGTTCACGAAGCGGAACATGGCCAGGGCCCGCAGGCAATCCTGGGGGCGGAGCCGCGGCTGGTCGCCGAGGGGCGTGCCGGGGCGCGGGTCGAGGAAGTTGACCGGGATCGACTCCACCTCGAGTTCGCGCAGCTCCAGCGCCAGCTGCACCCGATCCTCGAGCGACTCGCCCATGCCCAGGATCCCGCCACAGCACGCCTCCAGCCCCGCGGCCTTCGCGGCCCGCACCGTGGCGATCCGCTCGTCATAGCCGTGGGTGTGGCAGATCTCGCCGAAGTGCGCGCGCGAGCTCTCGAGGTTGTGGTTGAACCGGGTCACCCCCGCCGCGGCGAGGCGCTCCGCCTGGCCGTCCTTGAGCAGCCCGAGCGAGGTGCAGACATTGAGGTGGAACTCCGCCTTGATGCGCCGCACCGCCTCACAGATCACGTCGAGGTCGCGCTCCGACGGCCCGCGGGTGCTGGTGACCATGCAGTACTTGACCGCCCCGAGCGCGGCCGCGGCGCGGGCGCCCTCGACCAGCGCCTCGACCGACTCGAGCGGGTAGCGCTCGACGGCGCTGTGGTGCCGCGTGGACTGGCTGCAGAAGGCGCAATCCTCCGGGCACAGCCCGCTCTTGGCGTTCCGCAGCACGTGGATCCGGACGTCCAGCCCGTGATGGGCCCGTCGCACCCGGAACGCGGCATGGAGCACCGCCAGCAGTTCGCTGTCGTCGGAGGTGAGCACGGCGAGCGCCTCGGCGGGAGCCACGGCCTCGCCCCGCAGGCTCCGGTCGGCCAGCTGATTCCAGTCGGTCATGGTGGGAACGGCCAAAGGGTGAAGCACCGGGCGCCCGCCCGGTGCGGGCAGCACGCCGGGTCAGGATCCCGGCGGGTGGAGCAGCAGCAGCTGGCGGAGGGCCTGCAGGCGCGCCGCGAAGTCCAGGGTGCGCAGGTCGAAGACCTCGTCATTGCCTCCCATGAGCGCGGCCATCGTCTCCGCCTGCCGGTCGGCCCCCTCGGCGTGCACCAGGGTCTTCCGGATCAGCCGCAGTTCGCCGATCTGCGCCACCCGCACCGCGCCCAGGGTGTCGGCCTGCCGGAAGAACAGGGTGTCGCCGCCCAGGCGCACCAGCCGGACGTCCCAGAGGTACTCGCCGGTCTCGGTGGTGATCTGCCAGCGGTCACCGCCGGCCTGGGCCGCGACCGGCGCCCCCACCGCGAGGCAGAGCAGCAGCGTTGGTAGCGCGGTCCGCATGGGGCCCTCCCGGCGCGGGCGGCCTTGAGTTTCCCCGCCGGCCGCCCGAAGTTTGGGCCCGGCAGGGGGCGTAGCTCAGCTGGTAGAGCAAGGGACTTTTAATCCCTAGGTCGTGGGTTCGAGTCCCACCGCCCTCACTGATCCATCCCTCGGGCGATCCAATATTGCCCTCCATGCGGCGCCCGGCAATCAGTGACGCCCGCGGCCCTTCCCAACCACGTCCGCCTCCGCGACATTCCCCCCGGCACGCGCAGGAACCGAAGGCTTCCCGAATCATCCGAGGGCAGGGCCGTGACGCTGATCTACCTCGATGGCCAGTGGCTGGACAAGGCATCCGCCAAGATCTCCGTGTTCGACCACGGACTGCTCTACGGCGACGGCGTCTTCGAGGGCATGCGGGTGTACGGCGGCAAGACCTTCAAGCTGGCCGAGCATGTCCATCGGCTCTACGACTCGGCCAAGGCCATCCTGCTCGAGGTGCCGATGTCCCGGGAGGAGATGATCCGGGTCACCGAGGAGGGCGTGCAGCGGGCGGGCCTCACCGAGGGCTACCTGCGTCACGTCATCACCCGCGGCGTCGGCGACCTGGGCCTGGACCCGCGCAAGTGCCCCCGCGCCTCGATCATCATCATCTTCGACACCATCGCCATCTGGCCTGCCGAGCGGTACGAGCAGGGACTGACCCTGGTCACGGCCGGCACCCCGATCAACCAGCGCGAGGCGCTCTCGCCCCGGGTCAAGTCGCTCAACTACCTGAATCACATCATGGCCAAGGTCGAGGCGACCAACGCCGGCGCCGACGACGCCATCATGCTCGACAGCGCCGGGCACATCGCCGAGGCCACCGGCATGAACCTCTTCGTCTGGAAGAACGGGCTGCTCCTGACCCCGCCGGCCTACGCCGGCCAGCTGCGTGGCGTCACCCGCGACACCATCGTGGAACTGGCCCGGCAGGCCGGATACCCGGTGCAGGAGACCATGCTCAACCGCTACGACCTCTACACCGCCGACGAGGCGTTCCTCACCGGCACCGCGGCCGAAGTAGCGCCGATCCGCATGGTCGACGGCCGCCTCATCGGCGCCGGCAAGGCGGGGCCCGTCACCCGGGACATCCGGGCCCGCTTCCAGCAGCTGGTCCGCCGCTGACGCGCCGGGCGCCGGGGCCCCGTCCCGGCGCCCCACTCCCGGCCCCCTGCCCGCCGTCGGCTCCCCCGGAGCCCGCTATCCTCGCATCCACGACTCCACTGCCCCCCCCATGCCGTCCGTGGGGGGCAGTTCGCCAGTGGCCATGATCCCGGTTGCGTCAGGCCCGCGTGACGCCTGTCACCGTCCGGAGTGCCCGCCGGGCCGCGCCGGGGGCGCGCGATGAGAAGGACCAGCACCGTGCCGCGTTCCGGGAGGGAGGGGGCCGGCAGCCGGGGAGCCGCCGACCCTGGCGTGAACCCGACGGCACGCCTCTTGACATGTCAGGTACCGGGGGAGACATTCGCGCCCCCGAACGGCCTTCCCCCTGAGCGACTCATGGCCTGGAAAGAAGTGACGATTGGCGAGACCCGGTGGTCGGTCGCTCCCGTGGCGGAGCGGACGGCCAGCACCCGTGCCTGGCGGCTCCTGCTCAGCTGCCGGTGTGCCGGGGAGCCGCGCCGCGCCGTCTGGGCCGACACCGAGCTCGAGTCGAGCTCGCGCTCGGACCTCTATGCCCAGGCCGACCGCCTCTCCGACGACCGGGTCGCCGCCGTGCTGGCCCGGCACATCGCCAGCCGACCGGGCTGACCCCGACCACTATTCCCGCGGGTCCGGGCGCCGCGTCGCCCAGCGATAGACGATTCCCGACAGCTCCGCCATCAGCCGTTCCGCCTCCCGCCGGTCCGTAAATCCCCGCGTCAGGACCACCAGCACGTAGGGCCCGCGCGCCGCGGGGTAGACGATGGCGGCATCATGGGTGATGCCGGTGATCTCGCCCGTCTTGTGCGCCACCCGGACGCCCGGCGGCAGCCCGGCGGGAATCCCGGCGTTGAACTCCTGGGCCAGCAACAGCTCCAGCAGCACCGCGGTGGTTGCCGGGCCGGCGGCGCGCCCCCGCGCGACGGCATCGAGCAGCCGGGCCAGGTCGCGGGCCGTCGTGGTGTTGTTGCGCCCGAGCGCGTAGGCCTTGCCGTCCTCCACGCCGCGCAGGACCGCGATCGAGTCGGCGCCCAATGCGTGGGCCGTGCCGTTCACGCGGGCGGGGGCAAGCCGCTCGATCAGCAGGTTGGCGGCCAGGTTGCTGCTTCGCGCGATCATCAACCGCGCCAGCTCGGCGATCGCCACGCCGCTCCCCTCCCTGGCATAGAGCGTGGCGTCGGAGTCCTCGGCGGGATCCAGGCGGAACTCCGAGCCGTCCACCATCGAGTGAAAGAGGTTCCGGACCGGCAGCGTGTCGGTCCAGCGGAACTCCCCGGACTCGATCCGGCGGCCCAGTTCAATCAGCACGGGGACCTTCATGGTGCTGGCAGCGTGGAAGCGGGTGAGGCCCTCGATGAGGAGGGTGTCGCGGGTCACCGGATCGTAGTAGGCCACCGCCACTAGCGCCGTATCA
>Ga0268298_10004519_pt1 | contig 13535 bp, 10 predicted proteins | sample WWTPWeurt_MetaG_FD_194462 | JGI IMG/M metagenome (GOLD analysis project Ga0268298, IMG submission 194462) | Activated sludge microbial communities from WWTP in Nijmegen, Gelderland, Netherland - WWTP Weurt | ecosystem: Engineered > WWTP > Aerobic digester > Activated sludge | place... | reverse complement strand
CTGCCCGAGCACATTCTGAATGCCGAAACGGCCATAAGCGTTGACGATCACGTTGGCCGACGCGGATAAATCGTCGGTGACTTTGGCTGCTTCCTGGGTTTCCTCCTGCCGGAACAGCAACTCGTATGCGACTAAGTTCTGATTGCGATCCAGAATGGGCTGCCGGCCAAGAAAATAACTTTCCATTGATTCCTCCGCGTTGATCGATGAATGCAACTGCTTGTTCGGGTAAATGAAGCTGGAATATACGGTAGGGTGACGGTAGCCTAAAGCAGGAACAAACGGGGTTTTCCGTTCAGCGGGAGATTTGCTGCAACATGCTTTGGAGATTTCTCGCGCCCGTTGGGCGCCCGGTAGACTTTGCCGCCGGTTTTACTTATGCTTGCCGCTCATCGAACCCGCGATACCCGCTATTCATGAATCCAACCACCCGCGTTTTCATCAGTTACAGCCACGACTCGGATACACACCGGGAATTCGTGCGGAATTTGGCCAACGATCTGCGCCGGAATGGCCTGGATTGCCAGATCGACCAATACGTCAATGGGTTTCCGCCGGAAGGCTGGCAGCGCTGGATGGAAAACCAGATTGAACAAGCGGATTTTGTCCTGATCGTCTGCACGCCGCTGTACTTGCAGCGCTATCGCGGAAATGATCCGGACGGCGGGCGCGGCGTCACTTTCGAAGGCGTGGTGATCTCGCAGACGCTGTACGATCATTACTACCGCAACACCAAATTCATCCCGGTTATTCCCGCGCAAGGCAGCCTGGACGATGTGCCGCTGCCGTTGAAAGGTTACACCACCTACTCGCTGCCGCAGGATTACACCGCGCTGTACCGTTTGCTGACGGATCAACACGCGACACCGCCGCCGGAAATCGGCGGCATGATCTATCTTCCGCCGGAGACCGCCAGTGGACTTGCGTTAAACGTCAATATTGCGCAACAGGCGGTACAAGTTGCTTCGTATACCAACTTGCCCGATGCCGCAGTTCAAATGCTCGTGGCGCAGCTGCAGAAACAGCTTTCCGAGGAAAAACGCAATAATCACAATCTTAGCGATCTGCTCGAAAGATACCGCAGCGATGTGGCGGAATGGGAAAGCAAATACCGCGATGCACTGGTGCAAAACGCAGCCGATCTGCAAAAGAATCCCGAAAATCCGCAATTGCTGGCAGAACAGCAAGCCTTGCAGGCAGGTGAGCTAGAACAGGCGGCGCAAATCCGTGAGCGCTATTATCAAAACTTGAAACGGGAAAAGACGGCAGAGCTGGCGCAGGAAGCGTATACAGCCGCGGAGCGCTGGGAAAATGCCTTCAATATGCCCAAGGCGTTGGCGCTGTATCAAGAGGCTGTCGGATTCCGGCGCGATTACCCCGAAGCCTGGCGCAATATCGGCAGCATCGCCGGAAAACTGGGCAACAGTACGCTGGCGCTGGAAGCAGCGCAAAATTTGCAGAAACAGCTCGATCCGGAAAAAGACCCCTGGTGGTTTGCAGTTGCCTTAAGCGATGAAGCGGATATTTTGAGCGCGCTGGGCGATAACCAGAGAGCATTTGAGAAATACCGGCAAGGTCAATTATTGCTGGAGCAGCTTGTAAAGGCAGAACCGCATAATCTTAATCTGCAACGCGAGCTATCGGTGAGTCATAACAAAGTCGGGGACATGCATCTGAAAACCGGCGACGATGCAGCGGCACTGAAGGCGTATCAGGAAGCGCTAGCGATTCGCAAGAGACTGGCGGAACTCGACTCGAAGCACACACAGTGGCAGCGCGACCTGTCGGTGAGTTATGAACGAGTCGGGGACATGCATGTGAAAACCGGCGACAACACGTCGGCGCTGAAGGCGCATCAGGATGGACTTGCCATCGCCAAGAGACTGGCGGAACTCGACCCGAAGCACACGGAGTGGCAGCGCGACCTGTCGGTCAGTCATAACAAAGTCGGAGACATGCATCTGAACAGTGGCGACAACGCATCGGCGCTGGAGGCGTATCAGGGTGGTCTTGTCATCGTCAAGAGACTGGCGGAACTCGACCCGAAGCACACACAGTGGCAGCGTGACTTGTCGGTGAGTCATAACAAGATGGGCGGCGTACATAAGAAAACCGGTGACAACGCGGCGGCACTGAAGGCGTATCAAGATGATCTTATTATCACCAAGAAACTGGCGAACCTCGATCCGGCTGTGGTGGAGTGGCAAACCGATCTGGTGGTCAGCTATGTCAATCTATCGCAGATTCTAACCGGACAGCAAAAGGAATTACTGGCGGATGCGCTGGACATTTTATACCGGCTGAAGCGCGAGAATCGGTTGGATCATGAGAAGCAGCAGTGGATCGGTGAGCTGGAAGGAATGCTGCAACTGGATGAATTTGGCCGGGATGAGCCGTCAGCGGAAGCGGCAAAACTTTGAACGTGCCGCCGCCTGGCCTGCTTCTTCTTTCCCGATGACGGCCGCTCTTATCCGTTTGCGCGAGTGCGGGTCTTTGCTGGACAAAGGGCTGCTGCTGTTCTGCACGGTGTGGGCGGGGCTTTTGATCACACTGAACTATACGCTGGGCATTGAAAGTGGCATGATCAAAGGCCTGGATTCGCGCTGGCAGCAGTGTGCTGCACTGTTTCTGGTGTATTGCAGCGCGTTTGTCATTCCGTATGGTTTTGCCGTGGTATTCCGCAGACATTTGATCGCGGCAACGCCGCTATTTTGGTTGCTGCTGCTGATCGCACCGGCTTTGTTTGCGGTTAAGGCGAGTGTGGCCAATCCACTGGAAAATCAAATCGATGGGGTGTGGGGGAGTTATTGGACGATCGTCACGACGTTGCCTTTTAAGTTGCTGGTCGTGCTGGCGCCGTTGGTCGTGTTACAGCGGTGGTTTCCTGAACAGCCGGGTTTCTGGGGGCTGACGCTGCGCAATGTGCGATGGCGGCCGTACAGTTTGATGCTGTTGATGATGGTGCCGTTGATTGCGTATGCCGGGGCGCAGCCGGATTTTCTCGCGGCGTATCCGCGCTTAAAGCAGATCGCTTTCATCGCGCCGCACACGGAACATTTCGGCTGGTTTCAGTTGTTGTACGAAGTCAGTTACGGCATCGATTTTGTCACGATCGAGCTGTTTTTCCGCGGTTTCCTGATTTTTGCGTTTGCCCGTTATGCCGGACCGGCGGTGATTCTGCCGATGGCGGTTTTTTATTGCAGCGTCCATTTCGGCAAACCGCTGCTCGAGTGCGTTTCTTCCTTCTTCGGTGGTTTGATTTTGGGCGTCGTAGCGTATCAAACCCGCTCCATCGCCGGTGGGCTGGCGGTGCATCTGGGCATCGCCTGGATGATGGAGGTCAGCGCTTATGTCGGGAATGTAAGGAGCGGATAGATTGCGCGTTACGGGTTACGGGTTACGGGTTTTGAAGCGATCGGTGGCGCTGATCAGCGCGGTTTGTATGCCCGGTTCCCACACCGAGTGCCCGGCGTCGTCGATGATGATGTATTCCGCTTGTGGCCAGGCGTGATGCAGATCGTCCGCGCTGACGATTGGGCACACGGCGTCGTAGCGGCCTTGCACGATGGTGGCGGGGATGTTGTGCAGTTTGTGCACGTTATCCAGCAGAGAATTTTCCGGCAGGAAGATATTGTGCATGAAGTAATGCGCTTCCATGCGCGCCAGCCCAAGCGCCACGGTGTCGCTGGCAAAGTAGCGGACTGTCGCCGGATTGGGCAATAACGTCGAGCACGAGCCTTCATAGGTACTCCAGGTGCGTGCCGCAGGCATGTGGATAGCCGGATCCGGATTCATAAGACGTTGATGGTAAGCGGAGAGTATATCGTTGCGCTCCGTATCGGATAGCGGTGCAACCAATTCACGCCAGGCTTCCGGGAACAGATTGCGCAGTCCGTACAGAAACCAATCGATTTCCTGTTTGCGGCAGAGAAAAATGCCGCGCAGGATGAAGCCCAGACAACGTTCCGGATGCGCTTCGCCATACGCCAGCGCCAGCGTGCTGCCCCACGAGCCGCCAAATACCAGCCAGCGGTCAATGCCAAGATGCTGGCGCAGTGATTCCAAGTCGTTGATCAGATGCGGTGTTGTGTTGTCTTGTGTTTCACCCAGCGGTGTTGAACGCCCCGCGCCCCTTTGATCGTATATGACTATGCGGTAATATGCCGGATCGAAGAAGCGCCGGTGCGCCGGTGTCGATCCCGCGCCGGGGCCGCCATGAAGAAATACCACCGGTGTGCCGGAAGGATTGCCGGATTCCTCCCAGTACATGGTGTGGATATTATCCAAGGTTAATGTGCCTTGCCGGTTGGGTTGAATTTCAGGGTAAAGCGCCGCAGGTGAATGATGGTTCATGATATGGGTACAAATGCCGATAATTAATTGGGTTTAAGAAAGATAGAAAAGAGTGGCAAAGATCACAGAGTTCAGGTCTTAAATGAATTATAGTTCTGCTATATTGCTCGACAGGCTATCTACTGTATCAATGTTAAAAGGAATATCATATGCCTAATACTATCCTGAGAGAACAAGAAGTTTCCATGTTGCGCGAAGAAATGGAAATATTGATGAATGAGCGTCAATGCCTGCTGGATGCGACTGGCGCCGCGGCTGTGTTTGTGGCCAAGATGGACAGTACTTTATTGCCGGATTCGGTCTGCCAGGCAGCCAAAATCCTGTCCAGTTCGTTAAACAATTTACCAGAAGAAACCTTACGGGATGCGCTGGAGAGGGTGAAGTCAGAGTTTGCAGTTCGTGTATGAACAGAAAAAAGCATTAGCCATACCGAAGGTTGGACTTGTTCTGACCGGTGGTGGAGCGCGCGCCGCCTATCAAGTGGGTGTGTTGCGCGCAATCGCCGAATTATTACCTGATAAGACGCGTAACCCGTTTCCGATTATTTGCGGCACCTCCGCGGGTGCTATCAATGCTGCCAGTATTGCCGTTTCCGCCCACAATTTTGCCGAAGGTGTCGAACGGCTGGAAGAAGTATGGTCGAATTTTCATGTCGATCAGATTTACCGGTCGGATCTCACGGGTGTTATTCATAACACTTTGCGCTGTATGCTCTCCTTGGTATCGAGCGAATACGGCCAGCATAATCCCATTTCCCTGCTGGATAATGCGCCACTGGAAGCTTTACTGAAGAACCGTTTTTCTTTCCGTACCATTCAACACTGTATCCGCTCCGGCTCGCTGCATGCACTGGGATTGACTGCCTGGGGATATACATCAGGTCAATCGGTGACCTTCTATCAGGCGGCAAGAGAAGTGTTGCCGTGGAAACGGGCGCAAAGACTGGGTCTTCCGGTCGAGATCGGGGTTGAACATTTGATGGCTTCCTCGTCGATACCGTTTATTTTCCCTGCCGTGAAATTGAATCGTGAGTATTTTGGCGATGGCTCCATGCGTCAGATGGCGCCGATTAGCCCGGCGCTTCATCTGGGCGCCGATAAAGTATTGATCATCGGCGTGCGTAAACCGGTAACCGACGAGCCCAAACGTATCAGCGCATCAGGTTATCCGCCTTTTGCACAGATTGCCGGACATGCGTTGAACAGCATCTTTGTCGACAGCCTGGATGTGGATCTGGAACGTTTGCTGCGCATTAATGAAACACTGAAACTGATTCCGCCTGAAGCGTTTGAAGCGAATAACATATCGCTACGTCCCATCGAAGCAATGATGATCGCCCCGAGCGAGGGAATCAACGAAATTGCCCAGAAATATGCGCATACGCTGCCGTGGATCATGCGCTATCTATACCGTGCCATCGGCGCCATGGGGCCGAATGGTTCGACTTTACTCAGCTACGTATTATTTGAGGTGCCTTTCTGCCGGGATTTAATCGAGTTGGGTTATAACGATACCATGCAACAGAAAAATGAACTTTTGAAGTTTATTGGAGTTCAAGAGAAGGTATAGCGCATACGGGCGTCACGTTTTTTTGCATTAAAATTTTTGTCAGGAAAAATAAATGGCTTTTGATAGTCCGCAATTTTGGCTTGCTGTATTACAAATCATTGCGATTGATATTGTACTGGGCGGCGACAATGCCGTTGTGATCGCGCTGGCTTGTCGGCGTTTGCCCGAGCAACAGCGCAAATTGGGTATTTTCTGGGGTGTGTTTGGCGCAATCTTATTGCGCGTGGTGATGATCTTTTTTGCTTTGAGTCTGTTGACCATGCCCTATTTAAAGATTGTAGGCGCGGTTTTGCTGGTTTGGATTGGTATTAAATTGCTGCAACCGGAGCCGGAGGGTGCGCATGAAATTGATGCCAGCACGACGTTAGTCGGTGCGATTAAAACGATTATCGTGGCGGATGCAGTGATGAGTTTGGACAATGTCATCGCCATCGCAGGTGCGGCCAAGGATGACATCGGTTTGGTCATTTTCGGCTTGGTCGTCAGCGTGCCGATCATCGTATGGGGCAGTCAAATGGTGATGAAGGTCATGGATCGATATCCGGTTACGATCGCGATTGGTGCGGGATTGCTGGGATGGATTGCTGGCGATATGGCGGTTACCGATGTCGTCACCAAGGAATGGGTCAGTACGCAGGCGAAGTATCTTCAGTGGATTGCACCGGCTTCTGTAGCGCTTCTGGTTATTGCGGTCGGCAAATTGCTGGCGGCCCGGAAACCGGTTAAACCCCGGCCGTTGGAAGATTTGGCCGATGAAGAAATTCCCAAATAGTCATTCACGTATAAAAGTTTGAGAGACTGATCATGCTAAAAATTTTATTACCTGTCGATGGTTCTGATTATGCCAATAAAGCAATAACCGGCTTCATTGCTTTATTGGACTGGTATAAAGAAAAACCAGAACTGCATTTGCTGAATGTGCAATATCCGCTGCGCGGCAATGCGGCATTGTTCATTAACCAGACGGATATTAAGCAATATCACCAAGAGGAAGGCCAAAAAGAATTGCAAAGCACGTGCACTTTGCTCGATCAGGCGGGTGTTGCTTATCAATATCACATTGTGGTGGGTGATCCGGCTGAAATGATCGTCCGGTTTGCTAGTGAGAAGCAATATGATCAGATTGTGATGGGGCCGCGCGGAGCGGGCGGTATCCAAGGTTTGTTGCTGGGCTCGGTAAGCAGCAAAGTGATGCAGTTGGCAAAAACTCCCGTGTTATTGATTAAGTAATGAATTTCCGGGGCGAGTCTTTTGAAACTAAGGATCTTGGGGTGTAGCGGAGGGATAGGAAGCGGCGAACAAACCACTGCGATGTTGCTGGACGACGATGTGCTAATCGACGCGGGAACAGGTGTGGGTAATTTGAGTTTGTCCGAGATGATCAAAATTGATCATATTCTTGTTACGCATGCACATTTGGATCATGTTGCATTTATTCCATTTCTGGTGGATACCGTCGGTTCAATCCGCAACAAACCGATAACAATTCATGCCATCCAGCCCACGCTGGATACGTTGCAGGAGCATTTGTTTAACTGGCATCTGTGGCCGGATTTTACAAAAATTCCCAATGACATTTCCCCTTATATGCGTTACGAAACATTGTCGTTGGGAGATACCATTCTTCTCGATGGCCGTGCGATTACGCCACTGTCCGCCCATCACACCGTTCCTACAGTCGGCTTTCAGTTGGACTCGGGGTTAGCCAGTCTTGTTTTTTCCGGTGATACAACTACTAATGATGCCTTCTGGGTAGCCGTTAATAAGATTGTAAATTTGCAGTATTTGATCATTGAATGCGCCTTCTGCAATCAGAACAGGGATATCGCGATCAGATCACGGCATTTTTGCCCCAGCTTGCTGGCGGAAGAATTAGAGAAATTGGAACGGAACGTGGAAATATTTATTACGCACCTGAAACCCGGTGAAGCTGATGTCATCATGGAAGAAATAGATCAGTGCATTGGAAAATATAATCCGCGTCGCCTTGAGAACAATCAATTATTCGAATTTTAGGAAGTGAGGCTATGAGTACAGTCGCGATGATTCAACCACAAAAGAATAATGTAAATAACAATAACGAATCAGCTTTTTCCAAAAATCTGCAGGTTATTATCAACAAGATATACGCTGCGAATGGTGTTGAAGAAATCATGCTGGAAACTAGCAAGGATATTTGCGCATTACTCAACGCGGACCGGTTTACCATTTACTCACTGAATGAAGATAAATCTTCTTTTGTTTCGAGGGTTAAAACTGGATTTGATTCTTTTCAGGATTTGAAACTGCCGGTAACGGAAAACAGTATTATCGGTCTTGCCGCTTTACAAAAGAAAGTGGTCAATATTGCGGATGTATACGATAAAAGTGAGTTAAAAAAATTTAATCCGCTACTGGTTTTTTCCAACGAAGTGGATAAACGCACGGGTTATCGAACCAAACAGATGCTGGCGGTGCCGATTCTGAACGCTGATAGCCGGGAATTGATGGGCGTGGTTCAGGTGATTAATAATAGATCGAATGAATCATTCACTACCGTGATCATGGAAGGGGTCGTGGAAATTTGCCGCGTTCTTGCCATTGCTTTTAAGCAGCGCCATAAGCCCTCTCAATTGCTGAAATCGAAATATGATTATCTGATTCTCGATGCAATTATTTCTGCCCCCGAACTGGAACTGGCCACACGCTCAGCGCGGAAAAAAGGCTGCGATCTGGAAGATGTGCTGGTTGACGAATTCCGCATGAGTTTGCCGCTCATCGGCAAGGCATTGGCTTCTTTTTTTCAGGTTAAGTACGAGCCTTTTAAAGCGGATAGGATTAAACCGGCTGATCTGCTTAAGAATTTAAAAAAAGATTATGTTGAAAGCAATGCCTTGCTGCCGATTGATGAAACCAAAGATGGCTTGATACTACTAACGCTCGATCCTGAACGGGTTAAGTCGCAGCGTATTGCCAATACCATTTTTCCCAAGCATAAAATCGTTTACACGGTTACTACGCAAAGAGAATTTAATGCCACGGTCGAACAATTTTATGGTGGCAGCCAGGATGAGATCGGTACCGGCGACATCAATGAAATGCTTACCAATCTCGGGACTGAAGATATCGAAGAGATAACAAGTGAGATAGAGGAATCTTCCGCGGCGACTGACAACGAGCTGGTCAAGCTCGTCAATAAAATCATTATTGATGCCTATAAAATGGGGGTATCGGATATTCATATCGAACCCTACTCAGGGAAAGAAAAAACCAAAGTACGCTTCCGTAAGGATGGTTCATTGATGCCTTATATCGAGGTTCCAGAAAGTTATCGTAACTCTATGATCACACGTATAAAAATTATGTGCGATATGGATATCTCTGAAAAGCGCAAACCACAGGATGGCAAGATTAAATTCAGGAAATTTGCGCCACTGGATATCGAATTGCGTGTTGCGACTATTCCTTCAGCCGGTGGTTTGGAAGACGTCGTGATGCGTATTCTGGCTGCCGGTGAACCCATTCCGCTGGAGAAAATGGGCTTTACCGAGCACAATCTGGACGAATTGAAGAAAATTATCAGCAAACCGTACGGGTTGTTTTTTGTATGCGGCCCGACAGGCTCAGGTAAAACAACCACGCTGCATTCGGTATTGAAATATCTCAATCGCGACGATACCAAGATTTGGACTGCGGAAGATCCGGTTGAGATTACACAAAGAGGATTGCGTCAGGTGCAAATCAACGTCAAAGCGGGATTAACTTTCCCAGCCATCATGCGTTCTTTTTTGCGGGCCGATCCGGATATCATCATGGTGGGTGAGATGCGCGACAAGGAAACGACCAGTATCGGTATCGAAGCTTCACTAACCGGGCACTTGGTTTTGGCGACATTGCATACCAACAGCGCACCGGAATCGGTCATTCGGCTGCTGGATATGGGCATGGACCCGTTCAACTTTTCCGATGCTTTGCTTGGCGTATTAGCGCAACGGTTAGCGAAGCGCTTATGCAAGAATTGTAAAGAATCGTATGTAGCCAGCGAACATGAAGTCGATACATTATTGGCCGAGTATTGCGCCGAGCTCAGAAATATCGATCGTTTTAAAGCCGATCCAGATGCTGCACTTGGTGAAATACGCGCACAATGGATTCAACAATATGGAGACGATCAAGGTCAAATTACCTTGTGCAAAGCGGCTGGTTGTGATGATTGTGTTGGTACCGGTTATTCCGGCCGGGTTGGATTGCACGAATTGATGACGGCTACCGATGCATTGAAAAAGAATATTCAAGAGCGCGCTCGTGTGGCGGATATGCTAGTGACGGCCTTGGGTGATGGTATGCGGACGTTGAAGCAGGATGGCATTGAAAAAGTGCTACAGGGCGTTACGGATATTCATCAGGTGCGGGTGGTGTGTATTAAGTGAGTTACTGTAATAAAAGTGACGATAATCGTCACTCTCTTACGTAGTATGTCGTGTGTGAAGAGTACGTAACTGGCAAGCTACTTGCTAGTGGACTGAAGTTAGGAGTTAATAGTAGCTTTGTTGGTTACTGTGTTATTTCACACCGATGGAGTAGGTGATGTGTTAAATAGAAAAGCCGCCTTAATATTTAAGGCGGCTTTTCTTGTTAGAGCTTAAAGCATCAACGATCTATATTTCAATTGGAAATTAGACAATCGATTAAGAATTCAGATTAGCAAATTCCAGCAGCAATACAAGTACTCCCAGCAGCTTTGGTCCAGATTATAGGTCTTCCAACTCCTGCTGAAGTTCCGGTGAGAATATAAGTTTGACCTGCGAGACCATTAGCGTTGCTAGCAGTCATGGTAATGGTGGCAGTGAGTGGGCCATTAGCGGAAATGGCACCGGAACCAGCCGCAACAGCACCGTCAGCTGCAGCAGTCGCAGCCGGTATACCTCCCAACGCGTTAGTACAGTTGGCAGCGGCTAGAGTACCTTGTTCTTGGAAACAAAGTTCAACACCCAGCTTGTATGGAGCGGCAGCGGATACAACTTCACTGAACCTCGCTTTCAAAGTATAAGTCTGATATGCAGGCACAGCAACAGCAGCCAGAATACCAATGATAGCGACAACGATCATTAATTCAATCAGGGTAAAACCTTTTTGTACTTGTTGCATTTGTTATTCTCCTTTGGGTTGAGTAAGGCACACCAAGTGTGTGTGTAGTGTCTATAGCAGAAACTATGCCAGAATTTTAATTCTGAAAATTTGTTATTTTATCTTTGTTAACTTATCAGGTTGTATCTGATACTTGAGATTGTTTCGAGGATCAGGGAATGTCTCACGTTCTGTGTAGATTTTACAGGGATCAGAATTCATTTTGTTGATTGTCAAATACTTCCTCCCATAACGCCAACACCGCCATGCGATCATCTTTCAAATGGCCGCCTTCCACTCGGGTGAATTTCTGCGTTTGCCCATCGATGGGCGCATTACCGGTCATGTCCACGTCGCCATTTAATCGCAAGCGATGTTGAATGCGCCGGAATTCCCGGTATGCGGAGCGTACTTTATCAGCTGTGCCTTGGGAAATCAGTGCTAGTTCACCAGCGAGTTTCAGTAGTGCGATATTGCCGATATTGCCTGTTAATTGAGGGTATCGGGAAGAATAACCTAATACCAGATACTGCACGATGAATTCCACATCGATAATACCGCCGCGGTCGTGTTTGATGTCGAACAGCGTGGTTGGATTGGGATGGACATCCAGCATTTTTTCGCGCATTTTCAGAATTTCCTGCTTGAGTTCGCCAAGACTGCGCGGTTTGCACAGAATTTCCTTGCGCGTATGTTCAAATACCGCGCCCACTGGCTGATCGCCCGCGACGAAACGAGCCCGGGTCAGTGCCTGGTGCTCCCATACCCAAGCTTGTTCGCGCTGGTATTGCGCAAAAGCTTCTATCGAGCTGACCAATAATCCAGAAACACCATTAGGGCGTAAGCGCAGATCCGTTTCGTACAATAAGCCCGCCGATGTATGACGCGTGAGCCAGGCATTGATACCTTGTCCAAGCTTGGTATAGATTTCCGCGGCATCGGGGTGATCATCCTCATAAAGAAAAATCAGGTCGAGGTCAGAAGCATAACCGAGTTCTTTGCCGCCCAACTTGCCATAGCCGATGATCGCAAACGCGGGTTCTGCCCGGTGACGTCTCTTCAGACCGGACCAGGCTAAATTCAGCACCGTATCCAGCATCAGATCAGCTAACGCAGTCAGATGATCGCTGAGCGTTTCGAGCAGCAATGAACCTTCCAGGTCGGTGACCAGCAGGCGGAATACCTGAGCGTGTTGAAAGTGACGTAAAACGTCCATTTGCCACTCAATGACGTCATCCTTGGGGTTGTTGACATGATTGAGTTGATAGACGAGCTCATCGTGGAGTGCGTTCCAATCGGGGACGGGATGTGGCGATTCCTGCCGCAGTAATTCGTCCAGCAGAATAGGGTGCCGTCCGAGATAATCGCTTGCCCATTGGCTGATGCTGGCGAGTTCCGCTACGCGATGCAGTGTGTGCGGATGTTCCAGCAGCAGCGCCAGATATGAGCCTTGCGGGCTGATCATTTCCATCAATTTCAGCATGCGTTCTAGTGTGGTTTCAACCGGTGGCAACCCGGCTACTGCTTCAATCAGCATGGGAATCAACGTATTGATTTGCTGACGATTGGTTTCATGCAGTTGATGATAGAAGCTGCTCTGATAAAACAACCGCAGCCGCTCCGAAATTCTAACCGGATCCGTGAAGCCGAGTGTGCTGAGTTGCGTGGTTGCGGCTTCGGTTTGCGAAACATCCTGGTTTTCGGCTTGCCACAGATTGACCAGCGTGTCATGCACGGGCGATTTTCGGGGAGTGGCAAAAATGAGCTCAAAGTGACGCGTTACGTTCTTCCGGTGTACATCCAGCTGTTGCATGAAGGCGGCATAATCGGAAAATCCCATGGCGGTAGCGATCAGATTCTGATCGTCCGCACCTAACGGCAGCGTTTGTGTTTGTTGATCGTCCAGATACTGGAGGCGATGCTCCAGCTTACGCAAGAAGTGATACGCATCGGTGAGTTGCGTGATAACTTCCGCCGGGAGTTGTTGTTTTTTTTGCAACCGCTGTAAAACACCGAGTGTAGGACGAATACACAAGTCGACATCGCGCCCGCCACGAATCAATTGAAAAACCTGTGTGATGAATTCAATTTCACGAATACCGCCAGGCCCCAATTTAATATTGTCGTGCATTTCGCGGCGCTCGACTTCCTTGCGCAGCTGCGCATGCAAATTGCGCATTGATTCGTACGCGCTGAAATCCAGGTATTTGCGGAAAACGAAAGGTCTGACAATTCTTTCCATCAGCACCGATTCGGCGTCTGTGCCGGCATGATTGGTGATAACCCGGCCTTTGATCCAGGCATGGCGCTCCCATTCTCGTCCATGCTTGATGAAATATTCTTCCAGCATGGAAAAGCTGATCGCTAAAGGGCTGTTTTCACCATGAGGGCGTAACCGCATGTCAACCCGGAATACATAACCATCGATGGTCAAATCATTGAGACTGGCGATCAGCTTGCGTCCCAGGCGGGCAAAAAATTCATGGTTTGAAATCGGCTTGGCGCCA
>Ga0268298_10004518_pt1 | contig 13535 bp, 11 predicted proteins | sample WWTPWeurt_MetaG_FD_194462 | JGI IMG/M metagenome (GOLD analysis project Ga0268298, IMG submission 194462) | Activated sludge microbial communities from WWTP in Nijmegen, Gelderland, Netherland - WWTP Weurt | ecosystem: Engineered > WWTP > Aerobic digester > Activated sludge | place... | reverse complement strand
TTGGAATTTGTAAAGACGTGGAATTTGTGGGTAACGTTCAATCAGCAGATGAAATTCTTGATATCTCAGATTTGTTTTTACTTCCGTCAGAAACAGAAAGTTTTGGATTGGCGGCATTGGAAGCCCTTGCTTCAGGAGTTCCTGTCATTTCATCCAATTCAGGTGGATTGCCTGAAGTGAATGAACAAGGTATTTCCGGCTATTTAAGTAAAGTGGGCAATGTGAAAGAAATGGCAGAAAATGCTTTAAAAATTCTTTCAACACCAGAGACACTTGCAAAATTCAGGAAACAGGCATATGATCATTCATTGAAATTTTCGCTGGAATCAATTTTACCAAAATACGAAGCTTTGTACGATCGGGTACTGAAGAAGAAAAAAGAAATTTAATTGAGTGCTGTGAGGAATTAATCCTCCCCTTTTTTAGATCTTTCCAAAACCAGATTCACAGAAAAAAACGTCAATGCGTCAGAAACTTCCTGCGATTCATAATTGATTTTGCTTTTTGCCTTTAAAGCCATGGTAATAAAACCAAGACCGGCTCCACCTTTATTTGAAATGATACCATTGGAAAGTACTTCCATGTACAACTCTTTCACCTGATCTGTGTCCATCTGGTTCAAGGTATCAATACGCTCAATAATTTTATACGTGTTTTCAGATTTAACCAGGTTACCGAAAGTAACTTTGTATTCATCTTCTGTCTGAAGTACAATTAAAAAAGAAATCTGATTATTGTCTTCATCTCTTTCACCGTGAATACGAATGTTTTGAAGACCTTCCACCAAAATGCTGAACATTCTCTTTACAACACCCTTTTTATCACCGGATTCAAGCATGGTGTCTTCTATACCGGTAGAAAGAGAGTTTACAAGATCTTGCGAAAACTCACCAAAGTGGGACACGATAATTTTACCATTGGCGTTAATATTATAATCACCAAAGATTTGCTGAAACCGTGCGTTACACTTATCGACTACGTTATTCCTGTGCAGCATCTATCGTTTTAGTTCTCGACTTTAAACGCCGAAAGTTAAAAAATTATTGACTAATGTCCTGATTTGTACGACAAAAAAATTGAAATGTTACAACTAATTTAACAAATTATAAATCAATTTGTTTATTTTTTAATAAAATCTGATTTACAATTTGTTCAACTGCCGGACAAATCTCCCTGTTTATAACGGTTAAACCTAAAATTTGTTGCATATTTTTTCGGTTTGTATGCGGATATTCCCGGCAAGCCATTGGCCTTTCTTCATAAATAAAACATTTATTATCCGTTTGCAAAAATGGACAAGGAACTGATTTTAAGACATAATCCCCCTCTTCATCTTGCCTCAGATAAACGGCAGCAAAATCATGATTTTTCATCTTAAATAATTTTGCCAGTCGCTGAATATCGGTTGATGTAAATAAAGGCCCGGTAGTTTTACAACAATTGGCACAGGTCAGACAATCGGTTTTTTTGAAAACGGTATCGTGTGCATGATGGAATTTTTCGTCCAGCTGCTTTTTCGGAATTTTTTTTAATTCTTTCAAAACCTCATCTCGCTGATTCTTTGCCTTTTGTTTCATCCTTCAGAAATACTATAAAGCCATACTGTTTTAAATCACCTGTAAACACACCGTTTTGTAAAGATAAATTTATTACTTTCAACACGCCTTAAATCGATCATGGAAAAGGATAACAACAAATATGATGTAGTAGTAATTGGTGGTGGACCAGCAGGATATGCGGCTGCTATGCGTGCTATAGATTTTGGAAAAAGAGTTTGTTTGATTGAACGCGGAAAAATTGGTGGGGCAGGGGTTTATCATGGCGCCCTCAGTTCAAAAACAATGTGGGAACTTGCTCAGCGGGTTAAAAACGTGAATGAAGCCATTGTTTCAGTAGGCAGAAAGAAATTCGAAATCTCATGGGAAGAGGTGAAGAAGACTTTAGATGAAGCCGTTTTTGAAAGAAAATTTCAGTATTCGTGTCATATTAAGTTATTGGCAACTGAAAGAAAAGACCTTTTCACCCACATGCGCGGCCATGGCAAAATGCTCACGCCTAATAAGGTTGTCATCTCCCGTGAAAATGAACCGGATATTTTTATAGAAACAGATTACATCATTTTAGCTACCGGAAGCAGGCCATCTAAACTTCCGAACATTCCGGTAGATGAAAAAATTATCATGACCAGTGACGGAATTGAAGAAATGAAAGACTATCCAAAAAGTCTTGTTATTGTTGGTGCCGGTGTGATTGGATGTGAATACGCCACAATTTTTTCAAATTTTGGAAAGACCAAAGTGTATCTGATTGATAGGGCTGATCATATTTTGCCGTTTGAAGATGATGATATTACCAAAATGGTCTCTGATAATTTGGAGAAACATGGCGTGACCATTCACCACAGTGCACAACTGAAACGAATGGAAATTGTAGACGGTGAAGTCGAATACGAAATCGAGTCTAACGGTGAACACGAAGTAATACGGGTAGAAAAAGCACTGCTTGCGGTAGGACGTGTACCAAATATTCAGAATATTGGTATGGAAGAGCTGGGAATGAAAATGGGTCGCGCAGGCAAACACATTGGAGACGACGATACGCAAACGAACATTCCTAATATTTATGCAGTTGGTGATTGTTCAGGCCGAATTATGTTGGTGAACATGGGGGAAATTGAAGCCAGACATGCGATTGAAAAAATATTCGACAGTAAATCAGAACGATTGTCTTACGATAATATTTGTACAATCATGTTTCTGGATCCAGAAGTTGCAGCGGTTGGTATTAACGAAAAATATTGTCTCGATAAAAACATTCCGGTAAAAATTGTAAAACTCGATTACTCAGTCATGACCCGTGCTATTGCTATGCGAAAGACTGAAGGTTTTTTTAAAATCATTGTGACCAATGATGATGAAATGAAAATTCTTGGAATGCGTGCCATTGGCGAACATGCGTCAACGGCCATTCAAGCAGTAGCTTTGCTCATAAAAACCGGAAGAGGAATTGCAGAATTGTCAGAGTTGATTCACCCCCACCCGTCTATTGTGGAAGGAGTGCAAGAGTGCGTGCGCATGCTGCTGAATAAATCTATTTTCAAATCTTCTGTTTTTAAAGATAAACTCGCTTGTTACAGTCTTGTAAACGGCATAAAAATTCCATTGCAGCGTTTATGAAAAAGCTATTATTTATTCTAGTGCTGGCTGGAAATTTTTCAGTTAGTGCACAACTTGCCGACTCAACGATTCTTGGTGAGTGGGGACTTTTTAAAATTATTGACAACTTAACCGGAGAAGAAATCACTCCTCCGAAAAAAAAGAATGACTTTGATTATTCCATCATTTTCACATCAGATTCACTCGTCAAATTTAATCTGGAAGTAAATAAATGCGCTAACAACTTCATCATATCAGAACGAAATAAAATCAAGTTTCTTTATTATGCTGAGTGCACAAAAATTTGTTGTGATAAAGAGTTTTCACAACAATTGCTTTATGAAGACTGCACCAGCTATTACATCAAAGAAAACCAAACCTTGTTGTTAGTTTCAGAGGACAAGGTTTTCTATTTTACACGAAAGTAAACTTGTAAGAGAGTAATTTCAACCAAAGAAAAAAGCCCTCCTGAAAAATCAGAGAGGGCTTTTCTTTTTGCTTATACTTTGTATTAATCTTCTTTTGAGAAATGACGTTTTTCACGGATACGTGCAGATTTTCCAGTACGCTCTCTGAAATAGAAAATACGTGCTCTGCGTACAGCTCCTTCTTTGTTTACTTCAACTTTGTCAATAAACGGTGAAGAAACAGGAATGATACGCTCAACGCCTACGTTTCCAGACATTTTACGAACGGTAAAAGTTTCAGTCTCTCCAGAACCACGACGCTGAATAACAACGCCCTGAAATTGCTGAATACGCTCTTTATTACCCTCTTTGATTTTATAATGTACAGTTACCGTTGCACCTGCTTTGAAAGCTGGTACTTTGCTGGCTCCCAGTAATTCTTTTTGTACTTCTTTAACTAAATTGTTCATGACTTTAAGCTTTATTCCCCTTCAATTCGGGGTGCAATATTACGAATAATAAATCGGATAAACCAAATTCGTTCTTTGAAAATTAAATAAAAGAAAACTATCAAACCATTAATCACGTCTCAACACATTGATTTTCAACTATTCAACCAAAACAAATGCTGCCCAAAAATATGGATCATACTTTGATTTCATGACACGTTGAGCGTTTGTAAAGGACATATGAATATCTCCGGTTCTGAATAAATTTCTATAAAACAGAATCATAAATTCAGACGTTTCCTTATCCGGAACCTGCCACAAACTCATTATCAAACATTTCACTCCAGCCATTTTGAATGATCGCTGCAAACCATACACTCCTTCGCTTCCTTTGATATCTCCCAAACCGGTTTCACACGCTGATAAAACAACCAATTCTGTGCTCGTCAAATCAAGATCGGTAACTTCAGAAGCGGTTAGTACTCCATCCTCCGTGTTTGTTGCATGTTTTGACCAGATTTCATTCGCACCATAAAAAACTAGACCTGAACGCATGAGGGGATTGTTGTTTTCCACCAAAATCCGATAACCGAGTACTGTACCTCTGAATTCAATGTTTTCTGTTTCGTTTGTATCTGCAATTAAGTGCTGCGTTTGTTCACTTGGGTCAGGATAGAAAAACCCATGAGTGGCAATATGAATCACATCAAATCCTTTTGTACTATTCTTAAAACTTGCTTCAGTTGCGTCATTTCCGGTTAACACAGAAATTCTTTTTTTTGTTTTCAAATTTCCAATTTCCTGAACTTCTTCCAACGTGCCAGGCAGGTAGGACCATATTTCTGATTTTGAACTATCGGTGTTATAATTAATCCCTCCATAGAGTAAAAGTGAATTGATCTCCGAATTTTTCGTTTCATCATTAATAAAAAATTCAGGACTATTCAAATAATAAAGATTATGCTTTTCACTCAGCATTTGACTGCCATCATACAGCGCAGCAAAGGAAACTTTATGAAGCAATCCTGACAATGATAAATAAACCGTTTTTTTATTGTCAAGTTCCGATTCAAGATTTTTCCAGATCAGGTTATAAAGTTCTGATCCAGGAGATTCTTTGGTTCCATATATTTTTTTTATTGCACCAAGACTATTGCCCGAATTTTTACTGAGCAACTCTGCTATTTCCGATTCATTGAACAACCTTATAAAAGAAGGGGTCAGACATGTCTTACTTATAACAAAAGCATAGTAAACTTCATCTTCATTAAATTCTTTACTTTCAAAATTAAATTCTCTGAAATGCACAAAATCAACAAAAACCTCATCCGATTTTAATCCTTTCTGAACGTCATTCCAGGTCATTTGCTTTAGTCGGTTAATCTCATTAAAAACGGAAGATTTTTTCATGATTGTTTTCTCCAGTTCGTTTGCTTCACTTTCCAGATCTTGTACATTTTCTCCATCAGCGGTCATTTTTGCAATTCGCTGTTTGAGATTCAACCAGTTTTGATAATCGGCAATGAGCGCGGAATCCTGGCTTCCAAGTATAGAGTTTCTGGTAGCAGCAGTTGACCTCAGAAGTATGCCTTTAAAAAAAATCAGGTTATCCAACTCGCGTTCCACTGACTTATCTTTATTTACCGTTGTTTGAATAAGGAATGATCTGCACAAATCCATCGATTCAGAAATTGAATTCAGGTAAATCTCTTTTTCCATTTCAGTGAGAATGGGAAAATTCTGTTCAATCCGAAAACGATTAAATTCCATCAGTTCATTGACGAATGAATCTGCAGTCACATAATTTGATTTCATACAATTTAACTGAATGAGTAAATCCAGTGTTTGATACTGCCTGTTCACAAATTTCAATTCTTTGGACTTCTGATAAGATTCGTTGCACTCAGTGAGTGCTTCATCAAATCTGTTCATTCTATAAAGTAATTTTCCCCGATGTATTTTTGCAGAAATAAGATTGTTGACTTCACCGGTTTGCTTATATATTGCAATTGCACTGTCAAGATATTGTTCCGATTTTTCATAATTACCCTGATTATAAAAAACAGTACTTATGCCTTCAAGCAACAATGCGATTCCCTTTTGGTCGCCTGATTTAATTTTTATATCCATCCCCCTCTGATAAGCATCCACTGCCTCTTCTGTTTTCTTCAATGCGGTATAAACCCCGCCTAAGTTAGAATAAGCGGTTCCTATTCCTCTGGTATCACCTACCCGTTCGTAGTTTAACAACGCTTTTTTATAAAATTCTTCCGCTTTCGAATAATTTGATTGAGCAAAAAATATGTTACCGATATTTCCATAATCTGATGCCAGCCCTTTAATATTTTTTATTTCAAGGTCAATTAATAAAGCCTGTTCATAAAAATCAAGTGCGGTGACAAAATCACCTCGTTCCCTGAAAACACCTCCAATAGAATTTAGCAGGGTGGTGATGCTCTTCTTCTCATTATAATGGTATGCAACGTCAAGTGCTTGATTAAAACATACCATTGCTGAATCGAATAATCCAATACTCACCAGCAATCTTCCCATATTGCCATAGATCGCTATCGTAACATCTTTTCGATTCTTTTCATTTGCAAGGGTCAATGCCTTGTTATAATATGTGAGGGCATCAAGGTAATCTCTTCTCACCAAAAATGAATTTGCCTGCAACGTCAGTCCGGCCACTGCGTTTCGGTACATTTCATTTTTAATTGCCAAATCATATTCCAGCCCGCCACAAATAAAGGCACTGTCAGGATTTGTATTCAGATAAGTATGAAAGCCAACAAGATGAATCGCACTCATTCGTAGAGAATCCGAGTAGCTTTGATCACCGTAAACTGAGAGTAGTGAATCTTTTTTATACTGAGCGGCAACACTGAACCAACCTGCAAACAAAATGTAGAAAACAAGCCTGATCATACCAGTTCTACCATTTACCATCCCAACCCTTCTCCTGAAAAGCATCAAAACGGGAAGGAACGGTTTTACGAGGCCAGTTATTATTTTCTACGTCACAATCTGCAGTTTCCAGATAAGGATCCAGCTCTATTGAAACAACTTCCTTGCTCTTTTCAAAAATGAAAACTTTGGATACTTTGTAATTATCGTATCTCCAGATTTCAGCAGGAATTTTGATCAGTTCTGACGTGCCATCACTGAAATTAAATTTCAAAATAACCGGCATTACCAAACCACCTTTATTCTCTAAATCAACCTGATAAAACTGGTAACCGGCTTCAAGTAACTTTTTGTCATAATCAGATAACTCTTCGATGAACTTAACATAGTGCTGTTTATCTTCTTCAGTCACTTCAAAAGGATCAGCAGTATTATATTGATCATTCAAATCAGGCTCCAGCTCATTTTGCGTTTTTTCTATTTCTTCTTTATTTCTGATTTCTGAAATGTTTTTGTTCTCTGATTCATAAACGTCTTTCTGAAATTGTTTTTCAATTTCTGGATTGTGTGTATTCAATTGAAACCATTTCACACTGTTAATGGAAATGTCGACATAATCTGTTGTATAAAACCAACCTCTCCAGAACCAATCAAGATCTACACCACTTGCGTCTTCCATCGTTCTGAAGAAATCTTCCGGTGTCGGGTGTTTAAACATCCAGCGATTAGCATATGTTTTAAATGCAAAATCAAACAGTTCTCTACCCAAAACTGTTTCTCTCAAAATGTTCAGTGCCGTTGCAGGTTTCCCATATGCGTTGTTTCCAAATTGCACAAGCTGTTCTGAATTGGTCATGATTGGAACCTGATGCGTATTGCTGCCGTTCATATAATCAACTATGAGATGTGCAGGTCCTCTTCTTGACGGATAATCGCGTTGCCACTCCTGCTCTGTCAGATATTGCAGAAAAGTATTCAGCCCTTCGTCCATCCAGGTCCATTGACGCTCATCTGAATTGATAATCATTGGAAAATAATTATGTCCCACTTCATGAATAATAACAGACATCATTCCATATTTGGTGCGTTCACTGTATGTGCCATCTTCATTCGGTCTGCCACCATTAAAGCAAATCATTGGATATTCCATTCCGATAGAAGCAGCGTGAACTGAAATGGCAACCGGATATGGATAATCAAACGTAAATTTTGAATAGGTTTTCAAAGTTTGAGCAACCACTTTTGTAGAGTACTTTTCCCAAAGCGGATTTCCTTCTTTCGGATAGTAAGACATAGCCATTACATTTTTTGTCTCCTGTTTAACCACCATTGCATCCCACATGAATTTACGCGAAGAAGCGAAAGCAAAATCACGCACATTGGTTGCTTTGAAATGCCAGATTTTAGTTCCTTTTGATTTGTCCTTTTCGTTGGCAATTGCTTCGTCAGGTGTAACAATGAATACAGGTTCATCCGAAGTCTGTGCCTTTTTCCATCTTTCCTGTTGCTCTTTAGTCAATACTTTGGTTGGATTAAAAAGCTCACCAGTGGCAGCAACAACATGGTCGTCCGGAACAGTAATCTGAACATCATAATTTCCGAAAGGCAGCGTGAATTCACCAGATCCTAAAAACTGTTTGTTCTGCCATCCTTCAACATCATTGTACACACACATGCGAGGAAAAAACTGCGCCATTGTGTAGAGATAATTGTCCTCTTCCGGAAAATACTCATATCCTGAACGTCCGCCAAGCTCCATGCGGTTATTGATATTGAACCACCATTTTACCTTAAAAGAAAATGATCCTCCTTTGATAATTGGTTTCGGAAGATCAATTCGCATCATCGTTCCAACAACAGTGAACGGTAATTTTACTCCGGCCACGTCCATGACTTCAATATCCTTATAGCCTCCATCAAATTCCATGGATTTTAGTCTGCCTGCAATTGCCCAGGGAGATGATAATGACTCAATTGTTCCGGTTTCGGTGAGATTATTATCTGAGTCCGGCTTTTGAATATTCTGATCAAGCTGTAACCACAGATATGCTAATGGATCAGGTGAATTATTGATGTATGTAATTGTTTCCTCGCCCTTGATTTGTTGCTTTTCATCATCAAGTGTTACCTGAATAACATAATTTGCCTGTTGCTGGTAATACTCATGACCGGGAGCACCTGCTGCATTTCTGTAATTGTTTGGCGTAGCAAATTCATCATACAATTGTGCAAATTTGTCTGCCTGCGAAAATGCAACGGTTGAAAATCCACCAATTGCAAGTACAAAAAAATTCTTCATTTCTTTATTCGGGTTTTAGTTCTGCTTCGGGTTTTGCAATGACTAAAGTTACACTTTTTGATTTAGCGCCATGTTTATAGTGAACGATATTTTGCTGTTGGGCAAATGAATTGAAGAGCAGTGTATTTTTTATATGAATGGCGTCCGGATTTACTATGTTACTGAAAGAGAAATAGAAAAACAACTCATCGCGGAGCGTTACTTCCTTTCCGTAATAATTAAAATCACAGACCTTGTCACCTGAAGAAATTACAAAATTTTCCTTCAGATACGCTTGAACGAATTTCCCAATTTCACTTGTGTCAGCAATAGTTTCGATATGCAACCTTTGCTGATATTTCATTTCAAGAATATGTTCAAAATCATGAGCCGTCATTTTAACTGATACCTCTATTTGTTTTGTACTGTCATCATATTCCATATTTGCAGTTGAAACAAAATAATTATGGGCGTGCGCGGTCAATACCATAATCAATGCTAAAAATGTAATCACGCTTTTTCTCATACTACTCTTGCGTTAAAAATTTTTGAGGAACAATTTTAATGTACTGAAACTTTCTGAATTGAAGGATCGGAATTGTTCCATCATAAACGGGTCCCTGAATTAGATATCTCTGTTCTGTAAAAATTATACGGTTATCATCTATCAGCTTTTTTTTCAGATAAAGCCGAAGTCGCTTTTCGCTTTCACTGGCGCGTGCATAAACCAGATACTCATTTGGTAAATCATGTTCAATGGGAATTTTTGAAATACTTGATTCAATTCTCAGTTCAATATATCCGTCTTGTTCAACTGCCGCGGCCACATAATTTGCAAACTTATCAAACAACCAGGATGAAGTATCCACACCGTTAAAATAATAGTCAAAATTCACCTGATAGGGATGCGGGTCGAGTTCTTTTACCTGTCCGTTTGAATGTGTGGTAGGTACAAGATTTACATATTCATACTGCGAATAATCCACCAGTTTTTTTAACGAAGCCTGATACTCCGGTCCGTGAACGACAGGCTTAAGAATAAAAGAAATTTCTTCACCAGTTTGATCTTTAAACATATCGTTCAGAAAATCACTTATCTCCTGAGCGCGCTTTCTGACAATAACCAGATTATCATCACCAGCACTTCTTGGCATTTGAGAAACAGAACATTCAACAACCATTTGAATTTTATGTCCTGCTTTTTGATTAAGAATTAAATTTTTCCAGAAATGTCTGAACTCAATGCTGTTTGTATCCAGTGTAGTTCGGGTGAGCATGGATTGTTTATAGGTAGGCAGCAGCGGAGCAACAATGTCATCATCTTTTACTTCAAAACGAAATTTCTGCCGGTCCTGTTCGTCATCCTTATCCCAAAGTACAAAGCGGTATTTATTTTCAGGGTGAACACCCAATGAATCAAAATTGATTGACACGTTTTCCTTTGTTATACCGGTTAGTTTTTTCAATTTTTTAAAGATGAGCGATGACAATTTTTTGCTGATCTTTACGCGTTCCTTTTGAGTGACATTTTCGGGGGTGAGAATGATTCCTTTTAATTCGAGCCGACTGTTCATGAAAAGTTTTCCTTCAAGCAGTTCAAAATTTACCAGACCAATCAGTTCATCATATTCCGGCATATTAAATCGTTGGTGATCCAGAGCAAGATCCAGGTTTTCTACAAAATCTTCCTGGGAAATCCGGATAGTACTTTCTTCATCGATTTCAGTATTAAAATTGGACGAAAAAACCTTGATTCGTGCAGTTGCCCAAACCGGAATTTCTTCTAAAACAAAAACAGGTTCTTCAAAGAACACGGTGGTATTAAAAAAACCCCTCCTGTTAAATTCCCGAATCAATCTGAACCTGGAAAAATTCAAAAGGTATTCAAGGTCTTCGATATCTTTTTTATTTCTGACCCCTACCTCTATTCCAACCGTGGTAAACTGATAAAAATCTATTTCATAAGTAAGATCATTTACAAATGAAATCAGATAGCTGAAATCCAAATAAGAAGTATCAAAGGGTGTGATCGGATAAAAATAAATTGGAGCTACTTTATACTCCAGCAATTGTGTTTGTTCAGGAGTTACCAGACTGGTTTCTGTAATTACATTTCCGGATATTTTCAGATACAGCGTTGAAAAATCTGATTTACCGGTGCGAGTATATACGGCTATGCTCTTCACAAATAACCCCAATCTGCCTGAGGGGTCATAACTCACTTCCAAATCAAGTGTGGAGTTTGGCTCAATCAGTGTATCCTGAGTAAGAATTGCAGTACAGCCGCAAGAAGTTTCAATATTGAGTATATGAATGGTATCTCTCGGATATGGATTTCTTAAAGTGAATGTGGTTGTGATTTTGCCCCCGTTTTCAAAAATTTCACCCAAATCTTTGGATGGTTCGGCAATCATAATCTGACCGAAAATCAGTCCGGAAAAAAATAAACAGAATATAGATAAAGTGATTTTCACGAAACAGAAGATGTTAATACGGCCCCACAATACAAGCCAGCACTCCTAGGGTTAATTCGGATGAGTTACCTGAAATGGTTATCAACAAATCAGATGGAAACGTGGAATCACCAAAATACAATTTGTCTTCGTCCAAAGTCAGAATGCAGTTGGAAGAAAAAGTTGAGTTTCCTCTGTAAACTTTATTGTCATCCAAGGTGTAAATAATATCGGATGAAAACCTGGAGTCTCCTTTGTAAACATTTGACTCAGAGATTGTATAAAGGCAATCAAAAGAAGATGTTGATCTGCCGAGATAAACTTTATTTTCAGCAACCGTGAATAATATTTTATTCGAGAAAGCGGCGTCGCCGTGATACACCCATCCATTCTGAAAAGTGTAAGCAACTCGGGCATCAAATGATTCACCTGCATACAATTTTACCTGCGCGGTTAAATAATTTGACGTTAGCACCAAGCCAATAAGGAAGAGCATTTTTCTCATAAAATCAAAAGTAACAAAAATTGAACCAGAACCCGGACACAAGTTTTTCACAATACAATTCAATCTATATTTGTGAACCAAAAAATCTGGAAATAATGGAAAAAATCATTTGTGGAATTCAACAAATGGGAATCGGTGTCCCGGATGTACAATCAATCTGGAAATGGTACCGTGAAATGTTTGGTGTGGATGTTCGTATTTTTGAAGAAGCAGCTGAGGCACCTTTGATGACAAGATATACCGGCGGAGAAGTTCATCGCAGAACGGCAACACTTGCATTAAGTATGGAAAGTGGTGGCGGATTTGAAATCTGGCAGTTTACCAGCCGGCCCACATGTAAGGCTGCATTTGATATTCAGCTCGGTGATCTGGGAACATACTCTTGCAGAATAAAATCAAAAGACGTACAGGCCAGTTACAACTATCACAAATCGAAAGGTGTAAAAATCTTAGGAGAATTGAGAAATACTCCAACTGGTGAATTCAACTACTTTATTGAAGATCCAAACGGAAATATTTTCAATATCGTAAAAGGATCCGGCTGGTTCAAAAACACCAAACATCCTTCACAATGTGGTGGCGTAGCCGGTGCCTTAATTGGCGTAAGTGACATTGAAAAATCGTTAAAGTTGTATCGTGACATTTTGGAATATGATGTTGTTGAATATGATGAAACCGGTACATTTAATTGTTTTTCGGGGCTACCATCGGGCAGTCAGAAATTCAGACGTGTATTGTTAAGTCACAAGCAGGAAAGAACAGGTCCGTTTTCCAAATTGTTAGGACCAACAAAAATCGAACTTGTTCAGGCATTGGAGAGACAGCCGAAAAAAATATTCGAAAACAGATATTGGGGCGACTGGGGTTTCATTCATTTGTGTTTTGATGTGCAGGGAATGGATGTTTTGAAAAAAGAATGCGAGACAGCAGGATTTCCATTTACGGTTGACAGTGGCAGCACGTTTGACATGGGTGAAGCAGGCGGCAGATTTTCGTATATAGAGGATCCGGACGGAAACTGGATTGAATTTGTAGAAACTCATAAAGTTCCGGTGATGAAAAAACTAGGCTGGTATATTAATCTGAAAAAGAAAAAACCAGGTCAACGACTTCCGAATTGGATGTTAAGGGCAATGGGAATGAATCGTGTTAAATAAAGTTTTGCACACGTTTTACTCCGATTTGAGAATCTGTTAAATTTTATTAGAATTTGTTGAAGCGGTTTGCCAGTTCGGTATTTCCAGTAAAATTGCGTTTTGCTCGAGCAATTTTTTTCTAGAAATGGCTTTTTGAACGAAAATCGTTCAAAACCGATTTAAGGGTGAACACCTCATTTGTTAAATCCATGTTTCGCGAATGTTTTTTTATTTAACTTTAACCT
>Ga0268298_10004517_pt1 | contig 13539 bp, 21 predicted proteins | sample WWTPWeurt_MetaG_FD_194462 | JGI IMG/M metagenome (GOLD analysis project Ga0268298, IMG submission 194462) | Activated sludge microbial communities from WWTP in Nijmegen, Gelderland, Netherland - WWTP Weurt | ecosystem: Engineered > WWTP > Aerobic digester > Activated sludge | place... | reverse complement strand
CCTGGCTTGGGTATCTTCAAGGGCGAAGTCCGGCGCTTTCCCGCCGACAAGATGGTGGCTGCCGACGGCTCGCGCCTCAAGGTGCCCCACATGGGCTGGAACGAGGTCTGGCAGAAGCAGGCCCATCCGCTGTGGGCCAACATCGAGGACGGCGCCCGCTTCTACTATGTTCACAGCTACTATGTCGATCCGGCAGATCCGTCCATCATCGCGGCGACTACCGACTACGGCATCCCCTTTACCGGGGCGGTAGCGCAGGCTAATATCTTCGCAATCCAATTCCACCCGGAAAAGAGCGCGCAAGCCGGTCTGCAGTTGCTGTCGAACTTCATGTCCTGGAAGCCCTGACCTGGCTCCGTAGCCTATCTCACCCTCCCGCCGTTCCGTTTCAACTCATCTATCGCACTTCTTCCTATGCTGCTGATTCCTGCCATCGACCTCAAGGACGGTCACTGCGTGCGCCTGAAACAAGGCGAAATGGACGCTGCCACGGTCTTCTCCGAAGATCCGGGTGCCACCGCCCGACACTGGATCAATCAGGGTGCCCGGCGCCTGCATGTGGTGGATCTGGATGGTGCCTTTGCCGGCAAGCCCAAGAACCAGACCGCGATCAGGGCCATTCTTGCGGAAGTCGGTGACGAGATCCCCGTCCAGCTGGGTGGTGGTATCCGCGACCTCGACACCATCGAGCGGGCGCTCGACGCCGGCCTCACCTATGTAATCATCGGTACCGCTGCAGTCAAGAACCCCGGCTTCCTGCACGACGCCTGCGGTGCCTTCCCAGGCCATATCATCGTCGGCCTCGACGCGAAGGACGGCAAGGTGGCGGTGGATGGCTGGTCCAAGCTCACCGGCCATGATGTTGTCGATCTCGCCAAGAAGTTCGAGGACTACGGTGTCGAAGGCGTGATCTACACCGACATCGGCCGCGACGGCATGCTTTCCGGCGTCAATGTCGACGCGACCGTCAAGCTGGCCCAGGCCCTGCGCATTCCGGTCATCGCCAGCGGCGGCATCGCCACCCTGACCGACGTGGAAGCGCTCTGCGCTGTCGAGTTCGAAGGCATCACCGGCGCCATCACCGGTCGTGCAATCTACGAAGGCACCCTCGATTTCGCGGCAGCCCAGGCCCGCGCCGACGCCCTTAACGGGGCCGCCTGATCCATGCTTGCCAAGCGCATCATCCCCTGCCTCGACGTCAGTGCCGGCCGTGTGGTCAAGGGCGTCAATTTCGTCGAGCTCAGGGATGCCGGCGACCCCGTCGAGGTGGCCCGCCGTTACGACGAGCAGGGCGCCGACGAAATCACCTTCCTCGACATCACCGCCAGTTCCGACGACCGCAACATCATCCTGCATGTCGTCGAGCAGGTCGCCGAGCAGGTTTTCATTCCGCTCACGGTGGGGGGCGGTGTGCGTACGGTCGATGACGTGCGGCGCCTCCTCAACGCCGGCGCAGACAAGGTCAGCATGAACACCGCGGCGGTGAATAACCCGCAGTTGGTGGCTGAAGCTGCCGGCAAGGTTGGAAGCCAGTGCATCGTCGTCGCCATCGATGCCAAGCAGGTGGCACCCGGCAAGTGGGAGGTCTTCACCCACGGTGGTCGCAACCGCACCGGGCTCGATGTCGTCGAGTGGGCGCAAAGGATTGCCGCCCTCGGCGCTGGCGAGATCCTGCTCACCAGTATGGACAGGGACGGCACCAAGAACGGTTTCGACCTGGGCCTGACCCGCGCCGTTTCGGATGCGGTTTCAATTCCCGTAATCGCCAGCGGCGGTGTCGGCAGCCTCGAGCACCTTGCCGACGGCGTCACCCTGGGCCGTGCCGATGCGGTGCTGGCCGCCAGCATTTTCCACTTCGGCGATCACACGGTGCGCGACGCCAAGGAGCTGATGCGGGCCCGTGGTATCGAGGTACGCCTGTGAGCCACGACGCTGCCTGGCTCGACGAACTCGCCTGGGACAAGGACGGCCTGATTCCCGCCATCGCCCAGGATGCCGAAACCAATGATGTGTTGATGTTTGCCTGGATGAACCGAGACGCCCTGGCGCGAACGGTTGAAACGGGTGAAGCTATATACTTTTCGCGTTCCCGCGGGCGACTGTGGCACAAGGGTGAAGAGTCCGGCCACACTCAAAAGATCCGCGAGATCCGCATCGACTGTGATAATGACGTGGTGCTTCTGAAGATCGAGCAGGTTGGCGGTATCGCCTGTCACACCGGGCGGCGCAGCTGCTTCTTCCAGAAATACCTCGCAGACGGCCGCTGGGAAGCGGTCGACCCGGTTCTCAAAGACCCGAAGGACATATACAAATGATCGATATCGAAGTGCTGCACCGGGTCGCCCAGACCCTTGCCGAGCGTAAGGAAGCAAGCCCGGATTCCTCTTATGTTTCCGGACTGTTCCACAAGGGGACTGACGCGATCTGCAAGAAGGTTGCCGAGGAGTCTGCCGAGGTCATCATGGCAGCCAAGGACAAGGACCTGCTGCACGTGGTGTGGGAGGTGACCGACGTGTGGTTCCACACGATGATTCTTCTGGCCCACTTCGACCTTACGGTCGATGACGTGCTTGCAGAATTCCGCCGCCGTGAAGGTGTGTCGGGCATTGACGAGAAAAATGCGCGAACCGCCAAGTAAAGAGAGTCAGATGCAGGATTGCCTGTTCTGCCGTATCGTGCGCGGAGAGATCCCCGCCGCTAAGGTGTATGAAGACGACGAGGTGCTGGCTTTCAACGATATTCAGCCTCAGCGTCCGGTGCACGTGCTGGTCATTCCTAAAAAGCACATTACCTCGCTGGCTCACGCCGGGCTTGAAGATGCGCCGGTGCTCGGCCGGATGCTGGCGGTGGCCAACCAGATTGCCGTCGATCAAGGAAGCACAGACGGTTTTCGGTCCATCATCAACACCGGTCGCGTGGGCGGGCAGGAAGTCATGCATGTGCACATGCACATTGTCGGTGGGCAGGAGCCTGTCGGGCCGATGCTTAAACGGTAGTTTCTAGGAGAATTCAATGGGCTCTTTCAGCATTTGGCATTGGCTGATCGTTCTGGTGATCGTCATGCTCGTGTTCGGTACCAAGAAGCTGCGCAACATCGGGCAGGATCTCGGTGGTGCGGTTAAAGGTTTCAAGGACGGTATGCGCGAGGCTGATCAGGGCGGCGACGCCAGCCAGAAGATCGCCGATGGTGGCAAGCAGACCATCGACGCGGAAGCGCGGGAAAAGACTAAATCCTGATTCCTTGCCCGCGACAGGCGCGGAAAAGGGGGGCGCATTAAGTCGCCCCTTTTTTTGTTTGTGGCGCCTGTTTTTTTCCGGTGTTTCGAAACATAGGCGAATCGGATGTTTGATATCGGTTTTTCCGAACTCATAGTCATCGGTATCGTGGCCCTGCTGGTGCTTGGCCCCGAACGGCTTCCCAAGGTTGCGCGTACCACAGGTCATCTGCTTGGTCGCTTGCAGCGCTATGTTTCCGACGTCAAGTCGGACATCAGCCGGGAAATGCAGCTTGACGAGCTGAAAAAGTTACAGGAAGAGGCGCGCCAGTCGGCGATGTCCTTCGAATCTTCGGTGCGCGGCGAGATGGCCGGCATCGAGAACGGTGTTACGTCCTCGCTGCAGTCGGCTTCGTCGGCGGTGGCCGACCTTGAAAACAGTCTCAAGGCACAGCCTCAGGACGCGACGCCCGTACCAAATGACGCGCATGATGCCGCCGCCGAACTGCTCGACCGGCAACTGGCCGAAGCCGAAACCCACGCCGGCCCCGCGCCCTTCGCGGACCAGCCGGTCGTTGCCGAGGCGCCGAAATCCGTCGACGCCTCGCCCGAATCCAAGATCATCAAGTCATGAGTGCCCAGGAAGATACTTTCATTTCGCACCTGGTCGAGCTGCGCGACCGTCTGCTGCGGGCCGTTGTCGCCATCGCAGTGGCCTTTGTCTGCCTGATGCCCTGGGCAGGCGAGATTTACGACATCCTCGCCCATCCGATGATGCAGGCGCTACCGGAGGGCACGCGCATGATCGCCACCGGTGTGGTGACGCCCTTCTTCGTGCCGATGAAGGTCACGCTGCTGGTGGCCTTTGTCGTGGCCTTGCCCTTTGTGCTTTACCAGGCCTGGTGCTTCATTGCGCCTGGGCTGTATGCCCACGAAAAGCGCCTTGGCTTGCCGCTGGTTATCGGCAGCACCATCCTGTTTCTGGCGGGCATGGCGTTCTGCTATTTCTTCGTGTTCGGCACGGTGTTCAAGTTCATTGCCCAGTTTGCGCCCAAGAGCATCACTCCGGCGCCTGACATCGAACAGTACCTGGCTTTCGTGATGTCCATGTTCCTGGCCTTCGGTATTACCTTTGAAGTGCCGGTGTTCGTGATCGTGCTGGTCAAGCTGGGCGTGGTTGACGTGCCCAAGCTGAAGGAGGCGCGGCCTTACGTCATCGTCGGTGCCTTCATCGTCGCCGCCGTGGTGACGCCGCCGGACGTCGTTTCGCAACTGATGCTGGCGATTCCCATGTGCCTGCTCTACGAACTGGGGATTTTCCTTGCCCGCTTCGTCACCAAAACGCGGGCCGATGCGGTGGCCGAAGAGAGCTGAGTCCGGGGCTGTGCAGGAGCAAAGCGGTTTAAAAAGGGCGTCCGGCGGACGCCCTTTTTACATGTAAGTGACCGTTCCTTGGTGCGGCAGGGGTGAGGGTGGCAGGTACGCTGGCGTGAGCGGCACGCCACCTCGGGTTGCCGCTTCGCCTGCGCAAGCTATGGCCTGAAGAATATTCCGGGCAAAAGAACGGCCCACATTCTGTGAGCCGGTTTGGGCTGCGGGAGGCGTTGGCCCCCGGCGGGCAATCAGTTCTTGCGACGACGGGATGCCGCCAGGCTCATCAGGCCAAGGCCCGCGAGGAGCATTGTTGCGGGCTCCGGCACGGCAGCCGGCAGGGCAGCCGGGGCGGGGCTGGGGAGCATGTAATTGATTTCGTTGGTGAATAGCGCCTGGCCTTGGGCTAAATCGACAAAGGTGTCGTTAAGGAAACCGTTGATGATCGTCTTGTCGCCGTTTCCGATGATGATCGCGTCATTCGTGTTGGCAAATTCGGCAGCGCTGATGCCGCCTGTTTCTGCCATTCCCAGCGAGAAGAGGCCCCAGCCCGGGTTGTACAGCCCTACCGGGTTGGTGATGCCGGTTGCGAGCAGCGGATTGGAAATGCTGAAGGACGTGATGTTGTTCTTACCCGTATAACTGGCGCCAAAAGCGGCGCCGGCGTTGGGACGCCAGTGGGCGAAAATGGCCTTGCCGCCGCCGGCAACCCAGTTGGTCGTGGCCGATACCGCATCATCGTTCGCGCGGTTTTGGTTGAAGTTCACTACAAGATCCCAGCCGCCGGCGGTGATCTTGGTGACGAAGTCGGTTTCGCCGCTGGCGGTGGTGATCGTGTGGCTGGACGCGGCAAGGGCTGCGTCCATCGCGTCTACGCCAGTTGCGATATCACTCCAGTACAGAATTTCGGCAGCCTGGGCTCCGATGGCATATAGCGAAAGGCAGGCGGCGATTGTGATGTTTTTCATGGCTGTCAGTCCTGGAGTCAAAGGGGCTTGTTATGACTAAAGCAATTGACGTGCCAGCTCTATTTTTAGCATGAAAACGTATGTGAATTATGCTTTTGACTGGAAATCTAAATTGCAAGTGACTTATGTTTTTGTCGTCGTGTAAAGAATATCGACGTGAAAATATGATGATTTGACAGGTTGCAGGCCAGCCATTTGGCACCGCTCAGTCAGAATCGGGCTGCATTTGATATTTTCGCGAAATTCGACTCGTCTTGAGGCGTTCTGTAGGGGCCGCTTCCGATCAAGTACCCGGTCGTCATGACGACCTTCCTGAAAAGAAAAATCCCTGCTCGGCAGACCATGCCAAGCAGGGATCGGGCTGATCCTGCGTGTCAAACCCCACAAGGGTGGTGGAGTTTGGGGACGCTGCCTATCCGCCTGGCATGCCGTGATTCGGCGAATTTGGCTTATACGTTAAACAGGGAATGTAGTGTTGAAATGCTTGGTAATTAAAGGAATTTTGGCTTTATATCCTGTTTTGTACCCGGTTTTGTGATTGCGGCCCTTCTCTGGCGGGTAAGTACTGATACGCCGGGTGCGAATCCTTCACCCCTTCGAGCAAGCCCGCTTCACGCTCGCCGCCGAAATGCCGAAGTGTTCGGCTGTTGCCTTGATGCTGGCGGAGTTCTCGGCACGCCAGGCCACCACGGCCACGTCGTCAATGGCCTTCGTCCGCCCCAGGTTCTTGCCGACGGGTGATCGGCTTCGACAACGAGCGGAGCAAGGGCGACCACCGCCACGATGGAGAAGCCGAAACGGCGTACCGTTTTATCAACGTAGCGACTTTGCTTGCTGACTTCTGGCAGGCCGTCGAGGATTTAGGGGGCGATGATGAAGCTTGAAATTCGAATTGCGGAGCCAATCAAGGTCATGCAAGCGCGCCATCTGGATCAAGCGCAGCGGGCGGATGCCGGAGAGGCTGTAGAGCCGCTGTGTGAAGTGGGTTTCGAGAACATGGCGCAGTTTGGCGGCGTCTTCACGCCAAAGCGCTGGGAACTGGTAGAGGCCTTGAAAGCGGCGGGGCCGCTTACAACCTACGCGCTTGCCAAGCACCTTGGCAGGCACTACAAAAACGTGCATCAAGACGTTGCGGCCCTCTGTGAATGGATGGTGATCGAGAAGAACGAAGACGGCCGTGTGTTCGTCCCATGGGATGAACTCGCTGTTATATGGCCGATTTCAAAGCTGGCAGCGTAAGGCTAGACAGCACAACGCCGGGACGTGCCCGGCGCTGGTCGCGTTGCCCGCATCGAGCAGGCGAACCACGGGCTACCCTTGCAACGCCTTCACTGCCGCCTGCGGGTCGTGCTGGAAGATGCGCAGCAACGCACGCGCCGGGCCGGTCGGGCGGGTGCGTCGTTGCTCCCAGTTCTCAACGGTGCGGCGAGACACGCCAAGCAGCGCAGCAAGCTCCTTTTGAGTCACGGCGGCCGCTTCACGAATGGCGTGCACGTCAGGGTCGGCAATGCTCGTTACCTTCAGGCCCGGCACGTCCTCGCCGCTGACGTGGGCAACCATTTCCTTTACCCCTTGCATGAGAGCGGCGAAGTCTTTTTCATTCATGGCGAAGCACCCCTTCAATCAGTTTGGTCAGTTGCCGGGCCTGGTCCGGCGTCATGTCTTCCTGGTCGTTCTTGGCGTAGGCAAAAACCAGATAGACCACATCGGCCGCGGTGTACCAGTAGTAAATGACGCGGGCGCCGCCTCGTTTTCCACGGCCGGGCAGAGCCCATCGAAGTTTTCTCAAACCACCGGCCCCAGGTATGAGCGGGCCAGCGTCGGGACGTTCGATCAAAACGGACTGTAGCCAGCGTAGATCATCGTCAGTCCAGTTGTCCCGGCGGAAGGCTTGAAAGGGAGTCAACTCTATGAAGACCATATCGGGGTCAAGCCTATACGCTTGCAGCGTAGAAAACAATGCAGCAACAAACCGGGCTTCGAACTGGCGGGGGCTGCCGGCCCCCGGACGCCAGAAAGCACAACGCCGGGACATGCCCGGCGCTGGTCGTGAAGCTGGGGGCAATCTACGCGGCCCGCTTCAGGTGCATGTCCACGTGAATATCATCGAAGGGGCACACCAGACCGCCGCGTTCGGTGCGCTCGAGTAGCCCCAGCTCCACCAGCACCCCGGCATCCTCATGGACGCGCTTCACGTCCCGCGCAAGCAGGCGGGCAAGCTCGCGCGCCGGCACTTCTCCGGCGCCTTGCAGGGCGTACAGCAGCGCCCACCGCTTTTCAGTCAGACGCGAGAAGAACGCGGCCGGCGTCTCGAAGTTGAGGGTTTCGCCCTGGTGGGCATCGGCGGCGAAGGCGTTCCGTGCCGCGGCGCGCAATGCAGCCCGCCGGCCAGACTTCACATAAACGAGGCGGTACTTGAAGCGGTGCCCAGAAGGCGGGACCGGATCGGGCACCCGCCAGACCACCATTAGACGTTAAACAAGGAGTTGCGGGCATCGGGCATTGAAAACAAAAGTATTTTATTCTGGATGCTCATATTCATACCCGCTTTCATACCCGCAAAAGTTTTCATGACTGCGATTTTACTTAGACCTCCATTGTGCCAGCGTAACCGCTTTGATGCGAGGGAGCCGTTAGCACATTGCTAACCGCAGTGCCCATAACTCACTTACCACTCGCCTTCGCCCACGACAGGCGGCAAATCGCGACCTTGGAAATTGCCCTTATTACTGAATCCTTTTTGTATGCCTCTTTAGTCTCTCCATTTTTCATTAGTCTCTCGCGGCGTATGTCGGGACTGATCGCATGAATTTCCGCGAACAAGTCCTCACGCGACCCAATGAATCTGAACTTGCCCGTAACGGGGTCCGAGGTTCGCAGAAAGTTTTTTCTGCCCTGTCTGCCATTCTTCGATTCTTGAACCGCCAACTTAACTGCGGCAATAAGGTTGCTGCCGACCTGTGATTCGGCAGAACGTTTATCGGTCGATTTGGCTTTGGCTTGCTTGGCAGTTTTGGTACCTAGACTAGGGTATTTCAATTCGGTGTTGAGAAATGTCGTGTCATCAATGTTGCGAAACAGGAATACATCCAGCGGTATTTCTCGACCGCTTGGGTACTTTTGATTTGTATAGCGCACCATCGCCACGCCGCCTTTGTTTTTAGCCTGCACCCAGCGGGTCATGGCGGAAACAAATTTTCGCTGGCGGCCTCCGTGTTCCAACCAGAACTGAATAGCGACTCGACACCAGACCAGCGGGGTAATTGCGGTATCGCGCTGTAGTACCCCAAGTTTTCGGAGATGTTTTTGAAGGCCAGAGAAGACCTCAGACTGGTGGCGAGATAGTCTGCCATCGTCAACTTCACCAACGACGTATCCAACTGCAAGTTTGGTGACCTCAGGCCATGAGTGCTCTGCGCTTGCATCGCCGAAAAAAATCCAGGGCACAGCCTCCTCAATAGACCAGGTTGTCGCATCAAAATTGAGAGGAAATTTTTCCTCCTTATCGCTCATAGAGCCCTCCTGGCAAACCTAGGGCCTGTTCTCAATCAAGCCGGCCAGACGAAAGCACACGCAAGATGAACGAAAGACAGGAAGGATTGTGCGAGTTTGTCGTAGCGCGTGGCGATGCGTCTGAATTGCTTGATACGACAGAAGAAACGCTCAATGAGGTTTCGGTCCTTGTAGATGTGGCGATCGAAAGTTCGTTGATTGATTCGGTTGGACCGCGGCGGGATGACAGCCTGGCTGCCCTGTGCAGCGATGGTTTGGACAAAGGCGTCCGAATCGTAACCCTTGTCCGCGATGACAAATTCGGCTGGCTGATCCTTGATCAGCGCTTCCGCCTGCTCGATGTCGGATATCTGTCCTGCCGAGAGAATCACGCGCACGGGATTGCCCAAGGCATCGACCGCCACATGCAGTTTGGTCGTCAGCCCCCCTCGCGAGCGACCGATTTCCTGAAAGCCGGCTTTTTTTTGGCGCCTGCCGAGTGCTGGTGGGCACGTACGATCGTGGAGTCAATGAACAAGTGCTCCAGGTCGGCATCGCCCCGCAAGGTCGTGGCCACACGCGCCCAAACACCTGTCTCGCGCCAACGGGAGAAGCGTACGAATGTGCGATGCCAATGCCCGAGTTCGAGGGGTAGATCGCGCCACGGGCTACCGGTACGCATGATCCAAAGAACGGCCTCGACGAAACGCCGATTATCCTTGGCCGTACGGCCCGGATCACTTGCCTTGCCAGGCAATAGCTCTTCAATGCGCTCCCACTGGTCATCGCGCAACATCTTCCGATCCATCCTGTCTCTGCCCAAAAGTCAGGATATGACCATATTTCATTCACTGTGAACAGCCCCTTGCTATGTCTTTGACTGTAAACGAATTTTTCAACCAATATCTCATATGGCATTGCTACGTTCAACTGATTGAGAACAGACCCTAGGTTGTCGGCAAAAAATCCTGTGGCCCCCTACGTGACGCTGACACAAACCAAGCGCCCAAATCACGCTTTCGTCCCGTACCTCCCTACAGGACCTACACGGTCACGCCCTGTCTCCCCCTCCGCATTGCTCCCCCGACAACACGGTCAAACGTTGGCGGTGGAGTGCCTGCACAGTGGGATTGTTGCGCTGATAACTTCCTCCCATTTCCTCTCAATTTTACAAAGGATTGTCCTCGGAATGTGTTCTTTCACATGGTTTGACACATCTTTCCGATAGCACCTGCAGCAGGCCGTTGCCGTCGTTGCCATCTCTGTAAAGAACTCCGCTAGATCGAAACACACGTTGTGGGTCGGTCGATAGCTACTCAGCGGAGTAACTAAGAGATGGTCAAGAAATCTGAAAAAAAGCCCCTCAGCGATGAGGAGAGTTTGGCTCTCGCGCAAAAACGTGCAGAGGCAAAGAAGGCTGCGGTCGATGATGTGCTGAATAGGTTCGGCATCCTTCCCGACGAAGCCCATGTACGTCTGCCGGTGGTGATGGCGTTGTACGCATGTTCAGCAGCGTCTGTCTGGCGCTACGTCAAAAACGGGTCGCTCCCGGCACCGCGCAAGTTTGGTTCGCGTGTCACGGCCTGGAACGTTGGCGAGTTGCGTTCAGTTTGAACGGTTGAAAAACCCGAGGAAGCTGGCGTATCGAATTGAATCGGCACAAGCAACTTGCTGAAAACTGTAAAAAATCAAGTGAATTTCGATGCCATAACTCGGCAAGTTAATCAAAACACCGAAATTCGCGGATGAGCAAAACAAAGCAATTTTGTGCAGATCGCGGTACGCCGGTTGCCCAAATCAGATGGAAACAGCCTATGGCGACATAGCCGCTTTCTTAGTAACTAACGAATCAATCAACAATTAATAACCAATGCTGATTGATATTAAATAAATGTGGAGTATTAATCATGACTGACAGCATTAAACTATTCAGCAACATTGAACATGTCGAAGCGACGGAAGAGGATTTCAATACCCTTCCTGTTGTTGTTAACCAAATCATTAATCAGGATGGTGAGGTTTCGAGTTCCACTCCTGCGTACCAGTGGATTAATTCAAAACTGACTGGTGCACAATTTAAGGTGACCCCCGTATTTAGGGACAAAAAGTTTGCTCGCAAAAGTGAATTAATCGGGTATGAGATCAGTGTCAACGTCCCTGCTTGTGTGGTCGGCAATAATGCTTTGCTGCAGATTCTCGTGTACGGCTGCTGTGCCTTTGCCTTGGAGTTTCTGAAGTCGTACCTCCTGGAGGCTGGCTGTAGCCCTCGCATCGTTGCTCAACTTGATCTCGAACATGCTTCAATCACTGGTCTGGCACTGACTTACCTGCTGGATTGCAAGGATCGTGCAGATGCCAACCGCTACAACTCACTGATCGAGAACTATGGTGAGGCGACGCTGAACAGCAAGCACACCGACAGCAAGGGAAAGAAGCCGATCACGACTGTTCGTTCGGCTGGGCAGGCCACGGTGACTATTACTAAGTCTCGTGCTTTTGAGGCCAAGTCGTATGTGAAGGTCGGGCCGACACATCGCTCCTTTGAGAGATTCCCATCCTCGCAGGTCTCAAGTGCGATTTACGCCGTGAGTGGCCGTAAGGTTCGGCTCGAATTCAACGCCAATGAAAAATGGCTGGTAGCCAATGGTGGTGATTCCCCCTTGGTCTGGAAGAAGAAGGCAAAGGCGGCGGCGCTTACCGCTAAGGCTTTTCAGGAAATCACCGGCTACCTACGGGTCAGCGAGAACCTTCGCAGTAAGCGCCCGAAGCCGGACCAGATTGCCAAGTTGCCTCCCGCAGAGCAGATCATCCTGCGCGACAATTTTGCTGGCGTTGATCCCAAGCAGCACCCGTTGATGGTCGGCAAGAGCATCCAGTATTTTTCGAGTATCAAGCGCCATATCGAGGCTGAGTTGCGGATCGACATCACCATTCCCTGGGCAATTCACAGCACGAAGATTTCCCCGGACTTGCCGGTGTGGATGCAGTTGCCAGCAGAGTATGAGGCTCCTGAACACTTGATGGAGCACTGCTTTGTTCGGGAGACCGCTAAAGCGAAGTTGCAGGAGCTACGTCAGATCAATGCCGACTTGGCTGCGGCCATGACTCCGATTTCCAATACGAAGAAACAACAGAAAACCGATGTAAAGCTGCAGAACAACAAAGGGATGGGCAATCGCCATCATGATGACGAAGACAGCTTGGAAAATACTGCCATCGTGGAAATCATGAGTTGAGTCGCCTGTTATCGAACAATAACTAATCATGCCAGGCCCCTGCCGACAAGCTGGGCCCGGTGCAAACCAGGAGTTCTATCATGTTGATTATTTCCCCCACCAACCCCACCAACGAGTCGTTAGCTGCTGAATCTCCCCTTACCGTCTTGGCTGCATGTCGCCAGATTGCCAGGAAATACGTAATTCCAGAGTCTGAGGTTAAGTATGAAATCGCCAATGCCCTACTTGCCGGGCATCTTTACGTTCGTAACCAAGCAGGGTTTCCAAGTTGTCCGGATGTATTTGATTTATCTGTCGAGTGCATCACCCTCAACGACCTGAATGCTTATTTTGAGTCGAACGGTTACCGCTATCGGCTTTGTCGTACCGACTTTGCAGAATCGAATGCTGGCGACGAAGAAGTAGGGGCGTCCCCACGCCGCCTTCCGGTAAGTGAGGTTCGCATCCGCGAAATCTTGTCCTACCTGACCGAAAATGGCATCAACCCTATGTGTATTCCCTGGGGCATGAAGCCAAAGGTAAAAAAACACTTCACTGAAGAGTTGAAGCTGTGCACCTCAGACGGATTCGATTATGCCTGGAAGGTGGGGCGTGGTAAGCGGTTTCGGGTTGAAAACCACGATGATTATGCGCGTCGGTATTGAACGTCAGCATCGCTTGTCGATGGTGTGACCATAGGCCCTACTTCGGGGCCTATTTTTTGACAGAACAAGTGAAAATGACCCAGTACCCAGTATTGCAACCCACTAGGTAGACCAGTTCAACATGGAGTCTCTTTAACAACGGAGAAACATCATGGATGCAAATCAAGCTTCACATGCTCGCAGTGCCACATTCGAGCTTACCTCTAATGGCCTCAAGCGGCTGATGAAGAAGGCAAGGCAGAAAGCGCCGCCTAGCTCCTGCCGCTTCATCGCCGTTGTACTCTATCCGTTGTCGGTAAGTACAATTCCATCGGTGGTGCAGTTATGAGCAAGAACACCAAACCCCAGTGGCCGTGCCTCACCCCTCCTTTGGCGGCACCGTCTATTGCCAAGGCAATTCGGGAAAAGGCCATGAAAAACGGCGCTAAAATCTTCGTGACGCCCCCTCATCGTAAGTGGGGTACCGGGAAACGCCCTCCCGGGGCAAAAACTTTGTTCGATTAGAACGCAAGATGAATAGGAATGGCAGCGGTCAGATCGCTGCCATCGTTTTATTCGCAACATGCCGCCATTTCGTAGTTAGACCGCTCGCTTTGAGTTCGTGAGGTAATTC
>Ga0268298_10004516_pt1 | contig 13541 bp, 13 predicted proteins | sample WWTPWeurt_MetaG_FD_194462 | JGI IMG/M metagenome (GOLD analysis project Ga0268298, IMG submission 194462) | Activated sludge microbial communities from WWTP in Nijmegen, Gelderland, Netherland - WWTP Weurt | ecosystem: Engineered > WWTP > Aerobic digester > Activated sludge | place... | reverse complement strand
TTGAATAATTGCAGGTCGGGGTTTTGGAAGACCATGCCGAAATTCGGATGCTGTTCCCTATCGGGTGTGATGATTTTTACATCCCCACTGTATTTTTGCAAACCAGCAAGAGATCGCAGCAATGTAGTTTTGCCAACACCGTTCCGTCCGACGATGGCAACGATCTGCCCGCTGATTAGTGAAAGATTCAGGTTTTGAATCACTTCCTTCTTGCCCAATTGCACATGCAAACCTTCGATATTCAAATTGAAATTCGCTCGAACTGGCAGGCTGCTTTCATGCTGTTGAAAAACAGTTTCCTTTTTGTTTCCGCTCAACGAAATATGATCCACTTCTGGCAAGCCGTCGAGATATTCGTGACGATGCTCGAACATCACCAAAGATTTTCCACCTGCAACGAAACGTTCGAGGTAGGCGATTAGATCTGTGGCGGCTGTGGTATCGAGCATGGAGAGCGGTTCATCGAGGATCAAGGCTTGAGGTTGGCGCGCGAGGATGGCAGCCAGTGCAAGCCGTTGTTGTTCGCCGCCTGAAAGAGTCTGCGGGTTGCGGCTACGCATCTGGGTCAGGTTGAAATCTTGCAGAGCAGTTTCAAGGCGTAACTTAATTTCGTCGCGAGCCAGCCCGAGATTTTCCAACCCGAAAATGATCTCATCTTCCACGGTGGGCGCGAGCATTTGCGCGGCTGGGTTTTGAAAAACCATGCCCGCTTTTTCCGCCAACTGCCACATGGGAACATCCGTAGTGCGGTAGCCATTGAGCCAGACTTCCCCCGAAATTTCGCCGTTATATAAATGCGGAATCAAGCCCATCAAACAACGCGCCAGCGTACTCTTGCCGCACCCAGATGGGCCTGTGACAAGGGTCAACCTTCCTGGGGCGACATCCAATGAGATCGGCGGCAAGCCATGCTGCCCTTCCTGCGGATATTGAAATGAGACTTGTTTCGCGCGAAGCATGATTCCTGTTCGAAAAAATCTAAAGATGAATGTACTGAAATGAAATACGACGCGAGCGATACTCTTTCTTTAAAGTTCTTCCAAAAATGCCTTCACACTTTCGTCGGCTGGTTTTGTTTTTATTTGTTCTGGCGCACCAACCTGCTTCAATTCGCCATTAATGATCACAGCCACACGATCGCCAAATTTTGCGGCTTCCTTTAAATTATGAGTCACAAAAACTGTTGTGCGATGATCCTGTGCTAAAACATTGGACAGGTCTTTGAGCAATTGCGCCCGCGTTTGCGGATCGACCGCCGAAAACGGTTCATCCATCAAAAGCAGTTCGGGATCGAGAACGAATGCCCGCGCCAGGCTGACACGCTGCGCCTCACCCCCTGAAAGTTGGCCTGCCCGGCGTTTAAGAAGAGAATCCACGCCCATGGCTTTGCTCCACTTAATGACCCGTTCGAGTGCATCCTCTTTTTTTACACCGCGGAACTTCAAACCCAGCGCGATATTGTCCCGCACAGACATATCCATCAACAGCGGGTCTTGAAAGACGAACGCGATCTTTCTGCGATATTCGATGTCATCCCAATCTTTGAGGGGCTTGCCGTGAAATGTAATTCCGCCATCGACAGGTTTGATCAAATGCGCCAGCGCAAGCAGCAATGTGCTTTTGCCCGCTCCATTTGGCCCGACCACTGCCAGCGTTTCACCTTTTTGAATCTCAAGTGAGGTGACCTTTAGCGCATCCCGTCCATTGCGTTGGACTCGCAGATTATTTATTGAAATCATTTGCGCGCCCCCTTTTGCTGAATGGATGTCAACGCGAGGTTGACGAGATACGTGAGGGTCAGCAAAAGGGCGGAAAGCGCGAGCGCCTTTTCAAATTCACCTTTGGACGTTTCCAAAACGATCGCCGTTGTCAGCACCCGCGTTTGACCTTTGATATTTCCACCCACCATCATGGATGCGCCCACTTCGGAAATGACAGAACCAAAGCCAGCCATGAGAGCCGCCAACAGCGGTAGACGTGCCTCTCGCCACAGGTGCCAGATCATCTGCGGGCGTGAAGCGCCAAGTCCCAGAAGCTGCTGCTGCAGGCGCGGGTCAAGCGCTTCCAAGGCCGCGGCGGTCAACCCCGTCACGACAGGTGCGGAGATGATCGTCTGCGCGATGATAATGGCCCAGGGGGTGTAGATCAACTTCAGGCTGCCTAGCACGCCGCTGCGCCATAACGTCATGGCGACCACGAGACCCACGACAACAGGCGGCAACGCCATGCCTGTGTTGATGATGCTCAACAGAAACGAGCGTCCGCGAAAACGTTCGAGGGCGAGCCATGTGCCAAACGGCAATCCGATCAGCAGGCTGACAAGAGTGGCAACGGTCGAGACTTGCAGGGAGAGAAAGGTGATTTCGAAAATATCAGACATGGGCAGATTTATAAACTGGTATACATGTATAAACCAGTAGACAGGTAAACATGTACTTCAACTTGTGTACGTGTCTACCTGTCTACTTTTATGCTTTCTTAGCGCAAATTATAATCCCAAGTCCGCATCCGTCTTGTCGGCATCAGGGTAAAAGAGCGGTTGACCGAATTTTTCCAGACCGAATTCGCCAATGACAGCCTGTGTTTTGGGGTCGATCATGAAGTTGGCGAAGGCAAGAGCGCCTTCGTAATTGGCGGCAGTCCACTTCTCTGCGTTGACTGTGATGACGTGATATACATTCAATAGCTTATTGTCACCTTCGACAAGGATCTCAAGCTGATAGTTGTCCTTGTTGGCGAGATAGGTGGCGCGGTCGGTGAGGATGTAGGCACCCTTTTCTGAGGCTACGGTCATGGAAGCGCCCATGCCCTGACCTGTTTCAACATACCATTCTTTCCCTGCGGGGTCGAGCTCGGCAGATTTCCACAGCGCGAGTTCTTTCTTATGCGTGCCAGAGTCATCGCCGCGCGTGATGAATTGTGCGCCTGCATTGAAAATGGCGGTGAAGGCTTCCTTGGCGGAGGTCATGCCTTTGATCGCAGCGGGGTCGGCAGCCGGGCCAACGATGATGAAGTCATTGTGCATGACGAGGAAGCGGTCTGTACCAAAGCCGCCTTCCATGAAGGTCACTTCGGAGGCGGGGGCGTGAACGAGCAACACATCCGCATTGCCTTCTTCACCCATCTTCATCGCTTCACCGGAGCCGACAGCAACGGTCTGCACGGTGTAGCCAGTCTTCTCTTCGAACATGGGGACGAGCACATCGAGCAAACCAGAGTCCTGTGTGGAAGTGGTGGTGGCGAGGATGAGAGTCGGGTTGGCGGGAGGTTCGGGAGCGGCAACTTCACCAACAACCACCTGAATTTCGATCACCCCTTTGACCTGTAACTTGCCAGACTGACCAGGCAGGACGGTGCTGAAACCGCCCTTGTCACGGAAGGATACGATGCAGTCAGCACAGGCGGTTAGGTCTGCGAGGGAGATCTCGGCGGTAAAGCCATCGTCAGCGACGAAGATCACGAGGTTGGCATCCGCGTTGGGTTGAGCGAGAGCCAACAGATCGGAGAACAGCACGCCAGTGTAGGTGGCTTTTTCACCGTTCTTGTTGGTGGATTCCACGCTGATGGCTTCCATTGCTTTAACTTCATCTTCCGTCCAAGCCTGTTCGCTGGCGACACTGCCAGTGACCTTGAGAGCCACTTCAGCCGCAGGGGCTTCGGTAGCGGCGGCGGGTGCCTCAGTGGCGGCAGGGGCTTCCGTAGCAGGAGCCTCTGTGGGGGCGGGTGATCCGCAGGCAGATAATGCCAAAGACAGAATCAGGCCCATTAACAAGATAAATTTAATCGTTCGGGACATGTTTCAATTCTCCTTCTGAAATAAAAAGTTTTTGCCACCCGCTTATTACAATAAGCGGGATAAAGCCAAAGTTAGTCGGTGCTCTCTTTTGGGAGAGACAATTGCAAAAACACGAACGCCGCCAGCGCGATGAGGATCAGCAAAGCGGCCACCGGTTGGGCGGCCACGAGGCCGAACCCTTGGAAGCGTTCGAACACGAGCACGGGCACGATCTTCGGGTGATAGGCCAGAATAACGACCGCGCCGAATTCGCTGATGCCGCGTGCCCACATCATCAACGCGCCTGCCAGCACGCCGCGCCATGCCTGTGGAAGCGAGACATACCAAAACGCCTGCCACGGAGATGCGCCATCGATCAACGCGACGCGCTCCAGTTCTTCATCCACGAGCGCAAAGGACTCGCGGCTGAGGTTGACCAGAAACGGCAGGCTGACAAATAACATGCCAACCACAATGCCGTAGAAATTGTCGATGAAGCTTATGCCGAGCGGGATGAGCCATTGACCCAGCAAACCGCGCCTGCCAAAGACAAGCAGAAGCGCAACGCCAGCCGCCGTGTGTGGAATGACGATTGGCAAATTGACCAATGCTTCCAACAAACGCTTGCCACGGAATTTTCTGCGCGCCAGCAAAAATGCCAGCGGCACGCCCGTAAAAATCGCGAGCAATGTTGCAACTGCCGCCGCGCTAAATGTAATGACGATGGAGTTCAGCACTTCTTCATCTATCAGCGCGAGCCACAGAGTTTGCGGTGTGGTGCCGAGCAGGATGCTCATTAACGGCAGAACGATGAAGAGCAACAGCATCCCTCCCAGCAAGGAAAAAACGATGTTAAAGAACAGGTTCCTTTTTCTCAAAGTTATTCCAATGAAACCGTGAGCGCTTGCAAAATGGATGGCAGATTTTCGTAGCCATCCGCGATGAATGTCTCGAACAGCGGATGATGATCGGCTTCCATCAGGCTGCGACCTTCATCGCTTAACAGAAAAGCGATGAACTGTGCGGCTTCCTGCGTGTGCGGTGCGCTTGCGGGAACCGTGATTCCGTAGCCGATGCGTTCTCCGCGAAACTGCGGAGCGAGCGAGGCGAAGCGTTGAAAATCAAGATTCACCTGAACTTGTTTGTAAAGTTCTTCATAGTCCTGCTCACCCAAGTTCACTTCGGCGGGCAGGCTCAACATCTGCAAACCATGTTGTTGGATGACGCTTTCATATTCAAAGGCGTAATCCAGATCGCCCGACTCGAGCAGCGCGATCAACTGCACGCTCGCGCCGCGGATGACAATATGCGAACCGGATTTCGTTTCCAAAATTTCGGGCACAGTGATGGTTGTGAGTTCATCGCCGCGAAAGATCGTGACAGGAAACGAAAATTGGTCATCAAACATCGGGCCGAACAGCCCGTAGTTTTTATTTGAAATTTCAGACAGCGCGAACGCCATCAAGGCACGATAGCCGGAAGCATCAAAACGCGGGTCGGCGAGCCCGATCTTCAGATCTGGACGGCTGATGACTTCCGTCCAGTTTTGCGCGTTGATCTCGTCCGCATATTTGCTTTCAGCGTTGTATGCAAGCGCAAGGTGATTGCTCGCAAAACGGACATACCAATTGGCGTACGGCTCGCCCGTCTCTGGCACGTTGCTCGCATACATCAGCATCGGGATCAGCGCCGCATCCGCCGTCACAACCACGTCAATCGGCTCGTGCAATTCAGTCGCGTGACGGATAACCTGAATGCTGCCGTGATATTCTGCCCGAACATCAATGTTCGGATATTTTGCTTCGAACGCTTTTTCGATATTCCCAAACGGGATGATCAAACTTCCCGCAGCGAATACCGATAAAGGAGTCTTCTCCGTTGATGTCACCGCTTCGTTCCCCGCCTCAACCTGCTGACTGTTACAAGAGCCGAGGCCCAGCCCAAGCAGGGATAAAACCAGAAGGATTGCAAAAGTTTTTCGCATTGAAAATAACCGTAGTGGCGACTTCAGTCGCACTTGAATTGCGAATGCACGACTGAAGTCTGTACTACTCAATTTATTTCTATTTCACTTCGATCTTGACCAAATCCTTAGCCCATGCACTGCTGGGAAAATTCGGCATGACCATCTTGAACTTCTCCAGTGTGTTGGTAAAACCAACCAGGCATTCCGTACAGGCGCGTACTTCTTCAAGACTTACTTCGGATGTGTACCCATCCGAAGCCACGAAGACCAATGTGGTCGCGCCTTCTTTCACACCCGCCAAATCGAGCAGGGCATTCAGGGAAACACCTTCGTAATCCTGTTTGCCTTGCTTGGGATGCTCGGCATTGATCTTCAGAACTTCCATTTCACGCAGGGCGGCTTCATTCAAAAGCAGTTCCTGATTCACGGAGCCAAACACTGTCAGCGTGGCATCTGCTTCAGAGACAGTGGCAGCTGCGGGTTTGGTAGGAGCGGGCGCGGACACATCCGCAAGAGGCTCAACGCCTACATGAATTTCTGCGATCATGCCGACCATTTCTTTTTTCTCAAGGTCAGAACCTACCAGCCGCAGAGGGAAGAATTCATCGGGCAGCGGATTTTCGTTGACCTTGTACGCCACGAGAATATTGTCGTTGCGGTTGAGGCGCGGCGCATCAAATGTGACGGTGTAGCCATCGCTCGCGATCACATCCACGCTATAGCCTGCTTCGGCAAGTGCATCATTGAACGCGGGGCCTTCGTGCTTGATCTCATCGTCCACCGAACCGACGAATAACCACAACGGCACGCCTGCCCATTCCTGCGCTTTGTCATCCGTCCATGACGAACCGTGACATTGCGGCGCACCGCAGGATTCAACACTGACTCGGTCGGTATCTTCAGAGAGAGCGCCAACCAAATGCAAAGCCCATTCTGCGCCGAGGCTTTTCACTTCCAGTTTGTTCACCCATTTGACTGACCAGTGTCCATCGGTAACCTGGTTCAGCTCCGCACTGACAATTGCCAGCCGCAGTGCGCCATCCTGTTTGGCGTCAAAGGGTTTGCCATCTACTTCGTAGGCGAGAATGGCGGTCAACTCGACAGGATTGTTTAGTTCTTCACCCGTTGCAGGATCGTACGCAATGAACGATCCATTTTGCAGTTGATCGAATGAATAGGTGATGCTGTATCCATCTTCCGCAACCACATTGAAACCAGTGGTCTCATCCATCCCGCCGATGAACCCAGCGAGGTCTTTCAATGCCACGCCTTTGAAGATAACTGGCGGCGTGATCTTGCCCGTGCTGCTCTTCAGTCCTGCGTAGCCCTCTGTTACAGGGAGGGCTTTCAATTCCTCCATTGTCAGGAACTTGGATTCATTTAGCCCGACAATCTCCAAAATCGGTACAGCAACTTCAGTTGGGGCTTCTGTTGCTACAACAGGTGCTTCCGTTACTTCTGCCGCAGGCGATGGTTCCACCTCAGTTCCCTCCGTGCATGCAGCAAATGTAAATGCCAACGCGGTCAAAAGTGCGCCGCTCAGGATCAAACGTAGATACAGTTTCATAAAATTCTCCTTATGTTTACGCGGGCGTACGTGCTCCCGTAATTTTCGATGCTATGGAGAAATTTCAACCTGTAAAAGAACAAATAATGTCGAAGCTTTAATTTGAAAGGCTTTTGATGCGGTCCTTGGAAATAATGCGCCATTCATGATCTATCTCTTCGACATACAATGTTGCTTTTCCTTCATGCAAAATAGGGCGGATCCATTCGCCAACATCCACAATGGTTTCATTGGAAAGGTCACCGTGTTCCACTGTGCAAACTCGGTCAACGTGACCCATTGCACAAATTTCCTTTACTTGATATTTGTCCTTCAGATCACGCAAACCAGGCAGCCACAGATAACGGCCGTCATTGCCAGCGCGGTGCAGGCCGATCGCGGACACGGCTCCGATGATTCCCCCGTGCGTGCCCGTCAGCCCTTCGCATCGCATCTTGGACTGTGAAGCTGTTTGCTCTGCAGCAGACATGGTCAACACCTCGAGCTTTGCCCTGCGCCCAAAATCCAAAACCTCATCGCTGATCGAATTCCACTCAGCCAGTGTCAACCCTGCATCTGAACCAACCGCGCTTTCACGCAGAAGGAATTCGCGCGCGGCTTCCCAAACGTCATCCGGGTTATCGGTTTCAACCGCCAAACAAGCGGAACTGTTGTGCGATGTGTAGGGGATGCCAGGGTCTACAAGCAGTTGATGGCGTGTGATCCCCACTGGAGTTGCCAGTTGATTTTCAGCCAGCCATTCCGCAAGCTGACGGACACGATGTCCCGTGCCGCGTGATTCAAGATTGTCGGTATCGTCAATTCCAAGTAAATAGCGCATGTCTTCACCTTTTCAGCGAACAGGATTCAATTAAGTATTTCCTTACTTTAAAATACGAAATAAAAAAGCACGTACCGTTAATAATTACTTCTCAGCATCATCCTTAATCAAAATGGATCTGTTCGCCGCTGTGCGCGGTGTTATAGCCTGAAAGGGAACTAAGCAGTTGTCGAAAGTCTGCGGTCTGGATGTAATCCAGCAGGGGATTGAGAGTCTCTTCCTGTTCACGCGGCAGGATGAGATCGTAGCGTTCTTCAAAGAGTGGGATGAAATCAAGTCCGTGTTGATGGGCGGCAGCTTGTAAGCCAAGAGAGACATCCGCTTTGCCTGCTTCTATTAAAGATGCGGCTTCGCTGTGCGTCTTGACCGAAATCTCGTACCCGGTGATCTTTTCAACGGGTATCTTTTGCTTGCGCAATTCCGCGTCTAACCAGAGGCGTGTGCCAGAGCCTGCATTGCGATTCACAAAGCGGACGTTATCGCGCGCGAGGTCGGTGATCTTCTTGATGCCCTTGGGATTGCCTTGCGTAAGAATAAGTCCCTGGGTGCGGTAGGCAAGGGTAACAATCTCCATGTTGCCTTCGGGGAAAAGATGTTTTACAAAAGGCGTGTTGTACTCGCCGCTTTCATCAAGCAAATGTGAACCTGAAATTTGGCACACCCCTAAACGAAGATTGACCAATCCATCCAGTGAGCCAACGGGCAGACTGAGGATATTCATGTGCTTGGTGAGATGCTCTGCAATCCCTTCAATGGCAATATCGTGACTGCCCGAAAAGATCACCGAGGGCTTTTTGCTCTTCGGCAGGACGATCTCCTGTAAAAGATAAGCATCTGCTTTGGAACGGTAAAAAATTTCAGTTACTTTGCCAGTGCGTTTGGTTTCGCTAATTTCAACCAGATCGGCAGCCTCAAGTGCGAGGATGTGATGCCGTACCCAGGCAGGGGACTGCTTCAAAGTCCGCGCCAGTTGCGTAAGGGTGGCGGGAGTCGCCATCAACAAACGCAAAATATCCATGCGGCGGGAATCCGCAAGGAGTTTGATTTTGTCAAAGGATTGAACAGTTTGAACAGTTTTCATTTCTATCTGACAATTAAGGAGAAACTTATTTGAGAGTCTATCATGCCAGCAAAGTATTCGTCAACTTCTCCGTGATAAAATCCCAAACTAAAATCATCTGATGGAGAGCATGATGAAGCCCCGAATTCTCGTTTTTCTTATTGGTATCGTCTCCCTTATTCTTTCGGCTTGCCAGCCTGCCTCTGCCGTGGATGGAAACATATCTTTCATGGTGTTTGGCGACCCGGCGGAGTTGTCTGCTTATCAAAAATTGGTGGATTCGTTCAAACAAACACATCCTGAACTTCAAGTGGAGTTGATCCAGATCCCCGGGCAGAGTGATTACCGCAAGCGTCTGGCCGCAGATATTGCGGCGGGCGACCCCGCGGATGTATTGCTGATCAACTATCGCAGATTTGCGACCTTTGCCAATGCAGGCGCTTTGGAAGCGTTGGGCGGGTATTTGGAAAACTCAAAGCTGATCAAAGAGACGGACTTCTATCCTCAAGCAATGCAGGCTTTCAAGTGGCAGGATGAGTTGATGTGCATCCCGCAAAATATTTCCAGCCTGGTTGTGTATTACAACAAGGATCTATTCGATCAGGCTGGCGTCGCTTACCCGCTCGACGGCTGGACATGGGATGATTTCACCGCCGCTGCGCAAGCCCTGACCATAGACTCTAACAGCGACGGTCAAACTGACCAGTTCGGAGCGGGCCTCGCTCCGGAGTTGATCCGCATCGCGCCGTTCATCTGGCAGGCGGGCGGTGAAGTCGTGGATGATGAATCCAATCCGCAGGCGCTTACGCTTGCGACTGCCGAAGCCCTGCATGCCGCGGACTTTTTCTTCAGCCTGCAAACCAAATATCACGTAGTTCCAAACCTTGAGCAGGAAACCTCGCAGGACAGTGAGTCACGTTTTATCAATGGACAACTTGCGATGTTCTTCAACAGCCGTCGCGGTGTGCCAACCTACCGCGAATCTGCCGCTTTCGATTGGGATGTCGCTCCGCTTCCGCAGGATCGTGAAAAGGCGACCATCCTGCACGCGGACGCCTATTGTATGCCAAGTGCTTCTACAAGCAAAAATGCCGCCTGGACTTTTATAGAATTTGCAAATTCACCCGAGGGGCAGGCCATCGTGGCTGAGTCTGGACGTACTGTGCCTTCGCTGATCTCGGTTGCGAATTCAGCCGCCTTTCTTGATCCGAATTCCAAGCCAGCCAGCAGTCAGGTCTTTCTCGACGAGATTCCATTTATCCGCGCATTTCCCATTCATCCCAATTGGGTCGAGGTCGAAGAGATCGCCGACAATGAAATTTCACTGGGCTTCTATGGCCAGGTCCCGTATTACGATGCCATGTCGAGAGTGGCTAATATGACACAAGAAAGCCTGATCGGGAAATGAGTTGATCCGTTCACGCCGCGCCCGCCTGACAGCTTTTCTTACTCCCTATCTGCTGGGAACATTGCTGCTGATCGTGTTTCCGGCCAGCCTGACTTTCTATATCGCGTTCATGCGCTATGACGGGGTTTCCAGCCCGGTCTTTGTCGGCTGGCAGAATTTCCAATTCCTATATAACGAACCGCTTTTCAAACTTGCCTTCGCAAACTCGATGATCTTCACGGCCTGGGCTGTGCCGCTGCGTATCCTCGGCGCGCTGATTGTTGCAATGCTGTACAACCATCAACGCCGCGGCAGCGGACTGTACCGCGCGGCCGCGTATTTGCCAACCATCATCCCTGACACGGCTTACGCGCTGGCCTGGACCTGGATCCTGAATCCGCTTTATGGCCCGCTCAACGTTTCCCTGCGGACCCTGGGCCTGCCAGCTCCGCTTTGGCTGGCTGATTCAGCCTGGGCATTTCCCGCCATTGTGCTCGTGTCCCTGCTTCAGATCGGCGAAGGATTTGTCGTTCTGCTCGCGGGACTGCGCCACGTGCCGCAGGTCTTATACGACTCAGCCCGCGTGGATGGGGCGAATCGTTTGCAAATGTTTTCATCCATCACGTTTCCTTTGCTGATTCCGTGGCTGGCGATCCTGACCGTGCGGGATGTGGTGCTTTCCTTTCAAAGCACATTTACGCCTGCCTATATCATGACAGGCGGCGGGCCGTACTACTCCACTTTTTTCACGCCGTTGATGATCTATGAAACCGCATTTGACCGCCTGCTTTTTGGCCCAGCCGCCGCCATCACGCTCGTGGTTTTTATGTTCACGGTTTTTCTGGTCGTGCTCGTTTATCAATTCTTTGACAAATGGATAAGCGATGAAGAATAAGGCCTCGCTCTTTTTTTATCATCTCCTCGCGCTGACGTTGACAACGATCTTTCTGCTGCCGTTGTTTTGGATGTTCAGCGCATCCCTGCGGCCCGCAGGCCTGCCTCCGTCATTCGGGCTGAATTGGCTTACCTCGCCGCTGACGCTGGGGAATTACGCCCGCATCTTTGAGATTCTCCCATTCGCGCGCTACAGTTTCAATTCCCTCCTGGTTGCCTGCGCGGGAGTTCTGCTCACCCTGCTGACCGCTTCGTGGGCTGGGTTTGGCATGTCATTACTTGGACGCAAAGACCGTCTGCGCTTGCTGTTACTTTCCGCCTTTCTGCAAATGATCCCGTTTACTGCATTATGGCTAAGCCGCTTTCTGCTCTTTGCAGAACTGGGTATTACCAATTCGTATTTTTCATTGATCGCACCCGCGTTGATGGGAACCAGTCCGATCTATATATTGCTCTTCTACTGGACCTTCCGCCGTACAGGCCGCGCCATTTTTGAGTCAGCGGAATTGGATGGAGCGAGTTTGTTGCAGGCGTGGTGGCGGGTTGCCATTCCGCTGGCACGCCCTGCATTGATCGCGGTTGGGCTGCTTTCATTCCTATATTACTGGAATGACTTTATCAATCCGCTGTTGTATCTGCGTTCTCAAACGCTGTATACACTGCCGGTCGGTTTGCTTCAGCTTCAGGAAATGGATAAGACCAACTGGCCGCTCTTAATGGCTGCTTCAGTCGTTATCACGGTCCCTGCGCTGATTGTCTTTTCGGCTTTACAGCGCGCGCTGTTATCATGGAATAGTGAAGAGTAGCTGACTAATTTTTATTTGACATGCCCCATTCGCTATGTTATAAAACAAGAACAATCTTGTGATCTGTACTCATCCAGAGAGGTGGAGGGACCGACCCTTTGAAGCCTCGGCAACCGTTCAAGCGGTGCCAACTTCGGCAATTGATATATTCAATTGATAGATGAGAGTTGATGTGTTTTCACATTGCCTCTCAATTTGAGAGGCGTTTTGTTTAGTATGTCTTTGCGAGGAGGGCGCTCTCCCCGACGAAGCAATCTCCCAATCACTTATGAGATTGCTTCAGTCGCTCCGCTCCATCGCAATGACGAGAGGAATATATAATATGGAAATCGGCGAAACAATTTATGTAACAACGCGTGAAGAATTCCGCGAATGGCTGGAAAAGAATCACAAATTCAAAAAAGAGATCTGGTTGATCCAATATAAAAAATTTACAGGCAAACCCTCCATCCCGTACGTGGATGCGGTGGAGGAAGCCATCTGCTTCGGCTGGATCGACGGCTTCGAAAAAGGCATGGACGATCAACGCTACGCCAAGCGCTTCACACCGCGCAGACAAAAATCCCTGTGGACGGATACGAACATCGAGCGTGCACGCAAAATGATGGAAGAAGGCAAGATGACTGAGGCGGGACGCGCAACTTTGCCAAAGGGAATTTAACCCCGAAGTTCGCTAAGGTCGCAAAGAATGTTTTTTTCTTAGCGGACTTCGCGCTCTTTGCGGGTAAAAAGGATATTATGGATTGTCCCGACTGTGGCTCGCCTGAAACCTTATGCCAAACGCGCTTTGATGAGTTCCTTGCCTTGGAATTCACGAATGCAGGCTATGGCCCTGTCCACCATCTGACCGTCACAGCATACATGCTCCAACACTCCAGCAAGTTGACCCGTGAGGGCTGGCTCTATGAACGAGGGGTATTGAGAGAGTTCCTCGTGGAAAATAAGCCACCCGCCTTCATCCGCAAGCAAAACAGGGACTTGGTGGACAGCGGCAAGCGCACCTTCAAGATCAAATCGAGGAATGGATTGCCTGTCATCTACAACTCCACATGGACAAAAACGATTCTCGATGTCCGCACTGAGAGTGCGGAAGTCTATTGCGCGAACGTGTCCGCGTGGGCGAGGGCTGTATTGGAAGATGCTGAGAAAATTAAGATATAACCTAGTCACCTGACAGTTTGATTAACTCGGCCATAAAGGCAATGAAAATGGCAGAGAATGTAACAACTTTCGATCAATGAATCGAAACCCAATCTGAAAGACACT
>Ga0268298_10004515_pt1 | contig 13542 bp, 8 predicted proteins | sample WWTPWeurt_MetaG_FD_194462 | JGI IMG/M metagenome (GOLD analysis project Ga0268298, IMG submission 194462) | Activated sludge microbial communities from WWTP in Nijmegen, Gelderland, Netherland - WWTP Weurt | ecosystem: Engineered > WWTP > Aerobic digester > Activated sludge | place: Netherlands... | reverse complement strand
CAAGCGTGTCCAACCCGGCAGGCAGTTCACTGGCTGCAAAATCAATTTGCTGTCGCAGCGTTTGAACAGGCCATAGACCCTGGAACAAAAACCAGGCCGAAAAGATCAAAAGGCAAACTCGGCTGACGCGCTGAAAAGTCATGGGCAGTATTTTATCAGGTCAAGACTGTCAGAACGGCAAAAATGGTCTGCCAGCCGGGCAGAAGCATGCTAAACTTAATCCATCTACAATAACCCCTGAGTGTCAACTCAAAAAGAGTAACTCGAAGTGTTTTTCAGGCGGCTTCCGAAAAACATCAGGCGCTTACTATCACGAGCTGACTGCTCTCAGACAATTTCTTGCTGGAGGAATACATGCCGACATACCCACTTGAGCCATTCCGGATCAAATCGATTGAACAAATTCGATTGATCAGCCGTGAACAGCGCGAAGCTGCTTTGCGAGCGGCTGGCTATAATGTTTTTGCTCTGCGCGCAGAAGATGTATATGTAGATTTATTGACCGACTCAGGCACAGGCGCCATGAGTCAAAATCAATGGGCCGCCATGATGCAGGGCGACGAATCGTACGCCGGCGCAAGGTCTTTTTACCGCCTGGAAGAAGCCATTAAAGCCATCTTTGGCTTTCCCTATTTCGTTCCAACCCACCAGGGCCGAGCTGCTGAAAATATCCTTTGTGCGCTGATGGTGCAGGAGGGCCAATACATCCCCTCGAACATGCATTTTGATACAACCTACGCCAATATTCGGGCCCGCGGCGGGAGACCTGCAAACCTGGTGATTGATGAAGCCGCCAACCCCACCAGCCATCACCCATTCAAAGGCAACATGGATCTGGAGAAGCTGCGGCACTTCATTCAAGATGTCGGCGTAAAGCACATCCCCTTTGGGATGATCACGATTACCAACAACGCCGGCGGCGGACAGCCAGTGTCGCTGGAAAATATCCGCAGCGTTGCTGCCATTTATCGAGAATTTAATATCCCCTTCTTCATTGATGCCTGCCGGTTTGCTGAGAATGCTTACTTTATCAAAATGCGCGAGCCCGGCTATGAAAACAAAACGACCCTGGAAATTGCCAGGGAAATTTTCGCTTTGGCAGATGGCGCCACCATGAGCGCCAAAAAGGACGCCATCGTCAACATCGGCGGCTTCCTGGCTGTGCGTGATGAGAACCTCTATCAGCGCGCCTGTAACGAGTTGATTTTGCGCGAAGGCTTTACGACCTACGGCGGACTGGCGGGCCGTGATCTGGATGCGATGGCAACCGGTCTTTGGGAAGGCCTGGATGAAAATTACCTGGCGTACCGGCTGGGTCAAACCCGCTATTTGGGCGAGAGTCTGATCAAGGCCGGGATTCCAATTGTTGAGCCGCCTGGCGGGCATGCCATTTATATTGACGCCGGACGGCTCCTGCCCCATATTCCGCAGTCAGTCTTTCCCGGGCAGTCACTGGCAGTGGAAATGTACCGCGAGGGGGCTATCCGCGGGGTTGAAATCGGCTCGGTGATGTTTGCCCATCCCAGCCCAGAGACCGGTGTCATGGTGTACCCATCCCTCGAACTTGTCCGCCTGGCAATCCCGCGCCGGGTTTATACCCAGGCCCATCTGGATTATGTGGTGGAAAACCTGGGCAAAATTGCTGCCAGACGTAGCGAGCTGCGTGGGTACAAATTCACCTACGCGCCCAAACTGCTGCGCCATTTCACTGCCCGTTTTGAACCAGTGTAGATCAAAATGATGATGTACAGATTTCTGGCGAAACCAAAAATCTGTACATCAATTCATCTTTCAGACAAAAATTCCCACAGGGCCGGCTGAATATCCGGCCCTTTTTTTATGGTAATATTGAAATTAGAACACTTTTTCGATTTGTGACATCAAGATTTGATTTATAGGGTAAATCTGTGATGTGGATATTTCTTGTCACACAAGGAATTACTGCTTCACAGCCCGTTTCGGAGAAAATATTTATGGAAATTGGTCTGGTTCGCCCGATTGATATTGACCAGGAAATGCAGCAGGCTTACCTGGATTATGCGATGAGCGTTATTGTTTCGCGTGCCCTGCCGGATGCGCGCGATGGACTAAAACCGGTCCACCGCCGAATCTTGTATGCCATGTACGACATGGGCCTGCGAGCTGAAACCTCCTTCAAGAAGTCAGCCCGTATCGTGGGTGAGGTCCTGGGTAAATATCATCCACATGGAGATATGGCAGTTTATGAAGCCATGGCCCGTATGGCGCAGGATTTCTCCATGCGCACATTACTGGTCGAGGGGCAGGGAAACTTTGGCAGCGTGGATGGCGACCCGCCGGCTGCCATGCGCTACACCGAGGCCCGCCTCTCGCAGCCTGCCATGCAGATGCTCGCAGACATCCGGAAAAACACAGTTGATTTTTCGGACAACTTCGACGGCAGCCTGGTCGAGCCCGATGTCTTACCCTCTGCCCTGCCCAACTTGCTCGTCAACGGGGCAACTGGCATCGCGGTTGGAATGTCCACCAACATCCCTCCCCACAATCTGGGTGAAGTGATCGATGCACTGATTTATATGCTCGAGAACTGGGAACGGATGGATGACATCAACGTGGAAACCCTGATGCGCTTTATCCAGGGGCCAGACTTCCCAACGGGCGGCCTCATCATCCAGGATGCAGCCGAAGAAGACCTGCGCAGCGCCTACGGCACCGGGCGGGGCCGGATTACAGTCCAGGCCCGAGCCCATCTGGAAGAAATGGGGCGCGGCCGGACCCGGATCATTGTGACCGAACTGCCGTATATGGTCAATAAATCAGCCCTGATCGAACGGATTGCCGAGTTAGCCCGTGAAGGCCGGCTGGAAGGCCTGGCCGATTTACGCGACGAATCCGACCGCCAGGGGCTGCGGATTGTGATCGAACTTTCCAAAACCGCCGAGCCGGGAACTGTACTCCAAGACCTGTACAAAAGCACGCCTATGCGCACGACATTCGGCATTATCATGCTCGCCCTGGTCAATGGAGAGCCGCACATGCTCTCCCTCAAGCAGGCTTTGCGGGTCTATGTCGAACACCGGCTGGAAGTCATCCGCCGCCGCAGCCAATTTGACCTCGACAAAGCGCTTCAGCGGGCTCATATTCTGGAAGGGCTGTTGATTGCCCTCAAGAACCTGGATGAAATCATCGAAATTATTCGCCGCTCCCCCGATGTTGAAACCGCCCGTGACCGTTTGATCAAAAAATTCAAACTTTCCGATCTGCAGGCCCAGGCAATCCTGGATATGCAGCTCCGGCGACTGGCTGCCCTGGAACGCAAGAAAATCGAGGAAGAATACAAAGAATTAAAAGCAGAAATCTCCCGCCTGGAAGCCTTACTCAAATCCCCAGAGAAAATGCGCCTCCTGGCCTCAGACGAGCTAAAAGCCGCCAAAGAAGCCTTTGGTGACCGCCGGCGAACCCAGATCGCCACCCGAGGCGCAGGCTCCAGTGCTCTGGCTTCGATGCTCACCACCACTGACCTTGTGCCAGAAAATACTGTCTGGGTTTCGGCTACCGCCGAAGGGCTGGTTGCCCGTACCCATGATGAAAAGCCCCCCCGCCAGAGCGGCACCAATGCGCCATTATGGTGTATCCAGACGACTACTCGTGAGACTGTTTATCTGGTGACAGAGAACGGAGAAGCGGCGGGTGTTTTTGTCCATTCGCTGCCCGAAGCAGAAACCCCCTCCGAAGGAGTTCCGCTGCACAAAGTCTCGCCCCTGGCCGAAAACCAAAAGCTGGCAGCCATGCTGGCCCTGCCGCCAAAAGAAGACCGACCCGAAACACAGTATATCTTCACAACCACCCGCCAGGGCATGATTAAGAAAAGCCTGGTGAGTGAAATGCCCGGCCCGGCCTCACGCCCCTTTGTGCTGGTGAAAGTGAATGACGATGACCGGCTGGGTTGGGCGCGCCTTACGGATGGCAGCGCCGACATCCTCCTGGCAACTGCCGATGGCATGGCAATTCACTTCAAGGAAGATGAGGTTCGCCCGATGGGCCTGGCTGCGGCTGGCGTTGGAGGTATCAAGCTCCAGGCACGGGACGAATTGGTTGGCATGGAGGTCCTGCCCAATAAGGGCAGCATCCTGTTTGTCACCTCAGATGGCAAAGCCAAGCGGGTGCCGATGGACCAGTTCCCAATCCAGGGTCGTTATGGTCAGGGCGTGTTGGCCTGGAAACTGCCAAGAAGTATTCAGGTCGTTGGGATTGCTACCGGTAAAAATACCACCAAGGTGACCCTGCACCTGGATAAGCTGGCGCCCAAATCCATGCGGATGGACGATGCGCCCGAACAAACCAGGGCCGCGGCCGGCAAGGTGATTGTTGAGCTAAAAGCCGGGTACCGGGTTCTTTCAGTCAGCGCTTTACAGGAAAGCATTTCGCCCGAAAGTGAAGCCGCGGCAAACGCCAGAAAAAAGACAGCCCGTGCCGCTGCCGAAAAAGAAACGCCCGTCCAATCAGCGGCTCAGCAGGCTGATTTTACAAAAATATTTGACTCGGCCCCGGCAAAACCCGCAGGCGCCAAAGCCAAAACAGCCCCCAAGCCTGACGCCAAACAAACCAAAACTGCTCCGCCTGCTGCCAAGACCAAAGCTGGCGCGGCAAAACCTGCTGCAAAAATGCCTGAAACACCTGTGAAAAAGCCAGCGACTGGCAGCAAAAGCAAAACGGCAGATAAACCAGAGTCGAAGCCGGTAGAAAAATCAGCGACGAAACCGGTAGAAAAGACAAAACTACCCGCAAAGCCAGAGCTTCCACCCGCCCCCGCTGCTAAAAAGCCGCCGGCTAAACCCAAAACCACAAAATAACCCTGTCTAACGTCAAGATTTTGTGTGTTATTTGGGTGGCGTAGCCACCCAAATAACACACAAACAACCTCACTGGCATTGTATAGCATAGAGATTGTTAGGGGGTGCAGCCACCCGGTGGCTGCACCCCCCAACAATCTCTTACTCGAACTGGGGAAAGTGGGGGCTTTTTGAGATAATGCCTATTTCCTTACAATTTCGCCGCCGCAGTAGGTCCGGAAATACTGCGCCTCCTGGTCAAAACTCTCCTCGGCCTGCAGGCGAGATTGTTCACCGATTTTCAACGCCTGGTCAATATTGACGGGCATCGAGTTACTCCAGGCTCTGGGCAGCAGCATCAGCGGATCATTAATCGCTCTTTCCGCAATGCCCTGAGGAATCCAGTTGAACAGGATCGGGCCGCGCGAGAATGCAGTGAAACCGAGCTGGTACCCGCCTTCCCGGGCTATTCCCACCGCCAGGCTGGTGAAATTCCCGCCAGGCCAGATAAACGCCTGCGGACGCTGACCAAATTGTTTTTCCAGCACAGCAGTCGAATCCAGGATTTCATGCCGAATTTCTTCTTCACTGGATTGATCGGTAATATACAATTCACCTGAATAGCCGTGCGACTGGACATCCAGCCGGCCTGATTTATTCTGTTCCTGGACCAGTTCGGTGGCCCATTGAAAATGATCTGGATCGGCGATATAAGCAAGGGTGAGCTGCCAGTCATATTCTTCCAGCAATGGCATAAAATTATTTGATACCACACCTGGTCTCCGGTCATCCAGAATCAGAATCAGAGAGTGTTCTGGAATTTTGGCGTTGGTCAGCAAAAAATCCTTCAACTGCTGGGTTGTAATGGTTTGAAACCCTTGCAGCCTGGCATTTTGCATAAAGTTCAAGAACTGGGTTTCATTTATATCTTTCGGATCCGAGATGATGCGCCCGTCTTTCGCAACGGAGTGAAACATGACCGGCACAACCACGGTACCCGGAGGACTGGCATCGGCAGCCCAGCGCCGCTGCAGATAAAAACAGGGATTCGGAAGATAACTGACAGGCTGAGCCTCGCCCCTCAGCAGGTTCGTCGTCCACACCTCAAGCGACGCCGGGGTTGGCGAGGGTGTAAATGTCTGGGTTATGGTCGGCGATGGGGTGTGAGTCCGAGTCGGAGTGGGTGTAAATGTCAGGGTTGGGGTCGGGGAAAGTGTTTGGGTGGCGGTTTGGGTTGCAGGAACGGTTGGCGGCAAAGCCAGCGCTACCTGGGTAACAGGCGCAGATTGACAGCCAGCCAGTGCCAACAACACCAACAGCCTGAGAAACCGCTGCAAGCCCTGCACACGCTTATAACGACCTGCGGTTTGGGCACTCACTTGCCCGGTGCAAAACCAGAAATCCGCCACGACCGCTATGGATTGGTTACCGTGAAGAAAGTGTAATGATAAGCAATTTTATCGTTCGCCAACCCCAGGGTGTCGTTGCCATTTTCCACTTTGCCTCGGCTGGATATTGCAGTCCAGGTAAAATGGCGTGAAGCTCCCGTGCCCGCAAAACCGGTCAGCTTAAACTTACCACCGGGTAGATACTGGTTAAACAGAGTGGTGTACCAGGCGCGCAGCGCATCAATTCCGGCAGCAGTCCGGACAGCGTTAATATGGACAGCAGAAGGATTGTAGAGTGAAATTACGGTATCAACACTGCCTGTGTTGAGCGCATCGATAAATTTCTGACACATGTCGGGCGGGGCACCGCTCCAGGCAAAATCGCGAATCGCTTCCCAAATACCGGGCATGCCATCCGAGCGAGCATCCGACCACTCCCAAAAATTAACGGAACTCAGGTTGAGTTTTTTGGCGGTTTGCATAAACTCTACAACCTCACTGGCGGTGGGCTGCCAGCCATGTTCACGAAATGCCGCCCCGGTCGGAATAACCGGGCGCTGGGGTGTTAACGATTGGAATTCGCGCACCGTTTTGATTAACTGTGTTCCAGGATTGTGAGCCTGCATCCAATACACCTGGGGCATGACATAATCACAAAACTCCAGAAATTCAGCCCAGGGCAGTTGGGCATGCAGGGATGGATACCGGTAAGAGCTGAGTGCAATCGGGATATTGGGGAGGGCGCTGCGCAGTTCAGCCATAAACCGCCTGGCCGCAGCTCGTTTTGTTTGGGTTTCATATTGAGCTTCGGCATCAATCACATAGCCATCCAGGTTAAACTGGCGGATCTTTTGAATGGCAATCCGGGCTTCGTCGATTGGGTTATCGCCATAGACATAATGCCAGCCCCAGGCTTGTACGCCCTGGGAGCGCAGCGCCTGAATAACAGGGCCATTCAGGTCGGTCGATTGTCCCCAGGTGCCGTTATAGGCATTTGGCCCATCCGCGATCTTGATCAATAGATAATCCAGGTTGGCAGTCCGGGCGGCTGCAGCAATCCCGGCAGGGCTGCCCTTTTCGCAGGCCGGAATTTTCCAGGTAAAAAAGCCCTTACCATTTAGTGACATTCTAGACTCCTTATTCGCAAACGCACCGCTCGAGAGGCGTTTTTCAAGACCGGATCAGGGTGAATTGAGCGCCTGACGCATAACTTCTTCGACAGATTCGCGCACGGGGACCAGCACCTGGGATCCCACTGTGTTAACCCATGAATAGACCTGTTGTGGCCCAATGTAAAAACGGTGGATGCCCTGCATATCACGCAGCTGGGTTGCCAGGGGCAAAAATTGTGCCATCGCGTCAAAACTCATATTGGTTGTGACGTTCTGCTTATAAAGCTGATAGAGCTGGGGGGCACGGGTCAGGCCATCCAGGGTCAAAAGACGCTCAAAACCAGCCAGAATGACCTCTTGCTGGCGCCGGCTACGGTCAAAGTCGCTGGTGGTGTAGCGGGCACGCACATACCAGAGCGCTGTTTCACCATCCATATGAACAATTCCGGGCAGTACTGTGTAATCGCCATAACCATCCCTCTGATCTGTCAGAGCTTTGGCCACATTTACATCAAGTCCGCCAAGGCTGTCAACCACATCCTTAAACGACCAGAGGTTGATCAGAACATAATAATCTGGGTTAACCCCAAAATTATATTCCATGGTGAGGGCAAGAGTATCGAACTTGCCGTAAACCATAGCAGTGTTAATGCGCTGAACAGTCCAGCCAGGGATATAGACATATAAATCGCGCGGAAAAGAAGTGATATTGGCTGTCCCCAAAGAAGGTGTGAGTGTGAGCAGCAAGATGGTGTCTGTGCGAAAACCACCATCGTTTGGGCGCTGATCCGATCCAAGCAGCAAAATATTCACCTGATCGGATGGATGGGGGAGAACTCCCATCGGGGAGGGGATATCAATATCGGGCCAGATGGTTGGACCGGGATAATCTTCCCAGGTGCGGGCTGCACCTGGATTAACCCCAACCAGCGTTGGAGCAGCCGTTGGCGCGCCTTCAGGTGTTGGGCTTTCTTCCACGGGGGGGAAGGTCAGCTCGGGCGTGGCGATCTGGGCAACCACATCCGTCGGCAGATAGGTGGGCGTGGGTGGAATTGGCTGAAAGGGGGTAGGGGTTGGCGCTGCGTTAGCATCAGCCAGGACAAACAATGGCTGAGCGGCGGGCAGCACACCCGGCGCTGTTCCGCTGCAGGCGGTAAGCAAAATAATCCAACTGAGAAACAATGTCTTTTTGATTTTACTGAGCATGAACTGGACCGAAAACCTTCCAGGGAAATCACCTATCTGGCCTACGGGCCAGGATAAGGAACCTCTGTATCTGTGGGTGTGGGCGTATCCGTAGGCGGCGGCGCGGTATCCGTCGGAGTTGGAGTGTGGGTCTCTGTGGGTGTATTGGTGGGCGTTGAAGTATCTGTGGGGAATACGAAAGGTGTCAGCGTAAATGTTGGCGTGAAAGTGGGTGTGAAGGTGCTGGTTGGCACATATGGAACATAAAGCGAATCACCCGCAGTGATGACATTGGCATTCGCCAGGCAGTTTGCCCGCTGAAGCTGGGCCGGGGTAATCCCAAATTTTTGGCTGAGGCTGTAAATCGTATCTGAGGGCTGGATGATATAAAGAACCCAACCAACTGGCGGGGGCGGGCAGGTTGTTGGTGTGGTTTGAGCACGCGTAGCCGTGGGAAGCGGGGTAGAAGTGGCCTGAACGGGTGGAACGTATAAGGTGACACCCGGAATAATTTGGAGCGAAAGCAGGCAGTTTGCCCGGGCAATCTGGTCAACGGTCGTAGCGTACATCACCGCCAGCGATTCCAGGGTATCCCCTGGCAGAATGGTGATCGGCTGCCAGCCCCGGGGTGGCAGGCAAACGGCTGGCGGGGTGGGTGTGCTGGTGCTTTGAAGGGTTGGCTTTGGTGTGGCGCTGGGGAGCTGAGTTTCCACCTCAGAATGGACCTGGGTTGGCTCGTTGGCAGCCGGCTCAGTAAGGGCAGGAAGACTGGGCAGCGGGGTAGAACTGGGCCGTGGGAACAAAAGGGAAAGCTGCCGGCCTTCGCTAAACGAAACCAGCATACTGCCAAGGACAAACAGAAAAGAAAGTATTACGATACCAATCGCCAGGCTTAGTTGGCGCAGTTCTGAAGACATCAGCGAACTCCCAAACCCTCATCCGCGAGCGGGAACAAAGCGCTGAAGGTTGACCCCTGCCCCATCACAGAATCAACCCACACCCGGCCGCGGTGCGCTTCGACCAACATTTTTACAGACGCCAGATCTTCGGCTGAAACGCCGATGCCAGCAATTTTTTCCTGGCGGCTGGCCTGGGAAGGCGAAAACAGGCGGGGAAGCTCCTCTGAAGGGATACCGCCGCCCGAATCAGAAACTTGAATGAGCATATAGCCAGGCTCATGGGTTTTGATTTCAGCCCGCGCCCGCAGGGTAATTTCACTTTCGGCTGGTGAAGTCACCCCGGCATTTTGGAGCAGCAGCCTGATCACCTGCTCGAGCGCGCTCTGGTCAGCCCTGAAACCAGGCAAATCATCTGGAACATCCACCCGCAGTAAAAGGTTTTTCTCTCGGAATGGCATAACTGCGCCGGCAATCGCCTCATCAATCACGGCGTTCAAATCAATATTCGCCAGGGAGGGATGAAAAGATTTTTCTGCCAGGGAAGTAGCCTGGACAAGGTCGTCAATCACAGTCGTGATCCGTTCAACTGAAGACTTAATCCGTTCCAAGAATTTGCGCTGTAATGTTCCCAGGATACCCATCGATTCGCCCAAAAGCATATCGGTGTACCCGGTAATCGATGTCAACGGCTGGCGCAGTTCCTGGGTCAGCGTCACAATTTCGGCGACATGTTCTGCTGGAATTGTTTCGGAGGGTATGAGCTGTTCAGCCTGGGCAGGCAAGACAACCGGCTGCGCTGAGAACTCTTCAGCTTTTGCCAGCATTACGCCTAATTCCGCAATCTGCTGCTGCGCCAGAGCAAGCTCGGCCTGAACTGCCTTGAACTCCTCAACCGGAACCCCGGGTGGGGTCTTGGGGGCTCTGGCCGCCAGAAGCTCGGCCTCATGCTGCCGGTTTAAATCTTCCTGCCTGGCAATAAGGGCAGCCAGACTTTCCGCCCGGCTTTTTTCCTGAGCAAATTGGGTTTGCAGCTGCTCAAGCTGGGCTGTCAGGCGTTTATTATCTTCGGAAATTCGAGTCAGGAATTTTTGGGCTTCCTGCACCTGGCTCTCCGACAAAGCAGGCTTGCTTTCAACCACAGCCGGCTTAAGAATGTTGTTTAACCGCCGGGCAATATAGACACCCAGCTTTTCCAGAAGGGTTTGATCTTCAGCGCTCCAACTGCGGTTGGAAAATGGCGAGATGAGAAGCAAGCCAACCGAAGCCCGTTCATCTTCCCCCGGGAGCGGCACCACCAGCATCGAACCCTGGCGCTGCAGACGCAAAAAACGGGCAAGCACAGCCAGGTCGGGTGTGGCACTGCTGGCTGGAAGCCGCAGAGACCGGCTGCGCAGCATTGTATTGGTAATTCCTGGAGCAAGCCGGGCATCAATCGTAAAACCATCAATCGGCTTTTCTTCAATCAGGTTGTAACCAAATGGGAAACTCATCTGGCCATTGGGTTCGGGAGCAGTGACCAGCATACACAGATCGGCCACCATCAGGCGGGCAACAGTCTGCGGCAAAATCTTATACAGTTTCTCTGGGTCTTCGAGCGTCGCCAGGTCAATAAAATCGTGCAAGACGTTTGGATTAATGCTGTAGCGTCTTCGATCCGGCACCTCTGCCGGTGGGGGTGTTTGGCGTTCAACCAGTCCAGCAAAACGAAAAGATAGGTAGATCAGCCAGGGATAGGCTGCCATTTGGGCCAGGCGCACACTGCCCGAGTAATCCTGCTCGTAGGGGTCAAATAAAAGTGCCAGGACATGTCCAAAAAACAAAGCAAGAAAGACAGCAACCCCCACACCCCAGCCTGTGGGGCGAGTGAGGACCAAAGCCGCCAGTGTGCCAATTAACAAAAGGATGGAGAAAATATGCCCTGCCTGGTCAGGCCAGGTGCCATTGAAAGTCATCACCGACTCTTGCCCGCTCCACCACACCAGGCTGAGGGCAAAACCCGTCACAACAAACAAAGCCAGCAGCAGAATTGCAATATCGCCGGAGCGCTTTGATTCAGGGAAAAGCCACATCCAGACGATCAGAAGCAAGCTGAAGATATAAATCAGCCGGTCCAGAGGTGGAAGCAGAGTGTGCGATTCGACCACGCCCAGCCAGGCAACAGCCGCCCCTAAAAACGAAACAAACTGCAACCCCAATAAAAGGAAAAGCCCCCCTACCAGGCGCCTGCCAAACTGTAAATCCTTATGCGGCCAGAAACGAGCCCCGGCCTGCAGAGCGGCAGCTATAGCAAACACAACCACCAGATGATAAGCCAGATTACCAGGCGGGATTGTGAGCAGCGAGAAAATTTTATCGACAAACAAAATCATAAAATATTAAGCCTGCAAAAATTATAGCACGGGCAGGGAGAAAATGACTGAAATTGATTCTAAGTCTGAGTTTCCCTGATGATTTCGAGCCGCGATTTAACTGAAGCGTGCAAATTCCATGCCGATTATTAAACGTTGAATTTGAAACGCTGCGGATTTGCCGCCTCCAGTGCAGATAATTCGACCTTTTATTCAATTCAAGCAGAAGGGCCTTCGACTTCTAAGAAAGTCCGATTAAATTGAGCCACGTCTTTCTTAAATCGGGGTTTGGGGTGTTTGTTGCGGGCGGTAGCCCGCAACAAACACCCCAAATTCATCTTTTCGATATATTGGCGGCAGGGTTTTCAGACTTTAAGAAAAGCCTATAAATTGAGCCTAAAAACATTGACAAATGTCGATTTCCATGTAAAATAAAACCCGCACGCCGAAGTGGCGGAATTGGCAGACGCGCTACGTTCAGGGCGTAGTTGGCTCACGCCAGTGAGGGTTCAAATCCCTCCTCCGGCACTGCAAAAAAGATTTGGTGATCACTCACCAAATCTTTTGCATTTAATAACCTTTGAAACAAAGGTTTGTGAATACCGGCAGATTTTCGCTCGACCCTCACCTGGCACACTCTATGCAGGGTATAAACCAGAGCTGCTGAGCTGAGAAAAACCGAAACAAGCCGCACCGAATTTTCTGTAACCAATGGCCAGTCTCACTCAGGGCGTTTCCTAATGTACGGCTTGCAATTCATTTGAGCATACGGTAAGATAGAGATATGGAAAAAATGGGCTTCCGTTTAAGAGTTGTATTGATTGTGATTGGCCTGGGCGCATTGGTGCTCCTGATGCGCGATCTAAATAATCGCATGGCCGAACTGCGGCGTTTGGAGTTTGAAGAGAAACAGGTCAGTCAACAGTATCAAGGCATGGTTGGCACAAGAGATGCTTTAATCATTCAGGTAACCGAGGCCGCCAGACAAAGTGATTTGCGCGCCCAGGGTGGCAAAAACAACGAAGGCCAGTCTGGAGATGTGCTGATCATTCCGGTGCCGGTTGAGGGGACAGCCCCCCAGCCTACTGAGGAAGTAGTAGAGTTGAGTGTACCGACAGAGAAATGGGAGTTTTGGTTGGCTATGTTTTTTGATTTTGAACCCAAAGCACTCCCGATTCTGAAAGTGGAACTCACCCCTGCCGTGCCTTAGTCAATAACATCGGGTCGGGATATCTTTTGATATTTGCTTCGCTCTTGACGCAATATGTCAGACATGCTATAATTTTGGAACTTGGAAACAAGATAACGTTGCGGGGTGGAGCAGTGGCAGCTCGTCGGGCTCATAACCCGAAGGTCAGGGGTTCGAATCCTCTCCCCGCTACTCTCAAGAACCATAGCTCGTCGGGCTATGGTTTTTTGTTAGCCCGAAGGTGAGAGGTTGGCAAATACTCGAAAACGGAGGATTTTGTCATGAACCGTAAACCATCGGGCTCGTTAAATCTCAGCAAAGCCATCCCGGGCTTCATCAACTACAAAACCGCTGAGGGATTATCTCAAAGAACCATCGACTCGCATGAGCGTCTGCTCAACAAGTGGATGGAACATATCGGCGATCAGGAGATCGGAAAGATCACCAGTCAGGATGTGGTCCAATACATCAACTGGCTGCGCAATGAGTATGTTCCACGGCGTTACAGTGGAAAGACTCATCCCCTCTCGCCAAAGACTCTACGCAATGTATGGGTGACTTTATCGTCTTTCTACACCTGGGCAGCTCACGAACTGCGCCTGCCCAACAT
>Ga0268298_10004514_pt1 | contig 13542 bp, 11 predicted proteins | sample WWTPWeurt_MetaG_FD_194462 | JGI IMG/M metagenome (GOLD analysis project Ga0268298, IMG submission 194462) | Activated sludge microbial communities from WWTP in Nijmegen, Gelderland, Netherland - WWTP Weurt | ecosystem: Engineered > WWTP > Aerobic digester > Activated sludge | place... | reverse complement strand
CGGTACGGCGGTATGGCGGTATGGCGGTGAACAAGATAGGGCGCGGATCAGGGCACGTCGAGGCGTTCCAGGTCGTGGGCGGCCTGCTCCCAGTCGGTATAGGCATCGGCCAGTTCGGCGCGGACCACGTCGAGTTCGCGGGCCATCTCTTGCGCCCGGGCCGATCCCTCCGGCGTGCCATACAGCCCGGTGTCGGCCAGCAGCGTGGTGAGTTCGGCCTGGCGCGCTTCCAGCTCCTGCACCAGGCGCTCCGCCTGCGCCACCGCGCGGGTGGCGGTACGCACCGCGTTCTGCCGGGCCTTGCGATCCGACTCCGGACGGGGCGCGGCCTCGCGTTCCTTCTTCTCCCGCGCCTTGCGTTCCTGCTCCCGGCCGCGCGCCGCCTCGGTGGCCACCCGGCGTCGCTCGGCCCGGGCCGCCTCCCACTCCTCGAAGCTGCCGTCGAAGTCCACCATCCGCCCCTGCTCGATGCCCCAGACCCTGGAGCAGAGCCCGCGCAGCAGCGCGCGGTCGTGGCTCACCAGCAGTACGCTGCCCTCGTAGCCCTCGATGGCGTCCTCCAGCGTCTCGATGGACTCCACGTCGAGGTGGTTGGTGGGCTCGTCGAAGACCAGGAGGTTGGCGGTGCCGAGGGTCATCATGGCGAGCGCCACGCGGGCGAGCTCGCCGCCGGAGAGGGACCCGGCCCGGCGCAGGGTGGTGTCGCCGGAGAAGTCGAAGCGGCCGAGGTGGTCCATCACCTGGCCCCGGGTCCAGGAGGGGCGGAGGTCGTGGACGATGTCGAAGAGGCTCTTGTCGCGCGGCACCTGGGCCAGGTCCTGGCGGTAGACCTCGACCTCGGTGGCGTCGCCGATGCGCACGCTGCCGGCGTCGGCGGGGCGGTCGCCGAGCAGGGTGGCCAGCAGGGTGCTCTTGCCGGCGCCGTTGGGGCCGACCAGCCCCACGACGTCGCCACGGCGGAGCACGGCGCTGAAGCCGTCGAGCAGGACGCGGTCGCCCACCTTCACCCGGAGCTTGTCGGCCAGCAGCACCTGGTCGCCGCCGCGGCCGCTGCTCCGGAAGCGCACCGCCATGGTGTCGAGGTCGTCGGGGGGCGGGGAGAGCCGCGCCACCCGGGCGAGCTTGCGGCGGCGGCCCTTGGCCTGGCTGGTCTTCTGGCCGGCGATGTTGCGCCGGATGAAGTCCTCCTCCTTGGCGATGACCCGGGCCTGCTTCTGGTAGGCGCGGTCCTGCGCCATGCGCCGCTCCGCGCGCTGGGCCACGAAGCTGCTGTAGTTGCCGCGGTAGGTGAAGCCGGTGCCGGACTCGAGGTGGAGGATGTGGTCGGCCACCTGGTCGAGGAAGGCGCGGTCGTGGCTGATGATGATCGCCGCGGCGTCGAGGCCGCGGAGGTGATCCACCAGCCACTCGGTGGTCTCGAGGTCCAGGTGATTGGTGGGCTCGTCGAGGAGCAGCACGTCGGCGGGGCGCACCAGCTGGCTGGCGAGGCCCAGGCGGCCCCGCTCGCCGCCGCTCAGCGAGGCGAGCGCCTGGTGGTGCGCCGCGTCGGGGTCGAAGCCCAGGCCGTGGAGCACCGCGGCCACCCGCGCCTGCACCTCGTAGCCCCCCTCGCGCTGGAAGCGCTCGAGGTCGCGGTCGTAGCGGGCCAGGTCGTCGTCGGTGACGGCGTCGCCCCGCTCGCTCATGCGGTGGGCCTGCTCCTGCAGCGAGTGCTCCAGCGCGAGCAGCGGGCGGAACGCCGCGCAGGCCGCCTCCCACACGGTCTCGGCCCCGGCAAAGTCGCGGTGCTGGTCGAGCAGGGCGATCCGCAGTCCCGGCGCGCGCGCCACCCCGCCCTTCGCGGGCTGCAGGTCGCCGGTGATGGCGCGGAACAGCGAGGTCTTGCCGCCGCCGTTGCGGCCGATCAGGCCCCACCGCTCCCCCCGGCTCACCACGCAGGTGATGTCGGTCAGGAGCGGGTCGGCGCCATACTGGATGGCCACGCCACCGAGGGAGAGGAGGGTCACGGAGGCCGAAGGTAATGACGGCCTCCGTGGCGTGGCTAGCGGGCACCCTCCAGCGGGGCCGGCAGGCGCAGCAGCCAGAGCTCGTTTCCGACCACCCCGCCGCTCGCCCCCCGCTTGGGCCCGAGGCCACCCCGGCCGTCGGCGTCGACGCCGAAGTCGTCGTCGTTGACCAGCGCGAGGGTCCGGGCGTCGACCACCACCAGCCCCTCCGGCTTGTCGTACGGGTAGGCGATGGCGGGATCGAGCAGATCCACCAGGGGGGCCTTCCGCACCGGGACGATCCCGGCGGCGGCGAGGCTGTCGGCGTCGAGCTCCTCGAGGGTGCGCCCGCCGAAGAGGCGGCCGCGCGGCCCGTCGGCCGGGTCGCTCACGTCGGTGGCGCCGGCCAGGTCCACCTGCACGATCCGCAGGAACCGCGCGGGATCGGTGGCGTGGCCCGGCACCTTGCCGTCGATCTCCACCACCAGGAAGCGGGTGGCCGAGACCGCCGCGATCTCGGTGATCCGGTGCCCCGGCGCCTCGAGGAGGTACACCAGCTGGCGGCTGGTGCCGCTCCGGGTGTCGAACATCACCAGGCGCAGGGCACGCGAGCGGCGGCCGGCGGCCTTCGGGTTGTCGAGCGGACCCTGCATCAGTCCTGCCAGGGTGGCCGACCCGGGCACCAGGGCCAGGCCTTCCATGCCGCGGTTGGAACGCCGGGCGGCGAGCACGGCGGGCAGGTGGCGCCCCGGCCCCGCGAAGGGACCGATCTGTTCGCGCACCGTCCCGTCGGGACCGGCGTGCAGCAGCGACGGCCGGTACTCCTCGGAGACCCAGAAACTGCCGTCCGGCATCACCACCAGCCCCTCGGTGTCCGCCCCGTTCGCATCGGGCGGCAACTGCGCGCCGTCCACCCCGACCGCCACCTCGCCGCTGGCGCCCATGCCCTTGGGGGTCGGCAGCCCCGAGAGCGGCCGGCCATCGGGCAGGTGCAGCGCGATGCGCCGCACCGGCTCCAGCCCGCCGTCGCGCCAGCGGAACTCCCCGATGGTCGGGGCGTACCCGGGCAGCGCGAAGAGCTTGTGGTCCTCGGTGGGGAGGTCGACGTTCGGCCCGCGGTCGGTCAGGAAGTACCAGGCGCCACCGGCCACGGCGAGCGCGGAGCCGAAGCCCCCCTGCTCCACCGGCACGCCGGCGACCGTCGTGAGCTCGGCCACGCGGGGCACCGGGACCCGGCGGGCGCCGGCGTCTGGCACGGGGGGAATGGCAGGCACGGGGGCGCAGGCCGCCACCAGGGGCAGCAGGGCGGCGATTCGGGCGTGGGATCGGGCCACGGGAGCTCGTCTCGGCGTGAAGGAGAGGGGAGAGTCGCCGGGCCGGGTCACGATCTGGTGACGTGACGGTATCAGCCCGCGCGGAGGCGGCGGCCCGGGGGGTAGGGGAAGATATCGACCACCTCGCCCCGCTCGGCCAGCTGCTGCATGTGGCGCCAGTACGCCACGGTGAGCAGGTCGCCGTGGGCGCGCAGGAACGCCTCGCCGGGCCGGCCGGGCAGGGTCAGGAAGGCGCGGAACTCCTCGGGGAAGATGTCGTGCTCGCCCACCGAGAACCACGGCTCGGCGCTGTACTCGTCATCGTCGTGCCGGGCGGCGGGGATCGCGCGGAAGTTGCATTCGGTCAGGAGGCAGAGCTCGTCGTAGTCATAGAAGATCACCCGGCCGTGGCGGGTCACCCCGAAGTTCTTGAGCAGCATGTCGCCGGTGAAGATGTTGGCGGCGGCCAGGTCCTTGATGGCCTGCCCGTAGTCGAGCACGGCGTCGATGGCGTGCGCCTCGTCGGCCTGGCGCAGGTAGAGGTTGAGCGGCGTGACCCGCCGCTCGGTGTAGAGGTGGCGGAAGACCACCTGGTCGCCCTCCACCTGGATGGTGCTGCCGCACTCGGCCAGCAGCTCCTCCAGGAGCCCGGGGGCGAAGGTGTCGCGGCGGAAGGTGAGGCCCTCGAAGTCCTGGGCGTCGGCGAGGCGGCCCACCCGGTCGCGGACGAAGACCAGCTGGTACTTCTCCATGACCTGGGCCCGGGTGGTGTGCTTGGGCGGCCCGAAGCGGTCCTTGATCAGCTTGAAGACCACGTTGAGCGACGGCAGGGCGAAGACCGCCATCACCAGCCCCTTGTCGCCGGCGGCCACCTCGAAATGGGCGTCGTGGTGCTCCATGTGGCGGAGCAGCGCGCGCACCAGCTCGGTCTTGCCGTGCTTGTGGTACCCGAGGGAGGTGTAGAGCTCGTCGAGCGGCTTGCGGGGCATCAGGGTCCGGAGGAACTCCACCATGGCCCGCGGGCAGTCGAGCGCCACGTGGAAGTAGGACCGGGTGAAGGAGAACACCACGCTCACCTCGTCCGAGGTGGGGAGGACGGCGTCCATCCGGATGCCGTCCTCGTCGTGCACCAGGGGGAGCACCAGGGGGAGGAGGGTCGTGCCGGCGCGGATGCGCCCGACCAGGTACGCGCCCTTGTTGCGGTAGAACGGGGTGGGCACCATCTCGAGCGCCTCGAGGGCGCCCCCCAGGGGCAGCCGGGCCAGCTCCTCCGCGAGGCGCGCGGCCAGCAGGCGGGCGTCCTCGTCCCGCCGGGCATACGCCTCGGCGAAGGGCAGGTCGGCGAGCAGCGCCCGGAGCAGCTCCTCCAGGCTCCGCCGGCCATGGTAGGTGCGGAACACCGGCCCGGCAGCATGGACCAGCAGGGCCTGGAAGTCGGCGTCATCGAAGTACACGCCCTTGCCGGGCCCCACCGCCCGCAGCACCTGCCGCACCACCGAGTTGAAGAACGTGTAGGCGAGCTCGGCGTCGAGTCGCGGCCGGGCCTCCCGGGCATAGGCCTCGCGGATGCCGCGCCACTGGGCGGTGTCGCCGGCGGCCTCGCCCAGGCCGCGGCGGAGATCGGCGACGCACCAGCTCACGAACTGCCGGTACAGCGTCAGGCGCTCGGCGGCGTCCTGCTGGCCGCCGCGCCAGTCGCGCTGCCGGAACCGGGCCTCGGCGCGGCGGGTGACCAGGAGGAACTGGCCCTGGTGCGCGTCGAAGACCGCCAGGATGCCCCGGGCCACCTCGACCGCCTGGCCCTGCAGGGCGAGGCTGTGGCGGAGTGGAGCGGCGGGATCGGGAATGGGCGCGGGCGGCATGTTAGATTCTCGGGGGTTCTCCTCGCCCCGAGGAGACGCGTCCAACTTACCACGGCCTCCCTTCCATGCCCACACCTCCCAGGTACGACGCGCTGGTCGCCCCGACCACGGGCGAAGCGATCACGATGGCCAACGGCACGCTGCAGGTGCCGGACCACCCCATCATCCCCTTCATCGAGGGCGACGGCACCGGGCCGGACATCTGGCGGGCGTCGCGGGCGGTGTTCGACGGCGCGGTGCGGAAGGCGTATGGCGGAAAGCGGGCGATCACCTGGTTCGAGGTGTTCGCCGGCGAGAAGGCCCGCGACACGCTGGACAGCTGGCTGCCCGACGACACCCTGCGCGCGATCGACTACCACCTGGTGGGCATCAAGGGACCGCTGACCACCCCGGTGGGCGGCGGCTTCCGCTCGCTCAACGTGGCGCTGCGGCAGAAGCTCGACCTCTACGCCTGCGTGCGCCCGGTGCGCTGGTTCACCGGGGTGCCCAGCCCGGTGAAGCAGCCGGAGCTGGTGGACATGATCATCTTCCGGGAGAACACGGAGGACATCTACGCCGGCATCGAGTACAAGGCGGGCACCGAGCAGGCGGCGAAGATCGTGAAGTTCCTGCTGGAGCAGATGGGGGCCACCACCATCCGGTTCCCCAGCACCAGCGCCATCGGGATCAAGCCGATCTCGGAGGAGGGCAGCAAGCGGCTCATCCGCTCCGCCTTCGACTACGCCGTCCGGCAGGGCAAGAAGAGCGTGACCCTGGTGCACAAGGGCAACATCATGAAGTACACCGAGGGTGGCTTCCGCGACTGGGGCTACGAGCTGGCGCGCACCGAGTACGGCGGGACGGAGATCGACGGCGGCCCCTGGTGCCGGCTGCCCAGCGGCGTCATCATCAAGGACGTGATCGCCGACGCCTTCCTGCAGCAGATCCTCACCCGCCCCGCCGAGTACGACGTGATCGCCACCATGAACCTCAACGGCGACTACATCAGCGATGCGCTCGCGGCCCAGGTCGGCGGCATCGGCATCGCGCCGGGCGCCAACATCAACTACCTGACCGGGCACGCCATCTTCGAGGCCACCCACGGCACCGCACCCAAGTACGCCAACCAGGACAAGGTGAACCCCGGCTCGGTGATCCTCTCGGGCGAGATGATGTTCCGCTACCTCGGCTGGAACGAGGCCGCCGACCTCATCATCAAGGGCCTCGAGGCCAGCATCGGCCAGAAGCGGGTCACGTATGACTTCGAACGGCTGATGCCGGGTGCCACCCTGCTCAAGTGCTCGGAGTTCGGCGCCGCCGTCGTCGACAACATGTAACCGGCGGCAGCGCCTGCGTCGCGGGCCCGGCGCCTGGCGCGCCGGGCCCGCATGCGTTCCACCCGGCTGCGGGCGCACATCCCGCCTTCACGTAATCATCATGCGCAGATGGTATTTTGGCCCGTGATGACGACCCCTGCCGTCCCGATGGCGCGCCCGCTCACCCCTGCCCTCCCGGCGGCGGGGCGGAGCCTTCCCATCACCGGGCAGGTGATCCCGTCGTTTCCGCTGGTCGGGAGCCACTTTGCCCTCGGCTTCGGCTGGGCGCTCGCGGGCGCGGTGGGGCTGGTGTGGCTCGCCCCGCAGCTCGCGACGGGGAGCTTCCTCGACCCGCGGGTCCTGGCGCTCACCCACCTCTGCACCCTCGGCTTCCTCACCACGGTGATCACGGGCGTGCTGTACCAGGTCTTCCCCGCGATGCTCGGCATCGGCGAACGGAGCCGGCCGGTGGCCTGGGCGGCGCTCGGGCTGCACGCCCTGGGCACCGCGCTGCTCGCCGGCGGCCTGCTGCTGGGGCAGCGGTATCTCCAGTCGGCCGGGTGGTCGGTGCTGTTCGTGGCGGTCTTCGGCACCGCGTGGAACCTGCTCCCCCAGCGCCGCCGGGCGCCGCGCAACCGCCAGCTCGGGCTCTACGTCTCGTATGCGCACATCGGGTTCGGGTGCGCGATGCTGGTGGCCGGAGTGCGCATCGGCGATGCCCTGGGCTGGTGGACCACGCCGCGCCTGGGACTCATCTCGGCGCACCTGCACCTCGGGCTGGCGGGCTTCGTCACGATGACCGCGTTCGGGCTGGGCAGCCGCATGATCCCGATGTTCTACGGCAGCCCCACGCCCATCCCCGCCCGGCTGGACACGTGGATGCCGCGGCTGCTCGGGACCGCGGTGCTGGTCTACGCCACCGGCGCGGTCCTCGGCGCCGCGCCGCTCGCCTGGGCCGGGACCACGCTCATGGCCACGGCCGGGGCATTGTTCTGCTGGCTCGGGCTCGGGTGGTTCCGCACCCGCGCGCGGCGCGCGCTCGATCCCGCCACCGGCCTCCTCACCCTCGCACTGGCCTCGCTGGCGGCGGCCATCCCCCTCGGCCTCACCGCGGCCGCGCTCGGACCACGCCGACCGGGGGTGCTGGTGGCGTACGTGCTCGCGCTCCTGCTCGGCTGGGCCGGGGCGCTGGTGCTCGGCGTCTCGTTCCGGGTGCTCCCCACGCTCACCTGGCATCATCGCTTTGCCACCCGCATGGGCCGGCCCGGCACCCCGGCGATGCCGGCGATGCTGCACCGCGGCCTGGGCATCACCGCCGCGGTGGCCGGGGCCCTGGGGCTGCTGGTCCTGGTTCCGGGCGTGGCCGCCGGCAGCGCCCCCGCGGCCCGCGCCGGCGCGGCCCTGTTCACCCTCGCCATCACGGCGACCATCCTCCACCACCTCCGGATGCTGCTGATCGGCCGCGCGCGGCCGGCAGCATCGGGAACCCTGCCATGACCCACGACCTCGCGCTCCACCCCGGGATGACTGTCGGCACCGTCGCCGAGCTGCACCCCGCGACCCTGCCGGTCTTCACCCGGCACGGCATCGATCTCTGCTGCGGATCCCGGCGCTCCCTGGAGTTCGTGGCCCTGGCCCATGGCCTGGACCTCGCGGGCCTGCTCACCGAGCTGGAGGCGGCCCGGGCGGGGTAGGTAGCTTCCGGGCATGCTCGACTCCCTCGACCGGATCACCCGCCGGTTCCACGGCGCGGACAAGCAGACCCGCCTGGAACTGCTGCTCGACTACAGCAAGAAGCTCCCGCCCCTGCCCGACCGCTACCACGCGGCCCGGGACCAGGGGTTGCATCGCGTCCCCGAGTGCCAGTCCCCGGTGTTCCTCTTCCTCGAACGCGAGGGCGAGGGCGTGGTGCTGCACGCCGATGCCCCGCGCGAGGCGCCCACGGTCCGCGGCTTCGTCTCGCTCCTGGCCCGGGCGCTGCAGGGTGTGCCCCCCGCCGAGGTGGCGCAGCTCCCCCCCGACCTGCTCGACCGGCTCGGCCTGGCCGAGGCGCTCGGCATGACGCGCACGCACGGACTCACCGCGATGATCGGCCGGATCCGGCGGATGGCGGGGGAGCTGACGTAGGTGGACCACGCGGCGGCGCTGGAGCGGGCGCGGCTGCTGCTGGCGGAGGCGCCGCGGGTGCTGGTCCTCACCGGGGCCGGCATCAGCGCCGAATCGGGGGTGCCGACCTTCCGCGGACCGGGAGGGCTCTGGAAGGAGTTCCGGCCGGAGGACCTCGCCACGCCCGAGGCGTTCGCGCGCGATCCGCGGCTGGTGTGGGAGTGGTACGGCTGGCGCCGCGGGCTGGTGGCGGCGTGCGCGCCGAACGCCGGGCACCTGGCGCTGGCCCACTGGATGCTCGGTCGCGCCGGCGTCACGCTCGTGACCCAGAACGTGGACGCCCTGCACGAGCGCGCCGCCCGCACCGCCGCCACCGCGCGCGGCGGCGACCCGTCGCCCGCCCTGCCCATCCGGCTCCACGGTTCCATCGCGCGGGTGCGGTGCACCCGGTGCGACCATGGCGCGGAGGGCGACGACCCCGTCGACGCGACCGCGCGGGAGACCCTGCCCGCCTGTCCCGCGTGCGGCGCGCTGCTCCGGCCCGATGTGGTCTGGTTCGGCGAGGCGCTCCCCCTCCCGGCCATGCAGCGGGCGGACGCGGCGGCGCGGGAGGCGGATGCCTGCCTGGTGGTGGGCACGGCCGGCGCGGTGCAGCCGGCGGCGGGATACGCGATGGCCGTGGTACGTCGCCGCCGGCCCCTGGTGGTGGTGGACCCGGGACCGACCGCGTTCGACGGCATGGCAGAGGTGAAGCTGACGGGCAGCGCCGGGGCCGTGCTGCCCCCGCTGCTGGGATGAGCCCCGCGGGTTACTTCTCGATCGGCAGGCGCACCCCGTTGCCCCACTCGGTCCACGACCCGTCGTAGTTGCGCACCCGGGTGAAGCCGAGCAGGTAGGTGAGCGCGAACCAGCTGTGGGAGGAGCGCTCCCCGATCCGGCAGTAGGCAATGGTGTCCCGGTCCGGGACCAGCCCCTGCTCCTCGGTGTAGAGGGTGCGGAGCTCGCTCGCGGGACGGAAGGTGTGGGTCTCCGGGTTGACCGCCCGGGCCCATGGGATGCTCCTCGCCCCGGGGATGTGCCCGCCGCGCAGCGACCCCTCGTTGGGATAGTCGGGCATATGCAGCCGCTCGCCCCGGAACTCCTCGGGGCTGCGCACGTCCACCAGCTGGCCCCGGCGCTCCAGGTGGGCCAGCACATCCTCCCGGAAGGCGCGGATGCCGGCGTCGTTGCGCGGGCCGACCACGATGCCCCCCGCGGGATGCCGCGGCGCCTCGGTGGTGAGCGGCCGGCCCTCCTCGACCCAACGGGCGCGGCCCCCGTCCATCAGACGCAGCCGCTCGATCCCGAACAGGCGGAACACCCAGAAGGCGTATGTCGCCCACCAGTTGTTCTTGTCCCCGTAGAAGACGATCGTGGTCTCGGGCCCGATGCCCCTGGCCCGGAGCAGCGCCTGCATGCGGGCCTGGTCCAGGTAGTCGCGGGTGAGCGGGTCGTTGAGGTCGGTGACCCAGTCCACCTTCACGGCGCCGGGGATGTGCCCGATCTCGTACAGCAGCAGGTCCTCATCGGATTCGACCAGCCGGACGGTGGGATCGTCGAGGTGCGCCGCCACCCACTCGGTGGAGACGAGGACCTCGGGATGGGCGTAGCCGCGGCCCGCGATCGGCGGCACGGCGGGGAGGCTCTGGGTTCCGCTCATGGGATGGCTCCTGCACGGATGGCCCGACCCCCGGCGACCCACGCGGGCGACCGGGAATCGGGCCGGACAGGCAAATACGACTAAAGTTGTCGCAATGTCAAGGCAAGGCTGCCGCGGCGGGCGCTGTTGAGCATCACCTCGGCGAACGCGGCCACTACGCGGGGATCGAACTGGCTCACCACGTTCCGTTCGATCTCGCGCAGGGCGAGGCTCGGCTCCATCGGGATGCGGTCGGGCCGGTGCGCCAGGAGCGCGTCGAACGCGCCGCACACGGCGACCACCCGGGTGAGGATGTGCGGCTCGCGGGGATAGCTCAGCCGGGGATACCCGGACCCGTCCTGCCGCAGGTGGTGCTCATACGCCACCACCGCGGCGCTCTCCAGCTGCTCGCCATGCCGCAGCAGGACCCGCGCGCCTTCCAGCGGGTGTCCCCGCACCCGCGCCCGGTCCTGGTCGGTGAAGTGAGCGGCCACCAGCGTATCGGAGGGGAGCCGCGCCATGCCCACGTCGTGGAGCAGCGCGGCCAGCGCCATCTCGCGCCGCTCGTCGGCGCCGAGGCCGAGCGGTTCCGCAATCGCCATGGCGAGGAGTGCGGTGTTGAGCGCGTGGGCCGGGAGGTACTCGGCCCGTTCCGTCACCCGGAGCAGCGGCAGGCCGGGCGCCTGGCGACCGTCGACCAGCGCACCGAGCGAGGCGCTGACGGCGTGCACGTCGCCGAGGGGCAGCCGCTCCCCGGCGCGCGCGCGCTGGAAGACGTGCCGCATCACCTCGAGCTCTTCCCGCAGGGGATAGTCACTGGCATCCGCGGGCCCGGTGTCCGGCCCCCACTGGAGGCCGCCCGGTTCGAGGCGGGGCGGCGCGGAGGCGTCGGGCACCAGGCCGGCGGCGTGATCGAGGAAGGCGGCGAGCGCCCCGGCGCTCGGCTCGCCGGCGAGCACGAGGCGCTCGATCCCGCGCGAGGCGAGGCGCGCGGCCCAGGGCCAGCGCTGGAACTCCGCCAGCGGCAGTTCCCCGAGCCGCACGCCACTGGGGCCGAAGCCGATGGCGGGCTCCCGGTCGGCGAGCAGCAGTTCGCGCAGCCGGGTGAGGCAGGTCTCGTCGGCGGTGCGGCGCAGCAGCGCCTCGGACCCGGGGCGGATCCGGAGCTCGAGCGCGTGCTCCATGGCCCGGAGGAAGCGGGTGGCCTGGCTGATCATGGCATCACCCGGGGGCCGGAGCCGGAGCGGCGGCCGGGGCGGGCGGCGGCCTGGATGTCGGTGTCGCGGGAGGCCCGGGCGGTCTCGAGCAGCGCCCCCACCTTGGGGTGGCTGTGCCAGTGGAGCGCGAGGCCGCGCAGCGCCGCCAGCATCGGCGGGCTCTTGGGGGCCAGCCGCCCAAGCCCGGCGAGGCCGCGGGCCACCACCAGCCGCCGCAGCAGGCGCAACACCACCGGGTCGCTGACCGGCGCGAGCGCGGTGACCGCCATGGCGCGGAGCTCAGGGTCCAGGCCGGCGTCGCCGACGCGGGTGAGGAGCCGGGGGAGGAGTTCCGGCGGGCAGCGATCGGCCAGTGCGGCGAAGGCCAGCCGGAGCGTGGGCTCGTGATTGGTGTCGAGCGCCTCCGCCAGGCCGCGGGTGCGCAACTCGGGGTCGGCGATCGCCAAGGCGATGGCCTCGTGCCGGACCCGCGGGTCGCGGTGGCCCAGGAGGCGCGCCGGCATGAAGCCGCTCGGCAGGTCGGGCAGCCGTCCGATGAGGGCAAGCAGGTTGCGCTGCACGTACCAGGGCATGCCGTCGATTCGCTCGCTGGCCAGGGGTCCGACCCCGTTGCCGTAGCGGGCCAGCAGGTCGAGCAGGCGCAGCCGGACCCGGCGCTCGCGGGAGTGGGCCAGGGCGTCGAGCAGCGCGGGCGCGGCCTCGAGCCCGGCGCCGGGTACCAGCCGGTCGATGGAATCGAGGTCCACCGGTGCGGTATCGAGCAGCACGCGCACGGTCTGCGGGTGGAACACCCGGGCGCGGACGGCGCGGGCCACCGGGTCCTCGCGCGGAACGGTCTCGAGGATGGCGAGCAGCGCCGCCACCTGGCGACGGGCAATCATCCGGTCGGCGGCCGAGAGGGTGCCGGGCTCGAGGATGCCGCTCTCCAGCGCGAGCTTGAGCACCCGGTCGGGTTCGAGCGCCACCCGCAGGGCGGGCGCCGCGGTCTCAAGCGGGGCGACGAACCGGAGCAGTTCCTCGCTGAGGGCACGCCGCGCGGCGGTGCCGCCGGACTCATCCGCGCGCAGGGCCAGCCGGGCCAGCACCCGAAGCGCCCCGGCCGAGAGCATCCCCTCCCGCCCGTGCGCCAGCAGTTCCAGGAAGCGTAGCGCGAGCGTGGGGGTGAGCACCGGCGCCACGGCGCGCAGGAACTCCGCCTGGGCGGCCGGTGTGCCGGTGGGCGCCAGCAGCCGCCGCAGCAGGGCCGTCGGCAGCGACTCGAGGAGGTCCAGGGCCTCCTGACGCCGGGTGCGCTCGCCGTCGGGGGCGGCCGCCGGGTCGCCGGAGGCGGTGGACTCGGCCGCCCAGACCAGCCGGGAGAGCAGCCCGAGCAGCTCCACATCGCGCGCCGGATCGGCCGGTTCGAGCTCGAGCGCGAGCGCCAGCTCATGGGGATCGCGCTCCGCCCGCTCCCGGCCCGGCTCGCCGAGCACCAGCCGCTCGAGCTCGAGCCAGGCGTCCTCGGCGGTCGGCTGCGCGCTGAGCCCGACAAACCCGACGTTACGGGTGCCGGCGACGGCCACGCCGGTGATGGCCAGCGGGGTGAGCGCCTCGAGCAGCTCGGTGGCGGTCACACTGGCCCGGAACTCGAGCGAGGCCAGCCCCGCCTGCCGCAGGTCGGCCGCCAGGTCGCGGAGCGGCTCGTACTCGGGGTTGGTCTCCATCCCTTCGACGACCAGCTGGACGGTCCCCACCTCCATGACCAGCCGTTCCCGGCCGGCCAGGGTCACGGCCAGGGCGCGTTCCAGCGCGAGGGCCTGCCCGTGGAGGCTCGGGTGGCCCTCCGGCAGGGTCCGGAGCCGGTGCATGAGCCCGGCCAGGCCGAGCAGGAGCTCGGCCAGCTGGCGGCTGGCGGGGGGGCGGGTGTCGAGGGGGGACAGCATAGGGGACCTAATCTACCCCACGGAGGCAGGGTCTGCAGCCGGGCGGCTGGCCGAGGATGCGGCAACCGGCCAAGATCGCTATAGTACGGGCCATGAGTGCACCGCCACCATACCGCCGATCCGGGGGAAACCCGGCGATCCGGGCGTGGGCCACGGGAACGACC
>Ga0268298_10004512_pt1 | contig 13545 bp, 10 predicted proteins | sample WWTPWeurt_MetaG_FD_194462 | JGI IMG/M metagenome (GOLD analysis project Ga0268298, IMG submission 194462) | Activated sludge microbial communities from WWTP in Nijmegen, Gelderland, Netherland - WWTP Weurt | ecosystem: Engineered > WWTP > Aerobic digester > Activated sludge | place... | reverse complement strand
CTCCGGGTGGGTGCGCCGCAGGAAGCGGTTGATCTCCAGGAACCGATAGTCGCGATCGGGCGTGTAGCCCACCATCTGGTACGCCCGTATGAGGCTGCCGAAGCGGTGCACGTAGACCGACGCCGAGGGCATGCCTTCGGATTCGTCGATCACCAGGCCCGACAGGAATCCACGGTGGCGGTAGAGGCCACGCAGCCGGTCGATCAGTTCCTCGTCTGTGTAGCGGCGGGCGCGCGCACGGATGATGCCCTGCGCGGTATAGAACACGTCGGGCGCGACGATGCCGGTGAACGCGCCTTCGCGGCGGATCCACATGTCCGGCGTATTCACCACCCGCAGCTTCTTCAGCTTGAACGACACCCGGTTGTAGACGTTGTGGCCGACGTACTTCTCGTTGGTCAGCACCTCGTGCACGGTGGCGCGTGTCCAGTCGCGGCAGAGATCGGTTTGCACGCGCATGCCGTTGAGGCGGCCAGCGATCTCGGACTCGACCAGGCCGTCGTCGATGAACCAGCGGTAGATGTCGTTGACGATGCGGACCTCGTCGTCGGGCCCCGGCATCAGGATCACGCGATCGGTCTGCAGGCTTTTGTGCTCGCCTCGCGCCAGCTCGGTCTTGACGGCGCCCTGCACGTCGACCAGGGTTCGTCGCAGACCAAAACCCGCAGGACCGCCTTGTCGGAAACCCAGCTCGATCAGCCGGCACTGGCCGGCGAACACCTTGGCCGACAACTCTCGGCTGTACTCGCCGGCCATGGCGCGCTTGACGCCTTTGACGATGGTCGACACCGGCGATCCGTCGTTTTCGAACTGCTCGGCGCAGTAGGCGACCTGGATGCCTGCGCGGCGGCAGATGTACTCGTAGTAAGCACTCTCGTCGGCGTCCTGAAACCGGCCCCATCGGCTGACGTCATAGACCAGGATGATCTGGAAGTCGGCGCGGCCGTTCTGAACGTCAGCGATCAGGCGCTGGAGGGCCTGTCGGCCGTCGATGCGCAGGCCACTCTTTCCTTCGTCGGCGTAGGTCTGGACGATCTCGATGCCACGACGAGCGGCGTACTCACGGATCTTGTCGCCCTGGTTCTCGGTCGAGTACTGCTGGTGCTCGGTCGACATGCGAACGTACTCGGCCCCGCGCATTCGTGGCGGCGGCGGTGGCACGTCTTCAGTGATGTTGTCGTTGCCCGGGTCCATGGGGGCCTCACCTGGAGGGGTGGCGGAATGGCGGTCGCTGCCGATGCACGCCTCGGTCGGCAGCGCGTACGGTGGCGGTCTGCACGGCGGCGAGCAGGCGCGTCGCAGCGTGTACGGCAACAGTAACAGTCTTGCCCTGAAAAGCCGAACGAGTCGTCTCTTTGCAAACTCGGCGGAACGGGCTCAAGTGCTTGTCAGCACCGTGATTTCGACGATCCACGCGTCCATCTTTGCAACGCCGTTGGGGGCGATCGCGCTGAGCCGATAGGTGCCGGAAGCCAACACCGGCGCGGGCTTTGATGCGTCCATCTTTGCAATCGTGCCGACGCGTTGCGTGGCGCTGCGCGCACGCTGTTGCTCGCGATTGCGTTGCGTGTAGTCCGGGTGCTCGGCGCGGTACCGCTGCCAGTAGTCGGGCTGGCTGTCGAGCCACTTCCTCTGGGCCCGGGCCTGGTTCTGGCGGTAGTCGTCGTCGGTCTGGCGCTTCTCGCGTTGCCACAGCTTGCGGCGCTGGCGTTGGCACTCAGGGGCGGAGCAGTAGCTTTGGTCCGGCGACTGCGTTCGCAGCGGGAAAGGGTCACCACACGCCAGGCATCGTTTGATTCCCATGATCGTTCCCCCCGTGAAGACGCTGCGTCGTGCAGCGATTCAAGGGGGTATCGCTGCGATCACGGCCGGTCGGCGGTGCCGACATCAGGGCAACTGCGCCGCGCGCTCCGCAAGACCTGAGGCGGGATGACGGCCCTGGGCGAGCAGCACCGCTGACGGATTGAGGCAGCGCCGGCAGGTCGCGCCCATGCGTGCGGCGAATGCCCGGAGTGCCGAGCGCTTCAACTGCATGGATGGCGCCCGAGTGATGTGTGCTTGGGGCGCAATGCCGTCGGCGGTGAGCCGACCGGGCTCGGCGGCGGACTTGAGGTGGCGATGTTTCGTGGGAGCGTGAGTTGGCTCACCACACCGAGGTTGCCACCATGTACGAGTTCACCACCATCAGCGGTCGCGTCATCGAGGCCAGGCGCTACATGAATCGATGGCCACGCCTCAATGAGCCCGACCCTGCGCAGGAGCGCTGGGAGGTGTGGATCAGCGAGCGCTCCACCAGCGAGGTCAAGCTGACGGTGGCCAGCCGCATCATGCCGGCCAGATGTGGGCACTCGGTGACGTTCGTGGTGGCCGACGATCGACCGGTGGGCATGGTCAACTTGACCATCGGCGCCAGCGTGAACTTCACCCGTGCTGATCCGATGCCCGTGCTGCAGAGCCGCGATGTCATTTGGCCGGTGTTCATGTCGTTGGGCGGGCTGATGCTTGCGGCATTCACGTCGCCGCTCGTCCTCTTGGTGGCCGTGCCCTTGGCAGTTCTGTACGTGCCCATCAGCGTCGTGGCTCGTTGGCTGGTGCGCGGGCGACTGCAGAGCCAGGTCGACGCGAGGCTTTGTCAGGTAAGAACCGAGGACGTCGTGCGGCCGTTCCCCAAGCGCAGCTGACCACTCCGGGCGCAGTTTCGAGCTGCCCAAGGCGGGCCCGGCATCTGCGCCAACTTCTGGCCGAGGACATGCGCGTTGCACGGTCGCTGAAATCTCGCGATGATTGGCACCATGGGCAGGCAACCTGACGATTTGGCCGCCGCCGGCCAGGTACAGCGCATGCGGCTGGTGGTGGGCGGGCGCGTTGAGATCGAGCGCGAGGTCGTGAGGCTATGTGCTCAGCGGCACTTCGACCAAGCCCGCTTCGAGGACCTCACGCGTCAACTCGAAAGGCCGTCGAAGGCCGCGCTTCGGGTTGTGGCAAGGGGAGACTTGCTCCCGCCGGTCCTGCATGAGGACTGACGCCCGGCATCAGAGGGCGGCCTGGCAGCGATTGCCGTCCCTCGTGTCCGAGGGCTCTACGCGCGATGTTGCACACATTGCGGTCGTTCGTGGCTATCGGCCATCCACCACATACTCAGTCTGCTGCTGCCTACTCACCGGGACGTTGTAGGAGGGTGAACTGGACGGCTGGCGCGCGACGATCCACTGACGGCGAGATGCGGATAACGCTGAGTTCGGGGCGGCAACATGGGACACTTCTCGGCTAACCGAGGGGCATGGATGGCTCTACCAACCGACACTGCGGGACCGTTTGACGTTAAGACTGATGACCTGATCCAGGTCGACGCTGGCCAAGCCGTCGATCTGTTCCGGCAACTTCTTGTCATTGAGGCCCTCAAGGCTGGCATTCCAATCACCGGCGTTGACGTCCCTGCGGCAATCAACGTCGCCGACGGCGGCATCGACGCCGAGGTCGCTGGCGTGTCAGGGAAGGAGCTTCCGGCCGGCCTGATATCTGAAGGCCTGACGCGCTACCAGATCAAGACCGGGAGCTTCTCGGCCTCGACGCCCTCCGACATTCGGTCGTTGCTGGTCAAGCCGAGGTTCGTCGCGGGCGCCCACCAGCGCACGAAAGAGGAGCTCCAGCCGCGCGTACTCAGCTGCTTCGAAAAGGGCGGGACCTTCGTCGTTGTGCTTTTCGGCTCGGACCTGGTCGGCACCGCAGACGATCACGGCGTATCCCAGATCAGCAAGTTCATGGCGGCCATTGATCCCGCATTCGCCAATGTCGATGTGCGGATCATCCGGGCCAACCAGCTGTGCTCGGCGATCAAGATGCTGGCACCTGGCATCGCGATGCGCCTAAACCGCGTGCAGGGCTACGACGATGCCGTCTTCCATGACGTATCTTTCATGGCCGACTCCTGCGACCTCGAGATAGGCGTCTACCAGTCGACGGATGATCTCAAGAATGCCGCCGGGCAGATCACGCAAGCTGCCGACAGCGTCAATGGGTTCCAGCACATCCGTGTGCTGGGCGACGCGGGCGCCGGCAAAACGCACCTCATGTATCGCGCACTCAGTGCCTCGCGGCTCAGTGGCTGCGTCTTGTACTGCCGGGATCCGGAGCAAGCCCTGGCAAGCGGGCCGATGATGGCGTTGAGGCAGATGTCGCCGCTGACGACCATCATCCTAGTCGCCGATGAATGCGACCTGGACACCGCGGAAGGGTTGACGGCGCTGTTCAAGAAGCTGGCGACCAAGATGCTGCTCGTGACCGCTGACAACGTGGCCGAGTCTGCCAGTGCGCATGCGAACACGCAGGTCATCGACGTGCCGCGGCTCGAACAGCCCGTGGTCGCGGACATCTTCAAGGGCTACGGCATTCCCCCGGACGACGCAAGCTGGCTGGCAACCTTGTGCGAGGGATCGCCTCGGGCAGCTCATCGGCTGGGTCAATACATCCAGTACAACCCTGGCCAGCAGCCTGCTCAGCAACTGGCTCACCTGGACGTGCTCTGGGACCGTATCGTGTGCGCGCCTCACCACATCGATTCCGCCGATGGCCAAGACAGGCTGGCGGTGATGCGGACGCTGGCGTTGTTCCGGCAGGTTGCATGGGAAACCGCGGATGGATCGATAGTGCAGGCTGCGGTGCTGGCAGCATTGAAGCACCTGGACTCAGCCTTTTCTCAGCTCAGGCTGTCGCGAACCGTCGGCGAACTGCGGAAGCGGCGGGTGCTGCAGGGGCCACGGACGCTGCTCATTTCCCCGAAGCTGCTTCACGTGGCCATGTGGAAGAGCTGGTTCGAGCAGTACTCCCACTTGGTGGACGCACAGCAGCTGCGTGAGGGTCTCGGGGCTCGCATGCAGCAGCACTTCGACGCCATGCTGATGTTCGCCCAGGAGTCCAAGGCAGCGACAGCGTGGGCAGATCGGCTGTTGAGCGAAGGCGGGATGTTTGCGTCGCTGGCGGGCTACAGCACCGCCAGCGGTGCCAGCCTTTTTTTCGCGGTAGCGCAGGCTAAACCCAAGGCAGCCCTGCGCCGTTTTGCCGCTGCCTTGGGATGCGAAACGGTTGAGGCTCGCCAGCAGTTCACGGGGGATGCGCGTCGCACCGCCGTGCACCGGCTCGAACAGCTCGCCATCCCCGCTGAAACGTTCTTCGAAGCCGCGCAATGCCTGCTGTTCCTAGCTGAGGCCGAGAACGAGAGCTGGTCTAACAACTCGACCGGCATCTTCATCTCGTTGTTCAACCTTGGCTACGGACCCATTGCCGCGTCGGAGCTCTCGCCGGTCGAGAAGCTCGACTACCTGCGCAAACTACTTCGCAGCGAGGTGTCCTTCCATCGGGAAATTGCCACTCAGGCGTTGAGCAAGAGCCTAGACCCCTTCATGAGCCGAATTGAGGTCGACGAGGTCATTGGCCTGCGCCGGCTGCCAGCCCGTTGGAAGCCGGTGACCTACGAGGAGCTGTACGACGCATATGCCGCGCACGTGAGGCTGCTGGAAGAGGCTGTCGACTTCCTTCCCGCTGGAGAAGCGAGCGATGCCGCCAAAGGGATCCTGAGCCACTTCCGCAGCCTCATCCTGATCGCCCCGATTGCCAAGACGGTCCTGGCATTTGTGCGCCGCGCCGCCGCGATGCCCGAACTGCGCGAAGAATGCATTGAAACCGTTGTGGCCGCCCTCCACTACGAAGGCAAGGGGCTGTCTGGAGCGGTGGTTTCGGAACTCCAGGCCATCCGTGCTGAGCTGACCGAGTCTTCGTTCACCAGCAAGATGCGGCGCCACGCGGGCATGAAGCTGATCGAGGACAACTTCGACGCTGAGGGAAATTATTCGGATGCAGCGGGACCGGAGCTGGTTCAGCTTGCCGCCGACGCCGTGGCCGACCCTCTGTTGCTGGCAGGCGAGCTGGCATGGCTCGTCACGGATGAGGCCAAGAACGGGTTTCACTTCGGCCAACTTCTCGGTCAGGCCGATGACCTTCAGCTGTGGAGCCATATCGTATCGGCATGGATTCAAGCCGGCGCGAAGCGGTCCGACTTCTTCGTTGGCGGCTATCTCTCCGCGTGCCATGTCAAGAACGTCGGCTTGTGGGAGCAACTCGTCGAGAACCTGTTTGCGAACGCCGAGGTTCGCGATTCGGTGCTGGGCCTCGTCTGGCGGTCGGGGATGAGTGATCGCATCGCCAGGACGCTGCTGGACATGGCCAGGCAGGGTGACATCGATCCAAAGGCCTTCCGGTTGTTCGTATATGGCGCCGTCGTCAAACAGCTTCCACTGGATGTGCTCGAAGGCATCGTCGACCTGCTCCTGGAGAGCGGAGACCCGAACGCTTCCGATGCAGCGTTGGACATCCTCGACTCGCGCCTGCGTGGCCAGCCCGGTGAGATGAGCGTCCTGTCAGCTCGCATCGAGCGAGTACTGAGCTCGCCAGGGTTCGTTGAGGGTGAGGCGCGCAGGCATGCGAACAACATGCTGCTGTTCCGTTGGAACGCGTTGGCGAACCGCCTGCTCGACTTCGATCCTGATGCTGGAGCGAAGCTTGCAGTTCGATGCGTTGCCAACTTCGCCAAGGTGGACAGCATCACGGCCGGGTTCCATCCGGATCCGCTGAAGTTCCTGTCGAACGCGGCTCGGGCAAAGCCCGCCATCGTCTGGCCAGCCGTTGCGCACCGGTTGGAGGCGCAACGAAAGGAGATTGGGACTTGGCACATGCTGAATTGGCTGCGCGGCGGTCGATCGGTGCGCGAGGACGAGGAGGCAGGTCTCGATGTCATCCCGGCGCCGGTGGTCTTCGAATGGGTTGATGTCGACGCCGCTGACCGCGCCTGGCTTCTGGCAGAGCACTGCCCGCCGATCATCTCCAAGCCGGGCGAACCGCCAACGTTCGCGCGCCAGATGCTAGAACGCTACGGAGCAATCGAGCAGGTTCGGCGCAGCCTGCACGCCAACAGCTTTACCGGGAGTTGGAGCGGGCCGGCAAGTGAGCATTACCGCCGACAGCTTGCGACACTAGACGCCCATCTCGTAGTCGAAACAAACGACAACGTCCGCATGTGGCTGAGGGAGCACAGAGAGCAGCTAGAACGCAGCATTGAACGTGAGGTGGAACTCGAGCTTCGCGAGAGCGAGCACTAGGCCCGCATGTCCGGTCGACATGCGAAGCGCCAGCGAGAAGGCAGGCGGACGCGTGCTACGAGACCCGGGCTCTGTCGGCCATCCCGGCTACGACGGGCCGTCTTGCGTGTGCGTCTTTGACAAGCGTAGATGTCAAAAACGTCATACAGCAGACTGCATCCTGGTGGTTAGCTGTTCCGCCACCGCCGACGTTCAACCGCTGAGCCTGACCGGCAGCACCTCGTCTTGAACTGCCGCTCGGACCAGCCGGACGCAAGGATGTCCATGGACGAGCCGAGCCAGGGGTCGGTATAGAATGCAAAAAACATCGCCTAGCCAGTAAGTTGAATAAACTGGCTTAAGCCAGTAAAGTGCTCAACTCACCGGAGTGGCATCTTATGGGCTTCCCGCTTCGTATCCCCGACCAGTTGAAGCAACATCTTCGCGCGTTGCGGAAGAGCCGCGGACTGACACAGGGTCAGCTTGGCGCATTGGTTGGCGTCAGGCAGGCCCGCATCGCCGAGATCGAGGCGAACCCTGGGGCTGTCAGTCTCGACCAGCTCACCAAGGTACTGGCGGCGCTGGGCGGCTCCTTGCATCTGCACAGCGCCGAAGGCGCAGGGACAGAAAGCCAGGTCGTGCCCGATGCGCGGACGAAGGCACCACAGTCCGCGCCAACGTCAGTGGCGAAACGGGCGCCAAAGAAGGCCGCTGGCCAGGTCGTCGGCGCGCCGACTGGCCGGCGCAGCCCAACCAAGCCTGCCCCGGTGACCGGCATCGTGATTCGTCCGAAGAAGGGTACTTGGTGACGACTGCGCTCCATGCCTGGATGAACGGCGAACTGGTGGGCACCTGGACCGTCGACCGTGCCACGCACTCTTTCGTCTACGACGCCTCCTGGCTCAGGTCGTCCAAGGTCCGATCGCTGTCGCTGTCGCTGCCCATCACCGCGTCGCGTGAGGTCCGCGGCGATGCCGTCGCCAACTACTTCGACAACCTGCTGCCGGACAACGACAGGATCCGTGAACGTCTGAGCCGCCGCTTCAAGACGAAGAGGGCCGATGCGTTCTCGCTGTTGGAGGCCATCGGCCGGGACTGCGTTGGTGCGGTTCAGTTGCTGCCCGAAGAGACGACGCCGACAGGATGGAGCCGCGTTGACTGCGAACCCCTCGACGAGGGGCAGATCGCCGAGATCCTGCGGGCTGTTCCCGCCGACGTCGGCGCCGGCTCGCTGCGCCAGCCGGACGACGATCTGTTCCGCATCTCGATTGCCGGTGCCCAGGAGAAGACGGCGTTCACCCAGGCCGGCGGGCGCTGGTGCCGGCCGCACGGTGCAACGCCGACGACGCACATCTTCAAGCTGCCCCTGGGCTTGGTCGGCGGTTCGCGCCGTGTCGACCTCTCCGATTCAGTCCAGAACGAGTGGGTCTGTGCCCAGATCGTCTCGGAACTCGGCCTGCCCGTCGCGCCAACGACGATGGCGACCTTCGGCGACCAGACCGTCCTGGTGGTCGAGCGCTTCGACCGCGCGTGGATGGACGACGGCGCCTGGATCGCGCGGCTGCCGCAAGAAGACTTCTGCCAAGCGCTGGGGGTCTCGCCGAAGCAGAAGTACGAACACGACGGCGGGCCTGGCATGGCGAAGTGCCTGCAGTTGCTCACCGGCAGCGCCGATCCGCTGCAGGACACGCTGGCGTTTCAGCTGACGCAGCTCGCCTTCTGGCTGATGGCGGCCACCGATGGTCACGCCAAGAACTACTCGATCTTTCTTCAGCCTGGCGACACCTACGTCATGACGCCGCTCTACGACATCCTGTCGATGTGGCCCTACTTCGGCAAAGGCCCGAACCAGTACAACCGCCGGCAGGCGGGCCTGGCCATGGCGATGCGGTTCAAGAACGCCCACTACCGCTTCGACACCATCCACACCCGGCACTGGCACCAACTGGCCATGAAGAACGGCGGGCTGGCGGTCTGGGACGCGATGGTGGGCCTGGTCGAGCAGGTTGGGCCAGCATTGGCGGCGGTCGAGGCGCGTTTGCCCAAGGACTTCCACGGCAGGTCCTGGGACGCCATCTCGAAGGGCATGATGGCTGAGGCCGAGCGGTTCCTGGCCGGCGCCGAAGGGCTTTGACATGCATCCAACGCTGCGCGACTTTTGCGCGACTTTCCCAGGCGTCCCTGGGCACTTCTATGCGGAAAAGCGGGGTGAGGGCGCCGCTAAGTCGTTGATTTCATTGAACCCCATTCGTTTATCGGCGGGCTACGAACCAAGGGGTCGTGGGTTCGATTCCTGCCAGCCGCACCAGAACATCTGTTCTAGACCGACAGCTCAGAGACGAAAGTCTCTGAGCTGTTTTTCTTTGTCGGTCTCACTTTGACTGACGTTCTGGCCCAGAAGAGACAACGCCCGCCGAAGCGGGCATGTCGCGAGGATCGCTGTCAGGGCTTGCGGCGGCGGGTGAGCCCCGCGCCTGCCAGCGCGATGCCGACCAATGCCAGCGAGGCGGGCTCAGGCACGCGCAGACCCCCGCCTTGCACGTTGAGGCCACCGACGGCGTCGATCTCGTTGTCGCCGTCGCGAACGATGGCGCCGGGCCCGCCCCAAGTGACCGAGGCGTAGCGGAACGTCGCCTGGTTGGCCAATTGGTACACGGCAACGAAGCCGTCGGAAATGTTGGCACCTGGCGACCAACCATCGCCGTACACATGCACCAGGGTTGCCTGGGTCCAGTCCGCGTCCACGGCATTGGGGTCGTTGGACAGCCACACCGTGTTCTCCAGCACTTCGCCGGGCACCGGGCCGTGGTCGACGAACACGAACACCGCGAGTTGATTGGCCTGCCCGCCCAGATCCCAGACGATGCCTTGCGATGGACCTGAGCCCACTGCGCCGCCGGGATTCGCGTTGCCGCTGGTGTCTTGAACCCATGCATGATCGCGCGCATTGGCATTGGCCGCGAGCGATCCTGCGCCGTTGTAAGAGCCCAGCGTCGTGTTGTCCACGCCTGTACCGAAGCCTTCGGCGCCCTTCACGTACGAGCCGAGATTGAATCCGTTCGGGTCGGACCAGGTGCCGTTTTCGATGCAGGTGGTGTTGGGATTGATGCCAAGACCCACGAAGGTGTTGACGGTGGCACCGAACACCGGATTGCCCACTTGATCGGTGCCATTGGTCAGACATGGCGCCGCCGATGCGGAAACCATGCTGGCCATGAGAGCGGGAAAGCCGAGCAGGGTTGCCAGGCGGCGTTGTGTCAGTTTCATGGTGGCGTCTCCAGAGAAAGTATCAGCAAGGACCGAACTACTGGAAGGGCCCTCAAAGACGCTTCACAGCGAGATTGAGGACTGGCCGCTGCGCTAGCAAACGGCATGCCGATTCGCTATGTCGTTGACCCGGATGGGCTTTCTGCTTAAGCGCGAAATCCTGTCGGCCCAGGTGTAAGTCTTTTCGACATCCAAGCCTGCGCCGCGGGCGGCCGACTCAGCGCGCTGGATTGCGAGCGGCGTGCGCGCTTGCCATGGCCCTGCCATCGCCCCGGGCATGTGGCAACCAAGTCGCGGCCGACACCCCGGCCGGCATACTGCGCGCCACACCATGGCGCCAGACCCCACACCCTCCGCCGGCCGAACGGCCGCACCCATCGACACCTGGGGCCGGCGCAGCGAGGCACTGGCCGAGTTGCTGTCGCGGGTGGCGCTGGGCGACCGGCAGGCCTTTGCCGCGCTCTACCGCGACACGAGTGCGCATCTCTTTGGCGTGATCCTGCGTATCCATCCGCATCGGGCTCAGGCGGAGGATCTCTTGCAGGACGTGTTCATCAGCGTGTGGCGCGCGGCGCAGGGCTTCGATGCGCTGCGCAGCCAGCCGCTGACCTGGCTGACCAGCATCGCGCGCAATCGGGCGATCGACAGCCTGCGCCGTCGCAAGTCCGAGATCGCCACCGTCAGCACCCACGTGCCAGGTGATGACGGCGAGGACGAGGTCGACCTCACCGCGCACCTGGCCGGTGACGGGCCCGACCCGCTGCAGTCGCTCGAGCAGGCCGCACAGGCGCGCGAAGTCACGCAGTGCCTGCAGCAGCTCAGTGCCGAGCAGCAGCAGTGTGTGGCGCTGGCCTTCTACCAGGGCTTGTCACACGCCGAGGTGGCCGAGCACCTGCTTCAGCCGCTGGGCACCGTGAAGAGCTGGGTGCGCAGAGCGCTGCTCGCCTTGAAGGACTGTCTGGGCCGGCCGCTCGGGCAGGCGCATTGATATGGACTACAGCCGCCCCGAGCTCGCCGATCGCCTTGCTGCCGAGCATGTGCTGGGCACGCTGCGTGGCCCGGCGCGGCGCCGCTTCGAGGCGCTGCTGCCGGCGCACCCCGCGCTGCGCCGGGCAGTGGCGCAATGGCAGGAGCGCCTGGCCCCGCTCACGCAGAGCGTGCCGCCGGAGCAGCCGCCCGAGCGCGTGTGGCGCGCCGTCGAGGCGCGCTTGTTCGGCGATGCCGCTGCCGCATCCGGGCCGGCCGCTGCGCGCTGGTGGCAACGCCTGGGCCTGTGGCAGGGCTGGAGTGCCGCCGCCAGCGCGGCCGTGCTGGGCCTGGTGGTGATGGTCGCCACCCCGCCGCCGGCGCAGCCGCCCATCGTGGTGGTGCTGGGCGCCAATCCGGAGGCGGTGCAGGCGCTCAATGCCAGTTTCGTGGCCAGCGTCAGCGCCGATGGGCGCGCGCTGGTGCTGCGGCCGATCGGCACCGTGGCCCCCGGGCCGGGCCGGGCGCTCGAGCTGTGGGCGGTGCCGGCCCAGGGCGCGCCGCGCTCGCTGGGTCTGGTGCAGGGCGGTGGCGAGACGCGCTTGCTGCGCGCGCAACTGCTGCGCGACACGGCGGCCTTCGCCGTCAGCCTCGAGCCAGCGGGCGGCTCGCCCACCGGTGCGCCCACCGGGCCCATCGTCTCGCTGGGCAAATTGCAAATCTGAAGTTCACGTCTGCATCCGATCGGCGGCGGGCTGCGTACAGCACCCCATGACGTCGCAACGCGGCGTCTGCCACCGACGCCGATCCGGCGTCGCCCGACCCAAGCGATCGAAGGAGAAGCAACGTGACATTCACCATCCACCACCCCCACCGCCGCCGCATGGCCGCTGCGGTTTCACTCGCCCTGGCCGCGCTGGCCGGCGGCGCGCAGGCCTCCAGCCACCGCGAGGCACCCTTCATCACCACCGTGCCCAAGGTGGACGGCAGCGATTTCTACATGTTCCGCAGCTACGAGGCGGGCCGCAGCGAATTCGTGACGCTGATCGCCAACTACATCCCGCTGCAGGACGCCTATGGCGGCCCCAACTACTTCGCCTTCGATCCGAATGCGCTCTACGAGATCCACGTCGACAACAACGGCGACGCCAAGGAAGACCTGAGCTTCCAGTTCCGCTTCAAGAACACGCTCGCCGGCAATGGCGCGGGCGTCAGCCTCAACATCGGCGGCAAGTCGGTGGGCATTCCGCTGATCCAGGCCGGTGCGGTGTCCAACGTGAAGGACAGCAACCTGCAGGTGGCCGAGACCTACAGCGTGAGCGTGGTGCGGGGCGATCGGCGCAGCGGCACGGCCCAGGCCATCACGAACGCCGCCAACGGCAGCGCCAGCTTCGACAAGCCGGTGGACAACATCGGCACCAAGACGATCGCCGACTACCCGGCCTACGCGGCCAAGCACCTCTACAGCGTCAACATCCCCGGCTGCAGCACGCCGGCGCGCCTGTTCGTGGGCCAGCGCCAGGATCCGTTTGCGGTGAACCTGGGCACCATCTTCGATCTGGTCCATGCCCCTGTGTCGGTGATCACCGACCCGGCGCTGATCAATGCCGCGCCCAACACCCTGGGCGACAAGAACATCAGCACGCTGGCCATGGAGATCCACCGCAGTTGCCTGACCAACGGCGACGACGTGATCGGCGCCTGGACCACCGCCAGCATGCGCCAGGCGCGCCTGCTCAACGGCAAGACCGGCTCGGGCCACCAGGCCAGCGAGAAGGCCGGCGGCGCCTGGGTGCAGGTGTCGCGGCTGGGCATGCCGCTCGTCAACGAGGTGGTGATCGGCCTGAAGGACAAGGACAAGTTCAATGGCTCGAAGCCCAGCGGGGACGCTCAGTTTGCGGATTACGTCACCAACCCCACGCTGCCGGCCTTGCTGGAGATTGCGCTGGCTCTGCCCAACACGGCGCCCACCAACTTCCCGCGCACGGACCTGGTCACCACCTTCCTCACCGGTATCCAGGGCGTCAACCGGCCGAAGAACGTGGTGGGCTCCGAGATGCTGCGGCTTAAGGAAACACTGATTTATCCGGGCTGACCGCGATGCGCGTTTGGCGGCGCGAAGGCAGGATCACCACATGAGCCAACGCAGCTTTGCCAGCGCTGAGTACGCCTTGAAGAGGAA
>Ga0268298_10004511_pt1 | contig 13547 bp, 19 predicted proteins | sample WWTPWeurt_MetaG_FD_194462 | JGI IMG/M metagenome (GOLD analysis project Ga0268298, IMG submission 194462) | Activated sludge microbial communities from WWTP in Nijmegen, Gelderland, Netherland - WWTP Weurt | ecosystem: Engineered > WWTP > Aerobic digester > Activated sludge | place... | reverse complement strand
CTAATATGGGTGTATATATACACCTATTCTGATGACATTGAAATAAAATTTATTCGCCATATTCTTATGATTACTTATAACCAAAAGGTTCTATGAACTAACTGATGTACATATGTGTCCATTTGTACTAATCTTTCTAATCTATTTAATAGACAACTCTCTCTTTGAGAGTTACAAGAGTGATACTCTTATGTCTGATTATCTTGATCTTGATGACTTCCTTCCACTATAATTAAGAAAGCCACTGAACGATGGTCTAAGAAGTTTAGTAAGGTATCGTATACTATGCTTACTATTGGCAATGGTCTAAAGAAATGTAAAGAATGAAAGATGATTTACATTTGATTTAGACGGGATGTATGAATGTTTATGGATACACAGGATAATTGAAGGATAGATAGAGTACCACCTATAGGCGAGAAGGAATGATGACACTCTTGTAATCTTATATGGGATTGAATAGATTATGTTATACTAGATAATTATGATGATAGGAAGTATAAAGAATATAAGATTAGTGAAGATGTAATGAATAAACTTATAAATAATAGAGTGATAAGAGCTACATGTTATTACTTTTCTAAGTGAAGAATGTTACAAATACCTAAGTAGTTCTCAGATGGTGCTTGCATCTATCTAAATTATTTAAAAGAATTGTGTCTATTTTATTGTCAGGTATATTGTTCATTAAGATAAAAGAAAACCACCTTATTCAGGTAGGTTTTTTGTTGGATTTAGAAGTTTGAAGGATTTTTTCTTTCACCATACATGGAATGGTGTTCAGAATTTTGTAGAGAATAGATTTCTTAAATTATGGTAGGTTTTTTTAGCTTCCATAATTTGGATATATAATTTCTGTCTCTCTTGTAATTCCTCAATAAACTGTTTATTGTTTTTTCTTTGTCTTTCCGTCATTAGAATAACCACTTAACTAAGTATAAAACAGCGACGATGGTGAATGCAAAGAGTCCATATGTAATTACTTTTCTATAGAACTCATAATCTACATCAACATCAGAACTAGGAGTAGAAAGAAGAGCCTTTAATTTCTCATCTAGTTCCTCTGTCGAAACAAAGTCTTTAGGACATCATTCACAACATCATGGTGTGGGATTAGGGCAATCTTTAGAAGCAGGGCAACATCATCATTTACATTGTAGATTTTGTTTATTCACATTTAATTCTTCTTTTGTTTCGATAGTTGGTTTTGAATTAACTACAGCTTTTCAATCATTAGGTCTAATTTTTTTGTGTCTTCACATGATATAATAAATTAAAGGATAAAAACAACTTGTACTTATAATACGTAAATATTATCATATTACAAGGACAATAATAAGTCTTTATACAGATTCGAACTGTAGATAAAGTTCTTTGCAGGAACTCGCGATTGACCACTCCGCCATAAAGACAAATAGAGCCTCTATGGATATAGCACATAGAAGTTTTTAGCATATAGCTTTGATTAATGACATCTGGTTTAAGTCATTAATACTGGACTACTTCTCACAGTATCATCCATCATAGAACCTTTACAAACCAGCAAAGTATCTATATCAACCATCTATATCCATATCAAGTGTACGGAAAATAGGTAAATCTCCTAACGGTGATACCAAATAGATAGCATTAGTTTATTCTCATTTCGGAGAAGCAAATAAGTTTTGCTAAGCTTTGGCAACTCGACATAGCCGTTAGCTAACTACATAGCTATGGTGCGGATATCTATCCCTGTTTCAATACAGTTGTTTATACCACAACAGATAAAGGTTGCTTGGATTTATAGCACACCAAGACTTTATGTTTTTACCAGTGCTATGTATGGATGGAGACCACTAAACCAAAAGTATTATTTTATTTTATATAATTGTTTTATTCTGTCTATAAATCAATTTAATTCATAATTTTGGCAACATCATAGAAATGTATCTTCTTTATCATATATATTACAACCAGTAGTATGATGTCAAGTTGGGAATGTTTCTATATATAATCATCTATATGGTTCTCTATCTAATCGCTAACTCTTTTTAAGATCTTTTGGATAGTCTTTTATAACTTTCATTACATCATTCTCTATGTCTCCAACTATCATTCAACATTTAATAATATCTCATTTATAATATAATTCATAATTACCATCAATTACTGCTACATGTCGATCTTTGGGTAATTTTCTATTTAAATCAACATCTTTTAATTCATCATTATTTGCTGCCTTTATATAAGAACAATACTTGTAAGATGCTCGTTCTAAGCTATCATCTGTTGATATTATTTTATCTCTTATGTATCAATTATGAGATATAGTTCGTTCATTTTGATAGTAATCATAGGATATATTAATAATTCAATCTGACTGTTTATGCACATCATTTGATATAGACTTCATAATATCCTTATTAAATGTACTATCTATACATTCTCATATATAATGTCATAGATATATCTTTTTATATGTGTCTAATGTATTCATAAAAGTTATTTCTCTTATTCAATATTCTACATAATCTTCTGCTTTATATATATCACTAGCTATTTTATATGCTTCATCTTTAGATTGCGTAGGAGATATATCTTTGAAGTAAGGATATACATATTCTTCAAATGAAAGGTTCTCACTAGCTTGGCAGTGAACAATTCTATATCATTCAGGGAAGGAGCCTATGATTACACAATTATCTGCCGACATAATATATAATTAAAGGTTAAATAAGTGATCTATCATATTTCTTATTCTTATATTCCTCTTCACTTATATATTCTATATTAACCATAGTATTAATATTTCACATGATGTGATTAATAAACTCTGTGTAGGTGTTAAATGTAGTAGTATAAACACTGAATACTCTATCATTTCACTCTCATGACTCCCACATAGGACTATGTATTATAAGTGTATCTGATTCTGGTACTTTCTGTACTATAAATGAATTAGCACTATCAAGCTCTCGTAGTTGTTTTTGTGTGAACATTATATAAGATTTGAGAAATAAAACAATGCTTGTGTATATCTTTGTCTTTGTTTATGTGTAGTTTGTCAGTTAAGATTATCAACAATATCACATATCTTTACCATTCTAATATCTTTTTCTTTTATACTTTCAATGTGAATTACCCCGCAGCAGAGCTGACGAGGCTTCTCGCTTCATAGGATGGTAACCGCTTTGACATAAGTCTAGGCTTGTTATTCATTCCTCTACGAGAGTTACGAGTTGCATTCCGCAACAAGAATGGGTTAATGTAGTCCCAATTCTACTTGTGTGTATCTTAGTATATTCTTGCTAGCATTGATATCTCTATCTTCTATATATCAGCACTCTTTACAACAATAGGTTCTATCTTTTAGTGTTAAATCTCTCTTAATATTTCAACAGTTATAACACTGCTTACTACTAGGATAGAATCTACCTACTTGATGAACTATCTTGCCGTACCATTCTGCTTTATATTTAATCTTAGTTACTAAGTCAGACCGTCATTGATTACTGATTGCTCTTGCTAGTTTATGGTTCTTTACCATTCACTTAACATTCAAATTCTCCAATCAAATTACATCATACTTAATTACAAGTTCTTTACTAATCTTGTGATTATAGTCTGACCTACAATTAGCATTATGTTTGTGGAGTTTAGCAATCTTGGTTTTTAATTGCTTATACCTCCTACTTCATTTCTGCTTTTTAGCTTGTCGCATCTGTAATCTTTTTATATTAATATCATCTTGTTTCATAGTTTTGTACTTATCACCATTGCTAGTTATAAGTAGTTCTTTTATTCATAAGTCGCATCATACTTGTAGTCCCGTAGTTGGTAGTTTATCAATCTCTCTCTCAACTAAAACACTGACATAATATTTCTCATCTGTATCCTTTGTTATTGTTAGAGATTTTATCTTACCTTGTATTGGTCTGCTCAGTATAAACTTAAACTTATCTTTATACTTTGGTATTTTCAGACTTCATCATTCAATAGTAAAGTTTTGTGGTATATGTATACTATTCTTACTATTTCTTTTCTTGAAGTTAGGGAATCATCACTGACCTTTGAAGAACTTATTATAAGCAACATCTAAATTTAATAATGATTGTTGGATTACTTGTGAATTAGTTTGTGCTATCCAAGTAAGTTCTTTTTTTAAGTTAGTAACATCTTTTACATATTCATACTTATTCCGCTTTCTTGTGCTGTCTTGTTGGTAGTCTTGTATTGATTTATTCAGGTAGTAATTGTAAACAAATCTTGCACATCAAAAGTCCTGAGCCAGTAATTGCTCTTGTTGTTTGGTGGGTGATAATCTGAATTTATATACATAGTTAAACATAATTTAAGTATAATTATTATTTATCTAATTGCAAGTGTATTGTTAAGTGCTATCCATCCCCGTAGTAGAACTACGAGGTATTCCGCCCTTTTAATAATATCTTTTGAGTAGAGTGAGACAGGAGTTGTTGTGCCTGTACGGATTTATGCTGTGCCGGTCTTTTCACCGAGATGACTTTCAAATACAAGTTACGCTCCATACGCTGTTATATTATATTAAGTTCATATAGTTTGCACTCGGCATATTTCCTTTATGTTTATGGTAACATTATGCGTCTTATTCCGCCACTCACTCTACTAAAGAGATAGCATTTAAGCTATCAGTTCTTGTATCTTCTTGTATTGTTCATTAGTTGCTTCTATTGTATATGTTTGTTTAGTTTGTAGTGGTCTTATATAATTCCATTGTGCTACTTTATAATACTTTCATTCGTAGAATTTCTTTTTAGAAGAGTCTATAACACAGTTGTATTTTCAATTTAGTGTTGCTAGATATATTTTCTTATCCCACAATCAACTCCCATCACTAACCTCTACATATTCTCATGGAGTAGGTGTTCGTTCTGGTTCTGTTTTATTTTCTTCTATAAGTTCTATCATATCTATTGATAAAGCCCAATCACTAATATCAATATTATAACTTCTATCAATTAGTTCTATATCATATGGAGTTGCCCTATATATTATTCATGTCATTCAACATAAAGGTTTCATAGTTTTGTTGAAAGTACCTAAGCAGCTTATATTTCAATCTCAACAACTATCTAACCCAAACTCTTTCTCCATTTGTTCTCGGGATTTAATTCTTACTTTGTCTCATACTTTGAACATTTGTTTTTGTTAATAATAAATAATCTGATTATAACTCTAATAATCTATCTAGTACATCATTGCTTGTATGTCAATCTCGCTCTAATCAATTTTCTAATATCATCGCAAATTTTGATATATCATTCCAATATTTATCAGGTAGATGATATGTTATTATTGTTCAAGGTATTGTGCCAATTCACATAATAAACCGTCAATCTCGCGAAGTTCAATCAAAATGTTTCTTGCTTGCTCGTACTTGTTTATATCTTGATGCTACTATCTGTTTACACAGTGATATGTATAATATAATCCTATGCTCATATAGTTCATTGAATGTATGATAACCGTCGTGCAATTCTCATCTATTACCATCATATAAATTTATCTGTTCTTGTATTTCAGTTATTGTCATTATAAAGTAATTATAAAATAAATTTAGTTTTCGATTTTCTTTGTACACTCATTATAACACTTTTTAAATGCTTTAGCACATCACTCACAAATATCAATCATTCTTGGCTCTCAAAATAATACTCATCATAAAAATACTTCTCTTGAATATAAATTCTTTAATAATCATACAATATTTCTCCATGCAGATACTCATTCTCTCCTTCAATCATAATGAGAAATATTAAGATACGAATTAAAATAATCAGCTTCTCATTTGCATAAACAATGGCATATATCGCAATATACTTGATCTGGCATTGTTATTTTTTTAATCATTAGTTAATAATTATAAAATAAATTATTTAGTCGTGTATTCTTCAAGTTATATAGTGAAATAGTCTTTTTATGAATCACCTTTTGTCTATATACGATATACCATTAGAGTACTGTACCTTTCATTTAAACATATAAGCACTTGTTCATCAAAATGAACAAATATACATTGCTCTAATGTAATAAAAATATTCACCGCCAACAAGAACATAATCTCAATATTTTGCCTTTAGCGGTTTAAAAACTAAGAAGTCTTTGTTTTCTATTAAAATTCAATCATCATTCATATATAAACCATAAAACTTAGTTTTCAATATAAAATTAATATCATGAATTCTTTTTTTTATACCTACATCCATTTTAAATCATTAAGTAATAAATAGTTATTTGTTTGTTTTTGGAGTTTGATCACATATACTTCATTTTTTACATCTTATACATCATATACCGTATATTCATTTATCATAGTTTATTATTCTTCTTCGTTTATGACCAAAATATTTGCATATTATTTTGTTTAAAAAATCTTTCATAAGTATAATTAAGATACTAAATTATCTATAACTCTTTGTACATCATAATCAAATAATCATTCAATTATTCATGTTGATCATGACAAATCTTTATTCCATTCTTCTTTTATTAGACACATTGGGACAAAGTTAATAGTAGTTCAATCTTTATATAAATTAGTATATATTGGAGTTCAGTCTGATAAACTATTTCAAAAATATTTAATATCATACCCTATAGCTGAAGCATATCATCATGAAGCTATTATAGAATAAGATGAACTATCTAATTGATTAAACCATCAAATATAATTTCAGTATTCATTATATAAATGATATGAGTTTTCATACATAATTTCAGATTGTTTTTCTACTTCTCAAGTATCTGTTGCCTTATATCTATTTGTAAGATGTTCATAAGCAAATACATTAAACACAATAGCCATAGCATGATCTTCATCATTCTCTCAGTTCATTCGTTGCATGAAGTGCCTGAAAGCTGACTGTTTAAATCTATCTATAGCATCTTGTTCCTCTGCTAGTCTTCGATTATTATCTCAATATTTAACAGCTCACCTAGCATATAGCTCCGCTAACCTCTTCAAGCAATCAAAAGGAATAAGATCATAACGAGGCTTACCCTCGTCTGTATCTCTGCGAAATCAAGACTCTCGCTCTTTACGTACTCAGCTATCTTTTGTAATGTATTGCATAATATTATTAATTAAAAACTAAAATATTTTTTATTCTATATAACATTACATTATAGGTTCTTTATCTGGATTGTTCATATTTCATTTCCAAGTTTCTACAACTAAGTTATTTGATTCATTTAGTTTTAGTCTATAATAATTAATGCCATTCTTATAATCTGTTTGTAATCAAATTATTGGTATATCTATAAACATTTGTGATCAAACAAATCTTGTTTTAAATCTAATAGGTAATATATTATTATCTCTTATTATGCTTAATGATATCTTTCGGTTCATAATCTTAGGGTTCATAATATTTTAATTTAAAACTAAATGACTTCAAAAATTAGATAGTCTATCATATATCTTATTATATTCTATTCTTCATTTTGTATGTTTCTTATTAGAACATCTTGATTTAAGTCTTCTAAATCTTCTAGGTCATTTAGAATGAACAAGAAATATTCTTTTTATTTTATCAGAATCCATAATTTCAATAGAGTTGTCTTCAAATGTTGGCATAATATAAATGTTATGATGTAAATATATCTTCCTTATTAATTATCTTTCATGAAACATCAAGATAAAATGGTTCAAAAACTATTCTCTTTATATCATTAATATGATATCTATTCTTTACAATATCATATATATCTTTATTATCTAATAGATATTGCTTCTCATCCTTATAGAGTATGTCGCTTTGATCTAACCATTCATCTCATACTTTATTAGTTTCCATAAAATGGAGATGAGGAATAATCATATATAGATCATTGAGCCATTCGGAATATTCTCTCTTTTTAGGAGATAGTCATATTTGTTTAACAAACTCTATTCAGGTTATCATAAGTTTCAATTTGTATATAAATCAATATTCCCTCTAATTGCTTTATAGCTTGTACCTTTTTCTACTCACATAGCTTCGTCTAAAAGATAGCTAGTCTCTAACATCCTTTTCCTAGATTTTTCAATATCATCTTTCCTTTCTTGTTCGTATTTCTTATTATCATAATTCTTTCTTCGATAATGATATAGATTAACTTTTCAATATGTATCTTCATTGGTATAATCTTCTTGATGTCTATCATACCATTCTAATACAATATCTTTTGGTATCTTATGACGGAGAGCTGTTCGCATATCATTAATATTCCAATAGTATGTTCATTCACCAATATCTAAGGGTCATGATGGTGAAACTTTCCGTCTACAATCTTTACCTATTGAGTAACAATCCTCATATTCCCAATCAGGATAATATATTTTTAAGAATTGTCTTTGTATTTTCTCTTGTAATACTTCATATTCTAATGAAAACATTGTTCATTTAAAAGCGTCAAAGTCTTCTATAGACGCTCATGGATTTTTTTCAGCAAATTCCATCCAATCTCAACATCAAATACCTCATATCTTATCTCGGAGTTCCTTTTCTGTTATAGATCAGTATTCATTTGTATTAACATTGTAGGTTCTAATCATTACATTTTAAGGAAAATAGGTAAAGTTCATTCGTGTATAACTACTCAGCATCATACAACTGGTTGACTAGCAAAGCATCTAGCATAATCAAAAGCTTTCTTTTTATAATCTACTCATGTTGCTACTTGCATTCAGAATAGATTTCATTGTCTATTGTTATGGTATTGAACACCTGCTTTTGTATGAAGATGTCATTGTACTAGGTTTATTCATTCTTTAACACACTTAGTAAAGGCATCTCATTTAGTTCAGTGAGTATATACTACTCAACATATTTCTATCTCATCTATAAATTCATATAAAGATGGCGCTCAGAATATGCTATGAGGCGTTTGTATAAACTCTCTTAATAGTCATGCTGTCTTAGCTTGGCGATATGGTAGCATATCATGATTGCCTAAACATACATATGCTTTAGGAAATGTTTTATACCAGTCTTGTAATACAAGTCTAGCTTGTGCTATCTCTCATTGAGGATTAAGTTCTTCAGGAGTTTTCTCATGATAACTAATACTTCAGAAGTCTATAATGTCTCATATAAATATAACTGTTCAACAGTTCCACTTTTCTTGTTGTTTCCTACAGAACTCTAGGTATCAGTCTATTGTATGAGGGCAGTTACCTGTTATAAATATTGAGCTTCATTGTCTGCATAAAAACATTCAAGAATTTACTGTTATACATCATACTTGTGTTATTCTACTACTTTCAGAATAACGAGAACTAAAAGTATCATATGGTAATATAGTTCAATTATATAATGGATTATTTGATGGGAAAGTAGAATTAGAATTATCTCTTATGATATTACTTATATTCATAGAATATCATACTAAATGGCAAAGTGTTTGTATATCTTCTAAAGAATTTTTATTAATACTTGAACAAGAAATTCTAGTTCTATTAATTGACTTACTTCAATCTGCTTCTATATATCATAATATTATAGACTTTATTTGTTCTGCTGATAAATCTATTAGTATATTTTTTATATTTAGTGATTTATCTTTATTAACATATTCGTCTATTATTTCTCAAAATCTAGATCTAGCTCTATATACTACATATCAATTATTTTGAGGGCATCTACTCATAAGATTATTATTATGATCATCTATAACAGATATTTTTCTATCTTTTTTTATATTTAGTTTTCGTATATAATTTCATGATGGTTTTACATCTTTCGTTCAATCTCATATCATCATTCATATTATAAAACACATATCTAATGTTATTCCTTTATCTCATTCATTTACATAAATTCAAGATCTTTTTATTTTATATTTATTATCTAAATGTAAAAGTTCAGATGTCGTTAATATTTTTTCATATCAATCTATTACAACAACATTTCTATGTTCAGATGTACTTTCTATAGAAAATCATCTTGATGAACTATTATAAACAAGCTCTTCTCATTTAATTATTGTATGTTCTATATCACTCCATAAAAGATTTCAATCTTTATATGATAGTATAGTGTCTCATTCTTCTACATCTTTTATAAAAGCTCGTCAATCTTGTGTTAACACTTCTGATGTGTCTAATGGTAAACAATGTAGGTCTCATATAATAAGCACGTTCTGTGGATCTCAATCTCTATATGGAGGCAATGAATTACTAATATGTTTTTGTTTTCATTGATAGTTTATTCAACCTATATCTATACCTTTAGATTTAAGTCTTTCAACTATAAGTTCTAATTGTGTTAGATCTTCATCTATTGGACTAACTTCTCAGTCCTTATACTGAAGTCATGATCACATAGATAATCATTTCTTTTTAGTACCTAATCAATGATTAACTCTTATTGAACTAATAGTTCATTTTGATATTCAAAGCATTAGAGCTATCTCCCTGTGTGAATATCATGCAGTAATGAGTTCTATAACTTTCTGATCTCTAGTCATAATAATGATATTATAAATAAAAACTATATTTTCTAATCATTTGTTTTCGTTCTTTTATATTAGATATTATCCATAATATCCTAGTTTGAAGTTGTCTACTTTGTAGATCATCTCGTTTATTGTGTATTTTATTATGACACTTTAAACAAAGAACTGCTAGATTATCAACTGTGTTTTTCCTCTTTCATCTATATGAATTGAATATATGATGAACATCGCTTGCTACTCAAAAACATAGATCACATGGTACAGGTTCTCATTCTGTAACATTATATTCTCTTGCTTTAAATGCTAGTTTTGTGTGTTGTTGCATAGTGAGTTAATGAAAGATAGTATCTCTTTTTGATTTTTAACTGTGACTATTTTATATTCTATTCAATTATCATAAAAATATTTCTTTAATAACTTAGCTTTTATTGGATAAACATCATTTTTAAATCATTTAGAGTCTAATATTATATTATGTTTATATAGGAAGAAGTCTGGATAGTGAGCTATTTCTCTAATCTTTTCTCACATATATGTAAACTTTTCTACTGATACAAACTTTCTTTTTAATTCAAATGGTATATTGTATTCTATTAGTTTATTATAACAAAATAATTCTAGCTTACTATCAAACTTTATTCAATCTTGAACTTGTTTTGTAGCATTCTTTATTTTCTTATTTTCCATAATATAATACAAAAGAAAAGGGTAGATAAAAATCTACCCAATAAATTAACTTTGTGTCTCTTCTTGACTAAGAGCCTCCTCAATAACAGCCTCTTCCACAGATGCTTCTTGTTGAGCAGTTTCTACTTCAGTAACCTCTTCAGGGGTCAAAACAATCTCTTCGTTCATTGCAAATAATATTTAAGATATAAATGTCTTTAATTTGTTTTCAGATATATGAAAGTCTTTAAAGAATAATGGGCTTTCGCTTCATGGTGGAAATGGTTTATTTCTCCACTCAGCAACTACTTGTTGTAGTTTATTCTTAGCACTTTCATAATCTTTTGTATTTCAGAATACATGAGTAGTATATGATGTTCACTCTAGGTTTCATACTATCTCATATATAATTTCATCTTTAATTTGTTTTTCCTTTGGTTGATCATCATCTTTAATAACAACTTGATTATTGTTTTGATTTTTCAATAATTCATTTTGTTCTTTAAGTTGATTAATCATTTCAGTCATAGACTGCATCATTGCCATCATTGGGTCAACTGTGTCTATTTTCTTTTCAACCTCTATAACTTTAATTATTTCAGTTGGTTTCTCTTTTTTGACTGTTTGTTTTTTAACAGTCTTTTTAGTACCAACTTTCTTATTAAGTTTTTCTATTGATTTAACCATATTAAAAGGGATAAGTATTAAATACTTACCCCTTTAATAGAAATGATGTAATATAATTCAAGTGATAATTGTTTTAATTAGTTGACTTATTAGAACTTTTCTTGATTATCATTGATAGTTGGTATCAAGTATTTAATACAATATTGTACTAAGTCATAACTATCAGTAACTTGTTGTCAGTTAATAGTAACTTTTTTCTTCATAGCATTAAGATCTGACATATCAACAAACCATTTTGTTTGTTCTCAATCATTCTTAATTGATGCTCTTCATCGTCAGTCTTTCTCGTATACTGATATTTCACAGTATCAGATTTTGTCTGATCAAGCCAATGAGTTTAGTATTCAAACTCATAGATTACTAAATGAACATTTAACTTTGTAAGTCTTTTCATCTTTAAGAGTGATAGTAAAGACATCTTTTCTTTTACCTTCTCGCTCTTCTGGTGTGTACTCTACACTAATGAACGTTCAACCAACTGTTGAGTGTTTAGTGATAATGTCTCCATTCTTTTCTCTAATGAATGGTGCTTCACCTTTTGGTGATGAGATAGTCAATCGTACAAACTTTGAGTCTCCAAATGATTTTCATCCTAACATGGGCAATAAAAATAATAATATAAATAAGCTAATCAGCTTCATCAATTATAGATAATATATCTTCTTTTTCAAGAGATAATTCTCTATCTTCTAAATTAAATACTTCATATTCTTTTGGAGTATTAAGATATATATAATAAGGGCTATTTGATATATCTCATTCCTCTCGTATATTTTCATTATAAGCTTTTAAGAATTTGTTTAATCATGGTATTATCTTATGTACAATAACATTCTCTATCTTATGTTTTGATACATACATAACGAATGAATTAAACGGTGGTACTGTTGATATAAAATCAAGATAGTATTCGGGGAATACTTCATCATTTATATATGCTTGCATACAATAGAATCATGCTTGATACCAATATCAATAATCATCCATTAGTAATTCTAATTGTTGTTCAATATCTTTTTTATTGGACATACAATAAGTAATTATTCTTTGTAGCCTGCTTGATGTTTTCCAATCTCTTATTGTTCAAAGTTTATATCTATCAAGAGTTCATGCTATTACAATAGGTTTATCATATTGTCATTGATCTCAATAGTATTCTGCTGAGAAGAATTTTTGATTATCAAATCATCAGTATAGATCTAATGCTTCTTTATTCTTTTCTGTTTCTCTTATCATAAAAGTAAGATCATTTCGTGTATTATACTTAATCTTGTTCTTATGTTGTTGTCACTCATAATATAATTCTTTTAGTTCATCTACTCAAAGAGATTTAATATCTTCTTTCTTTTTTCCTAACTCTATGAGTTTATCAAAGTAATCTTTTTTAAGAAGTTTTATCTCTATGTAGTAATCTTCCATGAACTTATTGGTTCATTCTTCTAATCATAGATCACTTATAAGTGTTCTAAGTTTATCAAAAGCAGTACCTAAAGCAAAATGATCTCAAGCCTTCTCAAAGGGATTAGGCAATAGTAGCTCATATTTAAGATAGTACTCTAATGGAGACTTAATAAAACACTTAAACTTTGATGATGTAAGATGTCAGTAGTTACTAACTGCATAACCATCAAGTGATAATGGATCTATTGATGCTTCATCATTAACAAGCATAGAATTGAAAGAGCTTATATATGAAGCCCTTTCATTCCATTTATCTTGTCATATGAGATTTATGATTT
>Ga0268298_10004510_pt1 | contig 13548 bp, 13 predicted proteins | sample WWTPWeurt_MetaG_FD_194462 | JGI IMG/M metagenome (GOLD analysis project Ga0268298, IMG submission 194462) | Activated sludge microbial communities from WWTP in Nijmegen, Gelderland, Netherland - WWTP Weurt | ecosystem: Engineered > WWTP > Aerobic digester > Activated sludge | place... | reverse complement strand
AAACTTTTGAAAGGTAGCAGGCCCACCGTGCCAGTCAGGGGGCCCAGGCCCTAACGGGCCTGTGCCGGGGCCAAAGACGGTGACCCTGGGGTCACAGTTGATTTACAGTAGACTATACATATGAATAGATTTAGTGCGGCACAGGCCAGTCCACAACCGCGGCCACTCCACACCAAGTGGCCGCCCCGCTTACTTCCACCCCCGCGCCCTAGCGGGCGCGAGTTGTTGCCCATGCTACGCAGGGAGCTATTTGCGGCGGCCTAAGCGCCCCCCTCCCCCCCACGGCTTCGGGGCCTCTTAGGCTCCCTCGTTCACCCAAGTCCCCCCTACGCTCTCCTGTCTCCGCTCCGTCACCAACGGCCGTGGCCAGGTGTGCGCCCAGAGGGCGCACACGGGGGCGGGGGGCAGGCCGGCGAAAAATAAGCCCCCCCTCCCCGGATTTCGTCCAACCAACCCAGAGGGTTGTTGGCCGGTCCTCGCCTCTCTTGGCCGGGCTTGCGGCAGGCTGCGGGTGGTGGCACATCAAAGGCAAGGCCCCGCCAAGGCACATTGCGCCTTGGCAGGGCCTCCCATCGCCAAAATAGACCGCCACTCTTGTACGCCTAAAGCCCTGGCGGAGCTAGGGGTGGCTCACTCCAAACCATTACAACGGTGTTCGGTCCACATCCTGCATGAACTTCTCACCCATACGGCCGCCGTGGACTTTAATTTTAGAGAAAGCCGCTTCCATCTCACGCAAGTCCGCAGACGACAACTGCACATTGATCGCCCCCAAGTTCTCTTCCAGGTGAATCTTGTTCCGTGTGCCTGGGATGGGGACGATAAAGGGCTTCTGCGCCAAAAGCCATGCCAGGGCGACCTGAGCGGGGGTGGCGTTCTCCCTTTCCGCGAATCGTTTCAGCAGATCAACGATCGGCTTATTAGCCGCCATGTTTTCAGGCGTAAACCGCTCAAACTGAGACCGAAGGTCCGTCTCCGAGTCAAACGTCGTCCGCGCATCTATTTTCCCGGTCAGATAGCCCATCCCAACGGGACCCCAGGGAACGAATCCGATCCCCAGTTCCTCACAGGCCGTGAGCACTCCGTTCCGTTCCGGGTCTCTTTCCATGAGCGAGTATTCAGTCTGAACCGCCGTCAAAGGCTGGACGGCATGCGCCCGGCGGATTGTTCTCGCGCCTGCTTCAGAGAGGCCGAAGTGTAAAACCTTCCCCTCCTTGATGAGGTCCTTTATCGTACCCGCCACGTCTTCAATAGGGACCTTGCGATCGACCCGGTGCTGGTAATAGAGATCAATCCGGTCGGTTTTAAGGCGTTTCAGCGAGCCTTCAAGCACTTTCCGGATGTGCTCCGGTCGGCTATTGAGTCCCCCCGCTTCAATGTCAAAGCCGAATTTAGTGGCGACCGCTACTTTATCCCGGAAGGGCGCGAGCGCTTCCCCGACAAGTTCCTCGCTTGTATATGGGCCGTAAACTTCGGCCGTATCAAAGAAGGTCACCCCGTTCTCGTAGGCCGTCCGAATGACCTTAATGCCTTGGCCCTTGTCCGCTGGAGGCCCGTAGTTGGCGCTGATGCTCATGCATCCCGCCCCCAATTCCGAGACTTCCAGTTTCCCAAGTTTCCGCCTTTTCATTTTGTTCTTTCCGGTTTTCTTGGCCTGATCTGGTGATGCCGCCCAAGACAACGACCCGACGGCCAATCCCGCCCCGATGAGGGCGGCATGAGCCAATAATTCGCGTCGGCTGAGGACTCGGCAATGCAGAGGGGTGGAGGCGGCTGTCTCCCTATTATTGTCCATGGATTGTTCTCCTTAGTTATACGCCATTGCGGCCGACAAATCGGGAAAAGCCTCGATTTCAGCCTGGAAATCGGCAACCTGCTTTTTCGCCAGGCCTATAGCATCGGCACCGGCGATAAAGCGGTGCGGCGGTGTCTTTTCGTTCGCGATCTTGATCAAGGCCTGGGCAAGCTTGGCCGGGTCGCCGGACTGCTGGCCTTTCTGAGACTCCCACCACTTGATCTGTTGCGCTCTGCGCTCCGCGTAGTCCTCGACCGGATGCTTGGCGTAGGTCATGGACTTCTCTGAGATCAGCTCCGTGCGGATGAAGCCGGGATTAACCAGGGTTGTGCTGATGCCGAAAGGTGCGACCTCTGGCCGCAGGGACTGCATCCAACCCTCCAGGCCGAACTTCGACGCGGCGTAGGCGGAGACGAACTCAAAGCCGACCAGGCCGGCGGACGACGAGAGAGTGATGACGTGGCCTGCCCGCTGCTTGCGCATCACGGGCAGCACGGCGCGGGTCACGTTCATAGGGCCGATGAGGTTTGTGGCGAGCTGATCCTCGATTTGCTCGGGCGTCAGCTCCTCGAAATATCCGGCGTAGTAGTTGCCCGCGTTATTAACCAGTACGTCGATGCGGCCGAACCGATCAACAGCGGACTTCACCGCGGCCTCGGCATCGGCCCGGTTCTTAATATCAAGCTTCACGACCAGAAGATCGTTCGACTTTCCCACGGCCTTAACCACAGCATCGGGGTTTCGTCCGGTGGCTACCACCGAATATCCCGCGGCCAAAGCGGCTTTAGCGAAATCGATGCCCATACCACGGCCCGCGCCAGTGATAAACCAAGTCTTTTTGCCGGTCATAAGTCTCCCTTTCGCTGTCTTCGTTCACTACGAGGAGGCGTCCTTCATGCGCTAGACATGAGTAGAGTACATATTTCGCCCCTCATTAGACGGGACTCGCCTTCCTTTGTTACCGCCCCATCCGTGCCTTACAACCCTCGAAAACCGGCCGCCCGCCATTACACTTAAATCGTCGCTCCAGCCGTCATCACGCCGCTTCTCTTCCCCTCCCCGCTGACACCAACGATCCACCGGCTTCGGGCTCGGTCCAAAAGGTCCGTTCCATGAAAGAGCCTCAGGAAACCATGATCCTGGTTGTGGACGACGATGAGAACGTCGGCCAGTTCCTCCAGTTCACCCTCAACGCCAGCGGCTACAGAACAGTCCGGGGGCGCAATGGACAGGACGCCGTCCAAATGGCGAAGTCCATTAGCCCGGACCTCATCCTCATGAACCTGATGATGCCGGTCAAAAATGGGTGGGTGGCCTTCCGGGAGATTCGTAGGAACCTAAAGACCAAGCACATCAAGACCATTCTCTTTTCGTCTACGGAGAACCTGATGCTACGGTTTAAAGGGGCAGAGGGTTATCTACAATCACCGATCGTACTTGAGGAGCTGTTCGAGATCATCGGGCATGTCCTGGTAGACAGCCCATCTCTTTAAAACTTGACGGTTACTGCCCTGAGCGGCGCACTAGGGTCACGGTCTATTCCAGAATTTCCAGGCGACCAGGGAAGGTTGCCCTTTCATGCGGCTCTCGACACCCTCGGTGATAGCCAACATGTGGCCAGCACCAACCAGGAAAACCCCCTCCTTGAAGGGGTTGTTTCGGCTAAACCCATAAATGTTTTCCAGCATGGCTACATCTCTCTTACGCACCTGTTCATTCCACAAGGAAAGCATTTCCTTTGCGGCCGCATTGCCGTGCGTGAAGACGGCCTCTTCATAAAGCTGGTCGGATTTCTTAACGTGCGAAACGAACCTCTGGCTGTTTAAGTACCTAAAGCCGAATTGAAACTTCATCTGGCCCATCTCATCAATTATTGCGCAGTATTCGGGACTCCTCGACTGGACAAACCTATCCAGGGCGAGAATCTTTGGCCCAAAACCTTCTGGGGAATCGTAATCGTCCACAGGGACTTGCTGAGCTTGTCTGCCCTTCAAATAATGAGTGACAGCCCGCGTTTCGAGCGTGTACTTGGACTTCTTACCGTAGTAGGAGTCAAAATCGGCTGGCCGGATTTCTTCAAATATAACGTCCGGAACAACCTCCAGGAGAATTTTTACCAGCTCGTTTTCATTGCATAGCCCCTCTTCAGTATGGGCCGTGCAGACAAGAGTAATCCTTCCCACGTGCGCCTTACCTTAGCCACATGCTTTTGCCTTAATCGCTTTACAGGCGATGTCATACTCTGTCGTCGTTCTCTTCGCTTCTGATTCCAATAATGCCAAGAGCTCTTTATCTAGGACAGGATGCCCACCGTTTCGTTGAACCCATGAATCGATTTTTAGTGTCCTCTGCTCAAAAACCTTTTGCTCTGCACATTTACGTTTCAAGAATTCTTTCCAATCAAGATGACGCTTTTCCTGGGCATTGCATGGCTTACAGGAGAGCACCCTGTTTGCAAGGCCATTGGCCCCCCCAAGCGCCGCAGAAATAAGATGGTCTATATCCCCTTCACCCGGAGGCGTGGGCCTGTCACAATAAGCGCAGCGGTTTCCAAAGTAGTCTCGAACCAATTTCTTGGATTCACTATCTGGTTCGGGGTCAATTAAAAATCTGAGCCCGCGGCGCATCAGGTTTTTAACTTGGGCTGGAGTTAAATTCATAATAGGTGCCTAACAGCGAAGCGGGCGGTGGGCGCCGGCTGCAACGACTTGTCAGGGCTTTGTAATCTTCTCATAGACTTCCTTCATCAGAGGGTCGTTTTTCGTTAAGCGACTGATTTCCATCGTGGCGAGAAGAGCGATGCCATCTATGAATTTAATAACTTCAATGAGCTCTTCATCTGTATAGTTTGGCTCGATAGACCCTTCCTTATTTCGGCGAGTCACCTGTAGAAATCCTGAATGAGCGTAACTGCACATGCTGCCCCAAGATTCCTTCTTTATTGCGGCCAACACACCTGATTGAAACGCAGGTAATTTTTCGATATCAGCGATGATGGCGCTCAGAGCCTGGCCAAATTTATCATCTTGAAATTCTGTCAACGCATCCTCTGTAGCGCATTCAAATAGCCAGACGCCTCGAACATAAGATTCAAAACTTGGCCGAACAAGCGCTGTCGCTGAACCACATAATCTTTGTGAAATAAGCAAAACAATAGCCTGTTGATGTTCGAGAACCATATCAAGACATCCCGCCGCCAATCGATGCCGGGGGGATGAATCCATTGCAGACCCGTGGATTCGGGTGTTTATCCAGTGAGACAGTTCTTTTGATTTTGCAATGTGGTCGGCCAGGTTCATTTTTGCCCTAACGGGTGAGTTCAGCCGCGCCGCCGGTTGGTGGTGGCGTCGGCTGCATTGTTAGGCCAACTGCATATAGGCCCAAAGCACCAAGCAAAAGATTCCGATAATCAACGCCCAAAACTGTGCAATTAACCATCCCCACATTGATGACTTGCTATGGCGATGCACTTCAGTCTTGGTCTTTTGATCAACGGTGTCGCCGAACAATGAGTAAGCAAAGATGCGTAAGCCAACCCGGAACTTCAATCCCCGCCACAATTGTAATGCGCCGAAGGAGATGGACGCTAAAAATAAGGCCCAGCTCAGAAAAAGAATGGGGGATGGTTTGAGATTAAACGACTCTCTTGAAACCAGTGCAGCAACAATGGTGGCGGAGAAGCCAGCAAATGCAGAGGCCAGTGATATTCCGAACTTGGAGAAACCGTCCAAAGGATTAAGAATGGGTTCTAGGGAATTTAAGAACCCCGCAACCCTAACTTGATTCTTTGTTGTCTCGTCGAATTGATCCATATGGTTGGTCTAACAAGTCTTAGACAGTCCTCGCCAAACCCCGATCAATGAGGTCTTGACTCAAATACCGCCCGGAGGCGAAAACCTTTTCCCAGCTATCGTTCTCGTCCAGGCTGTAATAGACGTGGGCAACATAGCGTCCGTAAATGTCGATCTTATTGGTTTGGATGACGATCGTCTTGGCCTTGCCCATCTGCGCCTGCACGTATTCGAAGGCGTCCTCTCCCCCCTCTTTAAGCGCCGGGGCATCAACACCGACCAACCGAACGATCTGTTCTTTCCAGACCTGAAATCCCAGGTCCACCCGGAAAATGATCGTGTCACCATCTACCACGCGTAGGACTTCAGCCCGATATGTGAAGAAGGGTGAAGTTGGGCGGGCGAGCTTCTTGGCTTTCTTTTCCCCCTTCGGGGCCAGGAATTCCTCGGCGTTGATGGCCTTCGCCAGTTGGTCCCGGGTCCATCCTTCCTTGATGGCCTTATCTTCGTAAAAGGCACGCTCCTTGTCGGTCCCGAGGGTGAGCAGGTAGCGGTAATGGCTCCAGGTGAGGGGCGTATCGGGCACACCCTTGGGGTAGGCGCGATAGAACTGGACGCATCGGACGAGGGTCGTCCGGTCGGTCTTCAAGAGCTTGGCCAGTTTCTCCATGACTGTGGTCGTATATCCGGCGTTCTCTGCCAGGTCTTCGACTTCGATCCGCCCGCCCATGGCCCAGCAGGTCTTCAGGAAAATGGCGTTGTTAACGGCCTTGGCTTTGTCCCGGCCTTCGTCTACCAGCTTTTGGAGGTCCTTTGCCAGCTTCTCGAACTGCTGGCCGGTCAGCACCATGTCTTTGCTCATTCACGGCCTCTTGGGCTATCTTGAGTTATGGAACGACCTTCCTGGCCTGGCATCCGAGGCACCGATATTTGGCTGCCGTCCCTTGATGCATCTCCTGCGATCCCCACCTGCCTTACGTTTGGCAGTGGAACCTTTGCATAAGCATGGCCACTATCAATTTTAAACACACGAAAACCATCGATAGCCAAAGTTTTTAGCTTTCCCTCAAGCAAAGCTGCGGGGTCACCTTTTCTGCTCTTTGACTCAAGGCCATACCAAGTCATCTTTCCGCTTCTTGAACTTACAGTCAGCAAGCCGCCATCATATTCGATAAGGTCTCTTTCGGACTTGGAGAAAATAACTGAACCCATAACAAGCAGGCACTTTTGTCTTGGGAGAGATTTTTTCCAAGTCCTTCGCAGATGATTTCTAAGGGTCGCTAGTCCCTGCAGTTCATAATATTGCTGTTTATATCGATCCTTAATGTCTTTCGACCGATCTCTAAATAGGTGGCCCACTAGTTTTCCATCAATCGTTCCATCACTAGCCCAAATCCCTCCTCGGGTCGAATTCATTAAGTATTTTTGAAGAATGCCGAAGTCAGCCAAGGGCCATGGATTAAAACGAACGCTTATTCCAGGAAAAGCCGTGCTAATCGCCCGACTTAACAGTTCAGAGTAGGCCTGCTCAAGTTCAAGCCTGCGGAACAAATCGACTTCCTCCTTGTGAGTTGTATCTGTATCATCAAAGCGTGAAATGAACCAACTAAGAAGTTTTCCAACGTCTTCGGTTTTTGGCTTCGAATGGGTAATGACATCAATAGTTACTTCGTCAGGCTCTAACATCACATCTGAATTCCATGCCTTATATCTCAAGATAAGGGGGATCTTGAACCCTCGCGAATTCATTTCTGATTCTAATCGGACGATTGCCTTCGGGGGGCTTGAGAGATGACTCCGTAATTTAAGGCTGGCTGCAACGTGATAGTTATGAATCGGTCTCATCCCTGGCAACTTCAGGTCCTTGAAGTGACCTGTTTTCTGCCAGCTTTTAATGATGTCCTGGGGATTCTCAGCTTCTTCAAGCCGCTTGGATACACAGCTAGCCACAAGTGCCGACTCTTTCCGAGATAATTCACAGTGATAGAGCTTCGAGAATATCTGGTGTTCAACTGGAGAAAGCACCTCACTAATGGTATTTGCAAAAAACTCCAGTTTCGAATGAGGCTCTCTTAAAACAGATTCAATTAAACTTGGAATATTAGGCCCCCAAGCAATTCCGCTCATGGAATAGTCAACGGTCAAATAGGCACAATGCCTAATCACAGGGAACAGGGTCGCGACCTTGTGCCATTGCTTAGAAAAACTGTCGTTGTAATTCAGAAGAAAGGGGGCAGCAAAAGTTTCAATCCATGCCTTTAGCCATTCATCACCATTTCCGCACCAGTCAAGGAGCCTGACCACCGAAAGAACTCTTGCCAAACCGGCATAGTCTGTAGTTTCAATAAATTCCACAGCCCTCTTTTTGATTGCAGAGACATTAACACCTGGGACTTCTGGCCAGGGCAACCCAGCCAGTGGGTCACCGGAGTTCTTCTTACAAAGAAATCTGTACACGCCTTTCTCTACCGCAAATGTTCCAGGTAGATGCCCTATGTTCCAAACCAACGCAGCGCACTGTAACGCCGCCAAGGGAGAGCTGTATTCAATCTGCCCGATCTTAAATTTATGATTCCCGGCGATCTTCCTAAGTAGGTATGCATAATGAAGCATTGCCACCGAGTAGTCCCATCTTGCCGCCCGCGCACCTGGCATCGCGAAAGTTAACGCGCCGAGGTGGCGAAGAGTCGACAACCTGAGTTTTTCCTTCTTCCTATATAGCAGCTGAAAAATCTGATCGGCGGGTGAGAACAACTGAATATCTTGGACGCCAACTAATGGAACAATATGCCGGATATGGGGTTTTGTGGTTGCCCCGGAATTTTCCCCCAAACTTACAGACACTCTGCTATCCGCTCTTTCCAGGTCGATTCCAACATCAGGTCGAACCGGATCGTCTGCTGTTTGAAACCAAGTTTTAATTCACCTACTGATAGCGCACTTTGTGAGAACTCAGTTAGCAATTTGAAGAGCTTTTCCTTATAGACCGTATCTTCGTTCCCTTTGAGATGAAGTCCCTTTGTCTCGAGAACGCTAAACCGAACCTTTCCGTTTTCCTGGGAACGCACGCAAGCGAGGAAATCAGGATATATCCGGTTTCGTTGCCATCCCTGCAAATGCCAGTCCTGCGTCACGGCAATCCGGTGCCACCAATGCACGGCCTTGTCCGCATCCAAATACCAGGCAACTTCTTTTTCAAGGCCATTCACCTGTTTGTGATAGACCGGGTGGAATAGGCTCTTCTCCAACGGCTCTCCACTTTTGCGGGGAAGGGACCTGTCTTCATCTGATATATCCAGTTCTAGCGTTTCCGCTAGCTCCCAATTTAATCGCTTATCATTAGATGATTCCAAGCGGAAACAAAGCTCATTGTTGACCAGCATGCGGCGGAACTCGGCCTCGGCGGCTCGGTTCACCTGCTCTTTCAAATCTTCTCGCATTGCCTTCACCAAGAAGAGGCGGTTGGTGAAAATCCGCTCCTCGGATATCATCCGCTTGCGAAGCTCGGCCAACGTCTCGTCCAAAATCCGCACCCCCTGCCAGGGGTTTGGGATGGCGTCAATTAGCAGGCGAACCAAGGACGGTGCGTCCAATTCCGGTTCTACGCCCTCTTCCTGAACTCGGGCCTCGGGCAAATCATCACCTGATCTATCCAAGTCTTCGACGCTCACCCGCACCAACGTTCGCTCGATGGCCTCTTTCTCGTCCGGCGTAAAGGTCGCCCGATTCGTAAAGCTGAACCTGTTCCAGTCAAGACGGCTCAGGAGGTCACGGTCATAATCGAAGGGCCGCCATTGGCCGGTTTCATAGTGCCGGGATAGGATTCGGGGCATGAAGACCTTCAGTCCCTCGAACTCCTTCCTTCGCCGCAAAGTCTCCCGGCGCAATGCTGCCGCCACGCCCTTGCCCGAGGCCCGCACGCTGGCAGCTAAGTCTCCCATCCCCTCCTCTTCCAAGCCGCGCCGCACGCTGTCCACCGCCGCCTGGACCTCCTGGTCGAAAGTAAAAACGTAGCACTCATTCAAGGCCGCAGCACCCGTCAACTTGGCGTCCGGCTGGCGAAGTATGCGCCCAATCATCTGCGTCAAGGCTGTAGCCGCAGTGGTTTTGGACAAGACGGCTAGGACATAGGCGAAGGAACAGTCCCATCCCTCCCGTAGGGCGTCTTTGGTGATGATGTAGCGAACGGGGCACAAATTTGAAAAGAGGTCCAAGCCATCTAACTGGTCTAGATCGGCGGACTTCACCTTAATCTCATCCGGCTTGGCCCCGATCTTCTCCAGCAAATATTCCCGTACATCTTCCGAGTGGATGGCGCCCTTGTCCCGCTGGTCGTTCCCGGTCCGCTCTACGCGGATTAACATCATTGGCCGGATATAGCGCCCCTCGTTATTGAGCACCCTCCCGGCGGTCTTCTTCAGCTCATCCAGCTTCTCCTTGGCCGATGCGAGAGTGTGCTTCCAATCCGCCCGACTCTCGTTGATGAGGTTGATAGGCAGCTTGATCATCTGTTCATCTTTCAGAGCTGTCCCGGTGACGTTCACTAGGACGTTACTGACGTATTCCTTGCCGCTATTGGGTGTGGCGGATAGTTCGAGGATGAACCGGGGGTTGTAGTGTGCGATGGTATCCAAGGCGGTGTTGGAGTAGGCTTTGTGGCCCTCGTCAATCACCACCAGTGGTCGGACCAGCCGGAAGACGTTCGCCAAGCTTTGCTTTATCGTCAATCCACCCCTGCGGAAGCCTTCGTCGGCCAGATCGTTGGCCTCCAGGTTATGGACCTGCCGATACAACTTCTCGTTGTCCGCCGGATCGTCCACGTCCGGGAAGAAGCTTGGGTACCGACCGCTGTCCTGGAACATTTTCCGGGCTTCTTTGGATTCCTTCTTCACAGCCCCTGCCTGAAGCATCAGCAACATCACGCAAAGCTGTTGTTCTACGTCTTGCCGGGCGAATGCGTCGCCCTTCTCTAGCATACGAACCCGGCCGCCAGAGGCCCGCTCGAGCATTTGACGGTAACGGTGCTCTCGGTTGGCGAAGGCCTTCCAGGTTTGGGAATAGATGGCATCCGAAGGGACGATCCAGAGAACCAGGCCAGTCTGCCGCTTGAAGTATTCCGCGTTGATCCGTTCCACGGCGATGGTCCCAAGAAGGGTCTTGCCGCCGCCTGTGGGGACTTTCAGGCAGATGTTGGACACGGGCCGGCCCATGCCGTCCTTGCGGGGTACGTAAGAAGGGGAGACGAGGTTCCCGTCTCCGTCCTTGGCAAGGGGCAGGGCCCTTTCGGCGTGGAGGGAGTCCCAGGCATCGCGGCAATAGTCGGAAAGCACCGCTTCCCGACCCTTACTCTTCTGGAATTCGAGGATTTCCTCTGCCTCCCGGCGTTTGCCATCGAGGCGGGTCAGATACCGGCTCAGGCTCTCCAAAACGTCGTCTTGGTAGTCCTTGAGCCGCAAGGCGGTCAGTCTCCCAGAATCCGATGGATGGCGTAGGGCAACTGGCAGAAATCCACGCCTAACCGGGATAGTTCGCGTTGGCTCATGAACTTGGCAGCGGCGAAGACTAGAAGTTTTTTCTGATCCTTGTTGGCGGCCAGCATCTCGTCTGTCAATTTTTCGGTCAGGGCGGCGTCGTTGCTCTGAAGCCAGGCATTATCGGGTCGATAATGAAGGTGGACGCGGTAGAGTTCCGTTTCACCGATGAAACCAGGGCTGTCCTTTACACCTTTCGGGACATCCGCTAGGGTTTGCCCCGTCGCCGTGTAAAAGACGTACTTGGCGAGAGCATCGAAAGAAGGGAGCCCGTCGGTTAGTAGCTTGTCCAGCGTCATTTCTGGGCCGAGAGAGGCGAAAGTGAAGCCCCCACCGAGGCCCTCTACTTTCTCGGTAATTTTCTTTTCGCCTACGACAATTAACGCACCGTCTTCGACGGCCTTGGACACTCTGTCAAAGCGGCTTCCTTCGAACTTCTCGACGCTCTCCGCCTTCTCCACCAAGGCGGCCGCCTTTTGGAGCTTGGTCCAGTTCAGTGACTCGCGGAGCAGTTCCTCCCGTTGGGTTCCCTCGAACTTATAGCCATTGATGACACGACGGACCCGTTCAGCAGTCAACTTGTCGGCGTAATCCTCCATCTCAACTAGGATAAATTTCCGGTTGCCGCGGTCTTTCCTGTTAAGGGCTAGCACAGCGTGCGCTGTCGTGCCCGAACCGGCAAAAGAATCCAAGATTAAGGAATCTTTCTTTGTGGCAATTTCAAGTATCCGAGAAAGGAGACGCACAGGTTTTGGGTAGTCAAAAGGGTTATTCGGGCCAAGAATTTGAAGAACCTCCTTCTTCGCCTCTTGGTTATGACCTGCCTCTTCATTAGGCCACCATGTCCAACTACTCACCCCCTCAGATTCTGAGATGTATGTTTTAATTCGAGGGCGTGCATTGCCACTCTTTCCGAACCAAATTCGACCTTCAGCTTTCAATCTCAAAAACTCCGGCTCTAGCATTGACCAACAACGACCCGGAGGGGGGTCAACTTTTTCACCGTTGGGCAGAGTGATTGTATACTGCTGATCCTTTCGCTTTGATGGATCGATATTTTGCGCGGTCAAATCGGTAGAGGCCCAATCTCCGTTGGGATCGTTATCCGGGTTAGCGAATCCCTCCATTTGATCTTCTGTCATTCCAAGCTTAGCCAACTCCACCGTCTTAAATCGTTTTGAATATACGTGGATAGTATCGTGCGCGGCCCCAAGCCTTTTTCTGGATTCTGGGGATGTCCTTTTTTGCCAGGCAATAGAGGCAACAAAGCGATCTTCGCCGAAGATTTCATCAAGCAGTTCGCGGAGGCGGTGTTGTTCATTGTCGTCAATGGAAATAAAGACAACGCCAGTATCCGATAAAAGATCGCGCAGGAGGCAAAGCCTTGGCCACATCATGCAAAGCCATTTATCATGTCGCTCCAGGTCTTCTTTATCAACCGGATTGGCCGATTTTTTCGTCCATTCCTTCATTAAAGGGGAGCGGACATTGTCGTTGTAGCACCAGCCCTCATTTCCAGTATTGTAGGGAGGGTCTATGAAGATGCAATCAACTTTCCCAGCATAGACTGGCAGGAGAGCTTTGAGGGCGTGGAGGTTGTCGCCGTGGATAATAAGGTTGTCGTCTAGCGCAGGCTTTTGCCCCTTAGAGGGAAGGGACCTTTTTGTATCGATCACCAATTCCCGGAAAGGAACGGAAAGATGATGGGCGTAGACGAAGGACTTGCCTTTGAATTCAAGTGTTGGCATTTTGGATTCCAATTAAAGACGTGCTTATGCTTTGCCTTCCCTCTTTAACCCGTCCTCCAAAATCCGCCTCGCGGTAATCTGCAAAGACCTCTCATCCTTCTTCGCCAGCCGCCGGAGCTTATCGTGAAGCTCCTTCGGTAGATGGATCGTGACGGCCTTTTCAAGACCTTTCTTTCTATAAAACTCAGTTCCCACGGGAAATTTCTTCATTCTGGAAGTCTAACATCATCCTATTGACATTATAACTAACAGTAAGATACTGTTAGTAATCTTTATGATTCCGGGAGGACCCATGTCATTGAGCGACGAACAGAAGGCAGTAGGGAGGGAGGGGCTTATTTCAAGCAATGGTTTAGAAATTTCCGTAATCATTCGGAGTGTTCGACTGAAGCCACATACTGTGGACTATTTGGTGGAACCTACAGCGGGGAAGGGTAAGGTTTGGATAGATGGGCACCAAGTAAAGATCGTTGGTTGGTCGGAATAGGCGAGCAATTTTCTTCTATACGATAACTTCCTGATTCGGTAGGCGGAAAAACCGGCGGATTTGGTCGCCGGTGTCTCGTTGGCAGACCAAATCCGCCTTTAGAGGTTGTCCAACGACGGTCGGCCTGGCTCCCGCGAGGTGAGCCCAAGCCTCCCAACGGCGGATGCTATTTAGGAACTTCGAGAGGAGGTCTATT
>Ga0268298_10004509_pt1 | contig 13550 bp, 9 predicted proteins | sample WWTPWeurt_MetaG_FD_194462 | JGI IMG/M metagenome (GOLD analysis project Ga0268298, IMG submission 194462) | Activated sludge microbial communities from WWTP in Nijmegen, Gelderland, Netherland - WWTP Weurt | ecosystem: Engineered > WWTP > Aerobic digester > Activated sludge | place: Netherlands... | reverse complement strand
GTGCCAGGACAGGTCGGACAGGTGCACCAGGCCGTCGATGCCCTGGGCCAGGCCCACGAACACGCCGAAGTCGGTGATCGACTTGATCGGGCCCTTGACCTTGTCGCCGCGGTGCACGTTGGAGCTGAACTCCTCCCACGGGTTGGCCTTGCACTGCTTCATGCCCAGGCTGATGCGGCGCTTGTCCTCGTCGATCTCGAGCACCATGACCTCGACCTCTTCGCCGAGGGTGACGATCTTGCTCGGGGCGACGTTCTTGTTGGTCCAGTCCATCTCGGAGACGTGCACCAGGCCTTCGATGCCCGGCTCGATCTCGACGAACGCGCCGTAGTCGGCGATGTTGGTGACCTTGCCGAACAGGCGGGTGTTGCTCGGGTAGCGGCGCGACACGCCGTGCCACGGATCGTCGCCCAGCTGCTTGATGCCCAGCGAGACGCGGTTCTTCTCGGCGTCGAACTTGAGCACCTTGGCCGACAGCTCCTGGCCGACCGTGACCACCTCGCTCGGGTGGCGCACGCGGCGCCAGGCCATGTCGGTGATGTGCAGCAGGCCGTCGATGCCGCCCAGGTCGACGAACGCACCGTACTCGGTGATGTTCTTGACCACGCCGTGCACGATGGCGCCTTCCTGCAGCGTCTCGAGCAGCTTGGCACGCTCTTCGCCCATCGACGCCTCGACGACGGCGCGACGCGACAACACGACGTTGTTGCGCTTGCGGTCGAGCTTGATGACCTTGAACTCCATGGTCTTGCCTTCGAACGGCGTCAGGTCCTTGACCGGGCGCGTGTCGATCAGCGAGCCGGGCAGGAAGGCGCGGATGCCGTTGACCAGGACGGTCAGGCCGCCCTTGACCTTGCCGGAGACGGTGCCGGAGACGAAGTCGCCCGACTCGAGCGAGGTCTCGAGCGACAGCCACGAGGCCAGGCGCTTGGCCTTGTCGCGCGACAGGATGGTGTCGCCGTAGCCGTTCTCGATGGCGTCGATGGCCACCGCGACGAAATCGCCGACCTGGACTTCGACTTCGCCCTGGTCGTTCTTGAATTCCTCGATGGGAACGTAGGCCTCGCTCTTGAGGCCTGCGTTGACCACCACGTGGCTGTGCTCGATGCGCACGACTTCGGCGGAGATGACCTCGCCGGCGCGCATGTCGCTCTTCTTGAGCGACTCTTCGAACATCGCGGCAAAGCTGTCGATCGCGTGGGGGCTGTCGGGAATGTGGTCTAGGGATTGGGACATGGAGGGGGGATCCTTGGTGCCGGCGAAGGCCAAGTGGGTTGAAGCCGGCGGGGTGGATGCAACCGGGGTTGCGGGTGAGAGTGATGACGAATCGCGCGGCCCAAGGACGCCTGACGGCGAAGGCAGGAGGCCGCGCGGGCCTGGTGGCCGGCCCGTGGGCGCTAACGCCTCAACGGAACGGCCCGCGCTGCGCCCACCAATCCAGCACCTGGTCGACCGAGGCTTCGATCGTGAGGGCCGAGTTGTCGAGCAACTGCGCGTCTTCGGCGGGCTTCAAGGGGGCGACGCTGCGGTTTCGATCCCGCTCGTCCCTGGCCTCGAGGTCTGCACGAAGGTCGGCGAGGTTAGCAGGAATTCCCTTTGAAATCAATTGGTTATGGCGCCTTTCCGCACGCTTGGCGGGGCTGGCGGTGAGGAACACCTTGAGCGCCGCGTCAGGAAACACCACGGTGCCCATGTCGCGGCCATCGGCCACCAGCCCGGGCAGGCGCCGGAACGACAGCTGCAGCGCATGCAGCTCCTGGCGCACCGCCGGGTAGGCCGACAGGCGCGAGGCCAGCACGCCCACGGCCTCCTGGCGCAGCTCGGCGGCCACGTCGGCGCCCGCCATCCACACCCGCCCGTGGTCGAAGCGCAGGTCCAGCGATGCCGCCACCGCCGCCACCGCGTCGGCGTCCTGCGCGTCCACCCTGCGGCGCTGCACCGCCAGCGCGGTGGCGCGGTACAGCAGCCCGGAGTCGAGCTCGTGCCAGCCCAGGCGGGCCGCCACGCCGGCGGCCAGCGTGCCCTTGCCCGAGGCCGTCGGGCCATCGATGGTGATCACGGGCACGGCATCGGGTTGCGGCTGCACCACCGAGAACAGCGCCTCGAAGTAGTCCGGAAAGGTCTTGGCCACGCACTTGGGATCGAGGATGCGCACCGGCAACCGCGCCGGATTGAACGCCGCCAGCGACAGGCACATGGCGATGCGGTGGTCGTCGTAGGTGTGGATCGGCGCGGTGGACCAGGGCCGCGGCGGCGTGACCTCGATGAAATCCGGTCCCTCGAGCACCTCGGCCCCCAGCTTGCGCAACTCGGCGGCCATCGCGGCGATGCGGTCGGTCTCCTTGACGCGCCAGCTGGCGATGTTGTCCAGGCGCGTGGTGCCGCTGGCATACAGCGCCATCACCGCCAAGGTCATCGCTGCATCGGGGATGTGGTTGCAATCCAGCCTCACCGGGCGCAGCGGCCAGTCGCCGCGGCGCACCTCGAGGAAGCCCGGCCCGCCCTCCACGCGCGCACCCATGGCGCGGGCCGCGTCGATGAAGCGGATGTCGCCCTGGATCGAATCCAGCCCGACGCCCTCGATGCGCACCGGCTCGCTGGTGGCGGCGAGGGCGCCCAGGGCCACGAAGTACGACGCCGACGAGGCATCGGCCTCCACATGCAGCGTGCCTGGGCTGCGGTAGCGGCTGCCGCGGGGGATGGTGAAGCGCTCGAAGCCCTGGCGTCGCACCTCGATGCCGAAGCGCGCCAGCAGGTTCAGCGTGATCTCGACATAGGGCTTGGAGATCAGCTCGCCCTGCACCGCGATGACCACGTCGCGATCGGCCGAGGCCAGCGGCAAGGCCAGCAGCAAGGCGGTGAGGAACTGGCTCGACACATCGCCGCGCACCCGGATCTCGCGCTCGGTGTGCAACGTGCCGCCGGCCTGGCCGCTGACGGCCAGCGGCGGGTAGCCGGGCTGCCCCAGGTCGTCGATGGTGCAGCCGAGCTGCCGCAGCGCATCCACCAGGTCGCCGATCGGCCGCTCGTGCATGCGCGGCACGCCGCGCAGTTCGAACCGGCCGCCCTGCATCGCGGCCAGCACCGCCAGCGCCGCGGTCAGCGGCCGCATCGCGGTGCCGGCATTGCCGAGGAACAGCTGCCCCTGCGACACACGTAGCTGTCCCCCGATGCCGGTGATGGCGAGCGCGCCATCACCCTCGGGCTGAAGGGTGCAGCCCAGGAGGCGCAAGGCCTCCAGCATCACGCGGGTGTCGTCGGAATCGAGCAGGTCGCGCAGCCGCGTGGTGCCCTCGGCCAGCCCGGCCAGCAACAGCACCCGGTTGGAGATGCTCTTCGAGCCCGGCAGGCGCACCCGGCCGCCGGCGGCTGCCAGCGGGGCCACATCGAGGAAGGGAAGGTCGAACATGGGCGGACGGGGGTGGAGCTTGAGAGTCGGTTCAGACGTTGTCAGGCGAATCGCTGCGGGTCGGAGCGGGGGCGCGACGCGGCCGGGCACCCGCGCAGGCGCGGTGTCGTGCGCGCTAGCGCGGCGATCCGCCCCCGCCGCCCCGCCCGCCACCCATCTGCCAGCCGGCGCGGCCCTCACTGGCGCTGCGGATCAGGCCTTCGAGGGCTTGCCCGTTGTCGGCCACCATCGCGCGCTCCAGGGCATCGAGCGATTGGCGGAAGCGCTGCAGCTGGTTGAGCACTTCCTCGCGGTTGGCCAGCAGGATGTCGCGCCACATGGTCGGGTCGCTGGCGGCGATGCGGGTGAAATCACGAAAGCCAGGGCCTGCCAGCGAGAGGAAGTCACGCCCAGCCGGCTGGTTGGCCACGGACGAGTAGTAGGCAAAGGCCAGCAGGTGCGGCAGGTGGCTCACCGAAGCGAAGGCCCTGTCGTGGTTCTGCGGCGACATCTTGAGCACCTGCGCGCCCACGGCCGACCACACATCGGTGGCGCGCTGCACCAGCGACGGCGTGGTCTGCGGCAGCGGCGTCAGGATCACCTGCCGGCCCTGGTAGAGGTTGGCGTCGGCATGTTCGACGCCCGAGCTTTCCTTGCCCGCGATGGGGTGCGCCGGCACGAACGAGCCGATGCGCTCCTTCAGCACGCGCCGTGCGACCTCGACCACGTCGCGCTTGGTCGAGCCCACGTCCATGAACAGCGCGTTGGGTTCGACCAGGTGCCGGATGGCCCGGAAGATCGACTCGGTGGCGGCCACCGGCACCGAGATCAGCACGATGTCGGCACCGGCCGCGGCCAGCAGCGCGGATTCGGCCGCCACGTCGATGACGCCCAGCTTCCTGGCGCGTTCCGTCGTCGATGGAGACTTGCTGTAACCGACCACATGACGGACCAGGCCGGCACGCTTGGCGGCCAGTGCGAACGAGCCGCCCATCAGGCCGCATCCGATCACGCCGAGCTGGTTGAACATGGGGGAGGTCTTCAACGAAAGCGTGGTGCGACGGCGATCAGTGCACGTCGATCGGGTAGGCGCCGAGGATCTTGAAGAAGGCGCAGGTCTCGCGCAAGCCCTTCAGTGCGGTGGCCACGCGCTCTTCGTCGGGGTGCCCCTGGATGTCGATGTAGAAGTAGTACTCCCACTGGCCCGAGCGCGCCGGGCGCGACTCGAAACGGGTCATCGACACGCCATGCAGCTTCAGCGGCACCAGCAGGTCGTGCACCGCACCGGGCTTGTTGGCCACCGACACCACCAGGCTGGTGCAATCATGGCCCGAGGCTCGCGGAGCCGGGTGTCGCTCGGGGTGGGTGACGATCGCAAAGCGCGTGCGGTTGTGGGCGTCGTCCTGGATCGCCGGGGCCACCACGTGCAGCCCGAACTGGCTCGCGGCCCGGCTGCTGGCAATGGCTGCCAGCGACGCATCCTGGCTGGCCAGCCGTGCCCCTTCGGCGTTGCTGGCCACCGGCCGCCGCTCGACATCGGGCAGGTGGTGGCTCAGCCAGCCATGGCATTGCGCCAGGGCCTGGGGATGGGCACAGACGGCGGTGATCGCCTCTTGGCTGTCGATGCGCCGCAGCAGGTTGTGACGCACGATCAGGCTGGTCTCGCCGATGATGGCCAGCGGTGTGGTGAGGAACAGGTCGAGCGATCGGGCCACGCCGCCTTCGGTGGAGTTCTCGACCGGCACCACGCCGAAATCCGCAGCGCCGGCGGTGGTGGTGCGAAACACCTCGTCGAAGCTCGCGCAGGGCACTTTCACGATCGAGCTGCCGAAGAAGCCCAGCGCGGCTTCCTCGCTGAAGGTGCCGGCCGGGCCCAGGTAGGCCACGCGGGTGGGCGTCTCGAGCGCGCGGCAGGCGGACATGATCTCGCGCCAGATCGGTGCCACGCTGTCGTTCTTCAGCGGGCCGGCATTGGCAGACTTCAGACCGTCGATCACCTGGGCCTCGCGCTCGGGCCGAAACACCACCGAGCCCTCGCGCTTCTTGATCTCGCCCACCTCGAGCGCTAGCCCGGCGCGACGGTTGAGAAGCGTCAGCAACTCGCGATCGACCGCATCGATGAGTTCGCGCAGCGCGAGCAGTTCGGGCGCCGGGCCCTGGCCGTTGCCGGCGCTCATTTGCTGGCAGCGGGCGCAGGGGCCTTGGCCGAGGGCGCGGAGGCTCTGGCCGCTGGTTTGGCGGCCTTGCTGGCGGCCGAACTGCTCGCGGCAGGGCCTTGCAGGCCGAGCTTCTGTCCCACCGTCACCTGCAGGGCCTTGAGCTTGGGCTCGACCGTGGCACGGGTGTCGGCCACCAGCTTCTCGGTCAGCACCCGCTGCATGTCGACGCCCATCGACTGGTACTTGCGGTAGATCGGTGATTCGATCATCGCCACCACCTGCTTGAGTTCGTCTTCCGTCAGCTTGTCGGCCAGCATCACGCCGACCGTCTCGGGGGCCAGCTTGCCGGCGCGGTCACGCAGCAGCGGGACGACCTCGTTGCCGTACTTCGTGAACTCGGCCTGGATCTCCTTGGCCACGGCTTCGCGCTGATCGGGTGCGATGCGGTTCTGAAGCACCGCCGTGGCCTGCTGGGCCACGGGGCCGATGGATTGCTCGGCCAGGCCCCGGGCGATGTTCTCGAACGCGGGCTGCTGCAGTTGCAGGATCTTCTGCACCAGTTCCTTCTTCGCGGCAGGGATGGCAGGCGGGCTCGCGGAGGGCGCGCCCTGGGCAAGGGCCATCGATGCCGCGCCAGCCAGCAGCAGGGCGGGGATCAGTTGGCGCAATGGGGTCATGTCGGATCCTGTGAGGTGGAGGGGTCGGCATCGCCGGGCGTGTCGGTGCCGGGTTCGCCGTTGAGGTCGCCGTTGGCGTCGTTCTCGACGATGCGCTGCAGGCCGGAGAGCTTGGCGCCGTCGTCCAGTGCGATCAGCGTCACGCCCTGGGTGGCGCGGCCCAGCTCGCGGATCTCGGAGACGCGGGTGCGCACCAGCACGCCCTTGTCGGTGATGAGCATGATCTCGTCGGCCGGGCGCACCAGCGTGGCGGCCACGACCTTGCCGTTGCGCTCGCTTTGCTGGATGGCGATCATGCCCTTGGTGCCGCGACCGTGGCGCGTGTACTCGACGATGTTGGTGCGCTTGCCGAAGCCGTTCTCGGTGGCGGTGAGCACGCTCTGCGTCTCGTCCTCGGCCACCAGCATGGCGATGACGTTCTGGCCGTCCTCGAGCATCATGCCGCGCACGCCGCGGGCCTGGCGGCCCATCGGGCGCACGTCGTCCTCGTCGAATCGCACCGCCTTGCCGCCGTCGGAGAACAGCATCACGTCATGTCGACCGTCAGTCAGCGCGGCGCCGATCAGGTGGTCGCCGGCATCCAGGTCGACGGCGATGATGCCGGCCTTGCGCGGATTGCTGAACTCGTCCAGTGCGGTCTTCTTCACCGTGCCCAGCGCGGTGGCCATGAAGATGAAGTGATCGGCCGGGAAGCTGCGGAACTCGCCGGTCAGCGGCAGCACCACGTTGACCTTCTCGTCGGGCTGCAGCGGGAACATGTTGACGATGGGCTTGCCGCGCGAGGCACGGCCGCCCTGCGGCACCTCCCACACCTTGAGCCAGTAGACCCGGCCGCGGTTGGAAAAGCACAGGATCCAGTCGTGCGTGTTGGCGATGAAGAGCTGGTCGATCCAGTCGTCTTCCTTGGTGGTGGTGGCCTGCTTGCCGCGGCCGCCGCGGCGCTGTGCGCGGTACTCGGCCAGCGGCTGGCTCTTGATGTAGCCGGTATGGCTGAGCGTGACCACCATGTCGGTGGGCGTGATCAGGTCTTCGGTGCCCAGCTCCTGCACGTTGTGCTCGACCACGCTGCGGCGCACCGCCAGCTTGGTGGTGCCGAACTCGGCCTTCAGCGCGGTGAGCTCTTCGGCGATGATGGTCGTCACCCGCTCGGGCTTGGCCAGGATGTCGAGCAGATCGGCGATCTGCGCCATCACGTCCTTGTACTCGCCGATGATCTTGTCCTGCTCCAGGCCGGTCAGGCGCTGCAGGCGCATCTGCAGGATCTCGCTGGCCTGGTCGTCCGACAGGCGGTACAAGCCGTCGGGCTGCAGGCCGTAGCTGGCGGGCAGGCCCTCGGGCCGGTAGGCGGCGCGGCCGCCGGGCGTGTCGCCTTCGGCGCGCATCAGCATCTCGCGCACCAGCGACGAATCCCAGCTCTTGGCCATCAGCGCGGCCTTGGCCACCGGCGGCGTGGGGCTGGTCTTGATGGTTTCGATGAACTCGTCGATGTTGGCCAGCGCCACCGCCAGGCCCTCGAGCACATGGCCGCGCTCGCGCGCCTTGCGCAACTCGTACACGGTGCGGCGGGTGACCACCTCGCGCCGGTGCTCGAGGAAGATGTCGAGCAGCTGCTTGAGGTTGCACAGCTTGGGCTGGCCGTCGATCAGCGCCACCATGTTGATGCCGAAGGTGTCCTGCAGCTGCGTCTGCTTGTACAGGTTGTTCAGCACCACTTCGGGCACTTCGCCGCGCTTGAGCTCGATCACCACGCGCATGCCGGACTTGTCGCTCTCGTCCTGGATGTGGCTGATGCCTTCGATCTTCTTGTCGTGGACGAGCTCGGCGATGCGCTCGAGCAGCGTCTTCTTGTTCACCTGGTAGGGGATCTCGTCGACGATGATCGATTGCCGGGCGCCCTTGTCGATGTCCTCGAAGTGGCACTTCGCGCGCATCACCACCTTGCCGCGGCCGGTGCGGTAGCCCTCGCGCACGCCATTGACGCCATAGATGATGCCGGCGGTGGGGAAGTCGGGCGCCGGGATGATCTCCATCAGCTCGTCGAGCGTGGCCTGCGGGTTCTTCAGCAGGTGCAGGCAGGCATCGACCACCTCATTGAGGTTGTGCGGCGGGATGTTGGTGGCCATGCCCACCGCGATGCCGGCCGAGCCGTTGATCAGCAGGTTGGGCAGCCGCGCCGGCAGCACCGTGGGCTCTTTCTCGGAGCCGTCGTAGTTGGGCGCGAAGTCGACCGTTTCCTTGTCGATGTCGGCCAGCATCTCGTGGGCGATCTTGGCCAGCCGGATTTCGGTATAGCGCATCGCTGCCGCGTTGTCGCCGTCGACCGAGCCGAAGTTGCCCTGTCCGTCGACCAGCATGTGGCGCAGGCTGAAATCCTGCGCCATGCGCACGATGGTGTCGTACACCGCGGTGTCGCCATGAGGGTGGTACTTGCCGATGACGTCTCCCACGATGCGGGCAGACTTCTTGTACGGCCGGTTCCAGTCGTTGTTCAGCTCGTGCATGGCGTACAGCACGCGGCGATGCACAGGCTTGAGGCCATCCCGGGCATCCGGCAGTGCGCGCCCGACGATCACGCTCATCGCGTAGTCGAGGTACGAGCGCCGCATCTCCTCTTCGAGGCTGATCGGCAGGGTTTCCTTGGCAAACTGGGTCATGCGAGGGAGGGCGTGAGCCGGGGAGCGAGCAGCCCGAAGGCGGGGCCGGGGAAGGCTGCCCAGAGGCAGGGCAGGCGACGGCGATCGGCGATTCTATGTCCCGGGGTGGCTGTCGCGGCTTTGCAACAAGATCGCCGACACGCCGCATCTGAGGGTCGAAATCGTAGGCGGCCGAAGACCCTATGGCACAATGACTCGTCGGTGGCGAACCTTCGCCAATAGGCGTGTTTGCTGGCTTTTCCTACTTCCGATTTGGACGTAACGCAGCCTACTGCGGCTTTCCTCGAGAGGAGAATCATGAAGAAACTGAACAAGGTGGCGGTGCTCTTCGCGTCGGCCGCGCTCGCCGCGCCAATCGCGGTTTTCGCCCAAGCCAAGTCGATTGACAATTGGCGCGCTACTGACGGTGCCACCGTCTGGAAGAACGGCACCAACGAACTGTGCTGGCGCGATACGAACTGGACGCCGGCAACCGCTGCCGAGAACTGCGACGGTGCCGTTGCGCCGAAGCCCGTTGCGCCGCCTGTGGCCCCGCCGGCTGCGCAACCCCCGAAGCCCGCGACGCCTACGGCGCCTGCTGCTCCTCCGAAGCCCGCCACGCCGCCCGCCCCGGCTGCTCCGTCGGTCGAGAAGGTCACCTTCGCCGCCGATGCCTTCTTCGATGTCGACAAGGCCATCCTGAAGCCCGAAGCCAAGGCCAAGCTCGATGACCTGGTCAGCAAGACCAAGGGCATCAACCTCGAAGTGATCATCGCCGTCGGCCACACCGACAGCGACGGCAGCGACGCCTACAACCAGAAGCTGTCGGTCAAGCGTGCCGAAGCCGTCAAGGCCTATCTGGTGACCAAGGGCGTCGAGAAGAACCGCGTCTACACCGAAGGCAAGGGCGAGAAGCAGCCCGTGGCCGACAACAAGACCAAGGAAGGCAAGGCGAAGAATCGTCGTACCGAGATCGAAGTGGTCGGTACCCGCGCGAAGAAGTAACCGCACCTGCGGTTTCGCCTCGAAACCCCGCCTCGGCGGGGTTTTTCGTTTCTGTCGCCGATAACGCCAGGAGCTGGGAAGTCCCTTGGCCGCCTGCAAAGCGACAGCGACTTGCCGCGCGATCGCCCCTGTGCATCCGCGGGGCCGTCGGGCGGATAGGATGTCTGACCATGAGCCTCAATGCCGATCCCCAAGAACTCGCCAAGTTCGGCGACCTCGCCCACCGGTGGTGGGATGCCGAAGGCGAATTTCGCCCCCTGCATGACCTGAATCCGCTGCGGCTGGATTGGATCGACGCCAAGGCGCGCCTGTCGGGCAAGCAGGTGCTGGATGTGGGCTGCGGCGGCGGCATCCTGTCGGAGTCGATGGCCCGGCGAGGGGCCGAGGTGCTGGGCATCGACCTGTCCACCAAGCCCTTGCGCGTGGCTCAGCTGCATGCCATGGAGGCCGCCGTCGAACGACTGGCCTATCGCGAGGTGGCGGTGGAGGCGCTGGCGGCCGAACGGCCGGCCTCGTTCGATGTCGTCACCTGCATGGAGATGCTTGAGCACGTGCCCGAGCCGGCCTCGGTGGTGCGCGCCTGCAGCCAGTTGGTCAAGCCCGGTGGATGGGTGTTCTTCTCCACCATCAACCGCAACCCCAAGGCCTTCCTGTTCGCCATCGTGGGCGCCGAGCATGTGCTCAAGCTGCTGCCCAAGGGCACGCACGAGTACTCGCGCTTCATCCGCCCCAGCGAGCTCGCGCATGCGGTGCGCGATGCCGGCCTCGAGGTCCACGAGATCACAGGCATGCAGTACAACCCGATCACCCGGCGCTACTGGCTGTCGCCGGATGCCTCCGTGAACTACCTCGTCGCCTGCCGCAAGGCAGCCTGAGCGCGAGGATCTGCGGAGTGACCGCATTCGGTGGCTCGGCGTCGCCGTCCGGAGTGCGCCGGCCCCAGGTGGCCGACCGTGACCGACCCGTCGTGGGGACCCCATGATCCCGGCACCCCAGGTTGTGCTGTTCGATCTGGACGGCACGCTGGTCGACAGCGCACCCGATCTCGGTGCGGCCGCCAATGCGCTGCGGGCGGACCATGGCCTGGAGCCGTTGCCGCTCGAGCGCTATCGCATGATGGCCAGCACGGGTGCCCGCGGCATGATCGGCGTGGCCTTTGGCGTGGCACCGCCTGATGCCGCCTACGAGCCCCTGCGGCAGGCCTTCCTGGTGCACTACGAGCGTCTGATGCTCGACCAGACCTGCGTGTTCGAGGAGGTCTCCTCGCTGCTCGATGCCCTGGATCGCGCCGCGCGGCCCTGGGGCATCGTGACCAACAAGGCGATGCGCCTGGCCGAGCCGCTGGTGCGTGCGCTGGGCCTGTGGAGCCGGGCTGGTGTGGTCATCGGCGGCGACACCACGCCGCATGCCAAACCGCATCCCGAACCCCTGCTCGAAGCCGCCCGGCGCCTGCAGGTCGCGCCGGGCCACTGTGTGTACGTCGGTGACGACCTGCGGGACATCCAGGCCGGCCAGCGGGCCGGCATGTCCACCATGGTCGCCGAGTGGGGCTACCTTGGCCAGGACGCCGACATCCAGGCCTGGGGCGCCTCCATCGTCCTGCGGCGCCCGGGCGATCTCTTGCAATGCCTGGATCTGGCCTAAACTAGACCGCCTGGGGCCGACCAGGTTTCGACGTGGGTGCGGATCCGGAGCAGGGCATGCCGAGCACCAGTACAGCTCGTAAATCCAACTGGAAACAAGTAACTGCGAACGACGAACGTTTCGCCCTCGCCGCTTAACACCGGTGAGCCTCGCAACGGTTGGCCGATGGGCCGGGCCTGATGCCGCAAGGCAAAGGGCTGCGAGGTCATTCACATTGGCTGGAGCCGTGCCGCGTCATTCGGTACGGAACGAGACTCAAGTGACTGGCGATGCCGACAGCGTGCTGCTGCGCGGTCGGTGTCGTGAGATCCAAATCAGACAGCTACGCATGTAGAACTGGCCGGTGATGGCTTGCGGACGGGGGTTCGATTCCCCCCGGCTCCACCAATTGAGGGTCCGCATGGGACCAGAAGTGACCAAGGCGCTAAGTAAATCAACGACTTAGCGCCTTTTTCATGTCCGCATGAGGCCATAGAGTTACCCTTGCATCCACGAATCGTGAGGGTAGGTTTGAGGGTAACAGGCCCAAGTGGCCCGATGCGCTGCTAGAGTTACCCTCATGGCTGCGAAAGATACCCTCAACGATAAGGCGATCCGCGCTGCCCTGAAGCGCGCGGCGGAGGCGGGTGAACAGGTCAAGATTGCCGACGGTGGCGGCTTGCGGCTGGACTGCCAGCCCAGCGGAACCGGCTGGTGGCGGCTGCGCTACCGCTTCGGCGGCCGGCAGTCGATGCTGTCGCTGGGGGTCTATCCCGATGTGCCTCTTGCGCTGGCCCGCCAGCGTCGCGCAGAAGCCGAGGCAATGATTGCCGCAGGCACTGACCCCAGCGAGGCCCGTAAGGCCAACAAGGCGGCCCAGGCTGCGCGCCAGGTCGTGGAGGCGCTTCAGGCTGCAGGCGAGCCGCTGCCGGGAACTTTCGAGGCGGTGGCTCGTGAGTGGATGACCCAGGTGCACGAGGCCAAGGTCAGTGAAGGCCATGCCGAGCGTACCCGCATTCGTTTCGAGCAGGATGCGTTCCCGTACATCGGCGGCCGCCCCATTGCGGAGATCGAGGCGCCCGAACTGCTAACTGTCTTTCGGCGCGTGATCGCCCGCGACGCCATCGAGACCGCCCATCGGCTCAAAGATGCCTGCGGGCAGGTGTTCCGCTACGGCATTGCTATCGGCGCCTGCGATCGGAATCCCGCGGCCGATTTGAAGGACGCCCTGCCACCCGTGCCGACTCGGCATCACGCAGCCATCGTGGATCCGAAGCATGCCGGCGAACTGCTGCGGGCGATGCGCGACTACGCTGGGCATCCGATCACCCGGGCCGCGCTGGCGCTGTCGGCGCTACTGTTCCTGCGGCCCGGAGAACTGCGCCAACTTGAGTGGGCGTGGGTAGACCTCGACGGCGCCGGAATCACCATCCCGGGCGATCTGATGAAGCGGTCCAAGGCCGACAAGGCGAACGGGCCCGCGCACTTCGTGCCGTTGGCGCCCCAGGCCGTGGTGATCCTGCGGGAACTGCACCCACTGACTGGCACTGGTCGCTACGTCTTCCCGTCGTTGCAGACAAAGGACCGTCCGATGAGCGAGAACACGGTGAATGTGGCGCTGCGTCGCATGGGCTTCGACCGGGAGACGGCCACCGCCCACGGGTTCCGGGCGATGGCCCGAACATTGGCCGTCGAGCGGTTGGGGATCGATCCCCAGGTAATCGAGGCGCAACTGGCTCACGCTGTTCCCGACGCGCTCGGACGTGCCTACAACCGCACCCAATTCCTGGAACAGCGGTGCGACCTGATGTTGATGTGGGCCAACTACCTTGACCGCCTACGCGATGCATAGCAGGTCCTACCATTTCGAGCGGCATGACATCGGAAGGCCAGGACCGGGATTTGCACTTGCCTGCTCAGGCCGCGAGGTGCCCCGTCGAACGTTGAGTGTCAAGCGACATCCAGAACTGCCCCCCTGACGACATCGAGTTCTGACCCCCGGTTGATGATCAGTTCGCTGCTGCTTCGGGTTTCGCGCTGGCCTGGCTAGCCAGGCCAGCGCGGC
>Ga0268298_10004508_pt1 | contig 13550 bp, 12 predicted proteins | sample WWTPWeurt_MetaG_FD_194462 | JGI IMG/M metagenome (GOLD analysis project Ga0268298, IMG submission 194462) | Activated sludge microbial communities from WWTP in Nijmegen, Gelderland, Netherland - WWTP Weurt | ecosystem: Engineered > WWTP > Aerobic digester > Activated sludge | place... | reverse complement strand
ACCTTTTTGCTAATTCCTAATTTCTCAAATCAACCCGAGAGGAACAATTGCTCGCGGTCGATATATTTCCGATATGCGTGGCGAAACGCCGTCAATAAATACGCGCTTCTAAAACGCCGTCAACAGGATCACAAGGCGATGAGAATAGCAAACTCAAAGCTCTTGGCGACCAAGGCTCCGGGTGTCTTTGATGATTATATAAAGACATCACATGACGAACGACCCTTGATAACCGTATAGTCAAACTTGTCCGTGCTCGCGGATCATGGACAACGCGAGGTCGGTACGCACCTGGCAACCCGCACGAGCATTAACCATTTTCCTTTCTTGCGGCTTGCCTTTGCCTTGGATATTGGGGTTACAGCATTGCCTTGCTCATTTGCAGGTATTCGGATTGCTTTCTCATTGCTTCAAGCCAAGCACCCTGTGCTTTCTGTCTCGCATGAAGTCGGACTTCCTGATCTGTGCGAATGCACGCTTTCAATGTAGTTCTCGTGTCCGAGTGATTGAGAGCCGCGCGAACAATTGACACGTCCGCCCCAGTGTTTGCAATTGAAGATGCCAAACTTCTGCGCAGATCGTGAATCCACAGGTCATCCATCTTGAGGCGCTTGCGCAGCGCCTCCCATTCGTTGCCTGGATCTAAGATATGTCCAAGCTTGCTATAGCCTGGAAACACCCACGGTGAAACGACGCCTGCTTTTTTCAATAATGCTTTGCGCTCTTTAAGAAGCGTCGTTTGAAGAGAACCTCGGGGAATAATTTGAGCCTTGCCGGTCTTCATTTTCTTGGCTGGTATTGTCCGTTCTTTCGCTTTGAGGCTCACTTCCTCCCAGCGCATGCTTAGTATGTTTGCTTTCCGAGCGCCAGTCATCAGTGATAAAAGCACCCAATCGCGGAGCGTGCGGTCGTCTGAGAGAATGGCTGGAATTGATTCCAGCGCCGATAACAGCTTGCCGGCCTCTTTGGCCGTTAAGACCCAGTCCCGTTCTTTTTCTCGGTTCAAGCTCACGCTACTAAAAGGATTTTCGCCCTCGCTGAACCATGTCTTTAGTCCGAAATTTAAAATTACACGAGCGAGCTGTACTGCACGGTTGGCTGAGATCTACGTTTACTTGGACAGGCTTGAATGGAACCGGTGAGCCTCGCCATGTGTTAGCCAAGACACTTTCCTATTCGCTATCGAGCCGAACCAGCGCCTAAAGTCGTTTACCGCGTCGGTTACTCGCTTGGCCCGTTGGTCCAGATGTCCAACCTTATAATGATCGAACAACTCCTGCAGTGTTGGCTCGTCTTTAGCGTTCTTTGCTTTGTCGAATGGGTTTTCTCCGCGAGCGATCATCGCGTGACTCTCGGCTGCCCGTGCATTGGCTGACCTCAAAACCTCCCTTGCAAGCGCATCATCGATGCTTGTCTGACCAGTCTCCTAGCTCCATCTGTCGCCACGTCTTATCCGTATATCGCCTATAGACGAACGTTTCTCTGCCAGTGCTCATAAACTGTACGAAAAGATGGAGGTCGTTGGAGAGCCGAACATACGCCGCAGTCTTGCCTTGCGGGCAAGTGAGCGCGCACACCAATTTGGGCGTGAGGGTTAGGGCGTTTGACATGGCTTTCTCCCATTTTTCTATCGTTTTTCTATCGCAAAAGGCATAAAAACCGATTGTCATACGGGAAACCGCATTAAGTTTAGCGTTTTGCGAAAGTCCCGCCTAGTGCGGATTTAGCAAGCTTCGTTATGTCTTGTCAACGACCGAAAAGTGCTGACCTTCAGACTCATAGCCCAAAGGTCGACTTTTCAAATCGTTTCCCCACAACCAACTGAATTCCCCAAAGGCCCAGCAGGTTTTAACGATAGAACCATTTATTAATTAAGCGCAAGTCCAGAACGGCTAACTCGCCGGCCGGCGCCAACGAAAGAAGGGACTACTAACTACAAAGTTAGAGAATGCGAAAGTCTCTCTGCAAACTATCGATAGAGGAGTGCAGTCTCGCCTAGCACCCGTAAACTGCTTCTGGCAGTCGGCTCCCCTCTCTCAACTCAGTGAGTCAAGCGGAGAGCAGATAGACCGGCACGAGTTGAACCGGTCGGCAAAGCCAAACCCTGAAAGGGATATAGCCTCCGGGCGGATTAGTCCATCGAAGAGCAAATTGGTACCTTCTAATTCCACTTATCCAAGTTCTAAGAGCAATGGCGCTACCTCAATCGACTTTCTTAACCCAGGGCTGCACGAACCGAACATTAACAAGCTTTTAGTCACAATCAGGGCATCCACTTTACGGTTTTTCACATTCGTGCTGGTATTCTCATTTTTCCTCTCGAGGTTGCTCCAATTTCTGCAAAAGACGAACGCATCTCTTCACAACCACGAGGAAGCAGATCGAAATCCCGCCGTCACCACCAAAAGCAATTCAGAACTTTGACAAGAGGGCGATTTCACCCAAAGAGATTTTCCGGCACAAGTTAAACCATTGCGCCCAACTCAGCGAATCTAGCAAATACATCAACGACACCCTTGCCACCAGTGGCAGTGCCTTGATAAGCCTCACCAGAATAGCTTTTAGCGACTTTGCCGTGCAACCACCTTTGGTAGCAGACCTTCTACCTCAACTAAATGGCAAGAAACTTCTCATAGCGGGGAACCACGACCGTTCTCACCCGAAGATAGGCAACCCCAGTAAGTGGCTCCAGGTATACGTTGATGCCGGGTTCGATTTGGTGCAGGTCGACATGCAAATGGTGATTGCTGGAGAGCTGGTTCTGTTACACCACTTTTCATATCGCGCTGAAACAGAGCCAAAGCAGAAGTATCACGGACAGCGCCCTGTTGATGACGGTGGCTGGTTGACTCACGGTCACATTCACAATCGGTGGAAGGTTTCCGGTCGGCAGATCTACGTCAGCGTTGAGGACTGGAACTTCGAACCGGTGAGCCTGGCGGCGATAGCTACCATCATAGAAGCTGGGCCGCAGACGACAGAAGAGGGGCGCTCTTACGACTGATTCGCCGACTTAACGCGCTACAGGCTCGTAATGCATGGACCTTCCCTTGCCTTCTCTCCGGAGCAGTCCCGATTTCACAAACTTGGTCAGGTGGCGTTGAGCCTTCTTCTTGTCTCGATTTTCTAAAGTACAGCCGATGCGGAATCCGAATCGGGACAAAATCTCCGGGAAACAGTCCTAATTCTCAAATTACTCGATTCCTTTCAGATAGATAAAGACAAAATGTCCCTAAAATGTCGCAATTTCAAAATCACGGCGCTCGGGCCGGCCGAGGATGCGGGCCAGCCGCCTGCCATTGCCGGTCCTGCCAAGCTGCCTGCCATTGCTGTGACACTGCCAGGCAGTAATTTTGTTGAGGAAAGAGCGCATCCATGAGGGTTGATATGCCACTGGGGCGAAATATTCCGGGGATGTTCTAGGCCCCTAAAGGAATGATTGCTCGCGAATATCGAAGAACGCAGCTCCCGTCTCATCGATAGGATGGTGCGAACCCTGCTTGCCTTTCAGCAGCTCAACCCAAAGGCTTGGGGTCACCGTCGCCTCATTGCCGCCGTATTCGAGATAGTTGAATTATCTCTCGCTCGGAAATGCAACTGGGTTGCCGGACAGGAGCTGTGACGTTAAGCGCGGATAGCCCGGCGAGGCTTGTGCCAATTGGCATAGCAGAATTCTGAAATAGAGCTGTCTTTTGGATTGGCAAATCCACCTAAGGTTCCAAAATGCCCGAAAATCCTCATCCAAGTTCCACATTCTTCACACAGGTCCAAATTGCCTCAAAAATATTGCGCTAGGTTCCAGTTTCTTCAATTTGGTTCCACTTTCCTCTTTTTTCACTCATTTGGTTCCAATTGCATAAGGACAGCAAACCAATTGCCAAACGCATGCGTACGAACGACCGGCAAGCGAAACCATAAATTGCCTTGCCTCAGGCGGACAATTCGAACAGAACCCGCAGGCTACCTCATTTGAAGATCCCGGCAACACAGTCGTCAAATTGTCGGTAGCCGTCAAAGAGTTTCCCGCCAATACGGAAGAGATGACTGAGTCGATCAGAAAGCTCACAAGCTTCCCCCCTTGCGAGAAACAAAGAAAGGAAATCTCAATAAGGACCGCCAAATTCTGCTCCACCAGTCCTGGGACTGATCCAACTGTTTATCCAGAAATGTTCTGCCGACATAATCACAAGGTTCTTCAATATGAACCGTAATGAACACCGGCCAACAATCTCTAGCCAATGTATCCCAGCCGCTATCAGTCTTAACATCCCAATATTCAGTATCGCCACTGAATCTCTCGTAGTAGACGTGGCAGTACCTGCGCTTGCATCCGACACATTCAAACTCATCGACCTCTTTAGCATTGCCGCCGCGGTCTCCGGCGCTTTCGTCAAAGCCGGATACATGCAAGATCTCAGATTTGCAAAATGAGCATTGACGCATGAGCACCTCCAGCTAATTGAATTATGCCCAAAGGGGGCACTTTCTCAGCAGGGCGACGCTTCAAAAAGTAGCCTAATAACACTGATAAGTCACACCGGTCACTGAACAGTCTCCACAAAAGAAGAGATAGCAGGCGCCCGAGTCACCCCACATCCATTCGCTACCGTCTTCCATCGGCAAACCAGAATCTATTTGAGCGGCGAAATTCATTGTTTGCAAACACCTCGGGCATTTTAGATACTCGCAAAATTGAACCCAGGAGGGGCTTCCGCCGACTCGATGCAGGTTCTCCCATGAATTAGACAGAGAGTGATCTTGTATGACCCAGCGCGGTCCAGTATCCACTAGTTGCACCTCAGATCGGACAAAAGCAGATTCAAGCAGTTCAGGAACTATAGGCTCACCCTCGTACATGTGCTCAATCGCTCCGGTTTGACTATGGGCGAAGAAAAATTCCCAAATTCCGGTTTTCCCCTGGCAAGTCAGGCAGGTGACAAATGTCGATGGACATTCTCTATAGAACTCAGGCAGAACGGCTCTATCTGTGAACTCCAGAAGGCGATGGAGCTGATTGGAACAAATTTTGCAGCGCTCCTCTACCAAACCACCAATAATTGCATCCGCCCGAATAAGACTCCGGTCATGGAGCTGCCAGGTTGGCTGATATGTTTTGTCTCTCGTGCCAAATGCTGATTCCTCCTCCGGGAAGTAATCCTCTGGAAAGGCAATATGAAGAACTTCGTCCGAATGAAGTTTTCTGAAGGAGCCGTCAGCGAACTCTAACCCGACCCCATTCAGGTGCAACTGCAAAGGCGCCGTCCCTTGCTCGGCAAAAAGCTCAACAGCAGCGGCTTTAGCAATTGCATCCAAGATTACCTGCTGATCCCGAGTTTCAAGCAAAAGACCGAAAGCGAATACTCTATTCATTAATGTCCTGCCATCGCCAGGCTCCATAAGCCTGAGGAGTCGGTCTTTATCCAGCGAACCCGAGCCACGCCAAGCCAAGGTGGGTGTAGTCCACGCCTTATCTCCGGTAAGGATGAAAGTCTCCAGGTACGGGTGCAACGAATCCGGCTTCTGGAGGGCGGCGAAACTGACAATCTCCTGGGCAACCTCAGAAACTTGAAACTTCTTAATCGCATATGCAACCAATAAGTCCCAATCGGAAATAGGCATCAGTCCTAAAACACTGAGCTCAAAAGCCCGACAGAGCGGCGCCTCGTCCAATACGCTTATGGTAAGTTTGAGAATCTGTTCCGGGTGCATCTTCGCAAAATCAATTTGCAAATCTCTCATATCAAGATTAGAGGACCCAGCCTTGAGTTTACTTACAATTTCTTCCAGCACTCCGGCCTCCCTCAGACGAAGAACTTTGATCGCTCAGAAATACCCGCTCGAGAGGCCTGTTCACGCTACCGGCTACCCGGCTCAAGCCTCAGAGGGCTCAGGCTCCGTAGAATTAGAACACGAACTAGTCACCTCCAGCAATTTTAAACCGCACTTTCCTGCTGGTTAACTCGTCTTTTGACTCTCAACCCCCAATAAATTAAAGGTTGTCAGCGGAGGCATAGTCCATCCCAGGGCGAACCCAGACGTCCGCTCAATTCTGGCACTAAAGATAGAGACAAGAGCCCCAAGCGTTGTCAAAGTACCGGGCGCCGCAGGTTTCGCTATAATACCTAGCGCAAGCAGGCATCCCGCTTAAGCTGAGATAGAGCAAGAAGGGTAGATGAGCGACAAAATTATCGCCGGCGCAGACTTGACCGGCACGAAAGAAAATCCCAATGAAGCCTGGCTGGTGGTAGGCAAGCTGGGTAATCTCGGTATGGAAGTAGTGGAAGTCAAAAAGACCGGCTCCCATATTCTGGCCAAAGACCTGGCCAATCACAAAACCCTCTCCGCCCTGGGGGTAAATTGCCCCTTATCGCTGCCGGCCAAGTTTCTCGACTTCCTCGCCCAGAAGAAGCTCAAGAAAGGCTATGAATCGTGGCAGGAAGTAATAGAGGAGTTGGTCTTCACTCCTTATGAAGAATGCCTGGCAATTGCAAAGGAATTCGGCAAAGAACCAAAGCGCGTCACCGATACTGCCGGTGGTGCCACAGGGCATAGCCCCATGCGCCGGGCCAATCCGCCCATGCTGCACCTCACTCATCATGGCATGAAGTTCCTGGCCTCCCTTGATCCCAAGCGCTTCTTCGTCCTACCCTTCCAAGACGCCATTCCTTTTGGCTGCGCCGTCATGGAAGTGAATCCTCAGGATACCGTGAAGACTCTGCAATTGCAGGATATCTCTTACGCCAAGAAAGACAATAGCGGCAATCAGGCTGAAGCAGAGCGAGAAAAGCTTGTGCAACACCTTATGAAAATCAAAGAACGAAAAGCTCTTACATTCAAAGATTTTCCTACGCTCAATATACAAAAGCAGTTCATGCACAATTTTCTTCACTCCGACAAAGCCATAGAAGCGCTTTTGGCCTGCTATACCACCGGAGTTTACGCGTCCTCGCCGGAACACTTTGACGATCCCTTCAGTGCCGATGCCCTGGAAGTACTCTTAGAGGGTTGGACCTACAGGTTGAAAGTTTCCTGAGGCATGCAAAAGCAAGAACCGCTCTGGCCAGCTCTCCTTGCCCTCATAGCCGTGGGCGGACTGCATCTGGCCATGCCCGATTCACTCTCTATTGGACCCCGTTGGCTGCTGCTTGCCGTCATCGCCATTATTATGGTGCCGGTGGAGATTCTGCATATACGCGGTAATCATAACTATTGCCGCAAGGCCGGCTATATGGTGCTGATTCTTGTCACGCTAGCCATGCTCTTTTCTCTGGTCAGGCTTGTGACCGCCATTCCCGATCGCATTCAAACACCGGCAGATTTGCTGCGTTCCGCCATTTTTCTCTGGATTACCAATGTCTTTGTCTTTGCCGTCTGGTACTGGCGCATAGACGCCGGCGGTCCGCACCGCAGGGGACTGAGGGAAATCCACACAAAAGAAGAGGCCGCCTTTTTATTTCCCCAGATGACCTGGGACGGCGACAAAAACTGGTCCCCTAAATTTATGGATTATCTCTTTCTGGCCTTCAACACAAGTACGGCCCTATCACCAACCGATGCGCCTGTGCTCTCGCGCAAAGCCAAGAGCCTGATGATCTTGCAAGCATCGATTTCACTGATGGTAATCGTGCTGATGGTGGCACGGGCAGTGAATATCTTATAGGAAGTAGAGCTAGGTCAATGGAATCTCAAGAAAATATCTGCCCCAGGTGCCGCCTGCGCAAAATAGCGCCAGAGCGTCTTGGTTCTATGACATCTTTTCTCATGCTCGACTTTTGCTGCCAGTGTGATTTGCCCAGGGTCGGTTCCAATTGGCAGGAACCAATTTCAAAAGACAAGAGTGACATTTGCACGAAATGCCGCAAGCTAATCCCGGCGCAAAACAAAATCGGCAGCATCACCGCCTTTTTCTTTAAAGATCAACGTTGTCAGTGCAGAAAACCCGAGAGGTCGGACTTTCAGCTTTCGCAGGCCCTGACCACCCGCTACAAAGTAGACGCCCGGCTCAAGCAGCGCATTCAAGACAAGCAGACACGCCTGGCAAAGCGCACAGCTCTGGTTAAAAAGCTCGATCCGCTGATGGCTATGGCAAATGCCGCCAAAGTCGGCGATGTCATCGGCGGCTGCTATGAACTCACCGCTCTTGCCGGTGAGGGGGGCATGGGTTCTGTGTTCAAAGCTCGCCATACAGCTTTGAACAGAGACTGCGCCGTCAAATTTCTGGCACCAAATATGATATCTGAAGATAGCTGGCGTAGATTCAAACAGGAAGCCAAAATTATTGCCTCGTTGAACCACCCCACCATCTGCCAGATTTACGACCTGGGTATTCATAAGAACATCCTGCCCTTCTATGTTATGGACTATGTCAGTGGGCGCACCCTGGAAGACATAATCCTTACTTACGGACCACTGAGCACCGGTGCTGCCCTTGAACTTATGATCAAAGTTTGCGAGGGTCTGGCTTATGCCCATCGCTGTGGAGTCATTCACAAAGACCTCAAGCCCGCCAATGTCATGCTCGACAATGCCGGACAAGATAATGTGGCAGTCAAGATTCTCGATTTTGGCATATCCGAACTTAACGAAGCAAAAGAGCAGGGGCGCAAAGACCAGCAAACAAAGTCCTCTGATGAATACGAGGTTCTGGGCAGTGCCGCCTATATGAGTCCGGAACAGTTTGCCGGCACTACGCTGAACAAAACTACCGATATTTACAGCCTCGGTTGCACGCTTTACGAGCTTTTGACTGGAGCGCCGCCGTTTCTGGAACAGTCAATAGATGCGCTGGAACAAGCCCATATGAGGAAGACTGCGGCTAGCCTAAGCAAGGCTACCGACTTAGACTACTCCGCTGAAATTGAAGCCATAACCGCTAAATGCCTAGACAAAGATCCAGAGCGGCGCTATCAAAATGCCAGCGAACTGGCAATTGATCTTGATCGAGCCAGAAACGGCAAGCCGCTTCAATTTGCGAACGTAGTTTTAGAAGAGGAGCCCTCTCACCCAACTAAGAATTTCAAAGCCATCTCAGTTACTATTTTGTCCATTATTCTCTTTTTGTCACTTAGCGGGCTGGCAATCAGTTCGATTCTCTCACCGCCGAAAAACAATAAAGCCTACAAAGCCGCCTGGCAGCATAAAATTCAAAGCGAACGTGATTCCGCATTAATTGCAAATGGTTCTAGCAGGTCTTCGAACCCTCTATACGAATTGCTATCGTATCATTCGGAAGTCCGCAACGGTGTAGCTTACAGAATCTACGCATTCGACCAAGATTTCGAAATCGGTAACATGGGAGAAATCGGCAAGCCACGCCGAAAAATGAAAGGGGATCTCGACTTCCCAAGAGACTCAATTTTAAGTTTTTCCCCAGAGCCAACGTTTCTAGAAGGGGACACGAACTGGACTTTCCTGGCACCGATAAATATATGGGAAGTTAGCCTGGACAAGTTCAAGACCTTCGAAAGAATGGAATTGGTCTCCATCTTGAACGGCACCACACCCAGAAGCCTGGTTATGAGAAATATGGTGTTCAAAAAGTCAGTATCAGACCTCGCTAAAGCCGAGAAAATTATCAACATCGACCTTGGTCATTCAAGTTTCATAAGCCAAGAAGATCCACCGACGCTATTTAAGAGGAAACCATACATTCGCATTGCCCTCGATGGAATGGAACCCAAAACACTGGCCGCAGTTTTGAAAACCCTCAACCAGCCCAGGCAGCTCTTAGCCCTGAGGATAGATGATTGCCACCTGAACGATTCCGTCGTTGATCAACTTTTAAGCCTTAAGGCTTTGAGAACGCTGGAAGCAAGAAACTGTGACGTCAACGATAAAATTCTCAAAAGGCTAACTGAATTGACTGACCTGCAAAGACTGCATCTGGGTACATGCAGTCTCAGCACAGCCTCGCTCAAAACTCTAACAGGCATGAAGAGCTTGAAGCTTTTGTCCATTTCAAATAGTACTGATACCGCAACCGTAAAAGTACTTAGAAAAGCGCTCAAAGAGCACGATATTGAACTTGAACTAGTCCCGCCCAAAGAGACAGAAGCAGACTTGACCGATGTTCTGCCGAAATAGTACTAACTGTTTTATCGAACAAACATCTTTAGACTTACCAACTTGCTTTAAGACAGCGACAGACTGCAGAACCATCCTATAACTGTGGTTAGCAAGGCAATCTGCCCCCCTTCTCTAAAAAAACGAACCGCGAGCGAAATTATGCGGAAAATCATGCAAAAAAGTTTTCAAGGGACCGTTCAACATTAAAACAAGCGATTTTCGGCGAAATTTCGCTCACGCCTCAATTTTGTAAATGAGATAGGCCATCGCCATCATTAACGGCGATCGCAGTCAGCACCCAGCAGACAGGGCTTCAGCCGCTACCGCAACAACGTTTAAATTTCTTGCCGCTGCCGCAGGGACAGGGCTGCTTGCGCCCCACATCGGAAGAAGCGGATGCACTACCGGAAGCACCGCTGGAAGCACTGGCTCGGGGCTGCACCCTGCCGGACATGGCAGCCGCAGGCGGAGCCATTTGCAGAAGCTGGGACAAGACCTGGCTGAAAGCGCTATTAACTTGACCGGCATCGTTCTGTTCAGCCAGTCCAAGCAGCCGCGCCGGAGCAAAGGCCTTACGCGACTCTTCCTCTAAGGCGGCGTACTTTTCATGCTCGCCTTCATTTCCCGTTCTTTTGTAATAGCACGAAAGGGCATTGTAGAGGGCGGTCTTATCGGTTATTGCCTCAACTTCAATGGCTTCTTTCAGAATCGCCTCGGTCTTCTCGCTATCCTCATGGGTATCGGACCAGGCAATCCAACCCCAGGTCCAATCAGGGTTCTCAGTCAACCACTGACGATACAAAGCTTGCGACTGCTCGCCCTGACCAAGCTCCACAAGGCTTTCAGCAAGCCCGTTGCGCCAGTATCCTATAGTTGCATCAATATCTTTTTCATCCTTGAATCTCTCAAGCAGGGCGCGGCTAAGATCGGCGCGCTTCTGCATCTGATTGCCGTCGGCCAGACCAAGATTCCAGCTGGAACAAAAGACATCGGAAAGCCAGTCGTTGAAATCGAAAAACTCATCGAATTGCAGATCAAGTTCTTTTGTCTTGCAAATATTGTGCTTCTCAGCCAGACCCATGATGTCGGTAAAGGCAGCCTCCCATAAGTTCATGGCGCCGGCTTCGTCGTTGGCTTCAAAGCGTTCGTAGCCGTCCTTAATTTTCAGCTCGGCCAATTCGAAGCAAGGCTTCTCGGGAAACCAGCGCCGCCACAATTCCAGAATGCAAGCAAACACCATCTCCTGGTTATGACCCTGCTTCTGCTTACTGGTGAACTGCCTGTTCTTGAGGGCCTGAAAAGCGGCTTTACTTGCACGCGGTGCTGCTTCAACCAATTTCTCCAGAGACTCTCGATCGAGCTTGATGCCGTTCAAGGTGAGCTTCTTGAGCAACTCCTCATCGGTCATTTTGCAAGCATCGGCGTACTGCCTGCTACCAATTATGTTCATAGAGAAAACAACTCCTGCAAGCAGTTATTTACAATGATTCCAAGATATCGGAAGTTCTCCGCTCATGAGCAGGAAGCAACCGCAAGGGCGAAATGGCGCGCAGTCTCAGGCTAAAACTAAGCTTCCACCAGATCAGCCTTGAATGTAGCCGAGCTAACCAGATCGATTTCCACCGAAAGTTCTTCAGCGATGGCAGCCAGATCTTTAGCCAGAGCGTCGTAAGCAATGGCAGCCGGCACAGCGATTTCGGCATGCATGGTGAAAAGTGGAGAGCCGGTATGAGGGGCATTGACCACTTCCGTATCGACTCTTTGAATATTGATTTTCGCTTCTTTCAGATGAGAAGAGAGCCTGTGCACGATACCTTCGTGATCGGCGCCGGTAAGATGAATGGTGTAGAAGCTGTGACCGGCAAAACGATCCTGGCTGGCCTTGGTCACTTTGAAGAGGACGGTCAGACCTTCCTTGCTGAGAGCAGTGAGGGCGCCCTGCAATTCATTTGAGCGGTGCTCCGGCACGGTGACCAGAGAGATGGCGGCAAACTCACCGCCAAGCAAGGACATGCGGCTGGCCTCGAGATTGCCGCCATGGCCCGAAACCACTTCGGTGAGCCGGGCAACGATACCGGGGCGATCTTCGCCAAAAGCGGTGACCAGAAGCTGGGTTCTCATGTTTTGACACTCTCCGAATAAAAAATAAGTAGCGCTAATTTTGCGCTAAACATCCGACCAATTCAAGGTTTTGTAGAGAATTGACAAGTTAGATTTAAGGCGTAGCACCCCTGACAACCCACATAAAAGACAAATCGCTCCCAGGCACAACCCCACTACGGGACAACGCAGTTCAGGGGGACAAGCTTATCGAAAGCCAGAATCTAATCTCCTGGAATAACCGGTAACACCTGCTAAACTGGCACAACCGTCGTGGGGGCAAGAGCCTGCGACGATAGATCTATATGATTAAGGAGAGCATGCGTGTTTAGTTTCGCTAGAAAATTGTGCCTCTTATTCATGGCCGTCACATTACTGTCGCCCATGGCCGGCAATTGCGCCGAAACAAAGAAGCCCAATATCATCTTTATTATGGGAGACGATATCGGCTGGTCCAATATCGGCGCCTACAACCAGGGCATCATGGCCGGTCGCACGCCGCACCTGGACAGCATGGCAAAAGAGGGCATGCTCTTTACTGACTACTATGCCGAAGCCAGTTGCACCGCCGGAAGAGCTAACTTCATTACCGGCGAACTTCCGATCCGAACCGGCATGACCACGGTAGGTCAGGCTGGCGCCCCCCTGGGCCTCCCTGATGAAGCCGTAACAATAGCCACAGCGCTCAAACCACTCGGTTATAGCACCGGTCAATTCGGCAAGAACCATTTAGGCGATCTGAACAAGTATTTGCCTACCGTGCACGGCTTCGATGAATTCTTCGGCTACTTGTATCACCTGGACGCCATGGAAGATCCGGCCAGTCGCACGTACCCACCGGAATTGAAAGCAGTAACCGGTCCTCGCAACATGCTGCATTCCTGGGCCACCGAAAGCGAAGATGAAACAGTACAGCCGCGCTGGGGCAAAGTCGGCAAACAGAAAATTGAAGACGCCGGAGAACTTTTCCCCAAGCGCATGGAAACAGTAGACGACGAGATCCTGGCCCATTCCATAACTTTCATGGACAAGGCAAGAAAGGAAAACAAACCTTTCTTTCTCTGGCTGAATCCCACACGTATGCACATTTTCACCCACCTGTCTGAAAAATACGACAGCATGCGCAATTCAAAAAACGGCTGGTCTATCTATGAAGCCGGAATGGCACAGTTGGACGACATCGTCGGTTCAGTGCTCAAGTATGTGAAAGACAACGGCATGGATGAGAACACCATTATCGTCTTCACAACCGATAACGGCGCCGAAAACTTCACCTGGCCAGACGGCGGACAAACTCCCTTTGCCGGCGGGAAAGGTACGGCTCTGGAAGGCGGTTTCAGAGTACCGGCCATCATCAGATGGCCCGGTAAAGTGCCGGCCGGCAA
>Ga0268298_10004507_pt1 | contig 13554 bp, 10 predicted proteins | sample WWTPWeurt_MetaG_FD_194462 | JGI IMG/M metagenome (GOLD analysis project Ga0268298, IMG submission 194462) | Activated sludge microbial communities from WWTP in Nijmegen, Gelderland, Netherland - WWTP Weurt | ecosystem: Engineered > WWTP > Aerobic digester > Activated sludge | place... | reverse complement strand
GGTCGCGCTCCGCGAGCTCGCGAATGCGCATCACGAGCCGGCCGACCGCGAGGCCCACCATCGCGATGTTGGCGGCGATCAGCAGCATGATCATCATCCACATGAACGGCCCGAGGCTGCCTTCGTGCTCGGGCACGAAGCGCGTGCCGCGCAGCGCCCCGATCACGACGTCGAGCGCGCGCAGGCCCATCAGCGCGCCGGCCGCGAGGAAGGGCCAGCCGATCGACAGGCGCGCGAGTGCGGGAAACTGCTCGCCGGCGAGCCCGTGCCGGCACGCCTGCCAGCACCCGACGCAGAGCCAGGCCGCCACCAGCGAGAACACGACGGCGCGCAGCGTGAACGACGCGGGCGTGGGCGACGCGAACGCGGTGGCCGCGATCGCGACGGCCAGCGGCGCGAGACGCCGGGCTGCCGACGGCCGCTCGCAGGGCACGGTGAACAGGATGCCGCCCCGGAACAGGGCGATGCCCCCGAGGACCAGCCAGTCGGCGAGCGGATAGGCGACAAAGCTCGGCTCGGCGCCGCGGCCGGTCACGAGCACCGCGCCGAGCCCGATCATCAGGTTGGCGAGGAAGAAGCGGTTGGCGCTGCGCGTCGTGACCCGCAGTGCCCAGCCGATCGTGCCCCACGACAGGGCGCTGACCCCGGCGAGTGCAACGATCACGAGCAGCAACGTTCGGTCGACGTCGTTCATCGGTTCCCGGCCGACCCGCGCCACCTTCGTCGAGGCGCGTGCGGCGTACCCCTCGACCTTACGCGCGGCGGCCGCCGTGCGGGAGCGCCGGCGTGCGCCCGGCGAGGCCGGCACGACGAGCGGGGCGCGGCGTCGGCGCGAGCGTCACGGATCGCTCGCCGCCGGGGCCCGGTCAAGGCATTTCGTCACACTTCCGGCCGCTCGAACGGGCGGCGTCGCGCCGTCGACGCACTACGCCTTTAGTGCGATGTACAGGCCTCGGGACGAACGGTCTAATTCGGTCGTCGGACGGCACTCCGCCGCTCGCAAACAGGCCACGCAGACACCCTTCTCGCATGAACGCCCGCACGCACGCATCGAACGATACGATCGGGACCGCGCCCTACACGGTCGCGGGGCTGTCGTTCATTCCGCTGCTCGGCGTGGTCTTCGGCCTGGTCGCGATCGGATGGGGGATCGCGGCGCGCCGCGACGGCGGCGGACGCGTCGCCGTGCTGGGCGCGCTCGGGATCGCATTCACGGCGCTGCTCTACGGCGGCCTCTTCTACCTCGGCGTGGTCCAGCGCGGCGGCTTGTACGACGACGCGCGGATCGAGTCCGCGCAGTCCTCGCTCGACGGCCTCGTGCCGGCGATCGAGCGCTTCCGCGGTGCGCGCGGACGCTACCCCGATTCGCTCGCCGAACTGCAGCCCACGCTCGGCCCGGAGAACGAGTCGGCGATCTACGATCCTTCCGACGTGACGCTGAGGCAGGCGCCGCGCGAGTTCTTCTACGCGCGCGAGGGCCGCGACGCCTATTACCTGCGCGGAATCGGCCTGGACGGCGTGCCGTTCACGCCCGACGACCTGCTGCCGCGCATGCCGTCCGGCCAGTTTCCGGCGGCCGGCCTGCTGCTGCAGCGCGTGGCGAGCCGCTGACCTCGCGGGCTCCCCGCGCTCGCGCCGCTCGCCGCCCTCCGAGCCCCAGCGGTCGGGGCGCCTGTGAACTGCTTCACGACGACCCCGGCCCCGTGCCCACAAGCGCGTCGCGCTCGTGAATAGTCGCGGGTGCGGCAGGTGCCGCACTCGACTCGGGATCAGCTTCATGGAAGGTCAATTCGCGGGGTGCGCATTCGCGCAGCTCGAGCGCCTGCAGGGGCGGCGCAACGCGTTCCGGCTCTCGTCGGCGCTCAGCACGGGAGACACGGTCAGCGTCGGCGGATTCGTGTCCCAGGGATGGAAGGTCGTCGACGGCGCGATCGTCGCCGGCGTCAACGACGCCTGGAATCCGGCGTTCGGCACCGACCCGCGCGCGGGCACCGACGGCGGCTTCGCGGTGCTGCGCAAGGCGGATGCCGCCGGCGTCCACTACATGGTCGCGGTGGACCTGCTGCCGATCGACAGCGGGCTGCTGAAGGCCCAGACCGACGCGCTGTGGCAGAGGGGCCTGCGAGCCGTGATGCACCCGCAGGCACGGCTGCAGGGAACGCCCGAGACGCCCGAGGAGGCGCTCGCGTGCCTGCTCGGCGAAGCGGCGGTCAACGTGGTGTGCGGGCGGCCGGAGGAGGCGATGAGCCTGCTCGAACAGGCGCGCGACGCCTTGTCGCGGCGGCACGCGGCCGCGGGCGCGTTCGCGATCGGGCAGGGAACGATCTTCGTCTGAGTGGCGCGCCGGGCCGCGACCCGGCGCGGGCGAGAGACGCGGATGCGGGCGCGATCGCGCCCGCGGGAGGCGTCGTCCGGCCGGCGCGGTTCAGCCGACGCGCTCGATCGAAGGCAGGTCGTAGCGCCCGTCCAGCATCTCGGGGCGCGGAATGTACGCGCGCAGGCACAGGTAGAACCCCGCCTCGGGCGCGGGCAGCCAGTTCGCGCGCGCGGCCGAGTCGGCCGGCTCGCCGTGCCGCAGGTGGATCGTGAGCCCGCCGTCGGCGTCGCGCACGAGGCCCGGCGTGCGGTCGCCGATCGAGTAGCGCTCGATCGCGTTCGGCACCAGCATGTAGTCGCGCGCGTCGTACATCGTCATCGACCAGAATGCGTCGACCGGCGGCAGCGCACCCGGGGCGAAGCGGATCCGGTACGCGTGCCGGCCGGTCAGCGGCTCGCCGTTCGAATCGCGGTGCGCCATCGGGTACGTCGCCTCCAGGCTCTCGAGGGCGCCGATGTACTTGAGCGCCACGAGCGCGCGCTTGGCGTAGTCGGTGCCGAACGAGGTTCCGAGCACCGGCATGTGGCGCCAGCCGCCTTGCGCGCGTCCGTCGAACTCGGTGTCGCGCAGGCGCGCCAGGCCGCGCGCGATCGCGGCCGACAGGCGCTCGGCCGTCGCGTCGTCGAGCGCCGGCGCGTCGGCGGCCAGGCCGAGCGCGGCGTAGCGCGCGACCCGCTCGCGTTCGCCCGCCGCCGGAGGGCTGCCTCGCAGCGCTTCGCAGACCACGGCGGCGTAGGTGCGGGCGTCCGGCATCGGCGCGCGCGCCGGGCCGGGGTCGAACGCGAGGGGCCGGGGCGCGAGGCCCGCGCGCCAGTCGGACAGCGTGCGCAGCACGAACCGGTCCTGCAGCGCGTGCACCGCGGGCACGTCTTCGGGCCCCTGGACGATGGTGCGCCCGATGATCCACACCCAGCGCGTCGGCGACGCGACGTGCGCGCCCGGTGCGCGGAACGCCTCGGGCAGCTCGCCGCGCCAGTCGGGCCCGGTCACGAGGAACGAGCGCGCGCCGGTGCCGGTCAGGCGCTGCCCGATGTGCGCGAACGGGTTCGTCCAGAAGTCCAGGAAGCCGAGCACGTAGTAGCGTCCGGCGGTGTCGGGCACGTCGATGACGAGCGGGCCGCGGCCGAGGTCCAGCCACGCGTTCGTGTACAGCGTGTCGTTGTTCGGGGTGACGACGCGGCTCTTGCCCGCGGTGAGCAGCTTGCGCGCGTGCACGAAGACGTTGCACCAGCGCAGCGGCGTGTCCTCGCGCTCGCCGGGGAAGCCGACGGTGTCGGTGCGCCGCGGCGACGTCGTCGCGCGCATGCGCGCCATCTCGTAGAGCGGGTACGTGGTCTCGAAGGCTTCGTCGGCGAGCGCGTCGGTGGGGGCGGTCATGGTCATGCCTGTGTCGCGGTCGGTGGAGTGGCCGGCAGGGGGGTCGGGGCGATCGGCGCGGCGCTGCGGATCACGCGGGCAGCGGCCGCAGCGGCGGCACGCGCCATCCGCGAACGCCGTCGCGCGGGTAGTACAGGCGCAGGATCAGGTAGAACCTGCCCTCGGGCGTGGGCAGCCAGTTCGACGCGTCCTGCGGGCGGGCGTGGGAGAACACGAGCGTGAGCCCGCCGTCCGGGTCGCGGCGCAGGCCCGGCGTGCGGTCGCCGATCGCGTGGCGGCCGATCTCGTTGCCGTACAGGAAGCGGTCGGCGTCGTAGAGCGTCACCGACCAGAACGCGTCGGCGGGCGGCGTGTCGTCCGGCGCGAAGCGCATCGTGTAGCGCCGGGACCCGACCAGTGGCGCGCCGTCGGCGTCGAAGTGGCCGGGGCAGTAGACCGCTTCGTCGGTGGCGAGCATGCCCAGGCCGATGTACGCGGTGAGCGCGCGCGTGAGGTAGTCGTTGCCGTAGCGCCCGCCGCGGGTGGGCACGACCCACGGGCTCGCGCGCCGGCTGCGCGACGCGGAGACCACGAGCTCGACCGCCTCGGCGAGGCCTTCGACCAGCCCCTCGCGAACGAGCGGGTCGACGTTGCCCCACTCGAAGTCCTTCGACGGGCGCAGCTCGGCCTTCGCGAACCACGCGACCATGCCCTGGTCTTCGGTGCGTCCGGGCGCCTCGGGCAAGGCGCGGCACAGGTTCGCGTAGAAGCGCTCGGCGACCGCCGCGACCGGCTCGCCGTGCTCGACGAGCGCGGCCATCGTCTCGATCGGCTCTCCGACCCAGCGCTCGACGCCGTCGGGCCGGCGCCCGTGGCCGGTGCCCGGCGAGGGCGAGATCGCGATGCGCCGTTGCAGCGCGCGCGCGGCGACGACGTCGTCGCCGTCGCCCACCACCACGCGCGCGATCAGCCACACGAGGTCGGTCGGGCAGCGCACGACGCGGCGGCCGGCCGCGAAGCCGTCGGGATCGGGCGCACCGGGCCCGACCAGCACGACGGTCTCGCCGCCGGGCGCGCAGTTGCGCGGGCCGAGGTTCGCGAAGTTCTCGGTGTAGGCGTCGTACAGCGCGAGCACGAAGTAGCGGCCGGGGTCGGACGTCGCCGCGGGCACCTCGAGCAGGCGCGGACCGTCGGCGAGATTGATCCAGGCGGTCGTGTAGAGGAGGTCGTTGGCCGGCGTGACGATGTCGCGGTCCTCGTGCGTCCAGGGGCGCGGCGAGTGCGCGACCTCGTCGACGAGCGGCCGCCCGGTGGCGGCGTCTTCGCCCGGGGCGCGCGTCTGCAGGCGGCAGGTGCGGAACGACTCGACCAGCGGATACCCGTAGACGAACGCGGCGTAGCCGATCGCGCGCGCCATCGCGCGCCTTGGATTCGGAGTACTCACGACCGGGGCACCTCGTTGAAGGGAACGTTCTTGTCGGGGCGGACGTCGGACGGCAGCCCGAGCACGCGCTCGGCGAGGATGTTGCGCAGGATCTCGTCGGTGCCGCCCGCGATGCGCATGCCGGGCGAGTACAGCAGCGCCTCCTGGAACCACGCCTGCATCGCGGTGCGCTCGGCGTCCATCACGGCGCCCGCGCCGCCGAGGAGGTCCATGCCGAACGACGCGATGTCCTGCAGCTTCGTCGCGCTGACCACCTTCGTGATCGACGCCTCGGGGCCCGGCGCCTGCCCGCGCGAGAGCGCGGTCATCGTGCGAAAGCGCGTGTACTTCAGGCCCTCGGTCTGGACCAGCCACGACGCGAGCCGCTCGCGCACCGCGGGATTGCGGATCGCGGGTTCGCCGTCGAGCTCGACCGAGCGCGCGAGGCGGAACGCGTCGTTGGTGTCCGGGCCCGGCGCCTCGCCGACCGCGAGCCGCTCGTTCATCAGCGTGGTGAGCGACACCTTCCAGCCGCCGCCCACCGGGCCCAGGCGCTGGGCGTCCGGGATGCGGACGTCCTTGAAGAAGACCTCGTTGAAGTTCGACGTGCCCGAGATCTGCTTGATCCGCCGCACCTCGACGCCGGGCGTCTTCATCGAAAGGAAGAAGAACGTGAGCCCGGCGTGCTTCGGCGCGCCCGGATCGGAGCGCGTGACGAGGATGCCGAAGTCGGCGTAGTGCGCGCCCGAGGTCCAGATCTTCTGGCCGTTGATCACCCAGTCGTCGCCGTCGCGCTCGGCGCGCGTGCGCAGCCCGGCGAGGTCCGAGCCCGCCGACGGCTCCGAGAAGAGCTGGCACCAGATCTCTTCGCCGCGCAGCGCCGGGCGCACGTAGCGCTCGCACTGCTCGCGCGTCGCGTACGTCATCATCGTCGGGATGCACATCCCCAGGCCGATCTCGAAGAAGCCGCGCGGCACGTTGTAGCGGCGCTCCTCCTGCTGGTAGATCACCGCCTGGATCGGCGAGCCGCCGCGTCCGCCCCAGCGCGGATCCCAGGTGATGCCCGCGTAGCCGGCGTCGGCCTTCGTCTTCTGCCAGGCCTTGGCGCGCGCGAGCGCTTCCGGGCCCTCGAGGTAGCGCGTGCGCTGCGCGACGTCGCCGGGCTGAAGGAGGGTCGCGTTCGCGTCGAGGAACTGCCGCACCTGGGCGCGGAAGGCGGCTTCGTCGGGGGTGTCGCTGAAGTCCATGGTCGGTGTCTCGCGTCGTGTTCGGGGCGTACGGGGCTCAGGCGGCTTCGGCTCGCGGCGCGTCCAGGCGCGCCTCCCAGCCGGCGACGAGGCGCTCCTTCCACCAGGGCGCCGAGCCGAGGGCGAGCGCGAGCATCTTCGAGCGCCGGTAGTACAGGTGGCAGTCGAGCTCCCACGTGAAGCCCATGCCGCCGTGCGTCTGGATGTTCTCCTTCGACGCGAGGTGGAACGCGTCGGTGGCCGCCACGCGCGCGGCGGCCGCGGCGACCGCGAGCTCGGGCGCGTCGGTCGAGAGCGCCCACGCGCCGTAATACGCGTTCGAGCGCGCGAGTTCGTTGGCCACGTAGACGTCGGCGAGCTTGTGCTTGATCGCCTGGAACGCGCCGATCGGCCGGCCGAACGCGACGCGCTCCTTCGCGTAGCCCACCGCCATCGTCAGGCACACGCTCGCGCCGCCCACCTGCTCGAACGCGAACAGCACCGCGGCACGGTCGAGCACGCGCTCGAGGTCGGCCCACGCGAACGGCGCGTCGCCGAGGCGCTCGGCCGGTGCGGCGTCGAAGTCGAGCTGCGACTGATCGCGGGTCGGGTCGACGGTCTTGAGCGGCGTACGCACGACGCCCGGGCCGGCCAGTTCCACGCGGTACAGGCCGAGCTCGCCGCTCGCGTCGCGCGCGGCGACGATCGCGAAGTGCGCGGTCGAGCCGTCGGGCACCGGCCACTTTCGGCCGGTGATCCTGCCGCCGGCCACGCGCGCGGCGACCGCGGCGGGGGCCGGATTGCCGGGCCCTTCGAAGAGGGCGAAGCAGCCGATCGACTCGCCCGCGGCGAGCGCGGGAAGCCACGCGCGGCGCTGCGCGTCGGTGCCGTGGCGCAGCACCGCCTCGGTGGCCAGGTACACCGACGACCCGAACGGCACCGGGGCGATCGCGCGGCCGAGTTCCTCGGCGATCACGCACAGGCCTTCGTGACCGAGGCCGAGGCCGCCGTACGCCTCGGGGATCGCGGCGCCCATCCAGCCGAGCGCCGCGATCGCGTCCCACAGCGGCGCGTCCCAGGTGGCCTTGCCCTCGAGGACCGCGCGCGCGGCCGCCGGCGGGCAGCGGTCCTTCAGGAAGCGGCGCGCCTGGTCGCGCAGCAGGTTCAGGTCTTCGGAGAAGTCGAAGTTCATGGCGTCGGTGGCCTCGTGAGCGCGGGCGGCGGTCCGCCCGCGCGGGGGTTCGAAGGGGGCGGCGTTCGCCGGCGCACGCGCCTGGACGCGTGCGCGCGGGTCACGGCGTGCGCGGCCCCATGACTACGGCACGCGCGCACGGCCCGATGACGACGGCGCGGGCACGCGGCTCGACGACGCGGGCGCGTGCGCGCGCCTCGACGAGGACGACTCGCGCGCCCGGCCGCGGCTCATCTCAGCGCGGCGTCCAGGCCGTCGAAGCGGCGCTGCGTCATCGAGGGCCAGAAGGCGGCCGAGCGCGCGCCGATCGCGGCCTCGCCCAGGCGCTGCGCCCACCAGCCGTCGCTCCCGAAGGACTCGCGCCACGCCCACAGCCGGCGCGTCGCGAACTGCAGCTGGTGCTCGTAGGTGAACCCGATCGCGCCGTGCACCTGGTGCCCGATGGAGGTCGCGCGCGTGGCCGACTCGCCGCAGCGGATCTTCGCGACCGCCGCGCTGAACGCGGTGGCCGCGCACGCGCTCGCCGTGCTCGACGGGGCGTCCTCGCAGGCGATGAGGGCCGACACGCGCGCCGCGCCGACGTCGCCGGCGAGCAGCGCGAGCTGCTGCTGGATCGCCTGGTTCTTGCCGATCGGGCGGCCGAACTGGACGCGGTCGTTCGCGTACTGCACCGACTGCTCGAGCACGAACTCGAGCGCGCCGACCATCATCGCGCTGCGCGCGACCGCGCCGAGCGTCCACACCGGCCGTGCGAGCGCGGGCAGCGGGCTCGCGGCGAGCGCGAGCGCGCGCGCGCCGCGCAGCTCGACGTCGTCGATCGGCTCGCCCGCGTGGCTCGGGCGGTGCGTGACCTTCACGCCGGCGTCGTCGGCGAGGTCGACGAGCGCGAGGCGGGCGTCGGCCAGGGACACGAGCATCCACCGGCACGCGCGCGCCCAGGGCACGCGGCGCGCGGTGCCCGACAGGCGCAGCGCCCCGGATTCCTCGCGCGCGGCGAGGTCGTTGCCGCAGCCCTGCTCGACGAGCGTGATCGGGCCCGGGGGGACGTCGACGCCGGCCATCGACAGCAGCATCGCCGCGATCATCGTCTCCGACAGCGGCAGCGGCACCTGCCAGTAGCCGATGCCGCGCAGGATCGGGTAGGCCGCCGACCACGTCTCGCCGATGCCGCCCGCGCTCTCGGCGGCGAGCGCCACGGGGAAGCCGCTGTCCTCGACCAGCTGCCAGAGCCGCTCGGGGCGCTCGCCGGCCTCGAACTTCTCCAGCAGCGCCTTGTCGACGTTCTCGGAGAAGAGCCGTTGCGCGCTGCTCTCGATCATCGAATCGCTCATCGCAGGCCCATCCCTTTCGCGAGGATGCCGCGCAGGATCTCGCGGGTGCCCCCGCGCAGCGAGAACGAGGGCACCGCCTTCGCGGTGTACTGCATGACGTAGTCGAGGTCCGAACCCGGCGCGGCGACGCCGCCGAAGAGGTCGTTGGCGATGTCGGGCATCGCCTGCTCGACGAGCGCGCCCTGGTCCTTGACCAGCGCGGCCGCGGTCGCGGGGTTCTCGCCGCGCGCGAGCATGCCGGCCACCCCCATCGACATCTGGCGCAGCGTCGCGTAGCTCGCAGCGATGCGGCCGATCGCGACCGCCTGGCGCGCGTCGGCGGGGTCGGACGCGTCGATCATCTCGAGCAGCAGCTGCGTGCTGCTCAGGTAGCGCTCCGGGCCGCTGCGCTCGAACGCGAGCTCGCCGGAGACCTGCTTCCAGCCGTCGCCCTCGGTGCCGACCAGGTGCTCGTGCGGCACGAGGACGTCGTCGAGCGTGACTTCGTTGAAATCGTGCTCGCCGAGCTGGTTGACGATCGGGCGCACCGTGATGCCGGGCGACTTCATGTCGATCATCAGCTGCGACATCCCGGCGTGGCGCTGCTCGCCGCTCGTGCCGGTGCGCACCAGCGCGATCATGTAGTGCGCGACGTGCGCGCCGGAGGTCCAGACCTTGCGGCCGTTGACGACCCAGCCCTTGTCGGTCTTCACGGCGCGCGTGCGGATCGACGCGAGGTCCGAGCCTGAGTCCGGCTCGCTCATGCCGATGCAGAAGAAGCACTCGCCCTTCGCGATCAGCGGCACGATGCGCGGCGCGAGCAGCTCGGGCGAGAGCTTCATCAGCAGCAGCGCGCTCTGGCGCTCCGCGATCCAGTGCGCGCCCACCGGCGCGCCGGCGGCGAGCAGCTCCTCGAGCACCACGTAGCGCTCCAGCGACGAGCGCTCGCGCCCGCCGTAGCGCCTGGGCCAGGTCATGCCGATCCAGCCGCGCTCGCCCAGCCTGCGGCTGAAATCGGCGTCTCGGCCCTGCCAGTTGCGAACGCGCTTCGTGACCGGGTACGCGGGCATCGTCTGCGCGAGGAACTCGCGCACCTCGGCCCGCAGCGCCTCGCACTCGGGCGGCAGGGTACAGGGGCTGATGTTCAGGGCCTGCATCGGGGGCCTTCCTTCGGAGGGGCGGGAATCGGGCATTCTCGAATAATCGAGTTTGTCGGGCAACCGCGATGGTGCTACTTTCCGGCGTTCTGCCGATGGAGCCTTGACCACGATGGACGAGAGCAGGATCCCGGTGCTGGTCGGCAGCGGTCAGGTCACCCAGCGCGAGCCGGACCCCAGACGCGCGCTCGCACCGATGGACCTCGCCGCGCGCGCCGCGCGCCTGGCGGCCGACGACGCCGGCGCGGGCGAGCGCCTGCTCGCCGGCATCGACACCGTCGTCGCGATCCGCTCGTTCTCCGACACGAGCTGGCGTTTCACCTGCCCGTTCGGGCAGACCACCAATCCGCCGTTGTCCCTGGCTCGGCGCATCGGCGCGAACGGCGCCCGCCGGCTCGTCTACACCTGGGCCGGCGGCAACATGCCGCAGTGGTCGATCAACCGACTGTGCGAGAAGATCGTCGCCGGCGAAGTGGGCACCGCGATCGTCGCGGGCGGCGAAGCGCTCGCCACGCAGAAGGCCGCGCAGCGCGCCGGCCTCGCGCTCGACTGGAGCGAGGACCCCGGCGGCAGCCACGAGCACTGGGGCGTCCAGACGCGCGGCTGGTCCGACGTCGAGGACGTGCACGGCATGCGCGGCGCGATCTTCGCCTACCCGCTGTTCGAGAACGGGATCCGCGGCGCGCTCGGACGCGGGCTCGACGAGCACCAGCGTACGCTGGGCGAGCTGCTCGCGCACTTCGCGCGCGTGGCCGCGGGCAATCCGCTCGCCGACCGCCGCGCGGGTTACTCGGCCGACGAGATCAGCCGCGTGCGGCCCGACAACCCGTACATCGGCTTTCCGTACACACGGCTGATGAACGCCAACGCGTTCATCGACCAGGCGGCCGCCGTCATCGTCACCAGCGTCGCGAACGCGAAGTCGCTGGGCATCCCGCGCGAGCGCTGGGTGTACCTGCACGGCTGCGCCGACGCGCACGACCACTGGTACGTCGCCGACCGCCGCGACTACCACTCGTCGCCCGCGATCCGGACGGTGTTCGAGAAGACGTTCGCGATGGCGGGCACGAGCCTCGCGCGCATCGACGCCTTCGACCTGTACAGCTGCTTCACGTCCGCGCTCGAGATCGCGTGCGCCGAGATCGGCCTCGCGCAGGACGACCCGCGCGGGCTCACGGTCACCGGCGGCCTGCCGTACTTCGGCGGGCCCGGCAACAACTACGTGACCCACGCGATCGCCGAGATGATGCAGCGCGTGCGCGCTCGCCCGGGCTCGCTGGGGCTGGTCACCGCCAACGGCAACTACGTGACCAAGCACTCGGCGGGCATCTACGGCACCGAGCCTCCCGTGCGGCCGTTCGCGCCCGAGGCGCCGGCCGCCTACCAGGCGCAGCTCGACCGCGTGCCGCATCCGCCCTTCGTCGCGCTCGCCGACGGCGACGCGACCGTGGAGACGTACACTGTGATGCACGACGCGAAGGGGCCGTCGTCGGCGATCCTGTACGGGCGCCTCGCCGGTGGCGAGCGCTTCATCGCCAACACGGCTCCCGACGCCGCGCTGTTCGACGAGATGCAGCGCACCGACTTCCTCGGACGGCGAGGGCGGGTGCGCAACGACGGCCGTCAGAACCTGTTCGCGCCGGCCTGACCGGCGACCGTCCTTCACGACGGGCGAGCCCCGCCCGGCCCCGATTCACCACCGAGGAGACATCCATGCCCGAAGCTCTCATCATCGACGCCTGCCGCACGCCGCGCGGCATCGGCAAGGTCGGCAAAGGCGCGCTCGCCGACCTGCACCCGCAGCACCTGGCCGCGACCGTGCTCGCCGCGCTCGCCCGGCGCAACGACCTGAACACCGCCGAGGTCGACGACATCATCTGGGGCACGAGCACGCAGTCCGGCAAGCAGGCCGGCGACATGGGCCGCATGGCCGCGCTCGACGCCGGCTACGACATCCGCGCCAGCGGCGTCACCCTCGACCGCTTCTGCGGCTCGGGCATCACGTCGGTGAACCTCGCCGCCGCGTCGGTGATGTCCGGCATGGAAGACCTCGTGATCGCCGGCGGCACCGAGATGATGTCGTTCACCGCGCAGCGCGCCCAGGAGGCGGGCCGCCCGACGCTGATGGACAGCGGCAACCTGCACCTGCGCGCGATGCACCCCCAGTCGCACCAGGGCGTGTGCGCCGACGCGGTCGCGACGCTCGAGGGCATCTCGCGCGAGGCCGTCGACGCGCTCGGGCTCGAGAGCCAGAAGCGTGCGGCGGCCGCGATCGCCGCGGGCCGCTTCTCCAGGAGCCTCGTCCCGGTGATGAAGATGGACGGCACGCTCGCGCTCGACCACGACGAGTACCCGCGCCCGCAGACCACGGCCGAGGGCCTCGCGCAGCTCAAGCCCGCGTTCGCCGCGATGGCCGACTTCCCGCTCGACGAGCAGGGCACGACCTACCGCAAGCTGATCCTGCAGAAGTACCCGGACCTGGACATCAACTTCGTGCACCACGCGGGCAACTCGTCGGGCGTGGTCGACGGCGCCGCCGCGATCCTGGTCGCGTCGCCGGAGTACGCGAAGAAGAAGGGCCTGAAGGCGCGCGCGCGCGTCGTCGCCACGGCCAACGTCGGCGACTCGCCCACGCTGATGCTCAACGCCCCGGTGCCGGCCGCGCGCAAGGTGCTCGCGAAGGCCGGCCTCACGGTCGACGACATCGACCTGTGGGAGATCAACGAGGCCTTCGCGGTGGTCGCCGAGAAGTTCATCCGCGACCTGAAGCTGAACCGCGACAAGGTCAACGTGAACGGCGGCGCGATCGCGCTCGGCCACCCGATCGGCGCGACCGGCTCGATCCTGATCGGCACGCTGCTCGACGAGCTCGAGCGCCGCGACCTCAAGCGCGGGCTGGTGACGATGTGCGCGGCCGGCGGAATGGCGCCTGCGATCATCATCGAACGGGTTTGAGGTTCGAGCGGGCAAGGTCGCGGGCGGGGGACCGAGCGGGCAAGGACGCGGGCGCTGCCCTCGGTGCGGGCGCGGAGGAGGCGGCCCGACCTTCGGTCGGGCTTCCCTCGGTGCTCGCCCTCGAGGCCTGGCGGGGCGGAACTCGCTGCGCTTGCGTTCCGCAAGCTCCGCTCAGACAACCGCCCCGAGTTTGATGTACGAAGCGTGCGCTCGCGCGCACGCCGGCCTCGCGGGCTGCGCTCTCGGCGCCTCCGACGCGCCCGCACCGAGGGCAGCGCCCGCGCCCTTGCCGATGCGGTGGAGGTGTGAGTGAGAAAGAGAGAGCGAGAGCGGAATCTCGCCGCCCGCCACGGTGTCACTCGCGAGGGCGTGCCCGGTGGGCGTTCGGGGGCGCATCGTGGACCGCCGAGGAGCGCAGTTTCCGGGGCCGCGCGCGCCAGCGCGCACGTCTTCATTCTCGCAGCGGTTGTCTGAGCGGAGCTCGCGGAACGCGAGCGCAGCGAGTTCCGCTGCGGGCCCCGGAAACGAGCACCGCAGGGCAGCCCCCGAAGGGGGCCG
>Ga0268298_10004506_pt1 | contig 13557 bp, 7 predicted proteins | sample WWTPWeurt_MetaG_FD_194462 | JGI IMG/M metagenome (GOLD analysis project Ga0268298, IMG submission 194462) | Activated sludge microbial communities from WWTP in Nijmegen, Gelderland, Netherland - WWTP Weurt | ecosystem: Engineered > WWTP > Aerobic digester > Activated sludge | place: Netherlands... | reverse complement strand
GGGCAGGCCCAAGGACGTCGCCGCGCTGCTCGACGCGATCGACTCGATCGGCAAGGCGAAGGACGCGAAGAAGTCCATCAGCGACGAGGACATCAACGACAAGATCGATCTGCTCATCGCGGATCCGGGCGACTCGTCGAACGCGATGGCGCTCGAGGGGACCATCGAGCAAGGCGCGGATCCGAGCAAGGTGGCGGAGGCGCTCACGCTCGCGGCCGACGGCGTGGAGACCGGCGAGAGCGAGGGTGACAAGATCAAGGCCGTCGAGGTCAAGAAGCAGCTCCTCTTCCGCGCCGCGCGCATCTTCGAGTCGCACGCGAAGGACATGGAGAAGGCCGAGAGCGTGTACGCGATGATCGTCGCGCTCGACGGCGAGGACGAGGTCGCGCTCACGGGCCTCGAGGACGCGCGCCGGGTGCTCGGCAAGCACGAGGAGCTCATCGAGATGCTCCTGGAGCGCGGGCAGAAGCACGACAGCCACACGGAGCGCTCGCGGGCGCTCAACCAGATCGGGCACCTCTACCTCAAGGAGCTGGAGGACAAGGAGCAGGCGGCGTTCGCCTTCGCTCAGGCCCTCGCGCAGGAGACGCGCAACGACGAGTACGCCGCGGACCTCGAGCGCACGGCCGGCAGCGACATGAAGCTGTGGGCCGAGGCGCTCCAGATCCTGAGCGAGGTGACGACGCACCCGAACATGCCGGCGGAGGCGAAGATCGCGCTCTTCACGCGGCTCGGGCGCTGGTACTCCGAGAAGATCGCTCGCCCGGACATGGGCCTGCCGTGCTTCCAGGCGGTGCTCTCTGTCGATCCCGCCAACGAGGGCGCGCTCGAGGGCGTGTCGCAGGTGTACCGGCGCGCGCAGCAGTGGAGCGAGCTCGCGCAGGTGCTCCTCTCTCGCGCGGACAGGGCGCCGACGGCGGGGCAGGCGCGCGATCTGCGGGCCGAGGCCGCGGATCTCTACGCGACGAAGCTCAGCGAGCCGTCGCGCGCGCTCGATCTCTACGAGCAGATCTTCAAGGAAGACCCTGGCCACGTGAAGGCGAGCGAGGCGCTCAGCGAGATCTACAGGGGCAAGGAGGACTGGTCCGGCCTCGCGAAGATCCTGGAGAAGGAGGCCGACGCGCTCCGCGGGGATCGCAAGGTCGAGACGATCTGCAAGCTGGCCGAGCTCTACGAGGATCAGCTCAACGATCTCGTGGAGGCGACGCGCACGTACGAGCAGGCCATCGCGCTCGATCCGATGAGCCTGACGGCGCTCAAGGGGCTCGACCGCATCTACAACCGCAAGGGGCTCTACAAGGAGCTGCTCGAGAACCTGACGCAGCAGATCCACGTGGCGGCGACGCCGCGGCAAAAGATCAACCTGTACGAGCGCATGGCCGGCATCCACGAGGAGGAGTTCCTCGATCACGCCAAGGCGGCCGAGACGCTCGAGGCCATCCTCGCGATCGACGCCGCGCACGAGAACGCGCTCACCGGCCTCGTCCGGCACTACCGGGTCCTCGGTCGCTGGGAGGACGTGGTGCACCTCTACGAGAAGCACCTCGGGATCATCACGGACGAGAAGCGGCGGGTGGATCTGCTCCTCGCGATGGGTCGCGTGCTCGTCGATCAGATCGGGTCGCCGGAGCGCGCGAGCCACTCGTTCGAGAAGGTGCTGGAGATCGATCCGAACCACGGCGGCGCGCTCGAGGCGCTCGCGCACGTGCGGGCGGCCTCCGGCGACGCGATGGCCGCGCTCTCCGCCGTCGAGTCGCTCGCGGAGAAGGCCACGAGCGCCGAGACGAAGGCGGACAGGTGGCTCCAGGCCGCGAAGATCCTGGAGGATCGCGGGGACCGCGACGGGGCGATCGAGCGCTACAAGAAGGCCCTCGACGCGCAGCCGGTGAACGTCGTCGCGACGACGGCGCTGCGCGCGGCGTACCTGGCGCGCGGCGACGCGACGAGCGCCGTGGAGCTCATCACGAAGACGATCGACGTCACGGACGGGAACCTCGCGAAGGCGCGGCTCTACGGCGAGATGGCGATGATCCTGCGCGAGAAGGTGCGGGACAACGAGCGCGCCGAGAAGGCCGCGACGAAGGCTGTCGATCTCGATCCGACGAACGTGAACGGCCTGCTCATCACGGGCGATCTGGCGTTCGACGCGGCGCGCTTCCTGGAGGCGGCGAAGAGCTACGCGTCGCTCGCGAACAGGGTGGACGTGCTGCCGAAGGAGGAGCAGCCGAAGCTCCTCATGCGGTACGTCGACGCCCTCTCGAAGAGCGGGAGCGCCGAGAAGGCCGCGAACGTCGTGGAGAAGCTCCTGGCGCTCGCGCCGGACGATCCGGGCGCCGTGTCGCGCGCGGCGCGGGTGAGCTTCGACGCGGGCAAGGGCAAGGAGGCCGCGCGCCTCTACCAGGACCTGCTCAAGCGCTTCGGCGACACGCTCACGATGAACGAGCGCGGCGACGCGATGCTGAAGCTCGGCGAGGCGTGGATGAAGGCGGGCGAGTACGAGGAGGCGATCCTCCCGCTCACCGAGGCCGCGGATCTCGCGCCGGACAGCCCGGCCCCGATCAACGCGCTCTGCAAGGTGTACGAGGCGAAGAAGGACTGGGAAGAGGTCGTGCGCCTCAAGACCCGGCGCCTCGACGTGGTCGTGGGCGAGGAGCGGAGCGGGCTGCTGCTGGAGATCGGCGACGTGCTCGCCAACCAGATCAACGACCGCACGCGCGCGGCGAAGAGCTACGTGGCGGCGCTCGACGAGCGGCCCGACGATCGCAAGACCCTCACCAAGCTGATGCAGCTCTACAGCGAGGAGAAGGACTGGGCGAAGCTCATCGAGGTCGTTCTCAAGCTGGCCTCGAAGGTCGACGATCCGAAGCAGAAGGTGAAGTACCTGCACACGGCCGCGATCGTGAGCGCGCGGCAGCTCCAGGACTATGACCAGGCCACCAAGTTCTACGACGAGGTCCTGGCGCTCGATCCGCACTTCGAGCGCGCGCACATCGAGCTGATGGAGATCCGCGAGCTGCGCGGCGATCACGAGGGCCTGGAGAAGGCGCTCAAGCGCGATCTCGAGAAGGTCAGCGAGACGGGCGACACGGCGAAGATGCTGGCGCTCTTCGACAAGCTGGGCGCGCTCTACAAGGACAAGCTCGGCAAGATCGCGGAGGCGGTCGACGCCTACGAGGCGGCGCAGTCGCTCGATCCGGACAACGAGGCGCGCAACGAGCTGCTCTCGAGCATGTACCTCGGCAACCAGGAGCAGTTCCCGGAGAAGGCGCTCGCGACGCTCATCGCGTCGATGCGAAAGAACCCGTACAAGCCGGACGCGTACCGCTCGCTCCGCCGCTTCTACACGGAGAACAAGCGCGCGGACGCGGCGTACTGCATGTGCCAGGCGCTGTTCTGCATGAACGCGGCGGAGCCGGACGAGGAGCGCTTCTTCAAGCGCATGCGTCCGGAGGGCGCCGCCGCCGCGCAGGATCGGATGGGCGAGGACGACTGGGCGGTGACGCTCATGCACCCGGACGCGGATCCGCTCCTCACCGAGATCCTCGCCGTCATCGAGCCGGCCGTGCTTCGCAAGAACGGGCAGCCGTTCGAGTCGCTCGGCTACAACCTCGCTTTCAAGCTGGACCTCAGCCGGCACCCCTACCCGATGTCCCAGACGCTCTTCTACGCGTGCGGGATCCTCGGGATGGAGCCGCCCGTCACGTTCCAGAACCCCAACGATCCGGCCGGCGTCGCGTTCCTCCACGCGTACCAGCCGTCGATCGTCCTCGGCGCCTCGGCGCTCGTGCTCGATCTGCCGACGCAAGCCGCGGCGTTCATCGCGGCGCGGCACCTCACGTACTACCGGCCCGGCCTGTATCTGCGGCACCTCGTGCCGACGGGCACCGGGCTCCGCGCGTGGGTGTTCGCGGCCATCCGGATGATCGTCCCGCAGTTCCCCGTCTCCGCGGAGCTGGAGGGCCCTGTCCGCGAGAACCTCTCGGTGCTCGAGTCGATGGTCACGGGGCCGGCGCGCGATCGGCTCGCGAGCGCCGTGACGAAGCTCCTCCAGGCGGGCGCGATCGATCTGAAGCGCTGGGTGGCCGGCGTCGATCTGACAGCGGATCGCGCGGGCTTCCTGACGTGCAACGATCTCGAGCTCGCGAGCGAGATGATCAAGGCGGCCGACGACGGCTCGTCCGCTGTGCCGCAGAAGGAGCGCCTCCGCGAGCTCGTGCTCTACTCGACGAGCGAGGAGTACTTCGCGCTGCGTCGCCGCCTCGGGCTCAACATCGACTCGTGAGCTGCGGCGCGACGGAAGGGGCCTTTTTCGGCCTCTTCCGTGCCTCCGCGCAGCCTCGGGACCGCCTCTTCCAGCCGCCGGCGCGCCCAAGAAGCCCCGCCGCCCCCCTCGCTCCCTACCCGCTCCCCCTCAGCCACCACCCAAATCGCCCTCGGCAAAATGCGAGCCATGTCGCCTCGCGGTTGACGATCAAAAAGCGAAATTGGTACGTTGCCGCCCGCAACGCCGATGGGGGCCGTTTGTTCACCCGGGGTCCCTCCCCGGGGGGCGCGGCTTTCCTGCGGCCGGGCTACGGAACACGACCTTGGCAACCAAAGCTCCCTCCAAGAAAAGCAAAAAGGCGTCGAAAGCCAACGGCCGGAGCGCCTCCGCGCGTCGCCCCGCCCCCGCCCCCAAGAAGAAGGCCGCCAAGCCGAAACCGGCCAAGCGCCCGGCGCCGGCACGACGCCCCGCGGCCCCGGCGCGGAGACCCGCGGCAAAGAAGCGCCCGAAGCCGGCGGCCGCCAAGGCCCCGAAGCGGAAGAAGGTCGCGGCGCCCAAGAAAAAGGCCGTCGTCGCGAAGAAAAAGCCGGCCAAGAAGCTCGTCCGCCGACCGGCCCCCGAGAAGCGACCGGCCCCCAAGCTCAAGAAGGTCGCCAAGGCCGCCGCGAAGAAGCGACCGGTCAAACCGGTCAAGGCCCCCGCGCGAAAGCCCGTCAAGGAAGCGCCGCGCCGCGCCTCGGCCAGCCCGTCGCGACCACCGCCGTCGAGCAAGGCCGCCAAGAAGGCCCTCAAGGGGAAGAAGCTCGCCGCAAAGGAAGCCCCCGTCCGGGAGGTCCGCAAGTCGGTCCCCCCGCCGCCTCCCCCCTCCAAGAAGGGCAAGGCGCTCCCGCCGCCGTCGAAGAAGGGCAAGGCGCTCCCGCCTCCGCCTCCTCCGCCGCCGTCGAAGAAGGGCAAGGCCGCGCCGCCTCCGCCGCCTCCGCCGCCGTCGAAGAAGGGCAAAGCCCCGCTGCCTCCGCCTCCTCCGCCGCCCTCGAAGAAGGGCAAGGGAGCGCCCCCGCCCGCCGAGCCGCCGCGTCCTTCGGGCAAGCCCGGCAAGGGGTCGCTCGGGAAGGCCGCCCCGCCCCCTGGCAAGGCCGAGAAGCGCGGGCGTGACAGCGGACGTCCGTCGGCGCCGCCTCGCCGTCCCGAGCCTCGGGCGGCTTTGCGGGAGCCGCCGCGCGTCGCCGCGATCCCGCTCCCGACGATCGCGCCGCCCAAGCGCCTGACGATGGAGGAGCGCGCGGCCCTCATCGAGAAGCGGCTCGCGGAGCAGACTGACGACTTCCGCAAGCGCTACAACGACAGCTTCTTGATGTCGTGGATCTACCACGACGCGGCGCTCGAGGGCGTCGTCTACACCTACGAAGAGCTGCGCGGAGGCCTCACGGGGCAGGTCGCGCCGAACAGCGACTCGGGCCTGCAGCCGACGTACGACGACATCCGCCGCACCAAGGAGGCGGTCGAGTACGTGCGCGATCTGGCCGAAAAGAAGCGCCTTCCGATCACCGTCGACGTGATCAAGAAGCTCTACCTCATCCTCCACCCCGAGGAGGGCGACATCAAGACGGTGAAGTACAGGAAGGACATCCCGCAGCACCGGCTGTACTTCCACGAGTACGCGCCGCCGGACAAGATCGCCTACAAGATCCGGCAAATCGTGGACTGGCTCAACGACCCGGAGACGCGCAAGACAAGGAACCTCGTGCGCATCGCGGCGCGCGTTCACTACGATCTGCTGCGCGTGTACCCCTTCCCCACCGACAGCGGGAAGGTGGCGCGCCTGTTCATGAACCTGATGCTCACGCGCGGGGGCATGCCGCCCGCGATCGTCCACTCGACCGAGCGGCAGCGGTACTACGAGGCGCTCAAGGGCTCGGCGAACACGGTGCTCCAGATGGTGCAGGAGTCCGTCGAGAACTCGCTCGCGAGCGTCGAGAAGCTCCTGGACGAGCACGAGTCGAGGAAGCGCGCCTTCATTAGTTGACGTGGGAAGGGCGATCTCGCCCTTCCCCCCACCTGCGGCGGGCCCCCCCATCCAACGTGTCGTTCAGGCTGCACGCACAGTTCAAATCGTCTGCGACGCAGCACGGGCTTTCGCCCTTCCCCCCACCTGCGGCGGGCCCCCCATCCAACGTGTCGTTCAGGCTGCACGCACAGTTCAAATCGTCTGCGACGCAGCACGGGCTGTCGCCCTTCCCCCCAGCCGAAGGCCTCCCCGCAGCGGGACCTCCCATCCAACGGACATGACCATTTCGAAGAAGACGGCGCCGAAGAAGGCCGAGACCCTCACCGCCGCGCAGCGCTCGCTCGCCGTGAAGGGCGCGCTCGTGACCTTCGGCGAGCTGCGAAGGCAGCACCCGGACGCGCACTGCGAGCTGGATCATCGGACCCCGTTCGAGCTGCTCGTGTCGACCGTGCTGAGCGCGCAGACGACCGACAAGCTCGTGAACAAGGTGACGCCCCACCTGTTCGCGAAGTACCCGGACGCGCGCACGCTCGCCGTGGCCGCGATCACCGACGTGGCGGAGCTGCTCGGCTCGAACGGCCTCGGGATGTACAACCAGAAGGCCAAGAACATCGTCGGGCTCGCGAAGCTGCTCGTGCAAAAGCACAAGGGCGAGGTCCCGCGGACGCTCGCGCAGCTCGTGGAGCTCCCCGGCGTGGGGCGCAAGACGGCCAACGTGGTGCTCGGCGTGGCGTTCGGCGCGCCGGAGGGCGTCGTCGTCGACACCCACGTGATGCGGATCGCGCAGCGCCTCGGGTGGACGAAGCACACGGAGCCGCCGGAGATCGAGCAGGACCTGTGCGCCGTGTTCCCGCGCGAGGACTGGGACATGCTCTCGCACACGCTCATCTTCCACGGGCGCCGCGTGTGCGCGGCCATCAAGCCCGCGTGCGCTTCGTGCAGCGTCGCCGCCTCGTGCCCCAGCGCCTACAGGGCCGAGAGCATCGGTCGAAAGCCTCCGCGCGTGCGCGGCGCGTGACCAGCGTTCAGCCGTTCTTGCCGCGGAACGCCGCGACGAGCGCCTCGGCCGCGCTGTAGGGATCGATCTCGCGACGACCGACGGCGAGCACGGCCTCATCGATGGATGCGCCGAGCGACTCCTCGGCCATCGAGAGCAGGGCCTCGCGGAGCTGCATGCGCATCGCCTCGCGGAGCCGCTGCGCGCGGCGGGCGGCGCCGGCCTCCGTGCCCTGGAGCCACGCGTGGTGCTTCTGGAGCTTGTCCACGAGGGCCGCGACGCCCTCGGCGCGCGACGCGACGGTGCGCGTGATGAGCGGGATCCAGGCGCTCGCGTCGTGCGTGACCTCCTGCTTCGCGAGATCGAGCGTGGCGCCCGCGTGACCGCGCGAGTGGGCGCCCGACTTTGTCACCTCGCCGCCGAGCGCGATCATCAGCTCCAGATCGCGGACCGTCGCGTCGGCGCCGTCGCGATCGGCCTTGTTCACGGCGAAGACATCGGCGCACTCGAGGATGCCCGCCTTGATCGCCTGCACGTCGTCGCCCATGCCCGGGGCCATCACGACGAGCGTCGTGTGCGCAGTCTTCGTGATCTCGAGCTCGTCCTGACCGACGCCCACCGTCTCGACGAGGATGACGTCGGCGCCCCACGCGTCGAGCACGCGCACGATGTCGCCCGCGGATCGCGAGAGGCCCCCGAGCGTCCCGCGCGTCGCGAGCGAGCGGATGAACACCTCGGGGTCCTCGAAGTGATCCTGCATGCGGATGCGATCGCCGAGGATCGCCCCGCCGGAGAAGGGGCTCGTCGGATCGACGGCCACCACCGCGACGCGCTTGCCTTGCTTTCGAAAGGCCGCGATGAGCCCGTTCGTGAGCGTGCTCTTGCCGGCGCCGGGGACGCCCGTGACGCCGATGGTCCACGCGCGCCCCGTCTCCGGGAAGAGATCCTTGAGCACGGCGAGGTAATCCCCGACGCGATCGTCGACCATCCGGCACACGCGGGCGGTCGCGCGCATCTCGTGAGCGAGCACTTTCTGAGCGAGCGGGTGCACGCGCGGTGCATACCACTTCGGGCGCGTGATACGGGAGAGTCACATGGCACCCCGGCAGATCGTCGTCGCCACCCACGGTCACTGCTTCGATGGCATGGCGAGCGCCGCGGTGTTCCGCCGCTTGCTCGAGCACCTGCGGCCCGGAGAGCCGCTCGCCTTCAAGATCCTCTCGTGCGGCTACGGGCCCAACCTCTCGACCATCCCCGAGGGCTGGCTCGACGGGCAGGAGAACGCGATCCTGGATTTTCGCTACACGCCGTCGAAGAAGGTGAGCTGGTACTTCGATCACCACATGACGGCCTTCGGCTCCGACGCGGAGCGCGCGGCGGCGCTCGCGGGCGTCGCGGCCTCGAAGGATCAGGCGCCGCAGATCTACTACGACGCGCAGTACGGCTCGTGCACGCGGCTCCTGGCGGACACGGCGCGCGGTATCTACGGCGTCGATACACGCGGGCTCGAGGGCCTCGTGAAGTGGGCCGAGCTCATCGACACGGCGGGCTTCGCCTCCGCGGAGGACGCCGTGCGCCGCGACGAGCCGGTGCTCCAGCTCGCGGCCGTGGTGGAGCAGCTCGGCGATCGCGCCTTCCTCGAGCGCGCTGTCCCGATGCTCGCGACCCGGGAGGTGGAGGAGGTCGCGCGCGACGCGTGGGTCGCGGAGCTCTATGCGCCCATCGCCAAGCTCTACGAGACGCTGACGGCGCGCGTGAAGGCCCGATCGAAGCGAAGAGGGCGCGTGGTGGTGACGGATCTCTCGGATGCGCCGATGGAGATCTCGGCCAAGTTCGTGAGCTACGCGCTCTACCCCGAGTGCATGTACTCGGTGACGCTGTCGCGCTCGAAGCAGCACTACAAACTGGCGATCGGCTACAACCCGTGGTGCGGCGCGGAGCGCCTCCACAACATCGCGACGCTCTGCAAGCGCTACGGCGGCGGCGGACACCCGGTGGTCGGCGCGGCGACGTTCAAGCTGTCCGACGAGGCGCGAGCGCGCGCGGCCGTCGAAGAGGTCGCGCGGGCGCTGGAGGCGTAGCGCGGGGGAAGACGGACGGGGTCTCCGGCGTCGTGTCGAAACCCTGACCGGATCGCGGGAAAACAAGGTCAACGGACACACGAGACGAGGGCGCGTGGCGGGGGTGGTTCGCCTTTCGGGAGGGGGCTTCCGGTGGTATACTGAACACATGAATAGATACCCTGCCCGGCCTTCGTTTTCCGGCCAATTCGAGCAGGTCGGGGCATCGGCAGAGCCGTGCGAGCGAGGTGAATCATGAGCATCGCAGTGGTTCAGCGAGGCACCGGCGTCTTTCGCGACGTCGTGCTGCTGTACGCGCTTCGAGAGATCGAGACGGTGCGGGGCGCGCTGTGGCCGGAGGCGTGCGTGCTCGCCGATCAGAGCGGGCCGTATGCGCTCGTGGGGCCGGACGACATCGAGCCTCTCGGGCAGGTGGTCGTGCGGGCGCGACGCGAGGCGGGGCCCTTCAGCGTGCGCGCGGTGGTGCTCGGAGGGTTCGGCGGAGGGTGCCGCGCCGTGCGGGAGCAGATCCGCGAAGGCGCGCGTCCCGACGTGGTGATCGCGCTCGATGGAGTGTCGGGGCCGCCGGGGCCCATCCCTCCCGACGAGTACTACCTCGGGCCGTGGCGCGTGGTCGCGGATCGGGCGCGGCGCGGCGAGTGCCTCGCGATCTTCACGCACACGGCGCAGACGTACATGGAAGCGTTGCCCTCGGGGCAGCGCTACCCGGCGCCGATCACGGTGCTCCGCGAGATCACCGGCTTCGGGCTGCCCGCGCTGGATCCAGGCGATCCGCCGCTCCAGACGCGCGAAGGCGGGCTCGTCGTGCAGTCGTTCCCCAGCGCGCCTCTGGACCGCGCAGCGCACGCCGCGCAACGCAACGAAGTGCTCCCGCACCTCTTCGCGGACGTCGTGCTGCCGTGGCTCAACGAGATGGATTTCACGCCGACGTCGCTGCCGCGATGGCAGGTGTAGCGGGCGTCGATCGGCATTGACGTTCGACGACCTTTGCGGGAATCATTGCGGCGGGTCGCGGGAGGACATGGCACTTGAAATCGCTTTCTGCGGTGCTGGTCGTGCTCGCGTTCGCGGGGCCGGCCTGGGCAGGGCCACCGGCCCACCGTGAGGTCGCGGACGACGTCGCGACGCTCGTGCGCCTGGGGGATCGTGCGCGTCTCGAAGGACGCTTCGCGGAGGCGGAGGCGAGCTACCGCGCGGCGCTCGCCCTCCGAGCGGACAGCGCGGTCGCGCTTCGCTTCGCGTTGAGCCTCGCCGCGCTGGGGAAGGCGCTCGAGGCGGCGCCGATCCTCGAGCGCCTCTCGAGCGCCGCTGAGCTCTCCGACGACGCGCGTTCGGAGGCGGCGCGCGCGCTCTCGGACGCGAAGAAGCAGCTCGTGACGATCGAGCTCCGCGCCTCGCTCGGCGGCGCCTCGATGGAGCTCGACGGGGTCGTAGCCGGCCTCTCGCCGATGCCGAGCCCCGTGTTCGTCGAGGCCGGCGCGCACACGATCCGCGCGAGGCGCGAGGGGTTCTTGACCGCGCAGGCCTCGATCGACGCGAAGGCGGGCGATCGCTACGTGATCGATCTCGATCTGCTCCCGGATCCGACCGTGGCCCCGCGATGGCCGGCGCTTGCCGCGCAGGCGCCATACACGACGACGCCGACGCTCGAGGACTATTTCCTCCCGCCGGGCGGCCCTGTGCGCGCCATCGGCCTCGGGCTCGCGCTCACGATGGGCCTCGGCGGCGCGGCGGCGCTCGGCATCGCCGACGCGAACGATCAGCTCATCGCGGATTACAAGAGCGGCGTGCGTCGCCAGAACGCGCCGAGCTGCTTCGAGCAGAAGCCAGCCTCCGATCTGGACTGCCAGAGGCTCGCGCAGTCGGTGACCGCGAGCCGGAACGGCAATATGGCGGGGATGATCCTCCTCACCGGCGCGGGCGTCGGCGCGGCGGTGGCGCTGCTGTCGGTGTTCCTTCTGCCTCCGCCGTCCTTTCAAGCTGGGCGCGCGGGGAACGGTCATTCGATACTCAAGCTCTCACCCGCCGCCGGCCCTTCCTTCGGCGGCCTGTCTCTGGAGGCCACATGGTGATCCCTCAAAGGCTCGCGTCGCTCGCCGTCCCTGTCGCGCTCGCTGCCGTGTTGACCGGTTGCTACGAGGACAATTGCGAGCTGCGCGGCACGTGCCCCGTGCTCGACATGGTCCCGGTCGATAGCCTGGACGTGGACTGCGAAAAGGGCTCGACCCTCGCCGTCGACGGCTGCGGCGTGTTCGTGTCCGCGCAAGGCAGCGACGAGGACGGCACCGGCACCCGGTTCGTCCCTGTTCGCACGATCAACCGCGCGCTGCAGATCGCCGCGAAGGGGCACAGCACCGTGTACGCGTGCGCGGAGGTCTTCTCCGATCCGGTGGTGATGACGTCCGATTTCCGCATCCTCGGCGGCTTCGACTGCGCGCGGGAGTGGGAGCCCTCGGGCGGCGACGCGAAGACGCGCGTGCGCGTGGCCCCGGGGGAAGTCGCGCTGCGGGTGCTCCCGGGCGACAGCGTCGCGGAGATCTCCGACGTGGCCTTCGAGGCCAGCGACGCCGTGAAGCCCAGCGGATCGTCGATCGCGGCGATGCTGGCGGACGGCTCCAACACGCACCTCGCTCGGTGCGATTTCATCGCGGGGAACGGCGCGCGCGGCGTGGATGGGCTGGACGGGATCTTCGGATCGCCCGTCGCGAAATCGGGACCGAACGGCCAGAGCGGCATCAGCGCTTGCCTCACGGACACGCCGCAGGGCGGGGAGCTCGTGCAGATCGAGTGCGACGACGGCGTGTGGACGATGGGGGGCCCGGGCGGCGCCGGAGGCCTCGAATCCGGCGGCGCGGGGATCGACGGGGCGCCGATGCCCTCCAAGAACCCCGAGGGATTCGGCTTGAGCGGCCTCGGCGAGGACGGCGACACGGCGTGCACGTCCGGGGTCGACGGCGCCGATGGAGCGCCAGGACTGCAAGGGATCGGGGGCAAGGGGCCAGGCGCGTTGCACGCGATCGGCTACGTGGGTCACAACGGCCAAGACGGCACGCACGGGCTGCCAGGACAAGGGGGCGGCGGGGGCGGCGGCGCGCGCGGGGGCGTCGCGTTCTGCGGCGACAAGCCCAAGGGTGGAGCAGCGGGCGGCTCCGGAGGCGCGGGCGGGTGCGGCGGGCGCCCGGGGCTCGGCGGGACGTACGGCGGAGCGAGCATCGGCATCGCGCTCGGCGCGGCGATCTTGAACACGGTCTCCGTGACGATCGCGACGGGAAACGGTGGGGATGGCGGCGCGGGCGGGATGTTCCAGTTGGGTGGTCTCGGCGGCTTTCAGGGGCTCGGGGGCCACGGCTGGGGCGGCTCGAGCACGGCCTGCGCGGGAGGCGCCGGCGGGCGTGGAGGCCAGGGTGGCTATGGGGGCGGCGCGTCCGGGGGTCCCTCGCTGGGCATCGCGCACACGGGCGACCTCGGATCGCAGGACTTCTCGATGGTCCACCAAGGCAAGGGCGGTCACGGCGGGCTCGGGGGCAACCCCAACTGGAGCGACATGGCGGGCGACCCCGGGATGACCACGGACGCCGCGTGGATCGCGGGGCCCTGATTTCTTGGGCGGGCGGGGTCGCGAGCGTCGATCCCGCAGCTCTGTCGCGCCTCGAGAGGGCCTCTCGCGCCGGGTCCTTTCGCGGGGTTCGTGAGACGATGCGAGCATGAAGCACGCGCTCGAGAGGCTGCTCGCGTCCCCGATCGATCTGTCGCCGATCGAGTCGCTGGCCGTGTTTCACGAGCGGCTCGAGGCGATGGCGCGCGGCCTCGACGCGCCGCCGGATCGCGCGCTCTTGTCGGGGCTCGTGGGCGATCGCGTCGCGTACGCGTTCGCGGGGGGCTACCGAGCGGCGCTCGCGTCGCTCGTTCGGGGCAAGCTGGACGAGGCGCGGGCGTCGCGCGTGGGGTCCATCTGCATCACGGAAGAAGGCGGAGGGCACCCTCGCGCGGTGAAGACGACGCTCCGACCGATCGGGGACGGGCGCTTCACGCTCACCGGTCGAAAGCAATGGGCCACGGCCGCGCCCTTCGCGGACGTGCTGCTCGTGGCCGCGAGCACAGGGGCCGACGAACAAGGGCGAAACCGCCTCGTGATCGTCGCGGTGGAGACGCGCGCGCGACCCTCGTTGGGGGACGCGGCCCCGACGGGCGCGCTGCGCACCCCTGGGGT
>Ga0268298_10004503_pt1 | contig 13562 bp, 14 predicted proteins | sample WWTPWeurt_MetaG_FD_194462 | JGI IMG/M metagenome (GOLD analysis project Ga0268298, IMG submission 194462) | Activated sludge microbial communities from WWTP in Nijmegen, Gelderland, Netherland - WWTP Weurt | ecosystem: Engineered > WWTP > Aerobic digester > Activated sludge | place... | reverse complement strand
CGGGTTACTAGAATAGTGCTTGTATTAACACGGACTAACTTCAGTCTTGTGTCTGGAGAAATCAGATGAAGGTTCGATACGTTTTTCTAGAGAAAGCAATGGCTATTCATGGGCTTGCGGAGTTGGTGAGCGAAGGGCATTTGGATGGGGGCGGACTTGTACTTTTCAAGGAATGGCTGGAAAAGCTGGGGGCAAAGTCGGGTATAAAGTTTTCGTTTCTTTTGGCGGCGTGTTTGTCAAAAGAGGCGGTGGAACTCATACTGGTTGCTGGTTTCGGTGAACATAAGCACCTGAATTACGATGCTTCATGTATGGCCCGTATGGGCGGGCTGTTGACCGTCAACTCTAGAAAAGAAGAGGGTGGCGGATATGTAAAGCTAGAAGATGGAAAGCTTGTGTTCTTTGGCGCTTCTTCCGGTTTAGGTTCTTACGACGAAGAAACTCTCAGACGCGCGGAGAATTCTCTTAAAGAGGACTTTAACGTCAGTGAGGTTGAGTATCAAACTGATTATTGTAAATGACAGAAAAAAATAAGACCGACGACCATAAGGGCACAACATGGATGTGCCCTGTTTTTTTTGTTGTGTACTTTGAGAGTTTTACGTTTCGATATCGATACCGGTGTCGCGGATTTCTCGGGCGAGCGTTGTTTGTTCAGTGAGGATTTCCTTTGTCATGCCAATCGCCTCAATCACCGGGGACACACGCGTGGTCTTTCTGAAGTTGAGGTAGTGGATAGCCTCGAAAGAATCTGTGAAGTGAGGTGAAATGATACAGAGATCGACATCGCTTTCTTTAGGCAACAAGGCGCGAGTAATCACGGTTGTCTATTTCCTCTTCTCTCTCCATGCGCCCTTTTCTTTGATGAGGGCGACGAGTTCGTCGAGGGCTTCTTTCTGAGGGACGTCTCTTTTGACGAGGGTCTTCTTCCAGTAGAGATTGATCATGCCGGGCTTCCCGCCGACATAGCCGAAGTCCGCGTCCGCCATCTCACCGATGCCGTTCACGATACAGCCCATGACGGCGATGCGGAGTCCTGCCATATGACCCAAGCGCGCCTTGACTTTGTTGGTGACACTTTCCAAATCAAAGAGCGTGCGTCCGCATGAGGGGCACGAGATGAATTCCGTCTTGGTGATGCGGCGGCGCGTTGCTTGGAGAATGCTGTAGCAGACGGGAATTTCTTTTTCAGGCGATTCGGTGAGGGAAACGCGAATAGTGTCGCCGATCCCATCGAGAAGGCTCGTGCCGATGCCGATTGTGGACTTCGCGCGACCGTCTTCGGCATTGCCCGCTTCGGTGACACCTAAGTGAATGGGATAGTCCATGCTTTCTTGTTCGAGTGCGGTGGCGAGAAGGCGGTTGGCTTCGATCATGACGAGCGGATCGGAAGATTTCATAGCGACGACGATATCGTGGTAGTCATACTTTTGGAAAATACGCAGGTATTCCATGGCGGATTCGACCATGCCGAGCGGTGTGTCGCCGTATCGTGAAAGGATGCGATCCGAGAGTGAACCGTGATTGGCGCCGATACGGATCGGCTTCTGCGCTTTTTTGGCGGCGGTGATAAAGGGGAGGAGCCCTGCTTCTATTCGCTTCAGCTCTTTCTTGTACGCGCCTTTTTCAAATTCCAACTGCTTATGGAGTTTGCTGTCGAGGAGATTTCCAGGATTGAGGCGCACCTTGTCTGCCCACAAGAGCGCTTCGAACGCCGCCGCTTGCGAAAAGTGCACGTCGGCGATGAGGGGCACGGTGACGCGATATTTCTTTTTCAGCAATGCGCGAATGTCTCCGAGCGCTTTGGCATGTCGGGGCGACTGCGTGGTGATGCGTACGAGTTCCGCGCCGGCTTTGACGCAGAGAGCCGTCTGCGCGGCGGTCTTTTCGACGTCGAGCGTATCGGTATTGGTCATGGTCTGCACGCGAATTGGTTCCTCGCCGCCGATGCCGATATCGCCGACCATCACGACACGAGTTTTCCGTCGCGGCTTGAGAGCGTGTATGTTCATAGATTCAGGTCTTACCGGGTGAGTTGCGCTCTGTATCATAAAAGTTCTCTACTTTTTAGAATAGACTCGGCATGTTTCAAGTCTTCAGGTGTTGTGATTTTGATATTGTCATAGGTTCCTGGCACTACAATGACTTTCACGCCAAGTCGCTCCACGAGTGAGGCATCGTCTGTTCCCTCGTAATGATCCGAGAGCGCCTGCGCATGTGCGGTTCGGATAATGGTCGGCACGAAATGTTTGCGGCGTCTGTGCACTGTATATATTCCGACGATCCAGTGTTTTCTCAATCACGCTTCCATCACCAATTACCTTCAGCGTATCCTTGATGGGTACGGCCGCGATGCTTGCGCCGTGTATCTGTGCGGCGGCAATGGTTGCCGCGATTGTTTTTTCCGTAACGAGTGGGCGTGCGGCATCGTGAATGGCAATGATGTCGGCGTCGCTCACGCTTTCAACGCCACGGCGCGATGACTCTTGTCGCGATGCGCCGCCACAGATGATGGCGGATACTTTCGTAAATTTCGCTTGCTCAACGAGGGCGCGCATCGTCTCTATCTCTCCCTCTGCCGTTACTACCACGATAGTATCAATATTCGGATTTTGTTCAAAGGCGGCAATGGCATGTACGACTATAGGGACGTCAATTTCAAAGAGCACTTTGTTGTACCCCAATTTCATCCGGCTTCCTGTTCCGGCGGCAAGGATGATGGCGGTGGTGTGGAGAGGTTGTGTCACACAATTTTTCATTGGGAGATATCTGTTTTATGAAGGAACTCTTTAGCAGTATCAGTGGCGTCCTGGATTGCCCACAGAATGTCTTCCAGTGTCGGGTTTGTTCTTGTTTTGTGGCTGTCGAGAACTTTCTTGATCACGTTTTGTATGGAGAGATACCGACAGCGGTTTTGAAGAAACTCTCCCACGAGAAAATCATTGGCGGCATTCATGGCGGCGGGGAGGGTTCCGCCGATTTTCGCGGCGCTCAGCGCATAGCCGAGAGTGGGAAAACGTTCGAGATCCGGATGAGCGAAGGTGAGGCTTTTGGAAAAGTCAAACCGTTTGACGGGTGAATCCCAGCGTTCCGGGCAGGAGAGGGCGTACTGGATCGGGAGATGCATATCGGTTGTTGCGAGTTGAGCAATGATACTTCCGTCTCGATACTCAACCATCGAGTGAATGATACTTTCAGGATGAATCACAACGCTGATCTTCTCGACGGGGATATCGTAGAGGCGCATAGCCTCGATTACTTCGAAGCCCTTATTCATGAGGGTGGCGCTGTCGACAGTGATCTTGTGCCCCATGACCCAGGTCTTGTGACCAAGTGCGTCTTCCTTGGAAACATGCTCGAGCTCCTCTTTGGTTTTGTCTCGGAGCGCGCCGCCGGAACAGGTGATGATGAGTTGCTCCACATCTTCCCGCTGTTCTCCCTGGAGGCACTGTGCGAGGGCTGAATGTTCGGAGTCGATGGGCGTGAGGAGGACATGGTTTTCTCTTGCCTCGCGCATGACAATTTCTCCGGCGGCAACCAGTGTTTCCTTGTTGGCGAGCGCGATGTTCTTTTTGCATCGTATGGCGTCGATTGTCGCTCGTATTCCCGCAAGACCGACGACCGCGCTGACGAGCGTATCAATTTCCGGCAGGACCGCTATTTTTTGAAGTGCGTCGGGACCGGAGTAGACAGGAATGGAGACGCTCTTTCGGAGGTGGGCGGCGCTTTCCTCATCGGTTACTCCGACCGCGAGCGGGTGGTATTTCTCTATTTGCTTTTTGAGGAGTTCGATATTTGTCTGGGCAGTGAGGGCAACTACCTGTAATTTGTCAGGATGCCAATCAACCACGTCGAGCGTTTGCGTGCCGATATTCCCCGTGCTTCCGAGTATGGCTATTTTTTGTGGAGTCTTCTTCATAGTTCTTTTTGCATTCGTTCTCGGTTGATGGCGGAGAGTTCCATCGGTTCGACGAAGCGAGTGGTTTCTGTGACGGTGGTGAATTCTTCGATGGTGGCGCCGAGACTTTCAAAATACTTCGCGACTTCTTGGACGCGCGATTCGGGGGCGCTGGCGCCCGCGCTTATGCCGGCGGTGCGACTGCCTTCGAGCCACGCGGGATCGATATCATCCGTCGAGTCGATGAGGTGAGCGGGTGTTCCTTGGGCGCGTGCCGTTTCGGCGAGGCGGGTGGAGTTGGAGGAATTCTTCGAGCCGAGAATGAAAATGACATCTGATACGGCGGCGAGTGCCTGGACAGCCGACTGGCGATTGGTGGTTGCGTAGCAAATGTCTTTGCCGGGTGGCGCCACGATATCCGGAAATTTTTCTGTGAGCGCGCGAATAATTGCGTCCGTTTCGGTGAGGCTCAGGGTGGTCTGGGTGAGGTAGGCGAGTTTTTCGTTTCTCTCAAAAGAAAGCGCGTCAATGTCGGAGAGGTTTTCGATTATCGGGACGGTTGTGCCGTAGTGATGGTAGGCTTCTCCGATGACGCCGATGCCTTCGGGGTGACCCTTGTGTCCGATATAGACGACGGAGAATCCGTCTTTCAAGAATCGGTGCATCTCGAGGTGCACTTTGTTTACCAGTGGGCAGGTCGCATCGATCACGGTGCAGTTTTTTGTCCGTGCGATTTCGAAATCCTCGGGCGGCGATCCGTGCGCCGAAAAAACGACGACGGCATTTTCCGGAATGGCTTCGGCACTGTCGACGGTGATCGCGCCGCGGTCTTCGAGATTCTTTACCACCGTTTTGTTGTGCACGATCTCGTGCTTGATATAGATTGGCGCACCGAAAATATCGAGACATTCCTCGACCGTTTTCACTGCGCGCGCCACCCCCGCGCAAAACCCGCGCGGCGAAGCGAGGAGGACTTTTTGAATGGAGGATTCTGACATATCAGTTTCCGCGTATAATCCCCAACACTTCATCCCGTTTTTTTTGCATCAATGCTTCCGTGTCGGCTTCGAGGTTCAAGCGGAGGAGGGGTTCGGTATTGGAGGGGCGGACATTGAACCACCAATCAGGAAAGTCTATCTTGATGCCGTCGAGGTGAGAAATTTTCCCGTCGGAATATGTTTCCTCGAGTTTCTGTAGTACGGCGTCTTTATTTTCCACTTCGCTGTTGATTTCTCCCGAATGCGCGTAGCGCTTCAGGTCATGGGCGAGTTGGGACGATGTCTGTCCCGTTTCGCTCATAACAGAAAGAATCATGAGGGCGGCAAGAGAGCCGGCTTCGGCGTAGGAATTTTCGCGGAAGTAATAGTGGCCGGAGAGTTCGCCGGCAAAGACCGCTCCGTCGTCGCGCATTTGCCGTTTGATATTGGCGTGTCCCACGCGGCACTCTTTGGCGATGCCTCCCGATTCCTCGATGACTTCTTTGACGGCTTTCGAAGAGCGGAGGTCGGAGAGGATGGTTGCGCCGGGGTGCGCCTTGAGGACTTCTCTCGCGATGATGCCGGTCATATGGTCCATCGCAATAATGTCGCCCGTCTCGTCCACGAAGCCGACGCGGTCGGCGTCGCCGTCAAAGGCAATGCCGAGATCGGCTTTTTCAGACACTACTTTTTCACGAAGTTCATCGAGGGTCTCGGTTTTCAAGGGATTAGCTTCGTGCGCGGAAAAGGGATGGTCGAGGTCGTCGTAGAGGGTGATGAGGGTGATATTTTCCGGAAACAGTTTGAAAATGGGAAGCTCGAGAACACCCATCGCGTTCGCGCAGTCGATCACTACGGTGAATTTCTTCTTTCCGAATTGTGCGAACGAAGCGAAGTGCTTGTAATAGTCCGGCTTGATATCCTCTGTCGAAAGAGTCCCCATTTTTTCGGAATGTTCAAACATTCCCGCGATTACGCGATCGCGAATGTCAAAGAGACCGGTTTTCTCGCCGACGGGGAGCGCGTTTTTGAGCGCGATCTTCATTCCGTTGTATTCCGGCGGATTGTGAGAGGCGGTGATGGAGACGGCGGCATCGACGTCGAGGTGCCACGAGGCGAAATAGACCATGGGCGTCGTGAGGGTCCCCAGATCGATCACATCGGCGCCCGCCTCGCGCGCCCCCTTCGCAAATGCCTCAAAGAGAACCGGACTCGAAACTCTCGCGTCGCGTCCCAAGGCGATGGTTTTCAATTTCAACACGTCGACGGTCGCGCGCCCGATTTTCTCCGCGTCGGTTTCATCGAAATCTTTTCCGTACACGCCACGGATATCGTAGGCCTTGAAGATGCTTGCGTTCATAGACTTTTTCCTTAAGAAAAGAATTTCTCCTCCCAGATTGACAGGTGGGGGAAGAGTCGTCAAGATGGAGTATATGTGGAAAAAACTTTCATCAAAGGAAATATTCTCGCATCCCAAGGTGACGCTCCTCGAGGATGAGGTCGAGCTCCCCAATGGGACGCGCTCGACCTATCTCTATGTGAAGCACTCGGTCGATGGCGCGACGGTGATATGTCGGCGACCGGATGGGAAGTTTCTCGTTCAGCGCGAGTATTCCTATCCGACCGATGAGCATCTCTATCAATTCCCGGGAGGGCTTCTTTTGCCGGATGAGAGTGTCGATATCGGTGGGAACCGCGAGCTTATGGAAGAAGCGGGCTATCGCGCGGGGAAACTCACGGCGCTTGGTGACTACTACTACGATCACCGGAAGCAGAAGGGGAGAATGTTTGTCTTTTTGGGCGAAGACCTCGAAGAGGCGAAGCTCCCGGGGGACCCGGAAGAAGAAGGCGCGATCGAGAGCTTCTGGTTTACGGAAGAAGAGATCGAGAATCTCATCCGAAACGGCGAAATCGAAAACAGCCGTTTTCTGTCGGCATGGTGCCTCTATAGAGTGCAAAATTCAAAATGAAAAATTCAGAATTCGATATCGTACATAGGGACAAATTGTCCCCAGGTAGAAATGTTGTTGACCGAAACCGGAAAAAAGATAGTGAGTGGAAAAAATTTTCTTGGGAGTGGAAGTGGTGTAGGGAAGTTGAAGTAAGTTTTTTTGAAAAAGCTATGAATCTCACTGCTGAAGAAGATGAGACTTTGAATACTTATCAGACGACCGCTCAACAGTGGGCAGGGAAACATGCTACTGCTGGATTTTGGCGCGAAGAAATGAAAATTTTTCAAAGATTTCTTCCGGTGGGAAAAATATTGGAAGTTGGCTCAGGTGGTGGCAGAGATGCGAAGGAACTGATAGCTTTTGGTTATGAGTATACTGGAACGGATATTTCTTCTAACTTTGTTGAAGTTGCGAGAAGGAAAAATCCAGGAGCAACCTTTTTAGTTCAAAGCGTGTATGATTTGGAATTTTCCGAAGATGCTCAATTTGACGGTTTCTGGGCATCGGCAGTGCTGCTACATATTCCGAAGACAAAAATCGGAAAAGCTTTGCAGCGAATACGAAAATGTGTGAAGGGCGGCGGTATAGGATTTATCTCTCTTAAGCAGGGAGAAGGAGAAAGGCTGGAAGCTGATAGTCTCAAGAACGGAAGATTTTTTTCTTACTATACAGGGAAGGAGTTTCATGAGGTTCTCTTGAAGAATGGTTTTGAGGTTGTGCAGATGAAAGTACATCCAACGAGCGAGAAAACAACGTGGCTTTGCTTTTTTGTTCGAGTTTCAAAATGACAGAAAGGGTAATTCCTAGAAAAGAACTATGTCTCTCAAAGCTGGTATTGTCGGGTTGCCGAATGTGGGGAAGTCAACCTTGTTTAAGGCGCTTTCCGGGAAGGCGGTCGACATCAACAATTATCCCTTTTGTACGATCGAGCCCAATGTCGGTGTCGTGCCGGTGCCGGACGCGCGCCTGGGGAAGCTCGCCGCGATGTCAAAGTCGGCGAAGACGATTCCGGCGGTTGTGGAGTTTGTGGATATCGCGGGACTCGTCGCGGGAGCGTCGAAGGGGGAGGGGCTTGGCAATAAGTTTCTCGCGAATATCCGCGAGGCGGACGCGATCATCGAAGTGGTGCGGCTTTTTGAGAACCCGAATATCATCCACGTGCATGATCGTGTGGCGCCCTTGGAAGATATCGATATCATTCACACCGAACTCATCCTGGCGGATCTCGAGACGGTCGAGAAGCGGAAATTGAAGACGGTGAAAGACGCGCGCGCCGGGAAGAAAGATGCGATTGCTGAGATGCCGATTCTCGAGACTCTCGAAGCGGCGCTCCAGGCGGGGAAGCTCGCGCGCGAAGCGGGTGTGATTGAGACTGAAGACTCCCGACGTGTCTTTCGCGAGCTTCAGCTCCTCACGGCGAAGCCGTTTCTCTTTGTCTACAATATGTCCGATCCGGAAGCGGCGCTTCCGCCGGAACTCGCCGCGCGCCCTCATGTGCGACTCGATGTGAAGATTGAAGAAGAGCTCTACTCGATGAGCGCCGAGGAACAAACAGAGATGGGAATTTCCTCGCGGATCAATGAGCTCATCCGCGAGACCTATTCGCTCTTGGGACTCATCACATTTTTCACGACCGGCGAAACGGAGACTCGGGGCTGGACGATTCGTCGCGACTCGACCGCGCCTCTTGCCGGCGCCGCAATCCACACTGATTTCAAAGACCGCTTTATTCGCGCCGAAGTAATCAATTGGGAGATCCTCCTTTCCGCCGGCTCCTGGAGCGCCGCGCGCGAAGCGGGCACCTTGCGTCTTGAGGGAAAGGAGTATATTGTCCAAGACGGCGATGTGATGGTGTTTCGGGTATGAGGCTTGACAAAATATGAGAGAAGGTGCACTGTTTATGTTGGTTCTTTGAAATGTTGTTGTTAAACGATGTCATGAGAAGTGTATCTCGGAGGAGTAAAAAATGAGCAAGCAAGTATTAGTTTCCTGTGAGTCTCCATCGGAAGCACCGGAGGTCTATCCGACGTATCCAGACTGGGTAGTGAAGCATCTCACACCGGGACTCGAAGCGAAAAGTTCGAGCGGGGTGAAGAATCCCGGACTCGGATGGCACGAGAAACAGGAAAAACGGGAGGCTATTACCGGCGATGAAATTTTTGCTTTCCTGTTGCCGGATCAAGAGATGTACCAGGCGCAGTGGTATGATCCAATCAATCACTGTATCAGTTTGGCGGATATCCAGTATTATGAGGAGAAGTATCTGCATCGTATTCCTCTTCCTCTCGAATGGGAGGGGAATTGGGTATATGCGTGGAAATCTGTCGTGCTGGACGGGCGTGGCCGTCGCGTCGTTCCGTTTCTCTGTTGCCGTGGCGGCCGTCCGTTTGTGGTTTGGTACAACCTTGGCAGTTACTGGTGCGACTACGAGCCTGCCGGTCTCTCCGCAAGTTAGCACTTTGACGTTAGCTACTTGGTTCTTTTGAACCTTTGGTTTTTGTTCTTTGACCCCGCACCTTACCGCGATGTAAAATCGGGTAAAGTGCGGGGTTTTTCGTTTTTGTAAAAACGCCTATTCGGGAATGCGTGACGGTTGATGGAGAGAAATAAGGTGAGATTGCCGCGCGCGAAGCGGGCACCTTGCGTCTTGAGGGAAAGGAGTATATTGTCCAAGACGGCGATGTGATGGTGTCTCGGGTGTGAGGCTTGCACTTTCTTGGAGAATGTGATATTTGTTCTGCAGTACCTTTTCAGTCAACTTCTGCTGTAGGAGGAGCTTAGGTCATGATTTTTGCACCGCCTGATGCTGGGTTGTACGGGATGTATCTTAGTAAACATGGGACCACAGTGGCGACGCTTATGGCGGAGGATATCCTTTCGAATGGAGATGATCCGAAACAAGTGCTCGCTGATGTTCGTGAACTTCTCACGGAAGTTGATCGAGTGATAAGTGAAGGAAAGCTGGATGATCCGGATTGGAGGAACCTTCAAATAGAATGGTGTCTCACAAGTCCGAATTTGTTAAAGCATTTGCAAGATGCGGAAAAAATGTTGGACAAAGTTTCTCCTTGTATGAAGGTTCCCGCTCTTGCTATTCTTTGTAATATGTCGATATTTCTGAATAGTCGCCGCATGACCTTTGACTTGAATGGAGTGTCGATTCCGGGAGTGGTAGCGTAAGTTTCAACGGAGTGAAGAGGAAAAAACGTGAAACATTTGAGAGGGCGCGCAAGAAACTTGCCGCCCTTTTATTTTTCCCGAATCTTGACAGGAAAAATTTCTTTTCCTACAATGCGCTTAGCAGTCAGATACTTCGAGTGCTAAATGGATAACTTTTAAATGCACGACTATGGCAAAGCAAATTTCGTACGGCGAGGATGTGCGACGGAAGGTGAAGGCGGGAATTGATCACGTGGCGGATACGGTCAAAGTAACTTTGGGTCCCAAGGGGCGAAATGTGATTCTCGACAAAGGATTCGGCGCGCCGACGGTGACCAATGACGGCGTCTCGATTGCCAAAGAAATCGAGCTCAAGGACAAGTTTGAGAATTTGGGCGCGTCCCTGGTGAAGCAAGTCGCGGACAAGACCAATGACGCGGCGGGTGACGGGACGACGACGGCGACCTTGATTACGCAGTCCATCGTGCGCGAGGGACTCAAGTTTGTGGAAACCGGTATCAATCCGATCGGCATTCGTCGAGGAATGGAAGCGGCAAAAGATGAAGTGATCGCTCTCCTTCGCAAAAATTCCAAGAAGATCTCTTCCAAGGAAGAAATGGCGCAGGTAGCGACGATTTCCGCCGAGTCTCGTGAGATGGGCGATATGATTGCGGACGTTATGGAAGAGGTGGGGAAGGATGGTGTCGTGACGACCGAAGAGTCGCAGGCATTCGGACTTTCCAAAGAAGTCGTTGAGGGGATGAGTTTCGATCGTGGCTATGTGTCTCCGTATATGGTGACCAATGTTGAGTCGCAGAGCGCGGAGATCAAAGACGCGCTTATTCTCCTGACGGATATGAAGGTGTCGTCCATCAATGAAATCCTCCCGCTTCTTGAAAAGGCGGCGCAGAGCGGCAAGAAGGAGCTCGTCATTATCGCCGAAGAAGTTGAGGGTGAGGCGCTCGCGATGCTTGTCGTCAATAAGCTCCGTGGCACACTCAATGTGCTTGCGGTGAAGGCGCCGGAATTTGGCGATAGCCGGAAGGCGATGCTTGAAGATATTGCGATCTTGACCGGCGGACAGGTGATCGCCAAGGATAAGGGGATGAAACTTGAGACGGCGGAACTTGCAATGCTCGGACAGGCGCAGAAAGTGATCGCGACCAAGGATGATACGACCATTGTGGGCGGAAAGGGCAAGAAGAAAGAGATCGATGCGCGGATTTCCCAGCTCAAGAGTCTTATCGAACAAACCGACAGCGAATACGATCGCGAGAAACAGAAGAAGCGAATGGCGAAGCTCTCGGGCGGAGTCGCGGTGGTGCGCGTGGGCGCCGCGACCGAGACGGAACTTACCTATATGAAGCACAAAATGGAAGACGCGCTTGCGGCGACCAAGGCGGCGGTCGAGGAAGGAATCGTCGCGGGTGGCGGCACGGCATTTGCCAAAGCGGTTGCAACGCTTTCCGAGCAAATGAAGAAACGCACCTTTGACAATCACGAATTCCGCGCCGGATACGAAACACTCCTCCGCGCACTCAATGAGCCCTTGCGACAGATCGTTTCGAATGCGGGCGAGCAGGATGCGGCGGTGGTCCTTTCCGAAGTGATCAAAGAAAAGGGAGCGAACTTCGGATACAACGCGGCGACCAATAAATATGAAGCCGATATGATAAGAGCGGGAATCATCGATCCCTTGAAGGTGACGCGCACGGCGCTCGAGAATGCAGTGTCGGTTGCGGCGCTCCTTCTCACGACCGAGGCGGCTGTCGTGGATCTTCCCGAGGAGAAATCAGAGGCTCACGGAGGCGGAATGCCCGGTATGGGAGGGATGGGCGGGATGATGTAACTATTCCTCTTTAAGGAGTACCACTTCTTCCGGAACGAAGAACCCCTTTTTCTATCTAACAGTGGAGAGGGGTTTTTCGACAAGTAAGCTTGACAGTATTTTCTTTATATGCTACAAGGGTATAGACCGTGTCCATGAATTCTCCATTCTATGGATAGGGTCAGTTTCTTGACAATGAGATCAAAGTTGAACTGAACATGGGTGTGTTGTCGCCTTCTATCTCTGTGGGGTGAAAGATGAGTACGTTAAACGCTGTTGAGATCTTGCGGACTTTGGAACAAGGGGATGCGTCCCGTCGCCAGGCGACCGAGAAGGAAATAAGCGCTTTTTTTGAGCGACTGAAAGAACGCTGGGACAATAATGAAGATGCCCAGTTTCGTACGGCGCTCAATTCGATCAGAGAGAAGTTGGCTGAGCAAGGTTCCTTACTGGAACAGTTGACGATGACTCCATTGGCACATGCCGTGGTACTCTACGTTGACAACATGGAAGTTGCTCCGCCGATCGAAAGTTTGTCGCTTCACGACATTGAACCGGGAACGATGGTGCGAGTGTTGGTCCGGGCACATCCGTTTACTGGAAAGATTGGCCGTATCGTTCAAGGGTTGGACGGCAATGGCGACATTGAGGTGAATGTTGACGGTGAGGAAAGATATGTTTCCGTGGTCAGAGAGAATCCGCCGATGGCCGAGCCTCTGGAAGGTTCCGCCGACGATTTCGCGTCATTCTCTGTCGGAAAGAGGGTTAGGATAGTCGAGGACGATCACGAGGGTAAGACCGGAAAAATTATCAGAGCATTGGATCGTGACGGCGATATCCGCGTGGAGTTCGATTGTGGTGGCGAGGCATGGATCCGTATTGGCCAAATATTCGGACCGCCGCTCGAAATCACCACCGCTCCGTCCCGAAAAACGAATTCCGTCGTCGTGATCTACGAAGGAAACCGGATCGAAGTCCGCTACTCGCAGGAATTGCTCCAAGCGATGTACGAGCGTGGCAATAGCGCGAGCGGGAACTCCACACAGGAGTTTCATATCGGTGACCGCGTGCGGATTCGCCGGGATAGCATGTTTGCAGATCAGAATTCCGGCAATGGAAGGATTAGAGCGCTCCATGAACAAAAGCGCGGGTGGGTACATGTCACCTTCGACGATGGGGATGATTCGTATCACTATCGTATCGGTGATCCGTCGGTAGATAACGGAGCGTGCGACCTGGAACTGGTTGATCCGTCGAGGGTCGCGGATCCGGATGGCGATTTGTCCGCAGTCAAGCCTCTCAGGCCGGGCGATATCGTGAAGCTATCGCTCGAGAAAATGCAAATCGTTGCGGTGGTCAAACAGCCGCGGGTAAGCGGCGAGATCGCCCTTGTGTGCAATCTCGTCGGCACAGCCATGATCGAAGTCGAGTATCAAGGCTCAAATCGGGTCGTACTCCCCGGCAAAGAGAACGTTGCGGTTGGCGATCGTGTCGTGCTCGACCAGAGTGCGTCGATCATTCTGCTGAATCTCGGCAAGGAAGAAGCAATGCCGAAAGTTTCAAAAAAACAAAAGCGCTCGCGATAGCCTAGGAACCACAGAGGAATAGCTGGAAAATTTCTGGATTTATTAGAGTATATCCCCTTACTATTCAATGGTAAGGGGATTTTTATTGGAAGTTGCCGGAGCGAGTTCCGTAGAATTTCTACAACCCTCCTTCTTTGCGGAGTTGCTTTTGGATATGGGATT
>Ga0268298_10004502_pt1 | contig 13562 bp, 13 predicted proteins | sample WWTPWeurt_MetaG_FD_194462 | JGI IMG/M metagenome (GOLD analysis project Ga0268298, IMG submission 194462) | Activated sludge microbial communities from WWTP in Nijmegen, Gelderland, Netherland - WWTP Weurt | ecosystem: Engineered > WWTP > Aerobic digester > Activated sludge | place... | reverse complement strand
CTATTCACAAATTCAAAATTTCAAGGAGAAATAGAAGTATGTATCGTTCAAAAAAGGGCCTGCCGCTAATCACTGCCGTGTTGGTTGTCTTCTCGCTAATAGCCTCAGGTTGTAGCGCCTTAAGTGGTTCCCCCACCCCTTCCCTTCAAGACTTGCAAATGACAGCCCAGGCAGTGGCAGCCCAAACGCTGGCTGCCCAGCAACTCCCCACCCAGGCGCCTCCATCGCCAACCCCTGTTCCGCCCACGCCATTGCCCGTCCTAACGGCTTCACCTGAGCCGATTGTTGAAGTCATTCCGCCTGTACAGGAGGAATCGCAGGCTGCACCTCCGCAGGAGATTGTCACTGAAGTTCCCACCCAGCCGGTGGTTATGGTACACGAACCGCCAATTGAAACAGGAACGGGTCCGGATTGCACAGGCGCGATCACGTCGCTCACGGAAGGACCGCGTGCGCTGGTGCAGGTGGTGAACAAAAGAGGTTCCTCCATTATTCTTTCCTATTATCTTGAACCCAGCCCATTTGGGCAGTGCGGTTCGAATAGCGTGCAGGTTGATGTTGAGACAGAGGTTCAATCTCTAAATTTACCGCTTGGTTGTTACTGGCTGTATGCCTGGGTATCCGACAACGGCAAGGATGAATCCTTCCAAGGGCGCGGATGCAACACCAGGGAGGGCGCGACCTGGAATATTTACCCCAATCGCATTGAGGTCGTGGAGAGCGCAAACTAGCCAGGTCATACCTCGATTTCGAAAATCAAATCCTGTTGGCACTCCACGCTGTACATTCAGTTACAAGGGCTGGCAGGATTTTTTATATACGCCATACATTCTTTATTTGAATAACAGGCTGCCCGCCTGATGTTCGATCTGTTTCCAATCCCATTTTATGGGCTGAGGAAACGGCGAATTGGCGTCATCATTGATTCCTCGGCCAGAAGAGGTATGCAATGACAGCTTCAACTTTTGTTTCCGGAGCGTGGCAGGTGAGTACGACCCCGCTTTGGGTTTGGATACTGGCTTCATACCACCATTTCTTTTGTTTTGTGACAGCCAGTACCCGCGCTGTTTCCTGTGTGAGGCGTCCTGTGAGGGCAGTCGGGTTTCATAAATAAAATACCCTGCAATTGCAACGAAAATTAATGCGGCAATGCCGAAAACGATTTTTTTTCATTTTGTTATTCTTTCGGTTATGGAATCAATTTCAACGTAGTCGCCGCCGCTGATTCAACTGCATCCAAACTAAACGGCAGGGGATGATATTCGACCGCCAGCCATTACTGGATCTGGTCATCGTAGTGCGGGTTGAAAGGCTGGCCAGACTGTCCGCTGGGGATGATGGAGCGCGAGGCGTCCCAATCAGCGGGGTCGGCGATAATGCGGTAGGCGGGACCAAGAGTCATGGCGTAGGGTTTATGAGCGCAGTACGCTCCGCTGTTGACGGTGTTCCAGTTACCGCCCGTGGGGAAGGGTCCGAGGCAGAAGATGAGTGCGAGTGCGGCGACACTCCCCAGCGGATGGGCGTAAGTATGTATGTGAATGTGTCCCCAGATTTGCCCGTCAAGTTCTGTCACAGCGGCAGAGAGGGCGGCGCTCATCATCTTGGCGCGGCGTCCGTCCCACCACGGGTTGTTCGGGTCGTCGAGCAAGTTTTGCAGGAACATAGACGGGTATCCTGCCAGGGTGAGGTACGAGTCTGTCGAAGCAGAATCCAGCTTCGAGTTAAGCGCGAGGCGCAATACACACCCTCACTCCCCAAAACACGCGCGCCGTTCACGCAGTTGATGCGTCACAATCCTTTTCAATTTACGCGGCTTCCACAAATCTTCTTCGATCATGATCTTCCGCACGCTTTCCACTGAGAGTTTTAATTTCTCCTTCTCCACCAACTTCTCGTGCGCCAACGTTGAACCAAAACCTTGATATTTCGTTTTCAGCAAATTCAAGCCTTGTTTCTTCACGCTCTCCGACAAACGGTTATTCCCTTTTTGACCTCGGTGTTTTGAAACCAATCCAACCGCCCCATGTTTTCGATACGACTTCAGTAACCGTTTTATCTGTCGCTTGGCAAGATGCAAGATTTCTCCCGCTTCTTTTTAGCTAATCTGTTTCTTCGGCAGCCTTTGCATTACTTCCAATCTGCTCAATTCTTTTGTACTCATCTGTACCAATATCTCCATTTTTTCTCGTTCTCCGAAGGGGACATTTTAACTTTGGGCTAACAGGTATCCTATCCACTCTTGACACATTTATTTACTATGCTAAAATAAAACTAACTTCATTCACTAAATAAAGTAAGTTTTGATAAAATGAACAATTCCCCTCTCGGTAATCGCGAACTGATACGTGCAATCAATCGTTCAACGATCTTGAATAGCATCAAAACGCATGGAGCCATCCCTAGAGCGGAGATTGCCCGACTCACAGGCTTGTCCCCGGCAACGGTTACTGGCATTACCGCCGAGCTAATTCAGGATAATCTGGTCTTCGAGAAGGAGTCTGGGGATTCGAGCGGGGGACGGCGGCCGATCATGCTTGCGATTAATCCACACGGCGGTTGCGTAGTTGGCATCAAAGTGATGGAAGATCATGCGCTTGGGGCTTTGACGGATCTGGAAGCATCTTTGTTGGGGAAAGAGTCTTATCCACTTACGGACACTTCGCCAGAGGGAATTTCCCAATCTTTGAGCGAACTGGTTGCAGAGTTGTTGAAAATGTCAGAAAACCCGTCACCCAACCTGATGGGAGTCGGAGTCGGCTTGGCTGGTATCGTCGAAGCCGGGCAGGGGCTTGTGCGTCAATCCCCATTCTTTGGGTGGAACGATGTTCCATTACGCGAGATGATTCAGAACCGGGTGAACGTACCGGTTTATGTGGATAACGATGTCAATACCCTTGCTTTTGCCGAGAAATGGTTTGGCGCCGGGCGAGGTATCGATAATTTCCTTGTGGTCACATTCGGCCGCGGTATTGGTTTGGGAATTGTTTCCAATGGGCAGTTCAATCATGGCGCACGCGGCGGTGCGGGCGAAATCGGACATATAGTCATCCAGCCGGGCGGGGAATTATGCGCTTGCGGAAAACGCGGCTGCCTGGAAATGTATGCAAGTGAGCCTGCCATGTTGCGGCAGGCTGCCAAAGCTTTCGAGCAGGGGCAACTCTCATCATTACCGAATACTCCAGAAGAACTGATCGCTCTTGCAGCCAAGGGTGAGAAAGCCGCACAGGAAATTTTTGCTCGAGCTGGAGAGCTGCTGGGGCAGAGTATTGCCAACCTTATAAATATCTTCAATCCCCAACGAGTTCTGATCAACGGTGAAGGTGTGCGTGCAGGAGACTGGCTTTTCAACCCGATGCGATCTGCCATTGATGAACATACCATGCCCGGTCTGCGGCAGGATGTTTCCATCCTTGTTGAGCCGCTGGGGGATGATGCATGGGCGCGCGGAGCCGCCTCGCTCGTGTTGCATGAACTTTTTGAATCCCCGATCAAACGTCAGCGTGAATCAGAGATCGCCTAGGAGCCAGTGATGTTTTTGCAGCGGAATGTTGTCCAAAAATATTTGTGGGTGATCTTCTTTTTATTCCCCAGTCTGGCTGGATTATTAGTCTTTCTGATCATTCCGATGCTGTCTTCCTTGGTGCTCACATTTTACGATTGGGACCCGCTCATCCCGACCCGCTTTATTTTCCTTGGACTTGAAAATTATCGAACCTTGATAAAGGACAGAGATTTTTGGGACGCGCTGCGTCATACCCTGTTTTTTATCGTTGGCTATATTCCGCTTGTGATTTCTTCCGGTTTGGGTGTGGCCTTGCTGATGAACCAGAAATTGATTGGACGAACTTTTTTCCGTGGCGCTTTTTTTATGCCGGTCATTTCAGCCTGGGTTGCTGTAGCGCTGATGTGGACATGGATATTCAACCCCAAGTTCGGCATCGTCAATTACCTGCTCGGGTTGATCGGCATCACTGGGCCAGCCTGGTTGTACGACCCCAACTGGGCGATGACGGCCATTATCCTGACGAGTGTCTGGAAGGATACGGGTTTTATCATGATCTTATTTCTCTCCAGCTTGCAAAGCATACCGAATGAATATTACGAGGCGGCTGCTCTGGATGGAGCGGATAACTTTGCAAAGTTTCGATACATCACTTTGCCGCTTCTTTCCCCCACTGTTTTCTTTACCCTAATCATTTCATTGATCAACTCTTTTCAGGTGTTCGATCAGGTTTGGATCATGACTGGGGGCGGCCCGGCTGGGGCAACCACAGTTTTAGTTCAGCAAATCGTTAACAACTCGTTTCGTTATGGGCGAATGGGATACGCAGCCACGTTATCTTGGGTATTGTTCCTGATCGTTTTTGCAGTGACGATCTTTCAGACGCGGATGCAGAAGAACTGGGTGGCCTATGAATAACCTCAATCTTCGAAGCATCAGCAAGGGTTTGATCAAGGTGCCGCTTTACATCCTTTTGATCGGAGGCGGGCTGGTGATGATCGTCCCCTTTGCCTGGATGATCTCCACTTCCCTTAAAAGCGGACAGTATGTGTTGAGCATGCCACCTCAACTGATTCCAAACCCTGCCACTCTGGACAGTTATCGACGGCTTTTTGAGATCTATCCCATCGGCAGGATGCTTTTTAACAGCCTGTTTGTAGCTGGATTAACCACCATCGGACAGCTTATCACCTGCTCAATGGCGGCCTATGCATTTGCCCGCCTAAAATTCCGCGGACACAATTTGGTCTTTCTTCTTTATCTGGCTACCTTGATGGTTCCCTTCCAGGTGACGATCACTCCTCTCTTTATCATGATGCGAATTTTTGGCTGGATCAATACGTACCAGGGATTAATCTTGCCCGGTGTGTTCAGCGCCTTCGGCACGTTCCTGCTGCGTCAAGCGTTCATGACCATTCCTACTGAATATGAAGAAGCTGCTTATATCGACGGCGCTTCTCCGTTAACTATTTTTTTGAAAATTATCCTGCCACTATCCAAGCCAGCTTTGGCCACTCTGTCCGTCTTTGCGTTTATGGGATCGTGGAATTCGTTTATGTGGCCGTTGTTCATTGTTCGCGAAGAAACGTTGATGACCCTGCCCGTCGGTCTGGCTACCCTGCAAGGGCGCTGGTTGACCGAGTGGAATTTAGTCATGGCGGGAGCGGTTATCACGGTACTGCCAATGTTGTTGTTGTATCTATTCGCTCAGAAATACCTGGTGCAAGGGTATGTCATGAGCGGTTTGAAAGGATAAGGAGGTGCTTTTACGAACAAGGCCACTTGCCTACAAAAAATATCATTGAATAAAGTCAAGAATCGTATCCATATTTCATAATGAGGAGAAATCCATGTCTACAAAGTCTGTTTTTGTTCGTTTTGCAACCCTTTTGATGCTACTGTCCGTACTATTATCGGCTTGCGGTTCCGCTGCGACTCAGGCACCTGTTGAGCCGCAGGTGATCACCAACACTGTGGTTGTCACTGCAACACCCGGGCCTGTTGCTCCAGTAGAGCCTGTTGAAATTACCTATTACACCTTTTCCGCTGCTCCTGACCATTTGACTGAAATCGATCAGATGGTTCAGATATTTGAAGCTGCCCACCCGAATATCAAAGTAAAAGTGGAGACTGCATCCTTCGATGATTACTTCACCAAGCTTCAGACTCTTATCGCTGGCGGTACCGCTCCCGATGTATTCGAACTAAACTACGAGAACTTTGTGACCTATGCCGCCAAGGGTCTTTTGCTGGACCTTTCCCCCACAATGCAAGCCGACACCACTCTGGATGCGAGCGTATATTCCGAGCGTGCAAATTCGGCCTTTAGCTACAATGGAATGCAGTTGGGTCTCCCCGCCACCTTCTCCACAGTGGTGCTTTATTACAACAAGGATCTGTTCGACAAAGCCGGTGTGGCCTACCCCACCGCCGACTGGACATGGGCAGATGCTGTTGAAGCTGGCAAGAAGTTGAATGATCCCGCCAATGGCGTTTGGGGTCTGTACTCCGGCGTTCAGTTCTGGGAGTTCTACAAGAAAGCCGCACAGAACAATTGCAAATTCTTCAATGATGATCAGACCGAAGTCTTGATCAATTCAGCGGAGTGCGTGCAGGCTCTGCAAACCATGGTTGACTTGGTCAAGACTGACAAGGTTGTACCCAGCGCCGCTGATATGGGCGGGCAGTCAGATGGCGACATGTTCACATCCGGCAAGCTCGCCATGGATGTCTCTGGCATCTGGATGTTCTCAGCCTATAAAGCTGCCCCCTTCCAGTGGGATATCACCGTGGAACCCGGCATGACCAACAAAGCGACCCACTTCTTCGCTAACGGCGTCAGTGTCTTTGCTGCATCCAAGCATCCTCAGGAAGCCTACGAATGGGTCAAGTTCTTTACCTCCGATCCTGAAATGGCTAACATCCGCATTGCTTCAGGTTGGGAACTCCCCGCTTTGAAGGATCCGGCACTCTTCCAGGCTTACCTTTCCCAGACTCCTCCCGCCAATCGCCAGGCCGTGATCGACTCTTTGGAATTCGCCGTTGTGCCGCCAGTGATCGTTCGCCAAAGCGAAATGCAGGATGGCATCAACAAATTGCTTGAGCAGGTAATGCTCGATCAATTGACCCCGCAGGAAGCCCTCGACCAGGCAAAAACTCTTCTTGAAGAGTTGATCAAGTAAACATCAAGTTATAAAAAGTGGGCTGAACGGAGAGTGTTAAATCCGTTCAGCCCACTCTAAAAATCTGTTTTCATTACCAGCCATTGCCAACACCCCCTGATTTGCAAAGAGCCACAATATGACAATCCTTGAAGCCCTAACTCATACTTCCCTGGGGATTGAACATCCTCATCAACAGGATCCAGATGAACGTTTCCCGCGTCAACCGATTGCCGGGCAGCCTGTTGAATTGGGAGTGCGTACTTTCCCGCCAGATGCCGCCGCGCGAGTTTGGTCAACATGGACTATGGAAGATGGCGCAGGCAATAATGACAGCGGATCATCTGAAGCGATCCTGACTGCGAGAGGCGGCACAGAGGCTGAGATCATGCAGTTTGCCACATCCACCATTCGCCTCGGCGGCGCGCGGGCTGGGGATACATGGCGGGCGGCATTGCCATCTTTTTCACGCGGTCAGAAAGTTCGCTATCAACTCCATGCAAGCAGCGGTGGAGAGAATGATCAGATGGATAGCGCGGAGTATTCCTTTATAGTGAAGGAGTGGATATTCACAGATCAGGTGACTGGCTATCAAGTTGATTCCAATGGACTTATTATTTTTTTCTCCGCACCGCAGCATCAACTTGAAACGTCTTTGCAGATGCGCCTGACAAACGCGGATCAGATCAGTTTTGGCCTGAATGCAAAAAGCACTCCTGCAAATTCAGGCGACGCTTTGCCAGCCTGGCAAATTCTTGAATCAGAACACGATCATGCCGCGCTGATAGCTGATCGGCTGCGCGTTGATTTGACCACTCAGCCTTTTCATTTTCAGATCAGCCGTGATGGAATTATTCTCCTGACTGCAAACACACCGCCCGCATGGCTGGCAGGTGAATCAAGCGAATTTCCAAACACCGTGCGTATGAGATTTGAATCACCAGAATCTGAAAGTTTTCATGGCTTGGGTGAACGCTACAATGCCTTCAATTTGCGTGGTTCAAAGTTGGATGCATCCGTCTACGAGCAGTACAAGAATCAGGGGATCCACACCTACCTGCCCGTTCCGTTTTTCCTGTCCTCACAAGGTTATGGGTTCCATTTGGATACCGCCCGTTTTTCAGCTTTCGATTTTGCCTCCAGCCATTCGAAACAGTGGCAGTTTCAGGCGGAGATCGGACCGCAGGCGTCCATTAACTTCCACATCTTTGCAGGCGCAGGGCCAAAACAAAATTTGCATTTATTCAGTCGTCAAGTTGGGCTGCCTCAATTGCCTCCTGATTGGGCATTTGGACATTGGATCAGCAGCAATGAATGGAACAGCCAGAAGGAAGTATTGGAGCAGTTGCGCCTGAGTCAGCTTCACGATATCCCCGTCACTGTTTTGGTCATCGAGGCCTGGGCAGATGAAAAAACATTCTACATCTGGAATGACGCGCAATATTCCCCAAAACCTGCCGACCAGCCTTTTAAACTTTCCGATTTTACATTCCCCGCAGATGGCTTGTGGCCTGACCCCAAAGGGATGATCGATGAATTACATCGCCAGGGTGTACGCCTCTTGCTCTGGCAGGTTCCCGTACTCAAATATCTGGGCGGAGAGCGCCATCCTCAACAGGAAATTGATGAAGCCTATATGTTGGAAAAAGGCTATCACCTGATATGGCCGGACGGCTCACCGTATCGTGTTCGTCCATTCTGGTTTCATGATTCACTGATGCCCGATTTCAATAATCCCGAAGCCGCAGATTGGTGGATGTCCAAACGTGCCTACCTGTTGGATGAATTAGGTATAGATGGTTTCAAGACGGATGGCGGCGAGCATTTGTGGGGCAGGGATGTTGTCTTCGCCAACGGTTTACGTGGGGATGAAGGTGTGAATCTCTATCCAAACTTGTATGTCGGCGCATATCATCGTTATTCGAATCAAAAAAGAAATGGTGATGCGTTGACCTTTAGTCGTGCTGGTTTCACCGGAGCACAGGCTTTCCCTGCCCATTGGGCGGGTGATGAAAACTCCACGTGGGAAGCGTTCCGCGCTTCCTTGACGGCAGGGTTGAACGTCGGGCTTTCTGGTGTTCCTTTCTGGGGTTGGGATATTGCCGGCTTCAGCGGCGAAATACCCACTGCGGAATTGTATTTGCGTGCTGCTGCCATGGCTGCGTTTTGCCCGATCATGCAATACCATTCAGAATTTAACGATCATCGCATCCCATTGCGTGACCGAACACCCTGGAATATCGCCGAGCGTACAGGCCAGCCCGAAGTCATTAATATTTACCGCCACTTCACCAAGACACGCATGCGTCTGCTTCCATACATTACGGCAGAAGCACGGCATTGTGCTGAGACGGGCGAGCCGCTTATGAGGCCGTTATTCCTTGATTGGCCCGCAGACCCGCAAGTCTGGCATATCTCCGATCAATATTGTTTTGGCCGCGCATTGATGATCGCCCCCGTGCTCGAACCCAGTGTAAACGAGAGACGCTTGTATCTTCCAGAAGGGCAGTGGCAAGACTTTTGGACAGGTGTAAAATTCACAGGGCAACAGTGGGTAACCGTTTCAGCACCACTTGAGCAAATTCCCGTTTTCCAAAGGTTGGACCAAGCATGGCTGCTACCTCTTCCCTGAGATTTCCCTCCGCTCAACTCATCGAGCAGAGCTTGCAAATAATTCTCGAAAATCAATCCCCTTCCGGAGCATTTATCGCCAGTCCCAATTTTCCAACTTATGCGTTTTGCTGGTTTCGGGATAGTTCTTATATTGCGTATGCTCTCGACCTATACGGAAAGCATGAAGCATCTGCGCGTTTCCATGCCTGGGCAGCGTCCGCCATCAACCGCCACGTTGACATTGTTCAACGTGCCCTTCAAAAAGAAGCGGATGGAGAGCCTATCACTGACGCGGATGTTCTACATACCCGCTACACTCTTGATGGGGAAGAAAACACCGCCACCACTTGGGAAAACTTCCAATTGGATGGGTTCGGGACGTGGCTGTGGGCGCTGGCAGAACACCAACGTATTACAGCGATTGCCCTTCCTGATGAAGTGCTTCAAGCTGCCCGAATAACAGCAGATTATATTGCGGGATTATGGCGTCATACCTGTTACGACTGTTGGGAGGAGTTTAAGGGAGAGCTCCATCCGCATACGTTGGCAGCGATTTACGGCGGTTTGCGAGCGTACGGAAATTTAACCGGCGACCATCGTGAATCCACAACTTCGGCTATTTTGGAATTCATTCTTGAAAAGGGCCATGTTGATGGGCACTGGCAAAAATTTCTTGGAAACTCTCAGGTGGATGCAAGTTTGCTTGCGCTCAGTACTCCCTATCGCCTGGTAACTCCGAATGACCCGATCATGCGCCGCACCGCCGAAAAAATAGAAGCGGACCTTTGCCTGGGCGGGGTCAAACGATATGCCACAGATACATATTATGGCGGCGGGCAGTGGGTATTGCTGGCTGCCTGGCTGGGCTGGTATTGGCATGAGGTGGGAGAAAAGGAAAAAGCCCAAAAGCTTCGTCAATGGATAGAGGCGCAGGCAAATGAAAATGGTTGGCTGCCTGAGCAAGTGCCGGTCGGGGTGAATGACGAATCCATGTACGCTCCGTGGTTACAAAAATGGGGTTCGATCGCCAACCCTCTTTTATGGTCTCATGCTAATTACTTGATCTTGTGCAAAATCATGCAAAATGATTTTGCACCTTGATTAAACACCCATCACATTGTGCTGTGCAAGTGTTGCTGGTGTCATTTTCAGATACAACCTCGGCCTCCAGTATCGGTTCTGGTAACATGACACGCAAGCTCTCGTGAGGGCGCACAAAATGATAATGCGAAGCGGCGAGCCACCAGTACGGCGCGTCAGTTTCGAAACCGATTGTCGGATCGTGACACCTGCCCTGGCGGGCGGTGCTAGGGGATACGCTCTCTCAACAAATGATGTATTGATATTCCCGCTCGATCCATTTGACTTCAACCGCGAACGATATTCTTCTGTGCTGCCTCATAACAAGCGGTGTTTCACGATCACCAGTTGGAAGCGCTTCTGTTGTTATGGATAACAAATCAACCGCCCCTGCCTCACTTAAATGCAGGAGCGGCCCTGTGTCACTCACAATAATTCGGGTCATTTCTTTTTACCCTTTTGCTTTAACGCCCAATCAATATCGGCAAGTTGGTACTTCTCTGCCAGCGCACGATCAATCGGCAGTTTTGGAACAAGGCGAATGGAGCCATCCTGTTCGACGACTACTTCAAGCAGGTCACCCTCGTTTAATTTCGCTTTTCGACGGGTGTGTGCTGGCAGGGTAATTTGACCATTGCTGCGGACTTGTAAATATTCTGACATGGGGCCTCACTCTATAAAATCTGATTTCCTGATTTCTCATAATTATGATACCTCTTCAAATACAGGCTGTCAATCTTTGCATCAACGGGAACAGGATGTAAATTCTCTTATAGTGAAAATCAAAAACTCGTTTGACTATCCAAACTTTCCACTGCTTTGTTTAGCTCTTCTTCCCTGGGCGAGCCATACCGCATGGCCATCTCGATCGAATGTCCCATCAGTCGTGCGCGCACTTCGGGCTGAACACCATTCCTGCGCAGCATGTAGGCGTAGGTGTGGCGCAGAACATGCGGAGTGACTTGAACCCCAGAACGCTCTGATGCTTCAGAGAGAATATTCTGAATGGTTCGATCAGTCAATCGGGTGAAATTACGCTTGATGTCCACAAACAATGCGTGGTCTTTCACGGAAAATAACTTGCGTAATTTGAACCACTCCGTTAATGACTCACGCACCTGCTTGGGAAGCCCCACCTCGCGCGGCTGTCCACCCTTGCCAACCCGAACCAGCAGTTTTCCAGAACGGGGATGGATTTCAACATCCTCCACATCCAGGGCGATCAACTCACTCACGCGAACACCGGTATATAGCAACGTGAGAAATATGGCTCGATCTCGAACGATCAATTTCGGTGCGAGCACAAGCTGTCGTGTCCGTTCAGCTTTGTTATTCTGCCGTTCCCATGGATCCCGAAACACATATTCAAGTTTATATCGTTCATCATCGTTTAGTCCGCGCGGAGCTGGCAGCGGCAATTTCTTGATCGTGACCTTTGTTGCAGGGTTTACTGGAACGAGTCCCTCCTGGACAAGAAATATACCAAAGACCCGCAGACTGGCTGTGTAGCGGTTGATCGTGGTCAGCGCTTTTTTCTCGGCGTGCAGGTTCTTGATAAAGGCCTCGATCACCGCCTTGTTGAGAATATGCGGCTCGCGCTTCAAACGGGTTTCAGTGAGTACACTTCCCTTGGTAGTTTTGAACCAGGTAAGAAACACCTTAATATCACTGGCATACCCGCGCGCAGAAGAAGAGCTGTTATTTTCCTCAAGGTATTGTTGAAACTTGGTCAGCAGGTTCATCTAACTCCTTCCTCATTAATTATTTGTCTTCATCATTTTTCTGGAGGCGATGCAGGTCACCCCCGCGAATAAAGCCACGACAGGTGGAAGCAGGGCAATATCGCTAATCACTCGTGCGCTAAAGTAGATCAGAAGCATTCCAAGGATAAGTTCTGCAATATTTTCAATTGACCAGCTTTCCAATCTTCGGTGTGCCCCAGTACCAGTCAGGAACAAGATCATCCAAATTGAGATCAAGCTCCATGTTGTGAGCATTTGTCCATGAATATATTCAGCGGCAATCCCGTCCAGTAGAGCAAGGATCGCGAGGATGATTAGCAGGAGATAGGAGAATTTGTGCATGTTTTTGTTTGGGTCCGAGTAGTCTTTTGGTGTTTTGCGAAGTAAATTTATATGGTTAGAGGGTGTTTTCGGGCTTCAGCGTATGGGGAGAACATGTATTTTACTTCGTTCAAGTCAAATTGTACGAAGTATATTTTACACTGTTTTGAGAGCTTATAAAAATTATTTTTTCGTCTCTGTCGTGTCTCAAAGATAATGAGACTCATCTCAGAGATAATGAGACTGGTGTCTCACATATAACGAGACTGGCTTAATCCCCTCGTCAATTCGCCGCCCGCAAGCGAGCCAGTCTCAGTATCTTTGAGACGGTTTAAGGGCAGTCTCATTATGTCTGAGATAAAACGAAGGCAGTCTCATTATCTTTGATTCTCAGTCTCATTATCTTTGAGACAAACGCCTTTTTTAGCCCCCACAGTCTCATTATCTTTGAGACACGACAGTCTCGAAGATAATGAGACTGGCGTAATCCCCTCGCAAAATAGCAAGTAACAATTACGCCAGTCTCATTCTATGTGAAATAATATCCCCTTTTAATCCCCACTAAAGCACTGTCTCTATCTGTTCCAATACACTTTTCTGCATTGACCCATCGCCCGGCTCGCGCTCGCGGGCGATCTTCTCCGCCTCCAAGAGCGGAATCCCTTCGGGGATGGGCGAGATCGTATCGGATCGCGGCGTTCCAACATCGTTGACGCCTATCTTCCACCAATCACGCAAAGCTGACAAAATCTTTTTCCCATCTTCACCATGCTCAAGGCAATATGGAATGATTGAGCGCAACGGTGTACCTTGCGGACGTCCGCTTAACAACTCATCCAACAGGAAGCGATTGTATCGAAGAGCATAGATAATGGCCTGTTGATAAAAGGTAAGTGCTTCAACTTGATTCTCATTTTCCCAAGCCAGATGTCCTTGTGCCAAACGCAGGGAAGCAAGGTGATCGTTATATTCGTATTGTTGCGCGAACTGCTCGGCTTCTATGAGCAGCGGCAGAAGGGCGGCAATTTCGCCTTGGGCATGTTTGACGTGGATGAGTCCGATCATCGCCTCGCATTCAAAATAATATCGTCTAGGACTGTCTTTTTCTTTTACTAATGCTTGCCTAAAATAATTATTGGCAGC
>Ga0268298_10004501_pt1 | contig 13566 bp, 9 predicted proteins | sample WWTPWeurt_MetaG_FD_194462 | JGI IMG/M metagenome (GOLD analysis project Ga0268298, IMG submission 194462) | Activated sludge microbial communities from WWTP in Nijmegen, Gelderland, Netherland - WWTP Weurt | ecosystem: Engineered > WWTP > Aerobic digester > Activated sludge | place: Netherlands... | reverse complement strand
AGGATGAGTTAAGAGCCTTAGAAGCAAAACTTAATAAGCAGAAGCAGGAATTGGATGAACTAAGTGCTGCTTTAAAACAAAGGGAGGCAAGAGTGAATGAGTTAGAAGAAATTCTTCGTAAAAAAGATCAAGCCGCGACGGACCTAAAGAAAAAACTCAGTGATGCGCTTTTAGGATTTGAAAATAAAGGTCTGACCATTACACAAAAGAACGGAAAAGTATATGTGAGCATGGACGAAAGCCTTCTTTTTGCCAGTGGTAAAACAAACGTGGAAGCCAGAGGAATTGAAGCCTTGAAGAACGTGGCAAAAGTTCTCGAAGCAAATGTAGATATCAATGTAATGGTAGAAGGACATACCGATGATGTGCCAATGAAAGGTGCAGGTGAGATCAAAGACAATTGGGATCTGAGTGTGATGCGTGCAACATCTGTCACCAAGATCATGCTGGGTGCAGCCAAAATAGACGGACAAAGGATCACTTCTGCAGGAAGAGGGGAGCATTTTCCTTTGGACAATGGAAAGACACCGGAGGCAAGAAAAAAGAACAGAAGAACGGAGATCATTCTAACTCCGAAATTAGATGAATTATTAAAAGTATTAGGAACTAACTAAGTTAAAGAATCATGGGATTTTTATCAGAATTTAAAGCGTTTGCCGTAAGAGGAAATGTAATTGACATGGCCATTGGAGTTGTGATCGGTGGTGCATTTGGAAAAATTGTAGGTTCACTGGTGGATGACATCATTACACCTGCAGTTCTAACACCTGCATTAAAAGCAGCTAACCTCACCAACCTGGCTGAGTTGGTTATACCGGGTACAGCTATTAAATACGGAAATTTTTTATCGACCTTGATCTCCTTCATCATAGTGGCCATTGCACTTTTCATGATCGTGAAAGGGATCAATGCTTCCAAGAAGAAGGAAGAAGCAAAACCTGCTCCTCCTGCTGAGCCGAGCTCAACGGATAAATTATTAATGGAGATCAGGGATTCACTTAGAAAGTAAATTCTCTGCTTTCCAGGCAAGAGTTAAAACAATTCTTCCAGGTTTTTATCGTCGACCAGATTTGGAAGTGTGACTTTTAAATTTGGAGTTCGTTGCATTTCTCTTTTTATTGCGAATAAAGCTTCGTCATTTCTTGCCCATGCTCTTCTTGAAATTCCGTTATTCACATCCCAAAATAGCATTTGCTTTAAACGGCGATCAGCATCTGCTGAACCGTCCAATACCAAACCAAATCCACCATTGATCACTTCTCCCCAACCTACTCCGCCACCGTTATGTAAACTGATCCAGGTGGCACCACGAAAAGCATCTCCCACAAAATTCTGCACAGCCATATCCGCTGTGAATTTACTTCCATCATAAATATTCGATGTTTCTCTGTAAGGAGAATCTGTTCCACTCACATCATGATGATCTCTTCCTAAAACAACAGGCGCAGAAATTCTTTTTTCTTTGATCGCCTGATTAAACGCTTCCGCGATCTTCAATCTTGCTTCACTATCTGCATACAAAATTCTGGCCTGTGAACCCACTACAAGATTATTCTTCATGGCATCTTTTATCCAGATAATATTATCACTCAACTGTTGCTTGATCTCGTCCGGTGCAGTCTTGTACATTTCTTCCAAGACCTTTAACGCTAATTCATCCGTTGTTTGAAGATCTTTTTCATCCGCACTGGTGCACACCCAGCGAAAGGGACCAAATCCATAATCAAAACACATTGGACCTAAAATATCTTGCACATAAGAATTGTATTTGAAATCTGTGCTTCCTTTCTTAAAGACATCTCCACCGGCTCTGCTCACTTCAAGTAGAAAAGCATTTCCATAATCAAAAAAGTACATGCCTTTTGCATGCAATTGATTCACTGCATTGATGTGCCTTACCAGTGTTTTCTGAACTTCCTTTTTAAAACGCTCCGGCTCTTCCTTCATCATTTTATTACTTTCCTCCAATGAAAAACCTGCAGGGTAATAACCTCCAGCCCATGGATTATGCAAAGATGTTTGATCGGATCCAATTCCAACTTCTATGTTCTCGCTGACCAGTTTTTCCCATAGGTCCACCACATTTCCTTCATAGGCCAGACTGACTGCTTCTTTTTTCTGCATCGCCTCTTTCGTTCGCGCGATCAAGGCTGTTAGATCATTATAAACTTCATCCACCCATTTTTGTGAATGACGTGTTTTCACAGCCTTAGGATTTATTTCAGCTGTAATAGAAACGAGCCCTGCGATCTTTGCTGCTTTTGGTTGCGCTCCACTCATTCCACCCAAACCACATGTCACAAAAAGTTTACCGGCCATTTCTCCTTTACCTGGAAATTTTTTTCTGGCCGCATTCATAACGGTAATTGTAGTTCCGTGTACGATCCCCTGTGGACCAATGTACATAAAGCTACCCGCCGTCATTTGTCCATATTGTGTAACACCAAGTGCATTGAATTTTTCCCAATCATCCGGTTTGCTGTAATTAGGGATCATCATCCCATTCGTTACCACAACACGAGGAGCATCTTTGTGTGATGGAAATAATCCCAATGGATGACCACTATACAGAACAAGTGTTTGTTCATCTGTCATGGTTGCCAGATACTGCATCACCAATAAATATTGTGCCCAATTCTGAAATACAGCTCCGTTACCACCATAAGTGATCAATTCATGTGGGTGTTGTGCAACGGCGTAATCAAGATTATTGCTGAGCATATGCATGATGGCAGCGGCCTGAATACTTTTGTGAGGATACTCGCTAATGGGTCGCGCATAGATCTTGTAATCAGGGCGAAAACGAAACATGTAAATTCGCCCGTAGGTTTTCAGTTCTTCTGCGAATTCCTTTGCTAAAACTGCATGATGTTTTTTATCAAAATAACGCAAGGCATTTCGAACAGCAAGTTTCTTTTCATCCTTGCTTAGAATATCTTTTCTTCCCGGAGCATGATTCACTTTTGCATCATATTCTTTTATGGGTGGCAGAATATCCGGAATCCCTTCCAGTATTCTTTGTGAAAATTCACTTGCAGTTACTGTTGTCATTTATTTCGGGGTGTTTTTCTTATCGAACTTGCCTGTTTTCGGATTATAGTTATAAGGACAATGCTTGCATCCACTTTTACAGCAATAGCCTCTTTTCAGGTGATATTTCTCTGTAAAAACAATATAACCTTCCGGACTTAAATAAAAATCTTCAGGGTCAAGTTCTTTGTTAAACATGTGCTCTTTTCTGAAGCAAAAGTAAGGTTTTTTGCTTAGTTGCTTCGCCGATTTTAGAGGCTGATTCCGTATGAAAACGGTGTTTCTGCAGGAAACTGATCTGAAGTTGCAACCATTCCCCTTGATCCTTGATCAAATTAAAATTTCTTAGTTCAGTGAACAAATGATCGCTGATCCGGAAATAAGCTTCTGTTCCAAGATAAAACAAGTCTGCATCCTTCATGATCTTCTCTCCGATCGTTTGTGGATTCATACCACTTTTGGTGGCAAGTATGTACTTCGAGATCTTCTCTATTTCTTCCGTCGTATAATGAAAAGCAGGTAATATACTTTTTGCCATTTCTGATGAAGCCTCCTCGTGTCCCTCTCTGCATTCTAAAAATCCCAAGTCGTGAAACAAGGCCGCCGTAAACAAAAGATCTTTTTCTTTTGCATTAATAGTTTCCAACTCGCAAAGCTTTGTTACAGCTTCGCATACCAGTTGAGTATGATCGATAGAATGATAGGTTAGTAATGGATCCAGGGAGGCTAATTTTTCGAAAACAGCCTTTTTTACTCCTTGTAGATCCATAAATGACTTATTCCAAACGCTTAATTGTACAACCGATCGATTTGGTTTCCTGAGTTGCAGGCGTAGCATTTTTCAATAAAGAAGCCAATGCATTTTTCAGGTAAGGGTCTTTCACTTCATTTGGATCTTTTACATTATCATCAATAGCACCTTTATAGATCAAACCTTTTCCGTTGAATAAAAACACCTGAGGAGTTCTCGTTGCTCCGAAAGCATCTGCTAATACGCTTTTCACATCAACTGTATAAGCACATTTTAATTTTTGCTCAGCGTAATAAGCAGTCATCTTTTCAAAACTATCTTCTTCGGCACGTTGTGCTTCATTGCTGTTCACCAACACGCAGCCAATTCCATTCGCTACACAAAAATCACTGTATTCCTTAATACGTGTTTCACTTTTCTTTACATAGGGACAAGTATTGCAACTGAAAATAACGAGCAATCCCTTCGACGTCTTCGCTTCTCCAAGGGAGATCTCTTTTCCTGAAACGTCTTTCATTTTATACTCCGTCTTTGGGATAGGAGCATTGATGGCTAATTCTTCAAAAGCCATTTTCGTGATAAAGGAATACGTGAGTCCGCACACTGCGAACAACAGGATCAAAATTGAAATTTTTCTTGTCATTGAATTAATTATTGAGAGTTGAATGTACAAAAAACAAGACAAAAGTGACCTGTGAATGGGTAAATTTTTTGGTTTCTTTGAGGAATGATGGTGTATTTAACAATTGTGTCAGGTTTTTTGGTGAAATGCCCGTAAAATCCTTAGTCACTTACACAAGTCGATTTGATCACAATTTCTTAATAAAAAGCAGCGAGTAATTTTTCATTCTTTTTTGTAACTTTATTCTATAAAAAGTGAACAGCCTAAAGGAAGCTAAACCCGACCGGGTTTTAGGAGATCCCTAACCACTTTTTATAATGCACTGCTTATTCAAGAGTGATTTGGTACAAAAATAGAATGAAAAGATTCTTACTATATTATTTTGTAATGACGATGATTCACTGTCATTCGCAAGATGTATTTACAGGAGGAGTTTATTTGCAAAATTTTGGTACCACAACGTTAAGCTCAGGGGCATTTGTTGACAATAGTACTTTTTTAGGATGGTATGCCCAAACAGCCGGTGTTTTTCTTGGAACACAAACGATCACTGCAGGTGCACCAAGTAATGCAGGAGGTATATACATGTATATCTGTACCTCAGGAAATGATGTAAAGATCGGTACCCGTCCTTCGAACGGTTCAGGTGGTGGACCATGTGATGGTACACCAACCACTTGTGGGCATGGCTGGGGAGTTAGGCTAACTAATAATTTAGGAGCAACCATACAAAGCTTAAAAGTTAATTTTGATGCTTATCAGTTTTCCTTAGCACAAAATGGCAGTGCAAATAATCCATTACTGTTTTATTATCGTGTAGGTGCAGCAGGAACTCAAACAAGTGTGGCATCTACAGTAACTGCAGGCACCAATGTGGCAGGTTTAACATTTAACGCGCCACAAAGTACCAGTGTTAGTGGAGGTTCTCAAGTACAAGGTTTTCCCTGTACTCAAACTGCCTTTCAAACAGCTTGTTTTGCTGTTAATATTCCAGCAGGTAATGAGATCATGTTGGCCTGGTGGGATCCAAACAATTCTAACAATGATCCGCACATGGCCATTGATAATCTGGCCGTTTCAGCCTATTCTGATAATGCCTGTGTCGATCTTTTACCAATGGAATTGATCTCATTTGATGTAAAGGAACAGAATGGTAGTGCCGTTCTACAATGGGTAACTGCTTCTGAAATGAACAATCATCATTTTAGTATTGAACGTAGTCTTAACGCAGATGACTTTGAAGTGATCGGTGAAGTTAAAGCCGCCGGTAACAGTACTAGCTACAAAAAATATGAATTCGTTGATGAACAAGCTATATACAACTCTTATTACCGATTAAAGCAAACAGACAACAACGGGAATTACAGTTATTCTAACATAATTCATTTTGATAAACAGAAGCAAGGAAATGATAGAATAAGCATCATGCCAAACCCTTCATCTTCCGGAGAGTTTATTGTAAAAACTGAAACTTCCCATATCCCAGGATCCAATTATCGTGTTTTTGACTTTACCGGAAAAATGATCAGAAATGAACTATTAGAAGATAACACAAGTATTATTCATCTTAATGAAAACGAAAAAGGTGTTTACCTGATCATGATTCAAGTAAATGGTAAATTCTACAGTTCTAAATTGGTCTACGACTAGGATCGCTCCCTTTACAATTTGCTTTTTCACTTTTTTTATTAAAATCGAACTGTTTACATTCTGTATCTTTTGTCTGCAAAAGACGTTCTGCCTTTATGCAACTTTATTACCTTGGAACAGCTGCAAGACATTCAACCCAAAAAAAACCCTATCAAAAGGGTCTTGAAATTTCTCTTTTGGACAGTGGGTGTCTTTCTTTTTATGTGCTTTTGTTCCGTGCTTTTGATCATTGTGTATGAAGACAAGGTAAAAGAAGTGGTCATTGCTGAACTCAACAAAAACCTCAACTGCGAAATAAAAGTTGATCCGGCCAACATCGATCTTACCTTCATTTCCAGTTTCCCAAAATGTGCCATTGAGTTCAATGAATTCGCCATCATGGAAAGCTGGAATAAGAAGAACAAAGATACCCTGGCATACATTGGCTCTCTTCGTTTAAAATTCAGTCTGAAAGACATTTTCAATAAACATTACAACATCTCAGCCATTGAACTGGTAAAAGCCCGGTTGGATCTGAAAGAGGACAAGAACGGAAAAGTAAACTATGAGATCTGGAAAGACACCGGAGAAGAAAATGCGAATGAAAAGAATGACAGTTTGAACTTTGTATTGGAACACATCGACATTCTCGAATCACAAATAAGTTATCGCAATAAGAACAGGGCGATCAAAACAGAATTCTTTATCAGCGAACTGGCATTCAAAGGAAAATTCACCGAAAGTGCATTTGACCTCAGCAGCAAAGGAAAGATCCTTCACGCCGATCTCTTGGTAGACAAGACAAATTACTTCAAGAATAAATCCGTTGATATGGACATTGTCATGAACGTTGATCGTGCCTTGTACCACATCGAAAAGGCAGACCTGAGTCTGAATAAAATGAAATTCAAAGTGGAAGGAGATCTGAACTATCAGGATAGTTTGAAAAGTCTGCAGATGAAGTACACAGCTTCCAATTTAGATATCAATTCCATTCTTTCCTTGTTGCCGGAGCGTTATCGCAATCGGATCAATGATTACAAAAGTGACGGAGAGTTTTACGTGGGAGGAGATCTGAACTACACAGCAGGAAATCCCCTTTCCATCCGATCTGATTTTGGCGTGAAAAATGCTTCCGTCGAGTATAAGCCTGCAGGTACTCAACTGAAAGCTGTCAATCTCACCGGCAAGATCCAATTGAATAAAAATAACTCCTTCCTACAATTACAGAATATAAGTGCCAATCTGGAAGGTGATCAACTCAGCGGGAATTTCAGTCTGAAAGATTTTGATGCGCCTGTGATCGATGTGAATGCGCAGGGAGAAATGGATCTTGGACATATTTTCCGTTTCTGGCCCATTGACACACTCGAAAAACTAGAGGGAAAACTAAGTTTCAATACCCATGTTACCGGAGCAATTGCCGAATTAAAAGAAAAGACCTTCTCTGACAAAGCGGGAATTGAAATTGATGCCCTCATCAAAGGCCTGAATGCTAAATTCAAAAAAGATGAAAAAGGAATTGAAGTGGAAAATTGTCACATTCTCAGCAGAGACAGGGATGTGAAAGTAGAGGATCTGACCATTAAACGCGGCAATTCCAATGTGATCATCAATGGCGAGATTCCGGGTCTTTTTAATTTCATTCTCAATTCCAAATCGGAATTGAATATCAGTGGTGACTTGAAAAGCAAATATTTCAACGTGGATGATTTTATTTCTCCGGGTAGCACATCCGGAAGTGCAGAAACAGAATACAATATTCCTTCCAACCTGAATCTGAAACTGGATGTATCGGCAGAAGAATTCGTTTTTAATAAATTCAAAGCAGAGAAGATCAACGGGAATTTTGAATTGAAGAAGAGTAAGATCATGATCAGCGATATGAATTTTGAAACCATGCAAGGGAAGGCAGAGGCCGATGCTTTGATCGATGCTTCAGGAAATGACCTGCAAATGGATCTGCAAGCCCAATTGAATGGGATCAACGTACAGCAATTATTCGAAGAACTGAACAACTTCGGACAAGGCACGCTTACCGACAAACATGTAAAAGGAATTGTCACCTCCGGCATCGCCTTTTCCGGCTCCTGGGATAAAAAACTGAACGCGAACTTAAAGAGCATTGTCTCTTCGGCCACCCTCAACATCGAAAGAGGAGAATTGAACGACTTTAAACCATTAGAAAGTCTTTCGAAATATGTGGATCTGGAAGAACTGAAACGGATCAAATTCTCTTCTCTTACAAGCACCCTAAGCATTCATGATAAAGTGATCTATATTCCTCGTACAGCACTCAAGAATTCGGCATTGAATATTGATTTCAGTGGGACACATGATTTTGATAACAACATTGATTATCACATTCGTTTATTGATCTCTGAATTACTGGCCAAAAAACGCAAAGCCGATGATGAGTTTGGTCCGGTTGAAAATGATCCCGAAAATAAACGAAGTGCCTTTATTTTAATGACAGGGAATATTGATAACATCAAGGTCAAATACGACAAACAAGGTTTGAAGCAGAAAATAAAAGAAGACATCAAGCAAGAGAAACAAAATTTAAAACAGATCCTGAAAGAAGAATTTGGGCTCTTTAAGAACGACAGTATAAAAGTAAAGGAAACCAAGAAATCAGAACAGAAATTTGAGCTGGAAAAAGCAGACAATAAGAAAGCTAAAAAAACGTTAGAACCTAAGAAGAAGGAAGACGATGACGATGATTTTTAAGAGAAATCCAATTTAAAGATCATCGCAACTAGCTTGAGTTAAAATCACAAATTCTTCGTAAATTCAGCTTTAGATTCATGAACATTTACACCAAAAAACAGCGCTGGAAACTGGTACTTGCAGGAATTGCATTTATCATTGTGCTGGCATCGTGGTGGTACACGCGCAGTGTGATCGAACGGATCAAGGACGAAGAAAAACAGAAAGTACAGCTCTGGGCAACGGCGGTGCAGAAAAAAGCTAAGCTCGTTAAATTCACCAATGAGTTATTTGAAAAAATAAAAACCGAAGAATTAAAGAAAGCCGAATTGTATGCCGAGGCCACGCGGCAATTGAGCACCGATTTTCAGAATCCGGATTTTGTCCTAAAAGTATTATCCGAGAATACCACTGTTCCCGTGATCCTCACGAATGAAGAAGACAAGATCACGGCCTCCCGGAATCTGGATTCACTGAAAGAAAGAGATCAGGAATATTTGAGAGCACAACTCGAGATCATGAAGAAAACCTATCCACCGGTTGTGATCAATTATTACAAGAACAAGAAAGCATTTTTATATCATAAGGACAGTAAAGTATTTACCGATATACAATTGGTATTTGACAGCTTAACGAAATCATTCATTGATGAAGTGGCCGTGAATACAGCGGCTGTTCCGGTGATCTATACCGATTCCACAAAAAAGATCATACTTGAAAAGAACAACAAGATCGACAGTGCTGCCATCAGCACAGCTGAGAAGTTGCAGGCAACACTGGATAATTTGAGTTCACAGAACGAACCCATTGAAATTGTTTTGAAAGAAGGAGATAAGAATTATATTTTTTATGCAGAGTCCGAAATTTTAACGCAGTTGCGTTTGTACCCTTATGTACAATTTGGAGTGATCGGTTTGTTTTTACTGATCGCTTATATCTTATTCAGTACGGCGCGTAAAGCAGAACAAGATCAGGTGTGGGTGGGAATGAGTAAGGAAACGGCACATCAGTTGGGCACTCCCCTTTCTTCTTTGATGGCCTGGAATGAACATTTGCGCGGCATAGGAGTGGACGAGAATATTGTAGATGAGATGCAGCGGGATGTAAAAAGACTGCACACCATCACCGAACGCTTCAGTAAGATCGGTTCACAGCCAACACTTACAACGGAGAATGTAAATGAGATCCTGAAAGATTCACTTGAATACCTCAAGAGCAGAACCAGTAAAAACGTGCATTATCATCTGGACATTCCTGAACAAAATATTCAAGTGCAATTGTGTGTGCCTTTGTTTGAATGGGTGATAGAAAATCTCTGTAAGAATGCAGTTGATGCCATGGATGGAAAGGGCGAGATCTTTGTTACGTTAAAAGATATTCCTGAAGCGCTTTACATTGATATTCGCGATACAGGAAAAGGAATTGCCAAGACAAAATTCAAAACGGTATTTGAGCCCGGCTTTACCACCAAACAAAGAGGATGGGGATTGGGATTAAGCTTGTGCAAACGCATCATTGAGAACTACCACGAAGGAAAGATATTTGTTCAGGACAGTGAAGTGAACAAAGGAACCACCTTCCGAATTGAATTACCGAGGGGTTGATCGCCCTACTCCACAGTCACGCTCTTCGCCAGATTTCTTGGCTGATCTACATTGCAACCACGCATTACGGCGATGTGATAGGATAATAATTGCAATGGGATCACAGAGATCAATGGCACCAGCATTTCATCTGTCTCCGGAATCTCAATGGAATAATCCGCCATGCTCTTCACTTCTTTGTCTCCCTGCGTTACTACCGCAATGATCTTTCCTTTTCTGGCTTTTACTTCCTGAATATTGCTGACCACCTTTTCGTAATTCGGACCTTTTGTTGCGATCACAAATACCGGCATCTCTTCATCGATCAATGCAATTGGACCATGCTTCATTTCTGCTGCAGGATATCCTTCTGCATGTATGTAAGAGATCTCTTTTAATTTCAATGCGCCTTCGAGTGCAACGGGAAAAGAAACGCCTCTTCCTAAATACAAAGCATTGTTGCAATCTTTATAAGTGAATGCGATCTCCTTGATCTTATCATTCATCTGCAATACCTCTTGAATTTTAGAAGGTACGCCTTCCATTTCATAAAGGAAACTTTTGAATCGGCTCTCCGGCATGGTACCACGTACCTTTGCCATTTCCAATGCCATTAATGTCAATACTGTAACCTGCGCTGTAAATGCTTTGGTGGATGCCACACCGATCTCTGGTCCGGCATGGGTATAAGAACCACCATGCGTTGCACGGGCAATGGATGAACCAACTACGTTGCAAATTCCCAATACGGTTGCGCCCTTTGATTTGGCCATTTCAATGGCTGCCAAGGTATCTGCCGTTTCACCACTTTGCGAAATGGCAATGACAATATCATCGGGATAAATAATTGGATTGCGGTAACGGAATTCGGAAGCGTATTCCACTTCCACTGGAATTCGTGCAAGTTCTTCGAACAAATATTCTCCTACCAAGCCTGCATGCCAGGAAGTACCACAGGCAACAAAAATAATTCGTTTTGCTTTTTCAAATTTCTTCAGGTGATCTTCCACTCCTCCCAATTTGATCTCTGCTTTCGATGCATTCAACCTTCCGCGCATACTATCCAAAACAGAACGAGGTTGCTCGTAAATTTCTTTCAGCATGAAGTGATCGTATCCTCCTTTTTCAATTGATTCGAGCTCTATCGTTAATTTCTGAACATAAGGAGTGATCTCTTTGTCCTTTAAATTTCTGATCTTTAATTCTTCCCCTCTACGCATGCTCGCTACTTGCTCGTCATCGAGATAAACCACATTCTTTGTGTACTCAACAATTGGAGAAGCATCCGATGCAATGAAAAAATCATCAGGACCAACACCGATCACCATAGGACTTCCCTTCTTTGCCGCTACTAAAATGTCAGGATCATTTTTATCCATGACTACAATGGCATAAGCGCCGATCACCTGCTTTAATGCAGCAAGCACAGCAGCGCTCAGTTTGCACTTTTCATGCACCATCACATCTTCGATCAGATGTGCAAGTACTTCCGTATCTGTTTGTGATAAAAAAGTATGTCCTCTTTTCTTAAGTCCTTCTTTGATGGAAGCGTAATTCTCAATGATCCCGTTATGAATGATGACCAGATTCTTTGTTTGAGAATAATGTGGGTGAGAGTTTACATCATTCGGCTCGCCATGCGTTGCCCAGCGTGTGTGACCAATACCTATATCTCCACTTTTATCTTTATCCTTTACAAAATCAAGCAGATCGCTGACCTTTCCTTTACGCTTGTAAACATTCAGATCTCTTTTGCTATTCAATAAAGCCACGCCGGCACTGTCGTAGCCTCTGTATTCAAGACGTTGCAGACCTTTAATAATGATAGGATAAGCTTCACGCTTTCCAATGTATCCAACTATACCACACATACTTTAAGAAATTATGGTTTAACAGAAATAAATTTACAAAAATTATCCGATCATTTTAAGAAAATTCACCTCTTTTTGAGTGAGGAAACGGTATTTTCCTCTTGGAATATCCTTCTTTGTCAATCCTGCAAAGGCAACTCGATCAAGTTTCAGTACTTCGTAGCCCAGGTGCTCAAACAGACGGCGCACAATACGGTTTCTGCCGCTGTGGATCTCAATTCCTATTTCTTTCTTCCCTTCTCCAACAAAAGCCAGATCATCCGCTGCGATCATTCCATCTTCCAGTTCCACTCCATCAATGATGGATTTAAAATCTTCCGGCTTCAATCCTTTATTCAAACTAACATGGTATAATTTTTTGATGCCATATTTTGGATGTGTTAATTTTTTTGTCATTTCGCCATCATTCGTCAGCAATAAAAGTCCTGTTGTATTTCTATCCAATCTTCCCACCGGATACACTCTTTCTCTGCAAGCGCCTGCAATTAATTCAAGAACTGTTTTTCTTTCCTGAGGGTCATCCATGGTAGTGATGTAATCTTTTGGTTTGTTCAAAAGGAGATACATTTTTCTTTCATTCTTTACCGCTGCATCTCCGTATGTAACTTTATCCCCATCCTTGATCTTGTAACCCATTTCCGTGATCACAACTCCATTCACCTTCACTGTTCCACTTTTTATGAGATTATCCGCTTCTCTTCTGGAGGCGATCCCTGAATGCGCTAAATATTTATTCAGACGTGTTGTTCCGTCATCTTCCTTTACTTTTCTGCTTTCCGGTTTATCGTAACGCTTATGCGATTTATCATAAGAACCTTTGAAGCCCTGACCTTCTTCGAGTTCATCGTATTTCAGACGTTTCTCTCCGTACTTTTCCTTTTTATCATCCTTACTGAAACTTCTTTTCTCCTCGTCTCTCCCCCTGAAGCTTCCTCTTTTATCATCACTTTCAAATTCCTTGCGGAAAGGTTTCTTGAAGCGTGGTTTCTTTTCTCCATCACCATAACTTTTCTTCTCCCCGTCAAATGGTTTTTTCTCTCTGTCGCCGTATGATCTTTTCTCTCCGTCATATTCTTTTTTACGGAAAGGTTTCTCTTCTCTATCTTTATCAAATGGTTTTTTGTAACCACCATCTCTTTCGCTGAAACTTCTTTTTCTGTCGCTGTCAAAATTTCTTTTCGGACGGTCATTGTCGCGATCACCGAAACTTCTTTTTTTATCTCCCGAATATTCTTTTTTCGGACGATCATCATCTCTGCTAAAAGATCTTTTGAATGGTTTGTCTCCATCATTATCTTTTTTGAATCCTTCTCTGTCTTTTCCGTACGTTTTCTTTTTCTCGAATTTATCGGATCCATAATCGCGGCTAAA
>Ga0268298_10004500_pt1 | contig 13567 bp, 9 predicted proteins | sample WWTPWeurt_MetaG_FD_194462 | JGI IMG/M metagenome (GOLD analysis project Ga0268298, IMG submission 194462) | Activated sludge microbial communities from WWTP in Nijmegen, Gelderland, Netherland - WWTP Weurt | ecosystem: Engineered > WWTP > Aerobic digester > Activated sludge | place: Netherlands... | reverse complement strand
TATTTCTAGATTGTGCAGTGAAGGTTACTGTTTGTCCTTGTGTGAGAGTACCTGAAACAGCTGGACCCGTAATAACACTTAAGTCATAGTCCTGGCGGCAGACACTACCAGTCCAACTGGTAGACGGAGGACAAGAAGCGGTGACTGTTTTAGAATCAAAAGTTATATATCCATCAGTTATCTGAAAAGTATTTTGACCATGAGCAATGACGAAGTCATTATCACCACTTGGCTCTATACTGAGAATAGTATTACCGTCCTGTTTGAGTACGGGTGAGCTAATACCAGACGAGTCCCACCATACTTGACTCTCACAACCACTACCACCAACTTTAATAATACAGTTGCTTGCCTCTACTTTGCCAGTTTTAGGAGTAGTATCGCACCATGATGAGCGAAGTGATAGCGAACCATCTGCTTCACAATAGTATGCAGCTTGTCCGCTGCGGCCCGAAGCGATATTATCTACCTGCAATAATTCACCAGATTGAAGCGTTCCATTAATTGGTGCTGAGCAGCTCGAGCCCCAAGACGCCAGTTCATTATAGGAACATGATAAGCCAGTGCTAACCACTTGGTACGGGAGGCGTGTACCGCCGGTAGCAATGCCGACATTGCTTCGCCACTGCGCGAGGGCGGAAATATACACGGAGTAATCGCCCACCACTTCTGGGGCAACAAGGTTCACTGAACCGCTATAATTTGGTTTTTCAAATACCAAATTACCATCTGCTCTCGCCCAAATATTATACAGATTAGAACCAATAAGAACATCATTGTTACAAGCTCCACTAACATAACTCACTGTCGCCATAATTTCTTCTGACGGTGCATACACAGATTTATCGAGACCAGCAGTAAAATAATAAGTGTGTTTATTAGCGACATTATTATCAACTATTGCAAAAGTATCAGCTGATGCCGTCAATAAGTTGCCGAAAAATCCGCCAGCCACCAAAACTGCCAGTACAATGCTAGACATCACATTTGAAGATGGTGGTTGTATATCATCTTTTTTATATCGCCTTGTATAGCTTATGAAAATAACTGTAATCACTAGCAACATAAAAATTACTAAAGTAGCTACTGCTACTTTAGTAATACCATCACTTCCTGTCGAAATACTCAGAGGTTCATCCTGGCTTTTTGTTTCGATGTAATATGTTCGTTCTGCCAACAACAACCCTTCAACATTATACAGATGGACTGCTACCGCTGGATTGATACAAGCTCTTGTCACTGGCACTACCAATGAAGTGGTAATTTCCTCAGGACTTAAATCTCTATTATGTACATCACTACAGGTCTCGCCTTTGTCATTAAACAACTGCACATCTATCATCATTTGCTTGGTCGGTGTTTCTGCTTCCTTTCGTGCTCCAGGAAAACCATCTGCCGAACCAGACCAAAACACCGTTACTTCAGCACTATCATCTACTTTATAGCGATCTTTATCTAAGGTAACATTTTGAATGGTGGCGCTTTCACCTTGAACTACATAATGGAGCGTCGCTTTTGATGAGATTGTATTACCGTCACCATCTTGGAATGAAAGCACTGCATCATACGCTTGTGGTTTATCTGGTAACGGTACCAAAAATGAATACGTATTACCCATCTCACCTGCTAGCAGCTGGTCTAATATCTTTGTGTCCACCTTATCTCCAAACGTTGAACGGTGAAATATCTCCACTACTGGTTTCACTATCTTTTCAGCGGACAAATCACTCACCAGACCGCAATGAGCAGTCAACTTTTCTTCTTGAGAAACATCAACGCCTTGCAATCTTTCATAGGTTGTATTATTGTCGCCGATGGTTAAGTAGCAACTTTCTGTGTCAATAGTAATACCCTGTGTTTGGCGAACAAATGTCACTTGTTCGCGCAAACGTACCGCACTTAACTTTAAAGCGTCTGGGTTGCGCACTTCAATCTCAATAACATATTCACCATCCAAAAATCTTGCTGCCTCGTATGTTATTTCTTTGTAGATTCTTTCATTTTCACCCAAACTCAGCATATCATCTGCGTACACTTTTTGATCGATACGATTCAATACTCTATCAGTTGATTGCTCGTATAGATTTACAGCATAAATCACTGCTGGTTGTATTCCCTCACGGTTTGAGATGTTAAAACCTAAAGTAACAATATGTCCATCTTGTTCTAACAACGTTAGATCTTGGGCATTAACAGTTGCCACCAAGATAGGTTGTACCTGATTATTCTCAGTCTCCGGTGTATCGCTCTCATAAAACATGTAGGGGTTCTCTGGGTCATACGTCGGAACCTCACTTTCAGCAATAGTCTGTGCCGAAACCCAAAAAAAAGGAGTGAATAAAATTAACAAAACAATTACTAATAATCGCATCGGTTGTTTAGTCGTATAAATAGAAATCATCCTATTATAATATAACTAATATCTGCTATATTTAGATTTTTACTGTGGAAAAAGAAAAAGCCAAAGACTCGTCGAACATCGAGATGGTCAAAACGACTTTACCTGTACATTTACCTCGACGTTCTCCGACCCAGTCTTTTCCTTGATAGAGTTGTCGATGCTTTTGCCCCACACCTTCTCTTTCCATCTCTTCTTATATCGCACCTGAGAAAAAGTCTCTTTTGATACACCTTCTGGAAACCCCTGCTTTTCTTAACAAATTATAGTAGCTATCAACCATTGCCGGCGGTCCTGAAAGGTACCATGTTCGCTCAAGGAAATCTGGCACTCGTCGTTCCAGTAGCGCACGAGTGACATACCCTGATTCTGCAGGCGCAGCTATGTTTCCTGAAGCAATGACGGGAATGACTCGCAGTGGCAGTGTTTCTTTAGCAATCTCAAATTCCTTTTCATACGACAATTCCGCCACAGTAGTGCAACAATATAGCAACACCGTATCATGCGGTTTTTTTGTATCTACCATATACTGAATATGGCTTCGAAATGGCGTTATTCCGATGCCACCCGCAATAAAACCAAGCTTTACATTCGCACTACTAGGGAGAATAAAATCACCACCTAATTGACTCGCAATAAGTTCATCCCCTACTTTCATGTTCAGCAATGCTTGTTTATACGTACTTCCGCCAACTTTTGCTCGGTAGGCAATTCGTATTTTCTGCTCAGTGGGCGATGACGCGATGGTAAAGTATCGTCGTACGCCTCGACCATCTGCCGATGCATGTGGCAACATCCATTCAAGATATTGACCCGCCTGAAACGAAACCATAGTTGGTTTAGTAAACACTGACTCATACGTATCAGCAGCAATCTGCCCCCTTGATTCTAGAGCGAGAAATAACTTTTTACGCAATCGAAACGGAGAAAAAAGTGCATTTCCAATGAGTAGCGCTAATTCTGGAGTCATCCCAATGAGTGGAGAAAAAAGTGTCGTATGAGCAAGAAAACCAACCACTGCCCCATACCAACCTTGAACACGAGCTGTCGAAGGCATAGTAAACGGCTCGGTAAGCATGAAGAAAGCTAAAAAGAGTGTCGGCCATGAAAGGAAGAATGTATTCACCGCTTGTACCGGTTCATCACCGTACTGCCACACTTCAAATAAGTACACCAGTAGTCCCGCGCCAATAAAAGACAGTACTAGTGTCCACTTTCGCACCTTCATTATTATTACTATTCCAAGAATGACAATGGGCAAAAAAAGCGTCGGGTTACCGACCCACCATGTTGCCGGATAGAAGTTGGTAAACGAGACCGCAAACGCGCCAACTGCAGCCGCATTCAACAGGTGTTGTTTTTGATACACCAACGCAAACTTCGAAACAATGGCGATTGCCACTGCCAACCACAATGAATTATTATCTAAAAATTCCTCGGCGGGAATGAACAGGAAGAAAAGAATCAGTGCGGTGATGACCGCTGACTCATGATTGGCATGAACCTGCAACGTTCGAGCAATAATGATGTTTAGTGTGAGCGCCAAAACCAGTGCCGAAAAAAGAGCCGCAATCTGCGAAGCGGCACTGTAGGCCAACGAACCAGTAAATCCTGTTATTACAGAACTAGCTGCCAAAATCCCTAGCGACCCAGACACCACTCGATACATACCGATGCTATCAATAACTTGTTGCGGTATTTTGACAATATTTGAAATATGTAGAGACATGATGCGTATCATCTTGGTAATGCTTAGTAATCGTACTACTATAGCATCATAAACTATATTATATAATCTACATTTTTATGCCTTACGTTATTGCAATTATTGTTTTGCTTCTTGTTGGTATCGGTTTTACCATGTTACAAGCTCCCAAGGAAGTTACCGATACGGTAGTACGAACTGAGGAGCAAGAAATTACCATAACCCCAAGCCAAGACGACCAAACCCTAACCGCGACAACTATTCCCGACGGGTCCCATGGCACAAAAGTTACTTACTTCACCCCCAAGCGTGATGAGTACACCATGGAAATATCACTCACAACAGAAAATGGAATCATTACCGACAGCACCATTGTTTACAGTAACGGAGCCGAGGTTGATCCAAACGCACAGCGATTCGAAGGTGCCTATAAAGAAATGGTGATCGGTCAATCAATCCATGATCTTTCGCTTTCACGAGTAGCTGGCGCTTCTCTCACCACCAATGCTTTTAATGAAGCGGTGGCAAAAATCGTTGCTGAGAATACCTAACAATGACACACGAGTTTACGGCACTCGGAACCAAATGGTGGATAGAAATCTTTGATGAGATTTCACCACAAGCGCTCAATGATGCCTTTGGCATCATTGAGCGCTTTACTCATGATTTTGAAAAAAAATACTCCCGCTTTAAAGCTGATTCACTAATTTCAACACTTAATCGAGAACGAATACTAAAAAACCCCGATGAAGAGAGCCGCGCGCTTCTTGCTTATGGGAAACAACTCTACCTTCGCACCAACACGCACTTCAATATGCTCACCGGTCACCTGCAAGAAGCGCGCGGCTATGACGCCAGCTATTCATTTGTCCCTCATGAATCAGAAGTGCTCTTTGCAGGAAATCCGGTCACTGACTTACTGATTTCACCCCAAGCGATTACCCTCCTTCACGGGAAAGTCGATATTGGCGGATTTGGCAAAGGATATCTTATTGATGAACTAGCAAACATCCTCAGAGAAGAGTGTGCTTTACAATATTTTTTAATAAATGGTGGTGGTGACATATATGCCACCACCAAGCACGGCGAACCGTTAGAAATTGTTCTCGAACATCCTACCCAACCAGCACACTTCATTCACACCACTTCGCTGAGCAACCAAGGCTTTGCAGCTTCTAGCCCCTTCAAACGCGTTTGGCGGCACCATGACAAAACATACACTCACATTATTACCAATACCGAAGCGCCCCAAGTAGCTTCATTTGTTAAAGCAGCTACCGCGCGCGATGCCGACGCCTTTGCCACCACCGCATTACTACTCTTTGAATCAGAGCTTTCTAATCTTGCAGCAGTTGCTTCTCTTGGCATCGCGCGCTTCACCCCTACCACCAATCAATTTTGGTCTACAAAATCATTTGAACATGTAGAAGGAAGAGGCTGATTACTTTTTATGACCACCCTTGTTTGTTATACTACTCATTATGAAATACATACTACTTGCTATCGGCGCGTTTATCTTACTCTTGATTGTAAATAAATTTTTGGGCGGAACTCCGTTTTGAAAAATAAACCTCTAAACAAAAAATGATTTCAAGGAATATTTGAAACTGCCTTTCTACAAACCTGACAATCAGCATCAAAATAAAGTGTGACTTTTACCGTTTCATCTTGAACAGTCGACTCCTTCATAAAAACATGACATGATGCAGCGCATATGGAGCAGTATATTATTGTTGAAAAAGCTGTCGGGGAAACCCCACTTTCTTGTGCCGAAGCATACCGAGCGCAACATCCCGAATTAAACGGCATACCAATTGCTTACGCCGGAAGGCTCGACCCTATGGCATCAGGGAAATTACTATTGCTATTTGGAGACGAATGCAAAAAACAAGAACAATACCATCACTTTGATAAGGAATACGAGTTTTCAGTATTATTTGGTATTAGATCAGACACCCATGATGTCCTTGGAAGACTCACTCCCTGCCCTGAAAATAACATTCTTAATACTCAATGTTCCCCAACAGTATGGCAGCAACAATTACAGTCTATTTGCGATACATTATTAGGAACAATCACGCTACCCTACCCCCATTTTTCAGCTCGCACAGTACATGGTAAACCACTTCATATGTGGACACTCGAAAACCGTTTGCATGAAATCACTATTCCTACCAAAAAATCTACGGTCTACGAACTCATTGTGACACACGCCGGATTCAAGACACGAGAAACTATCGCCCACGAAGCCAGAGCAAAAATTGATACTATTCCACCAGTTACCGATCCTAAAAAAGCACTAGGAAACGACTTCCGACGTAGCGATGTTCGGCGTGACTGGGAACATATTAAAAACGACACGACACTTCCGTCAGAGTACTTAATTGCACAGTTTTGTTGTGTTGCTTCGTCAGGAACATACATGCGCTCCCTCGCATCAGTAATCGCTGAAAGAATTGGAACCACCGGACTCGCGTGGCACATTCATCGCACAAAAATCGGTTCGTTTAACGCTCGAACCCGTACATGGGACACTGAATTCTAAATTACTTCTTTGTATTTTCTTTTATAAGAGCCACTCTCTCAAGGTACGCTTGTACCGCAAGCACAAACTCGGCATGACTCCACACCAACGGTGCCGTAGAAAGTTGTTCACGCGTATGAGGATGCATTTGCTCTGCCAGCACCCCACCGGTAGTAGCATGAGAGGCCGTCCATTGTAATAATTCTAATGCTGGTTTAAGGTCTGTAAGTTTCTCTGATTTACTAATGTAGTAGCGAGCAATCCAGAGCGTGGTAATCACCCACGGATTTGAGGAGTCAGCATCACGCATTCGGTAATACTGATCATTCTCATAGCGAACATATCCTTTACTGTTACCCTGTACCTGCAACCGCTCTTGCACTGCCTTAAACATCCGCGTAATTCGTTCATCATCGATTGAAAACACCCGAAATAGCAGGAGCCCATAGAGACTACTCGTATCGATCGTTTTATCGTAGACCAAATCACCGTTATCAGTATGCAGTACATGCTTCACAAAGTAGCCCTCTTTTTTATCAAACAACACCTCGCCAATGGCTGTTTGCATTCGCTGTGCCACCGCCTGATAAGTACGTGAGGCATTATCCTTTCCAAGTAGATTGGCGAATTTAGCCGCTGCCATTAAACCACCAAACACTGAAGCTGCAGTATAGGTTGAAGTACCGTACTTTTCTTCCCATAAATCAAATGAAGCTTGCGGGAGTCCAGTGAGCGACTCAATGTACGAACACATAAATTCTGCCGCTGGTTCAATGAATCGATTGTACATTGATTCAATAAATTCAATATCGCGATGAAGCTCATAATGTTCCCATAGCATGAAAATAACTGAGGCAGTTTCATCTTCTTGAATCGGCAAACGAGGTGCACCATTAATAATCCATGGATGCCATGAACTTCCCAGTACACCATCGGTGCGATATTTGTGCATCAAGTACCCATTTGGATCGAGGCGGTCAGCCATAAACTCAAAGAACCGAACAGAAACATCTCGATATCCTGCCTTGTCAAAAGTATGAGCCACCACCGCAGCGTCTCGTGGCCATACGTAACTATACGTATCGCGCCCATGATGCAACATATCGGTGTCACTTGAGGCAATAATTCCACCGCGATTGTCAGTATGCACCCGCATCACTAGTAGCGAACGACGATATAATGTCTGTAATTCAACCGGAAGTAACGAAAGGTCAGTTTGCTCTTTTTCGAGCCATGCTCGCCAATAGGCTTCTGTCGAAGCAATCAATCGCTCTGGTTGTTCTTTAATAATCAACTCATCAAGTGTATGCACCTCGGGAATGGAAGCACCACACACAATCCAGTAGTGTGCGTCTGCGGAAGCATTACCCGCAACAGAAAATGTCAGCCCGAGCACTGAATCAACCGATCCATGCTCAATAGGATTACACTCGAGCACACCATCATTGGCATCAAGATACGTTCCTTCTCTCCCCTCAATACCAAATAAACCGATATTGTATTCTTGAAAAGACTGCTTTCCAATTTTTGCGTTTACTAAAATACTAGTATCTCCTTTATAGTGAATGATAGCGTTTACTCTTGGATCATAAAATCCTGTATCGCCACGCCGAGATTCAAAAATACGAAACTGCTGTGCTAGGAAAAGTTTAATGGGGCGCTTTTCAGCGCGATGATTGTGTATTGTGAAGTGACGCAAAAAAACGTTATGTTCATTATGCACCACATCACGACTTGCCAGTGAAATACCTAATTCTTGATTTTCTGCAAACAATGAACCAACGCAGGTTCCTTCGTCTAACCCAGCTGACACCTTCCACGACGGCTCATCGAGCCATGAAATACGATTATCAGCAAATACGCCAATGCGATGTACAAAATTTCCACTAGCTCCACTTACATGGTTGGCTTCTCCCACAAAAGGAAAATAGAGATCACGAACCTGTCCGCGGGGGTCGAGCCCCACCAGCAGATTACCATTCCCCAATGTAACAGCCCGAGCCATAGGATTAGATGTGATATGACCTTAGATGCCTCAAGACAACTGTCTTGGCTTTCGTTGGTGTCTCTGCCTTTTCAAGCTCAACGGCACAGGCATCATCTGCCAACACATCAGCTACCCACCGAGCAAAATCATTATGTGCCTCTCCGGCATGATAGGAATATACCTCTTGCTCCATAGCAGCAAGCGCGTCCTTAAGCGCTACTAAACTGTTGAGAATCTCACCATTGGTTACCCAGAATGATTGATGATCAGGCGCGTAAACCAGCTGTTTTTTTGTTTGTTTTTTGACCACTGTTTTTTTGGTGGCTTTTTTCACTGGAGCTTTTTTAACTACTTTTTTAGCCACCTTTTTTGCTGGGGTGCTTTTTGTAACTTCTTTAGTAGTTGTTTTTTTTGTTTGCATACTTGTAAGAACTTATTTCCTCCGCAGGAGGGTTAGTAAAGAACGAACGCTACTTGTAACTCTGTGCCACCATTTTTGAAGCGGAATGAACGAATCTGATGACTTTACTGGTACGGGGACACTATTTTGCTCAGGTGTTGTTTCGACTACTGCGACCGTTTGGGGTTCTTCTTTTCTTTGTGCGCATGTTTCACAAAATTGCTTTTCAGGAGCCTGCTTGGCGAGCAACTTTGCTTCCTGTTCTGCCACCACATGCTTTACTCGTAATTGTAAATCACTAAGAGCATTCATGAAAGCGATATACGCATCATATGGGGATTGGTAAGGACTGAAGTAGGCGTGCACATCTCCATCATGCGACCACTTGGTGCACATGTAGTAAAAGTGATCTGAAGTCTGCAGCTTACGCCATGTTTCAATCAAGTCTTTCTTCTTTGTTTTCAGGACATCTTCCTCAAGACGATAGGTGGCAGCAATAGCATCTCGCTGAATGTCGTTTCCTGTCCACGCCGTAAGATCGCGATCGGTGTCTGCCCATGTCAGTACCTCCGGAACATCATATTCGCCAGTTGGTTCATAGGACTCTACCGTTTCTGTTGCTGTTTTGAAGCTTGTATCTGGATGACGCATTACCATCTCTGGAAAAGCACGGAGAAAATTGAAAATACCAGTATCTTCCCATTGGTGTTCACCAAAGCTTTCATAATCCATGAACAAGTTAATGGTTTGTCCATCTCCGTGATGAGCATGAATCCATTTGGCGTATGTATCAGCATGCAGTGGCCAACTCTCCCACGCCTTATTTCCAAAACGAAAGGCAATATCGTCGGAGAGTTTATAGTTTTTTAACAGCACCTTAATCTTGGAACAACCTGCTGGTCGGTACAGATAATTTGGACTGCGCCAACCAAGATACTTATCCCATCCTTCAGCCATAATGCCAAGATAGCCATTATCTTCACACCACTTGGCAAGATCATTGCGATAAGACAGCTCTGTATTACGAAAGACACGAGGCTTCACTTCAAACAATTGCTTGATTCGTTTTTCATGTTGTTTCACTTGTCGCTCAAATTCTGGCACTGAGTAGAAGAAGGCTAATGAATGATGATAGGTATCAGCCAAAATCTCTACCCTTCCCGTTGCCACCAACTCCTGAAAGGATTCGAGCACATCAGGAGCATATGCTTCAAACTGATCTAGTGCAGTTCCCGAAAAAGAAAGGTTGAAACGAAATTCTGGGTGTCGATCGAGTAGTTCCTTAAGAATTCGATTAGTCGGACGATATGATTTGTCGGCGACTTTCTCGACAATTTTTCTATTGTTGAGATCGGTTTCACTATTATCATTAAAATATTCGGTGTCGTTTCCAATATCAAAGACACGATACCGCTTCACTCGGTATGGTTGATGGACATGAAAATAAGGACAAACAGTGAGCATAACCTATGGTGTAACGTATTGTACCAGATTTTGATAAAGGCGACGGACTTTATCCGCTGCACAACGCCAAGAGAGTGACTGTAATTGCCATTTCCCTTCTTTGACCATTTGCTGACGAATAACAGGATAACGAAGACTGGAGAGTATCTGATTTGCCATTTCATCAGTATCCCAGAAATCAACTTTGAGCACATGACTAAGCACTTCAGCCACTCCTGATTGCTTGCTGATAATCGCTGGGGTGCCATGTTGCAAAGCCTCCAGTGGTACCAAGCCAAATGGTTCAGAGACTGATGGCATTACCACCAAATCAGCACTTTGGTACATTCGATCACGTTCTATTTCCCATAAGGGACCAGCGAAACGGACATGCTCAGAAAGCCGCAACGCTCCCACTTGTTCAATAATTTGATTAGTCATATCACCCCACCCAGAGATGACAAAAATCACATTAGGATCAACATCAACAACCCGACGGGCGGCGCGAACAAAATTATCAACCCCTTTTTGAATACTGATGCGACCATGGTACAAGACAATCTTTTTACCCTGCTGTTTCAATTCAGTTAATGTCTGCGGCAATCGAGGTGGCTCATTGGTATCACAACCATTATGGATGACTTGTACTTTTTCGGCCGGAACTGCATGTTTGTTAACGACAATACTTTTTGTGTACTCACTCACTGTAACAACTGTATCTGCCAAGGCAAAACACTCTCGTTCGATCTTAAAGATTGCGGGGTCAACGTTGTCACTTGCCGCCTGATCAAATGATGTGGCATGTACATGTAACACCAACGGCTTGCCGCTAGCGAGTTTAGCTGCTACTCCAGCAAGGTATGACGTCCAGTCGTGTGCATGGATAACGTCAAATTCCTCTTCTTGAGCAATCAGTGATGCTTGATGAGCGAAACGGTGAGCCTCCTCTATAATAGAACGTGATTTAATAATTGGATTTCCTTGTTTGTCATAACCCACAATCACATCAATCATGCTGCTGGCCTGTTGGTAAGGGCGAAGCATGATGTCGGTATGTCTAATTTTTACGAGACGTTCTTGGTCAGCAAACAAAAATCGCGCATCACCGCGCGTCTCTTGGGTCTTTGGCAATACGAAAATTACTTCTACCCCAGCTTGTAGAAGTTCACGAGTGAGACCGTAACAAGCAACCCCAAGGCCGCCATTTTTTGCTGGTGGAAACTCCCAGCCGAATGTTAAGACTCGCATGAATTAAGATACGAACGAAAGGACTGAGAAAAGCATCCTATCATTCGCTTCCCTGCATCATACCATGAGACATTTGCGACAAAGGAAAAATAGTGGTGTACAAGCTGTTGATTACTAGCAATCCGGTTTGACAGTTTGACCTTTTCGACATGTTTTGCTAGAATCTCGCCACTATGTCACAGGATTTACTTATTAAGCTCGTGTCAGTTGGCGATGAAAAAGGCGTTGGGAAAGGTCACGTATATTACACTCGGTACAATAACAAGAATAAAAAGAATCCGAGCCAGAAGTACGAAACTAAAAAATTCAATCCTGTAGCCAAAAAGCACACTGTTTACAAGCAGAAGAAATAAAAAAAGCCGGTCCCTTTGGGACCGGCTTTTTTATTCCTGCTACAACTTCCCTAAACTGGCGAGACTATTACGCTCACACGTACTACGTAGTGCCTCTTGTGCCACACTTTCATTTTCGGTCTTTCCACCCCATGCCTTTAGCAATGGTTCTTCAATAGCACGAGAAAATGAGAAAGTAATCGGCCACGGTTGCTCACCGTGCTTAGCGATAGCATTTAAATTCTCGGTAGAGCGTTCTGGACTCTGTCCACCTGAAAGGAACACAATTCCTGCACAAGTATATGGCACACTCATATGAAACGTACGGAGTGTAGCGTTCGCCACTTCTTGCGGACTCGTCTGTTCAGAGTACGAAGAGCCGGCGAGCACCATTGATGATTTAAGAATCAATCCTGCCAAATCAACCTTGTATTCAATGAGCGTCTGAAACAAAATTTGTAAGGTACGAGTCGTTACCATCTCGGCTCGCTCAAGTGAGTGATCACCTTCATAAATTACTTCTGGCTCGACAATTGGAACAATGTTTGCAGCTTGTGCAATTTGAGCATAACGCGCCAACATTATGGCATTCATTTTGAGAGCAGCGTCTGTTGGTGTCTCCTCCTCATCAATAGTGATTACCGCACGCCATTTTGCAAAACGTGCACCAAGATCATAATACTCTGCAAATCGCTCTTCGAGATTGTCCAGTCCTTGAGTGACCACCTCGCCCTTGAACCCTTCTAGATCTTTGGTACCAAGATCTACCTTAATTCCAGGCACAATACCGCGTGCTGTCAGGACGTCAGCGAAGGGGATGCCGTCTTTGGTGGACTCACGCAATGTTGAGTCATACAAAATCACTCCCGAGATATACTTTTCAATATCGGGGGCAGTAAACAGTAACTCACGGAAATTCCGACGGTGTTCTGGTTCATTTGGTAGATGTACCATTGCCAAACGTTTTCCGGCAGTGGCGTCACTTTCATCAGCGGCTAAAATACCTTTTCCCAGTTCTAAAAGCGCGGCGACAGTCTCATATAATTTAGTGTTCTTTTTCATACTCCCCCAATAATAGCAGCCAATTTACTTTTTTTACTCAAAGCATGTGTATTAAGACTCATCACTCACTAATACGTTACCAAAAAATATTGACTGAATATTTAAAACATTACATAGTAGTAATTATATGCAAAATCGTGAAGAAGAGTGGTTGTTACAGGAGAAGTTCGGCGGCGAAAAAAGCGAAGCTTTTTTCGCCGCCTGCCATCGCCTCACAAAGGACGAACCTCTTGCCTACCTCATCGGCTGGGTTCCTTTTTTGCACTGCAAAATCTATCTTGATTCAAAACCCCTAATTCCACGCCCAGAAACTGAATACTGGACTGAAGCAGTAATCGCTACCATTACTTCACAAACCCAGCTACCCATCGAACACGACACCTCAAGGAAGATTCAGGTTCTCGATTTATGTGCCGGAAGCGGTTGTATCGGTGTAGCAATTGCAAGCACCCTCCCACATACCACTGT
>Ga0268298_10004499_pt1 | contig 13570 bp, 13 predicted proteins | sample WWTPWeurt_MetaG_FD_194462 | JGI IMG/M metagenome (GOLD analysis project Ga0268298, IMG submission 194462) | Activated sludge microbial communities from WWTP in Nijmegen, Gelderland, Netherland - WWTP Weurt | ecosystem: Engineered > WWTP > Aerobic digester > Activated sludge | place... | reverse complement strand
CGATCAGGGTCTTGCGATACACCAGGGTGCGCCCACCGGGAGGCTGCGGCTCCAGGGTCGCCGTCGGCACCTTCTTGACCGGTGGAAACTCTGCCGCCAGGGCAGGCAGCCCGGCCGCACACACCATCGCCATGGCCGCGATGGTTCTGATCCGCTTGTTCATGACATCTCCCTGTCTGCAGTGGTCGATCGTTGCCGACCTGCCCGATGGCCACGGGCGCAGGCTTGATTCTGCTCGATCCACGGTCATCGATCGCTGCGCTTCTTGGTCAGGGGAAACGCCAGTGCGCCTTGCCAACCGTCGGGCGCCAAGCCGCCGCGTGTCGGGCCACCTCGCGGAGGATGCGAGTGACGACTCGGGGGGACATAGAGGCTCCTGTCAGACGTTGTCATCGATTCCATCTGTGCACAGGAGCCGGGATGATCCGGAAGTTCTGGTGTGGTGCGTTGGCGGCAGGCCCGGATCAAACGCGATCAAGGGGTCGACGTCCTGACTTGCCCAGCCCGATGGGTGGCTTTCCGATCGCGTCGTCGGTCAGCATCAGCCAGGGCGGTGGCTTCAACGGCACGGATTGGCCGCAGGGCATGGGAGGCACCATCCGCTACTCCCTGAGCTTTGAGGTCCAGGCGGTGCCGGAGCCTGGGCCTGCGTCCTTGCTGCTGGCAGGGGCGCTCGGGCTGCTCGGGTGGCACCGCGTTGGCGGTCGACGCGTGCGTCGTTGACGGACGCGATCCGGCGCCGCCACACCGTCTGGCGTTGACGGCATCATGCGGTCACGCCGTCACGCCGTCACGCCGTCACGCCGTCCCGCGGCCTTCCGGCCGCGCCGACCCCGCCACCACCTCGAACCTGAACAGCCGGCATTCGATCGGCCCGTTCCACATCGGCACGCGGCGGCTTTCCTTCAGGCGCAGCGCCTGAGGCAGTTTCATGTCGGGGCTGAGCACCCACATGGTCCAGCCGGCGTAGTGGCGCTTCCAGTGCGTCGCCAGTCGGGAGAAGAACTCGGCGGCGGCGGAGTCGCCTTCAAAGGCTTCGCGACCCGATGGCAGCGGTGCGCCCTGCCGCTGGCCGCTTCCTTTCGGTGCAATGCGCTCGCCATACGGTGGGTTCATCACGATGGTGCCGCGCTCGGCCGGCGGGGTGCGCTGCAGCGCGTCGGCGGTCTTGAACTCGATGGCGTGGGCCACGCCGGCGCGCTGGGCGTTGCGGGCGGCGAAGTCGCTGAGCCGGAACGAGATGTCGCCGGCGTGGATGGGCACCTGCGGCGGATGCTGCTGCGCCAGCGCCTCCTGCCTCAGGCGTTGCCACTGCGGCAGATGGGCGCGGAACGGCAGCATGGTCTCGAAGGCGAAGCGGCGGTTCAGCCCCGGGGCGATGCCGCAGGCGATCTGGGCGGCCTCGATGGCCAGCGTGCCCGCGCCGCAGAACGGATCGAGCAGCGGGCCGTCCTCGGGCCGGCCCTGCCAGCCGGCGGCGGCCAGCATGGCGGCGGCCAGCGTCTCCTTCAGCGGCGCCTCGCCCTTGACCGCGCTGCCGTCGCGCACCGACACCGCGGGCCCGTGAGTGGCGGCCTGGCCCTGCTGGCGAGGCTCGGTTCGCAGCGCCCGCGGTGCGGCGCCGGCGGCGCGCTCATCACGCCAGCCGCGCTTGAACAACGCCTCACCCGAGGTGTCGGCGTAGAGCGTGGCATGGGTCGGGCCGACGTGCAGCGCCAGCGGCAGGTCGGGGCGGCGCGTGTCGACGCTGGGGCGCTCGCCGGTGGCCTCGCGCAGCACGTCGCAGACCGCATCCTTCACCCGTAGCGTGGCGAAGTTCAGGCTGTGCAGCGGCGAGCGCTGCGCGGTGGTGTCGATGCGCAGCGTCTGCTGCGGCGTGATCCACTGCGGCCAGGGCACGCGCCGCGCCAGTGCGTACAGGTCGTGTTCGTCGGCATAGGGGCCGTGCGCCAGCGGCCACAGCACCCGCTGCGCGAGGCGGCTGTGCAGGTTCAGGCGCATCGCCGTCAGCACATCGCCGTGCACCACCACGCCGCCGCGCGCCCTCTCGATGCGGGCATTCAGCCCGAGCAGGCGGGCGCACTCATCGGCCAGCAGCGGCTCGACGCCGCCGGCGCAGGGCAGGAACAGCGCGGCGCCGCGGCCTGGGTCGGTGGCGATGGGTGCGCTCGGCGAAGCACTGGCCACCGGCGTCGCGGGGCCCGCAGGGCTGGTTCGGCCTGCGGGGCGAGGCACCGGTCTGGCAGGTGGCGGATTCATCAGTCAGCCTCTGCGCTGATCGCGCTGAGGTGTGAGCGCTTTGGAGCGGCCATGCGCGCGCATCCGGCAACCTTCGCGCTGATCGCGCTGCGGTGTGAGCGCTTTGGAGCGGCCATGCGCGCTCACAGGGCCTTGCGCAGGTTGGCCGGGGCGATCTTCAGCGCCTCGCGGTACTTGGCCACGGTGCGCCGGGCGACCTGGATGCCCTGTTCGGCCAGCATGTCGGCGAGCTGGCTGTCGGACAGCGGCTTGGCCGGGCTCTCGGCATCGACGAACTGCTTGATCAGCGCGCGCACCGCGGTGCTCGAGGCGTTGCCGCCGGCCTCGGTGTTCAGCGAGCTGCCGAAGAAGTACTTCAGCTCATAAGTGCCGAAGGGCGTGGCCATGTACTTGGCGGTGGTCACGCGCGAGATGGTCGATTCGTGCAGACCCAGCTCGTCGGCGATCTCGCGCAGCACCAGCGGCTTCATGGCGATGGCGCCGTGCGTGAAGAAGGCCTTCTGCCGCTCGACGATGGCCTGCGACACGCGCAGGATGGTGTCGAAGCGCTGCAGGATGTTCTTCATGAACCAGCGCGCCTCCTGCAGCCGGGCCGAGATGCCCGAGGCGGTGTTGCCGCGCTGCCCACGGATGGCCTGCGCATACAGGTCGTTGAGCTTGAGCTTGGGCGCCACGTCGGGATTGAGCACCACCTTCCAGCCGCGGCCCGATTTCTGCACGATCACGTCGGGCACGATGATGTTGGCCTCGGCGCGGGTGAACGGCCGGCCGGGCTTGGGCTCGCAGGCGACGATCAGCGCCTGGGCATCGCGCAGCTGGGCGTCGGTGGCGCCGGTGGCCTGCATCAGCTTGCGCTGGTCGCGCCGGGCCAGCAGTTCCAGGTGCTCGGCGGCGATGGCCATGGCGATGCGGCGCACGGGCGTGTCCGGCCCCGTGCGCAACTGCAGCAGCAGACACTCCGACAAGTTGGCGGCCCCCACGCCGGTGGGGTCCAGGCTCTGCAGCCACTTCAGGCCGCAACGCAGGCGGTCGGTGAGCTCCTCGAGGGCCTCGGGATCGTCGGCATCGGCCAGTTGGGCGGCGATCTCCTCGATCGGGTCGGCGAGGTAGCCGTCGTCGTTGAGCGACTCGATCAGCACCATCACCGCGGCGGCGTCCTCGGCCGCCAGGCGCATGCCCAGCAGCTGACGTTTGAGATGATCCTGCAGGCTGGGGCCCGGGGCGGCGGAATCGACCGGCTCGAAGTCGTCGTCGCCACTGCCGGTGCCGCTGCTGGTGCCCTGCGACGAGGGCAGCTCGCGGATGCCGTCGAAATCGTCGGACTCGGTGCCGTTCTCCCAGTCGTCGTGGGATGTGGTGCCGAAGTCGCCGGGTTCGAGCCCGGCCGGCTCGTCGCCGCCCAGGTCGTCGCGTTCCTGCTGGCGCTCGCGCTGCGCCTCGCGCTCGGCCTCGCGGCCTGCATCGGTGGCCGGCGCCACGCGCTCCATGCCCATCTCAAGCGGCGGCCGGCTGTCTTCCTCCACCTCGAGGAACGGGTTCTGCTCGAGCATCTGCTCGATCTCCTGGTGCAGCTCCAGCGTCGAGAGCTGCAGCAGGCGGATCGATTGCTGCAGCTGGGGCGTCAGCGCCAGGTGCTGCGACAGGCGAACCTGGAGCGACGGCTTCATGCCTCGCCCTCGCCCATCCGGGGCCTGGATGTGTCGCGGCGTCTCATCGCGGGGTCACATGCGGAAGTGCTCGCCGAGGTAGACGCGGCGCACGTCCGCGTTCTCGACGATCTCGGCCGGCGTGCCTTCGGCCATCACCTGGCCGTCGTTGATGATGTAGGCACGGTCGCAGATGCCCAGCATCTCTCGAACGTTGTGATCGGTGATCAGCACGCCGATGCCGCGGGACTTGAGGAAACCGATGATGCGCTGGATCTCGAGCACCGCGATCGGGTCGACGCCGGCGAAGGGCTCGTCGAGCAGGATGAAGCGCGGCTGGGTGGCCAGTGCGCGGGCGATCTCCACTCGTCGCCGCTCGCCGCCCGACAGCGCCAGCGCCGGCGAGTCGCGCAGCTTCTCGATCGACAGGTCGGCCAGCAACTGATCGAGCCGGGCGCTGATCGTGGCCTCGGGCAGCGGCTTGCCGTCGGCGCCCGTCTGCAGTTCGAGCACGGCACGGATGTTCTCGGCCACGTCGAGCTTGCGGAAGATCGAGGCCTCCTGAGGCAGGTAGGACAGGCCCATGCGCGAGCGCTGGTGGATGGGCTTGCCCTGGATGGCGGTGCCGTCGATGGTGATCTGGCCGGCATCGGCCCGCAACAGGCCGACGACCATGTAGAAGGTGGTCGTCTTGCCGGCGCCGTTGGGGCCGAGCAACCCCACCACCTCGCCGGCACCGACGGCCAGGTGCACTTCCTTGACGACCTTGCGCGAGCCGTAGGATTTCTGCAGGCCGGTGACTTCGAGACGGCTGCCGACCGCGGCCGCGGCGGCGGCGGTGCTCATCGGCGGTCCCCGAGCGTGGGGGTGCTGCGAAGGGGCACCGAGGCCGCCTTGGCAGGGGCCGACGCGGCCGAGGCCGGCGGCGTGATCATGGCGCGGGTGCGTCCCGTGGGGTTGGCGGGCGTCACGGTGCCACCCTGCACGCGAACCTCGTCGGCCACGCTGTCCCAGCTGACCGACTCGCCCTGCACCTCGTTGGTCACCGCGGCGCCGCGCAGCGTGCGCACCACGGCCGCCCCCTCGAACTTCACCAGCCCGGCCCTGCCGTCGTAGTCGATCTTGCGGGCCGTGGCTTCGATGTACTCGTCCACGTTGTCGCGCTTCTGGCGGTACTGGGCGGGCCTGGCCGCCGTGCCCACGGCCAGCGCCAGCTGAAACCCGTCAGGCGTCTCGCGCGTCTCGATCTTGTCGGCGCGGATCAGCAGGGTGCCCTGGGTGATGGTCACGTTGCCGCTGCAGCGGCTGCTTCGGGTGACCAGATTCACCGCGCACGGCTGATCGGCATCGGACTCCAGGAGCAAGGGCTTGGTGCGGTCGGCCTTCTCGGCCAGGACGGGCGCACAGACGCCCGCACAGACCATGCCCAGCATCAGCACGTGACGGGGCAGTGATCGGATCAGCGGCAGAGCCATGGCGGCGCGGGGCACGGGGCGGTTGGGCAAGGCGCCGAACGATCGGCGGGAGGCGGGCGGCACAGAAATTGCTGCGCATTCTAGGCGCAGGGCCCCGCTCCCGGGCGCACGGGGCTACTTGCCCTGGCGTGCGCGCTGGATCAGCGCATCCATCACCACCAGCGCTCGCTCGTTGGTACCGGCCTGGCCGGGCGAGGTGGTGAAGCGGCCGCTCACCGCCACGGTGGGCACGCCATCGATGTGGTAGGCCTGCGTCAACGTCTTGGCCTGGCTGAGCTTGCTGGAGATCGAGAAGCTCTTCATGGTCTCGATCAGCTTGGCGCCATCCACGCCATTGGCATTGGCCAGGCTGATGATGTCGGCCTCCTTGTCGAGCCTCTGGCGGTTGCCGTGGATGGCCACGAACACCTTGCCGTGCATGGCCGGCACGGCGCCCATGGCCTCGAGCGCGAAGTACAGGCGCTGGAGGGTTTCCTGGGGTGGCGAGAACAGCACCGGGATGCGGCGGAAGTTGACATCGGCCGGCAGCTTGCGCACCCAGGCGTCGAGCGAAGGCTCGAACGCGGCGCAATGCGGGCACCAGTAGCCGAAGAACTCGATCACCTCGATCTTGGTGCCGGCCACCGGCACCGGGTTCTGCAGCCGGGTGTAGTCCTTGCCCTCCACCGGCGCCAGCTGGGCCCAGGCGGCGCCCATGGGCACTGCGGCGAGCGCGCCGGCGGCGCCCATCTGGAAGGTGAAGTCGCGACGGTTCATCTAGGCATCCTCGGTTCAGGTCATCGGAGCCCGACCGGCCGGTCGGGCGTCTCTGGGCGTTGCAGCGCTATTGGCGATCCACGCGCACCAGGTTCGATTCGACGCTGGCGTCCTTCAGCCGGCCCTGGACGGACTCGGCCTCTTCACGAACGTCGAACGGGCCCATGCGCACCCGGTACACCGTGCGGCCGGACTGTTCACGCTCGGTGACGCGGGCATCCAACCCCAGGATCGTGAGCCTGGCGCGCTGCTGCTCGGCATCCTCGGGGCGCGAATAGGCACCGGCCTGCACGAAGTACACAAACGCCTCGAGGGCCGCGCCGGTGGACCGGGCGGCCGAGGCGCCCTTGGCCGGCGGTGTGACCGAGGCCACCGGCGCCGAGGCCACCGGCTTGCCGGCCAGGATGGCCGCCGGGTCGCGCGTGCTCGGCGGCGCACTGGCCGCCCCCACGCTGCCCGAGGCCGTGCGGGCCGGGGGCGCGGGCGCGACGGCGGCAGGTGCGCTCGGCGGGAACATCGCCGCCGGCGCCGAGGCGGCCGGCATGCTGTCCACCCCGCCGGCGGCCGAGGCCGACGGGCGGGCCGGGTTCTTGCCGGCCAGCGGCGCGTTCGGATCCCAGTTCTTGTTCTTGGCCGCCTCGGCCGCGTCCTGCTCGGCACTGCGGCTTGGCACCTTGTTGACGAAGGGCACCGGCACCTTGGTGATGTACAGCGCCACCGCCAGCGCCAGCGCCAGGCCGGCGAGCAGGCCCACGATCAGGCCCATCGCAAAACTGCCGCGTTGGGAATTCAGCACATCCGGCCTCGCTTGTCAGGAGTTAGGGGGCATCGGCGGCGGCCGTGGCGGCCTCGCGCGCCATTGCGGCCGGTGCGCTCACGCCCATCATGTCCAGCGCATTGCGCAGCACCTGCCGGGTGGCGGCCAGCAGCGCGATGCGGGCGGCAGCCAGGGCGGCATCATCGACCAGGAAGCGCTCAGCGGCGTAATAACTGTGGAAGGCCGCGGCCAGCCCGCGCAGGTAGAAGGCCACGTCGTGCGGCGCCATGTCGGCGGCAGCCGAGGCCAGCATGTCGGGGTAGGCCGCCAGCTCGCGCATCAGCGCCACCTCGGTGGGCGCGGTGAGCAGCGACAGGTCGGCCTGCGCATCCACCGGCCGGTCGTACTGCGCCAGCACCGAGCAGATGCGGGCATGGGCGTACTGCACGTAGAACACCGGGTTCTCGTCGTTGGCCTTGAGCGCCAGGTCGACATCGAAGACGAACTCGGTGTCGGCCTTGCGGCTGATCAGGAAGAAGCGCACCGCGTCGCGGCTGGTCCAGTCGATCAGGTCGCGCAGCGTGACATAGCCGCCCGAGCGCTTGGAGATCTTCACCTCCTGGCCGCCCTTCATCACCGTGACCATCTTGTTGAGCACGTAGTCGGGCCAGCCCTGCGGGATGCCGACGCCGGCGGCCTGCAGGCCGGCGCGCACCCGGGCGATGGTGCCGTGGTGGTCGGTGCCCTGGCAGTTGATGACCTTGTCGAAGCCGCGCTGCCACTTGTTGATGTGGTAGGCCACGTCGGGCACGAAGTAGGTGTACGCGCCATCGCTCTTGCGCATGACGCGGTCCTTGTCGTCGCCGTAGTCGGTCGAGCGCAGCCACAGCGCGCCGTCCTTCTCGTAGGTCTTGCCGGCGGCGGCGATGCGGGCCACGGTGTCCTCGACCTTGCCGTCGGTGTACAGGCTGGATTCGAGGAAGTAGTTCTGGAACCGCACGCCGAAGGCCTGCAGGTCCAGGTCCTGCTCGTGGCGCAGGTAGGCCACGGCGAACTGGCGGATGCCGTCGAGATCGTCGGGGTCGCCGCTGGCGGTGAATTCGCGGTCGTCGGCGTGCACCGTCTTCCTGGCCAGGAAGTCGGCGGCGATGTCGGAGATGTAGTCGCCGTTGTACGCGTCCTCGGGCCAGCTGGCGTCGCCGGGCTTGAGGCCCTTGATGCGGCACTGGGTGGAGCGCGCCAGCGTGGCGATCTGCACGCCGGCGTCGTTGTAGTAGAACTCGCGCACCACCTGCCAGCCCTGGCTCTCGAACAGGCGGCAGATCGAATCGCCCAGCGCGCCCTGGCGGCCATGGCCCACGTGCAGCGGGCCGGTCGGGTTGGCCGAGACGAACTCGACCATCAGCTTGTGCCCAGGCAGCGGCGGCTTCAGCCCGAAGCCGTCGCCGGCAGCCAGCACCTCGCGCACGATGGACTGGCGGGCCGCGGGCTTCAGGCGCAGGTTGATGAAGCCGGGACCGGCGATCTCCAGCGCATCCACCCAGCGCTCGAAGGCGGCCTGGGCCTTCAGCGCCTGCACCAGCGCGGTGGCCAACTCACGCGGGTTGCGCTTGGTGGCGCGGGCCAGCTGCATCGCCGCGGTGATGGCGAAATCGCCATGGGCGGCCTGCTTGGGCAGCTCGAAGGCGGCGTTGAAATCGACGCCGGGCGCCAGCTCGGAAACCGCGGCGCCCAGCGCCTGGAGCAGTTCCTGCTTGGCTTGGATCATGCGGCGGATTCTACGGGCGGGGTCAGGCGCCACGTGCCGCCGGGGCCACTGCGGGAAACCGCGCCGGCCCGCACCGGACCGATCTGTACCCGGTTGCGGGGCTTGATCGCTGTTTGGTCGAGTGGCCAGCCTTCCACAATGACCGGGCGGCATCTCGTCCGCGCGTCGCGCCATGTCTGCCCGTCATCCCCTGGCCTCGTCCGAATCGACCCCGCTGCCCGAGCGCATCGGCAAGTACCGGGTGCTCGCTCGCCTGGGCGAAGGTGCGACCAGCGAGGTGTTTCTCGCCCACGACGACTTCCACGACCGAGAGGTGGCGATCAAGCGGGTGCGGGTGGACGGCCTGGGCGAGGGGTTGGATGGCCGCTACCGCGGCCACTTCTTTGCCGCCGAGGCGTCGCTGGCCGGCAAGCTGCAGCACCCGAACGTGGTGCAGATCTACGACGCCGTGGCCGACGACGAGTCGCCATTCCTGGTGATGGAGTACGTGCCCGGGGTGACGCTGCGGCGCTTCTGCCGGGCCGACGCGCTGCTGCCGCTGTCGCAGATCGTGGAAATCGGCTTCAAGTGCGCCAAGGCCCTGGGCTATGTGTTTCGCCAGGGCCTGATCCACCGCGACGTGAAGCCGGCCAACATCCTGGCCCTGATGCAGGGCGAGGTGGTGGCCGATGTCAAGCTCACCGACTTCGGCAGCGCGTTCGACACCCGCTCGGACCGCACGCAGGTGCACCGCGTGGGTTCGCTGGCCTACATGTCGCCCGAGCAGCTCGACGGCAGCGACATCGATGCGCGGGCCGACATGTTCTCGCTGGCCGCGGTGCTGTTCCACCTGGTGGCGGGCCGGCCGCCGTTCGATGCGCAGCAGCAGGGTGCGCTGATGCACCAGATCTGCAACCAGCCGCCGCCGTCGCTGGTGAGCCTGCGCGACGGCGTGCCGCCGCGCATGGACGAGATCATCCAGCGGGCGCTGTCCAAGCGACCGGCCGACCGCTTCGACGGCTGGGATGCGTTTGCCGACGAATGGTCGGCACTGGTGGCCAACCACGAAGTGCCGCGAGGCTCGCTGCAGGAAGTGCTGGATTCCGAGCGCTTCAACCTGCTGCGTGCGCTGGAGTTCTTTGCGGATTTCGGCGATGTGGAGCTGTGGGAAGTGGTGCACCGCGCGCAGTGGCAACGCCACGGCTTCGGTGACGCGCTGTATCGCAAGGGCGAGGAAGGCAACACCTTCCACATCATTGCGCAAGGTCGTGTCGACGTGTATCGCGACGGCCAGCGCGTGGCGCAGCTGGGGGCCGGCACCTCCGTCGGCGAAATGGCCTACCTGGCGCCCAGCGACGAGCTTCGCGTGCATGCGGCCGACGTGATCTGCAGCGATGCCTCGACCACCATCTCGTTCACGCCGCGTCTGCTCGATGGCCTGAGCGCGGTCACGCGGCACCTGTTCGATGCGGCGTTCATCAAGGTGCTGGTGAAGCGGCTGCACGCCGCGCACGAGGCCCTGGCGCATCCGAGGCGCATCCTCTGACGGCGTGGTGCCGCCGGGCTGCACCTGCTGCCCCCGACTTTCGGATGGCGGCTGGCGCGGCCACATTCCCTCCAATGGGGGAGCACCGCGCAACCGGTGCACCGAGCGGCCCGTCGCGGCGTTGTGCCGATTGCCGGTGCACGGGCGCTCTGCTCCAATCGGCCGTGGCCCTGTCCGATGGGTCGCGCCCAATCACACACGAGGAAGAGGAATCACCATGATCAAGCAAGTCACCCTGGCCGTTGCGTCGCTGTTCGTCTGCGCCGGGCTGGCCCAGGCGGCCGACAAGGCCCCCACCGCGCAACAGAACAAGATGACCGAGTGCAACAAGGAAGCCGGCGACAAGAAGGGCGACGAGCGCAAGTCGTTCATGAAGACCTGCCTGGCCGCCAAGAAGCAGACCCAGCAGGACAAGATGAAGGCCTGCAACGCCGACCCGAAGGCCAAGGAACTCAAGGGTGCCGAACGCAAGAAGTTCATGAGCGAATGCCTGAAGGGGTGATCGTGGACGAGGCGCAGTGCCTGCGCACTGCGCCTCGCCTCGATCACCGGGCGAGCTCTGCGAGCCCGTGGGGCCGCAGGCCAGTCTGGACACGAATCAGTGCCTGCGCACTGATTCGTGCCTGACTCACGGGCCGAGCTCTGCGAGGCCCTGGGGCCGCAGGCCATCGTGGACGAGGCGCAGTGCCTGCGCACTGCGCCTCGCCTCGATCACCGGGCGAGCTCTGCGAGCCCGTGGGGCCGCAGCTCCGCCTGAGCCATGACGAAGCCGGCTTGCCCGGCTTCTTTCACCTGGCCACCGTGGCGATGCCGCGGGCCAGCATCACCCCGGCGATCGGAAGCAGCAGCATCAGGTGCGAACTGCGCATCACCCGCTGGCGCAGCGTGGCGATTTCGTCGGCCGGCGGCAACTGGCCGGAGCTGCGAAGCCGGCGCTGCCAGCTGAGCAACTGCACCCGGGTGCGCCAGGCGGCGGCCAGCATCACGGCCATCAACACCAGCTTGGCCCACAGCAGCGGCTGGGCGCCGTACCAGGCCGCGCCCTTCATGCCCCAGCCCATGCGCGCCAGGCCCGACAGCAGCACCAGCGCGCCACCCACGTTGGCGATCAGGTCGACCCGCACCAGCCGATCCACCACGGCCGCATTGAGCCACTCCACCCGGGCCAGGGCCGCGGTGCTGCTGATGAACACCACCCAGCTCAGGATGGCCATCAGGTGCAGGTAGGCGAGAACGGCTTCGAGGGTCATCGGGATTCGAGATCGAGCAGGTTGGGGGCGCCAACTGTCGCAGCGTCGGTGCGCCCTGGCCGGGCCAGGGGCTTCATCCGGCCCTGCCAGTAGCCGGCATCACCGTAGGTGTGCTTCAGGAAGTCCATCCACAGCCGCACGCGCAGCGGCAGGTGCTTGCGTTGCGGCACCACCGCATAGATGCCGTTGGGCGGCGCCGCGAAGTCGTCCAGCAGCGTGACCAGCGCGCCCTCGGCGATGTCGCGCTCCACCTCCCAGGTGCTGCGCCAGGCGATGCCCAGGCCCATCAGGCACCACTCGTGCAGCACCTGGCCGTCGCTGCAATCGAGGCGGCCGCTGGGCCGCAGGTGCGTCACCGCGCCGTCGATGCGAAACGCCCAGCCGCGGGTCTGGCTGGCATCCGACGACAGCGTCAGGCACTGGTGCCGGCCCAGTTCGGAGGGATGTCCCGGCGTGCCGGCCCGCTTCAGATAGGCCGGCGCCGCCACGCACAGCCGCCGGTTGTCGGCCAGCCGCACGCTGACCAGGCTGGAATCGGGCATGTCGCCCACGCGCACCGCGCAGTCGAAGCCTTCGTTGACGATGTCGACCACCCGGTCGGAGAGGTTCAGCGACAGGCTCACCTCCGGGTGCAGCGCCAGGAAGCTGGGCACCAGCGGCGCCACGTGGCGGCGACCGAAGCCCGCCGGGGCCGTCACACGCAAGTGGCCACTGGCTTTCACGCCGCCCGCGCTGACGCTGGCTTCGGCGTTGGCCATGTCGGCCAGGATGCGCTGGCAATCCTCGAGGAACGCGCTGCCCTCGTGGGTCAGGCTGATGCGGCGCGTGGTGCGCATCAGCAGCTTCACGCCCAGCCGCTCTTCCAGCGCATCGATGCGGCGGCCGATCACCGCCGGTGCCACGCCTTCGTGGTGGGCGGCCGCGGTCAGGCTGCCCTTGGTGGCGACGGCAACAAAGGTCTCGATCTGCTTGAGGCGATCCATGCCTGACAGATTACCGCCAGTTTGGTCATCAATCAATCGCACCGATGGCGATTAATGCGATTCGATGTTGGTAATACAGTGGCGCTCACGATGGACAAGTCCACCCTGCCGCGCCCGGATGCGGTGCTCTTCGATGCCTATGGCACGCTGTTCGATGTGTACAGCGTGGCGCTGTTGGCCGAGCAGATGTTCGCCGGCCGCGGCGACGCCCTGGCGCTGCTGTGGCGCGATAAGCAGATCGAATACACCCGGCTCGCGTCGATGAGCGGCCGCTACCGCCCCTTCTGGGACCTGACCCGTGCCGGCCTGCGTTTCTCGGCGGCACGGCTCGGGCTGCCGCTGGACCGCGACGGCGAAGACCGGCTGATGAACCAGTACCGGCACCTCTCGGCCTTTCCAGAGAACCGCGAGGTGCTGCTGGCGCTGAAGGCACGTGGTGTGCGCGCTGGCATCCTGAGCAATGGCGACCCCGAGATGCTCGATGTGGCGCTCAAGAGCGCCGGCTTCGTCGACCTGATCGATCCGGTGCTCAGCGCGCACGCAGTGCAACGGTTCAAGACCGACCCAGCGGTGTATGCCCTGGGCCCCGAGGCCCTGGGCGTGCCAGCCCGCCGCATCCTGTTCGTGTCCAGCAACGGCTGGGACGCCATCGGCGCCACCTGGTACGGCTACACCACGCTGTGGGTCAACCGCGCCGGGGCGCCGCTCGAGGCCCTGGACACCTCGCCCACGCGCATCGGCACCAGCCTGCGCAACGTGCTCGACTTCTTCCCAGCGTCCTGACCCATCTTCCGTCCACCCATCGCCAACCGCATCGTCACGAGGATCCCATGACCGAGCGCACCCTCTGCCACCGCCTTCAGGTGGCCACCGAGCTGTACCGATTCATCGAAGACCAGGTGCTGCCCGGCACCGGCGTCGCCAGCGCCGACTTCTGGGCCGGCTTCGATGCCCTGGTGCACGACCTCGCGCCCAAGAACGTAGCCCTGCTGGCCGAGCGCGATCGCCTGCAGGCCCAGATCGACGCCTGGCATCAGGCCAACCCGGGCCCGCTGAAGGGCAAGGCCGGCATGAAGAAGTACCGCGCCTTCCTGCAGAAGATCGGCTACCTGGTGCCGGTGCCGGCCAAGGCCCGGGCAGTGACGAAGAAC
>Ga0268298_10004497_pt1 | contig 13580 bp, 11 predicted proteins | sample WWTPWeurt_MetaG_FD_194462 | JGI IMG/M metagenome (GOLD analysis project Ga0268298, IMG submission 194462) | Activated sludge microbial communities from WWTP in Nijmegen, Gelderland, Netherland - WWTP Weurt | ecosystem: Engineered > WWTP > Aerobic digester > Activated sludge | place... | reverse complement strand
GCCGGAAAAAGTAAGGTCTTCAGTTTCATATTGAAAAAATTAGGTTTTAAAAATAGGAAAAATAAAATCGTTTGAGGTTTATGCCTCTATAAAGCTATTTGGAACTCCTAAAGAGCAAGAATTGCAGACTCAAAATGCATTTTATAGAACGCGGATGACGCGGATTATGCGGATTTATGCGGATATGTTGGAACGCTGATTTTTTAAGATGATTATGATTTAATAGAACGCGGATGACGCGGATTTTGCGGATTTAAGCTGATTTGATATCGTTGTGTAATTCTAAAATTCGATTTACAAGTTGATTTTTCACACTTGTTTGATGGCAAAAAATTTGCCCCACGATGCCGCTTCTGCTATGTTTTTTAAATAAACAAGAAATTAAAAATATGCGTCATGCATTGTCGTATACCGAAAACATATTTGTAAAAAAATTAGAAAAGATGAACGAATATTTATTTTTAGGAGGCTTAACGCTGACCTTGTTTGCCGGGCTCTATTTTGTAAAAACTTTAATGCTCACCGGAGCTGCATTGTTGAAGGAAATTGTGGAGCGTTTGGCGGAGTGAGTAGCTGTAAATTGATATTTATTGTGAAGGGTTTTCATTGCTTAAGGCTTCTGATAAAGAATCAGCCTCTATCTAGTTGTCACCAAATTCAGACATTAAAAAGAAAAAAATGAAACCCGGTTTGCTTAAACAACAAGGCTTATCAATATCACAACCTGAAAAACTAACAAGCTCATCACCACAAAAGAAAAACCCCTAGCAAATTTTACATTTACAAGGGGTTTTGTTGTCCGACTAGATATCGAACATGGACTCGGCTGGAATCGTACTTAATTAATTTTTAAATAGACATGTACTTAAATCGTTCGCAATTTTAGAAAAAATGAGGAGAAGTAATTATAAATGTCAAGTTTTTTACATCGTTTACTTGACTTTTAAATTAAAATATCTATCTTTGCAATATGAAAGTTGCAGAACAAATTCGAGAGAAGTTAAAAAATATACCAGAGGGCGAGCCTTTTGGTTATAGTCAACTAGATATTGCCTCTACTAATTTTTTTACAGCTGCCAAAGCTTTGGAGCGACTTCAAAAGAAAGGAGTGATTAAACGGGTTTCTAAAGGATTGTATTATAAACCGGAAATGTCAATTTTTGGCGCATTGCCACCTAACTATTCAAGTATACTTCAGAACTATTTGTATAAAAACAACAAACGCGTTGGCTATGTTACAGGTTATGAATTATATAATCATTTAAATTTAACAACTCAAATCGCTTTTAAAACAAAGGTCGCAACCAACCGAAGTAGAAAAAAAATAGATATTGGTTGGTTAAAAGTAAGCTCCGTAAAATCGTACGTAGAGCCTACAGAAAACAATTATCAATTATTAGGAATTTTAGATGCTTTAAAAGATATAAAATCAATACCCGACACATCGGCAACGCAAGCAATAAAGATTTTAATACCAAAAATTAAGGTATTTGAAAACCAAGATATTAAGAATTTAATCCGTTATGCTTTGCACTATCCACCAAGGGTAAGGGCATTGTTAGGTGCAATTATTGAAACTACTTTTATCAAAAAATTTGAGTTAGATTCTTTAAAGAAAAGTTTAAATCCTTCAACCACTTATAAACTAGGAATAATAAATAGTGATTTACCAACAGCTCAAAATTGGAATATACAATGACATTGCATTTAGAAAAAATTTTATTTCATGAGTTGATAAATCTCACGGCAGCTGAATTGAAAATAAATCCCCTTTTCATAGAAAAAGATTACTGGATAACAGTTGTACTAAAGCGTTTGTCAAAAAGTAAATTCGAATCTGAATCAGTTTTTAAAGGTGGTACATCTTTGTCTAAAGGGTATGAATTAATAGAACGCTTTTCAGAAGATGTGGATATTGCCCTTATTAACAATAATGCAAAAACGGGAAACGAAATAAAAAGCATTATCCGAAGCATCGAAAAGGAAATGACCAAAGACTTGAGCGAGTTGCAAGTTGCTGGTGTGACCAGCAAGGGTTCTAGGTTTCGGAAGTCGGTATTTGAATATAAGAGTACGAATGCAAAAAATCAAAGCTACAAATTAATTGTAGAAGTAAATTCGTTTGCAAATCCGTTTCCTTTTAAACGGCTTGTAATAAAAAGTTTAATATTTGATTTTTTAACCCAATCCAAAAATGAAAAATATATTGAGCAGTTTAACCTTGAGCCATTTGAAGTGAATGTACTTAATAAAGAACAAACCCTCTTGGAGAAAACGGTTTCATTGATTCGTGTTTCATTTGAAAGCAATCCGGTGGAAAGCATTGCTAAAAAAGTAAGACACTTTTATGATTTATATTTTTTAATGAACGATGCTGAATGCGTTGAATTTGTTAAGTCAAACAAATTCAAAAAGGAATTTGAGAAAATCCTGAAACACGACAAAGAAATGTTTGATGAACCAATAGGGTGGAAAAATAAATCACTTGCAGAATCACCCTTAATAAATGATTTTGATAACATTTGGAAACAAGTCAAAGAGACTTATAAAACAGAACTTTCTGTATTGGCATATACGCCAATACCAGATGAAAAGAAAGTTGCTGGGCGATTTAAGGAACTAATGAAACGGCTTCAATGAAGTTAAAGAAGATAGCCCTCGAATTAATTACTATTCATTTTGCTTAATTACAGTTTGGAAATCTTTGATTTTAACTATTGCTGCTTGTAACTCCGGTTCAAAAATTAGTGAATCGTCATATTGTGGTAAAAAACATGAAATATGGAAGAGAAAATATTTTCAGTAATACTAAATGAAACCAAGCTAGCTTATGAATCTACTTCTTTAAGTAATTCGGGATGGTTTTATTCAATTGCATCAACCCGCATTTTTGACAATTGTACATTGCTAATTGGTTTAAATTGGGGAGTTGGCAAAGAACCACATGAGCCCCAAAAAAGCATGCCCATTAAATCATTTGATGAATTATATTCGATTAAGGGAGAGCTTGGCTCATTTAGCCGACTTCATGGTAGATTAAAAACATATTTAAAACCAGAGGATTTCAATAAAATTGTTCAATCAAATTTTTGCTTTTTTAGGTCACCTAGTGACAGAGAACTAATGCCCCAACATATAAAATTAACAATACCCATATTCAATAAACTCATTAATGAACTAAGACCAAGGCAAATTCTTTGTTTTTCAAAAATTGCTTACAATTATCTTATAAGCACCAATTATGAACCTTTATTCAAAAAGGAAATCAAGTCAAATAAAAAAACATTATTTGTAGAAAAAGATTATTTAAATCGGAATGAAAGGGTAAAAATTTATTTTCTGCCACATCCTAACTCAAAATTTACAAGGCCGGCATTAGATGAGGCTTGGGATTTTTGTTTTACTGAATTTCCCACAAACAAATAATAAAGAGTAAGAATAAATCACCCGTAAAGATTCTAGTAAAACACCATTCTAGCTGCAATTAATTCCAAGACTCATCGTTATCACAGAGGTATTACAAATTTTTATCGAATAGTTGTCTCGTGGGTATCGGACATGGACTCGGTTAGTATTCAAACCGAATTTTATTTTAAACATTGCTATCCTAAACTTTCTAAATTTGCTTTACAACATTTCAAAGAATTTTGGAACAGCTGCCATTCATACCTGGACATTTATATAACCGCAGAGCGGATATACATGCATATTACGGAGGCAATTGGCAAAGTGGGATTTGTCCTTCAGCAAACTTTCCTTATATTTTTATCTTCTCAGGAAAATCCGGTAAGCAGCATGGCTACAAAGATGGCTGGGATAACCCCAATGTGTTTTCATACACTGGTGAAGGACAAGCCGGAGATATGAAATTTACCAAGGGCAATCTTGCTTTGCGTGACCATTTGAAAAATGCGAAACGTGTTTTTTTATTTGAAAGCCAAAGCGGAGGTATGGCTAAGTTTATTTGCGAGGTTGAATTTTTTGATGCGGATTATTTTGAAACACATGATACCACTGGTGGAATTCGCACTGGTATTAAGTTTTTCTTTAAAAGGAAGGGAGCTTATTTGCCTGTACAGCCCGGTTTGTTTGATGCACCAACAATTTTTCCAGAACCAATTGAAAGCTATGGTGTACAATTACCTAATATAACCGAGAGAAGTGGATTGGTGACTTCGCGTGTTGGACAAGGCGCCTACCGCAAAAGAATTATTCACCGTTGGGAATACAAATGCGCAGTTACCGGATTTGATAAACTCAATGTGCTTATTGCTTCCCACATTTTACCTTGGGCAAGTGCAGACGATAACCAGCGCTTGGATGTGCACAATGGAATTTTATTATCTCCTACTTACGATGCTTTATTTGACAGGCATTTGGTAAGCTTTGAAGATACCGGAAAAATAATTTTATCAAATAACATTGAAGAACAAGCCTATCAAAAAATTGGAGTAAGTGGAAAAGAAAAGATTAGAAATTTAAGTGAGTATAATTTGCCTTATTTGGAGCAGCATAGAGTAAATTTTAATGCAATCCAAAAGTAATTTTAGTTTATCAACATAATCTTATTTAAATCAGATATCATTATTGCCATTATCGAACTTAGGAGGAGATATCATTACCCACCTGTTTTTAACTTCATAACATTTACCAAGATTAATGCTAAATGGTAATCCTTTATACTGAAAATTAAGATTTATTTCAGCACGCTTAATATTATGCAATGATTTTATTTCATATTCTACATTTTGAAAAAGTGCATCATTCCATTCTATTCCAGCTGATATTCCATCATTTTTCAAGTTTTCAAAAGCTGTATTCATTTCACTTAACAACTTTTTAAGCTTCTCTTCTGATTCTGCTAAATAAGTCTTCTTCTGTTCAGTATTATATGTAGAAATCTCAAGTAAATCCAATAAATCAACTTTGGTAATAAAGCAATTTTTAAATTTTTCGTAGTTATTCCCTTTTATTGATTCAAAGACATTTTCACCCAATCTTTCAGGTGTATCATTTTTGATTGGCAAACAAGAAGTAAAAATACAAATGAAAAATAATATGCTTATTAGATTACTTTTTAGTTTCATATTCTTTGATCATTAGGTTAATAAAACAAAACTTAATATTCGAAATTAATAATAAAATAGAACTAATTTTTTATTTTTTATAGGCACTAAACAACTCCCCTGCATAATTCTCATATTCTTTCAAGAAGTAAGGTTCAATATGAAATGATTTCACTCTGGATAAAGTATAATTGGTGGTTGGCTTAATAATATACCCTTTTGACAGAGTTTTATAATGCATTCATTGAATTTTTTCCTGTGAAACAATTACAAACCAAGCATTCTTATATTGATAATCCTTGTAGTTTTCGTCAAACTTAAACTCTCCATTTGCCCTAAATTTACTTCCAAATAAAACAAGGCTCCATCAATACTGCCCTGCACCACAAAATCTGACATAAAGCGCAAAGCCTTGCTGGCTTTTTGGTTATTGAAATTGATGAATTTACTCAAAGATGGATGAATACGCTCTAAACCATAATTGAAAACATTATAACCACTGTAGATGAATAGGTCTTGAATTAGATGTTCTGCTATTCTTCCTTTTAAGGTGTTGATGTTGAAGCTGGAGTTTTTCAATTGATTATATTTTAAATGGTCATAACAAATTAGATAAAAATACTCGAAAGTAGTATGAAAGGAATATCCAACACTATTTTAACTGATCAGGCTTATATAAATGTAATGAAACGACAAATATTTATTTCTTTATGAACTATAGTTGAATTGGTAATTGTTTAAATCCTGATTATTCATTATCCTCATAAGGCTCCAAGTTTTTATAATTTATAAAAAAACTATTGAAATCAGATTGTTTAAATGTATCCACTGGTTGCTGATTTATATTTCTAGGAATATTATTCAATTTTATAATCGCTTGAGATGCATAGAATTCATCTTTTGTAAAATTGTAATTATGATCAGGAGAGAGAAATTCGAAAATTTCTTCAATAAAAATCCTAGTATCGAATTCTATTTCTGCGTTAGAATTCTTTGAATATTGGGAAGATAGTTTAGAATAAATAAAATACCAATCAATAATAAAATATTTCATAGAAGATGCACTTTCGAAATTTTGAATTAATTCAATTTCTTCAAATGTCCATGTTCCTGACTGCAGAATATGTAAGTTATTTACTTGGTTGTAGGATTCAATTAAATCATTGGTAATATATTCATCAACTGCATATTCAAGAGATTTATTATTGAATCGCAGTAAATCATACGTTTCAAATTGATAGTGATAAGGATTATCAAAATAAATTTGTGGAGTTATTAATAATCTCATAGTACTAAAATTCACTCATTCGTTTTATAAATTATCAACAAACCATTTCTTATACACTCGTTAAAATTATGACATTATACTAGAATCCCCATTGTCTTAGTTTCCATAGTAATAATTTCGTTGAGAATTTCTTTGTACCCAGTATTTGTCCAATCATAATTTCGTTGATAAACAGGAATTACAAACTGCACATTGGGTGCTTGTAAAAAATTATTTATTTGTAGTTCGTTTGCTTTCATTTTGCAATTCATGCGTTCTCAATTATTTTAATTTCTTCTTCGGTTAAATCGTAAAGGAGGTAAATCAATTGGTCTACTTGTTTTTCTAAATCGGAGATGTCGGCTGTTGGATTTTCCTTTTTGATGGATAGAATACTATCTACTAAAGTGATAAGATGGTGCTGCTCATTATTTGAACACTTTATTATTGGTAGTTTTCTAATATTAATAGGCTTAACCTCTGCAAATACTCTATTTTCCTCTTGAGTTATTTGCTTGTAGAAGTAATTTATCAACTTAGAATTTAATATTCCGAGAAGAAATTTATAAGGGAACTGATTTTCGTACTCTTGCTTTGTTTTTAAAATCAAAACAGTATTCATAGCATAATAGCCGTCAATATCATATCCGCAAATAATACTATCTGACGTTTGTCTAAAAATTATTTTTTCATCTTCGAACAATCCTTTGTAGCGAGGCCAATGTAAACTCCACCAAGGCAATGTTCCTTTTATGGTTTCCCTTTTTTTGGAAAGCTGTTCTTTAAATTGTTTCAAATATTTAAGACATTTAGGATACTCATTAATATCAATCTCTTTTGTAGAATATATGATTTTGTATCCGGTATCATTAATTAAATATTTATTAAAATCACTTCCAGTTAAGACCTTTTTTAATATGACAGGCTCAATGTCTAATTCAATTACCTTAGCAGGTGATAGTCTAAATATTTTGTCGCCTGTTGGTTGAATTCCATTTGCAACTTCTTCAGCGATTGTATCAATTGTAACAATTGAATCTTTTTTTCTTTTAATTATTGCGGCTCCAATTTTATCTGTACTAAATGAAACAGAAGCTGATTCTAAAATTTCATCTCTTGAAGAACTAACGTAATGGGAGTTTCCAAATAGATTTTCGTTTTTTATTTCTTTTCTAAGGTCTGTGTACCTTATTAAATAGTTATCTGTATTATGTTTTGAAAACAAAATAATGCATGTTGGAACTTCCGCATCAGCAAATACTCCATCACCCAAATTTATGACTTTAGCAATTTTGTGTTGCTCAATTACTTTTCTTCTGGATTTCTCGTATTCATTTTGGAATAGGAAATTGTTTGGAATTATCAGACATATGCCTGAGTTGTCTTTTGAAATTTCAATTGAATGTCCAATAAAGTAGTTAAACGTGTCTGTCCATCTTGTGTGATACAAAGCATACTTATCTTTTAAAAATTCTTTAAGTGAATCATTAAGTTCTGCACCATACGGTGGATTCCCAATCACTATATCAAAGCCAACAAAATCGCCATCATCATTAAGTATCTCAGGAAATTCAAAACGCCATTCAAAAGAGTTTTCAAATATTTTGTTTGTTTCAATATCGTCTCTTTCTGTCTCTAGTTTTTTAAAGTTTGCAGTTGCTTTTTCTAAATCTTTATACAATTGCCTATTTACTTTATCTCCCCAGTTTTTTTGAGTATTTATTTCAGTAGCGATGTTGTCAATTTTACCTCTTGCTGCTGCAATTTTCTTTTTAAAAGGGTTATCTATTTCGCTTCTGAAATCCGATTTGATTTCGGCAATCAGTCTTTCCATTTCTCTTTTCTGTTCCTTGCTTTCAGCATTGCGATAAGTGTCAACTGCTATTCGGTAGCTGTCAATTGTCCACTTGCTTTTTTTAAGTGCTTGTTTCAGGTCGGCATCAATGGCAAAACGGCTCACTAATGAGTTTCCGCATTTTATATTGATGTCGATATTGGGAAGTGTTTCTAATTCAGTGGTGTTTTTGTAATAGGCGTTTTTTAATAACTCAATCCACAAACGTAAGCGACAAATTTTTACTGAGTTTGGGTTGATGTCGACACCGAAAAGGCAATTCTCAATTATGGTTTGTTTTTCGTGAAAAAGTGTTTCTTGTATTCGCTGACTTTCTTTGTTGGCAGGGTTATAATCAAATAGTTCACCTTCTTCGTCTGTTACAATTAGTTCGTCATTTACAACTTCAACTTGATATTCTTTCAATCGCTTGCCTGTGCGGTCTTGCAATATTTTCAAGTCATTTTTTACAGCAATCATTTCATTGAGTGCCGAAACTAAAAAGTGTCCCGAACCTACGGCTGGGTCGCAAATTTTAATACTGTTTACAATGTCGTTGGCTTCTTTTCGGTCTTCAATTTTATCGTAAAGTTCTTCAACTGTTGAGCAATTCCATTTTTTTGTTTCGTTAAATTTCTGAACTACCGATTTGCGAATAGTTTCGCGACACATATACATTGTGATGAAACCCGGAGTGAAGAATGAACCGTCTTTGTATCCGTTTATTTTCTCGAAGATTAAGCCAAGAACAGAAGCGTTGATAAGTGATTTATTATCTTCTTGAATTTCTTCCGAACCTTCGCTTGTAAAGTCGTAAGCGTTTAAGAAATCAAATAAATATTCTAAGGTTGCTAAATTTCCTGTGCGTTTTTTCCCTTGATCGCTTTTGAGAACGGTGGATGAAATAATGGGAATCGTTTTATCATCTTTCAGATTGCTAATGAATAAAGTTACTTGCTCAATTTCCGTTGGCTCAAATAGCGAACTATTTAAATAAGGAACTTTTTCAAATATCTTTTTTACATCTTGGTTTCTGTCGTCATATTTACGAGCCAACACCTGAAAAAACAAGCTGTTTAAGTCATCATAATTTTTGATTTTGTCTAAACTTAAAAACGAATACGATTTGTCGCCCTTGTGATACGTGATAAGTTGGGCTTCCAACAATTTGAGAAACAAAATTCTGTTTATCCAAGTAATGCTCAATTCAAGTCCAACATTAAATAAACGTTCTTGTTGCGTGTTGCCAAATTGGCTCGGTCGGTCTAATCGGTTTATTTTGTCTAAGCTATCAAGCTGAATGATTGCATCTTCAAGAATGCTTCCTGAATTTCTCTCGCCTTCTTTGTTTCTCCCAATTAGTTTTTTGCTTCCCTCTTTGGTTTCTGTTAAACCAATGATGTGCAACAACTCGCTGTAAAATCCTTTGTCAAGGCTATTGCTGTCGTTGGTGAAGGGAAGTTTTAAAAGGTGCTCTGCTGAAAGAAGTTTGAATAAAGCAATGAGTTTGTTATCATCTGCTCTATCAGTGTTGCGAAGTGGTTTTTGATATTCTTGTAAATCGAAGTATGTAAATTCAATTTCAGTTTTGATGTCGGCAATGAATGGTTCTGCAATTTGCTTGTAGAAAAAATCGGTTTTGGTGTCTGCCAAACGCCCACCTTCAAAGTCATTGAATTGTTTTACAAGGTTTTTGTTTTGAGCAAAAAGCCTGTCGAATAGGGTAGCGTCAAATATGAACCATTCATTTATGTTGGTCGCAATAAGATATTTTACTTCAAGATTTTTATGGGTTATTCTTTCTCTTAAATAATAAAGCACTAATTCCTGAAACGCTTTAGCGTTCAGTTTTTTAGTGCTTATCATTTCTGTTTTATTAGTCGGTTTTTTTGCTTCAATGATTACACCAACTGAACTGGATGCGCTATTTCCATTATGAATAACAAGGTCGTTTCGTCCTTTGGTATTCATAAAATGGTTGGGCTCGTAATAGGTTTTCTTTAAAAAGTCAATGACAAGGTTTTTATGGAACTCTTCGCTTTCGATGTCATTTGTCCTGTCGAGTAACTGGATAAGATTGGTCTTGAAACCTTCAATTTCAGTCCTGTTCGGTTTTACTTTTAAAAAGGCTTTGTTTAATGCCTTTCTTGGTTTGAGTTCTTTTAATTCCATCACTTGTTGCAGCCCTTAATTCAGACGGTTAATATAAGTTTTTCATTTGTATTGAAGTTAGTGTAGTGCGACCTCAACTGCATAAATATTTATTTGAAGTATTATGCATTGATTAAAAACATTACTGACTATTGGACTTGAAAAATCGTCTTTTGCAAATGGATATAGCAAAATTTAATAGCATAAATTTTACACGAGCTTCATAGCAATTAAACTTTCTGTCCGCAAAAAAAATTTAATTGACAGCTGCAAGTGCTGCCAAATTAGTAAGATTTAGATTATTGATGATTAATAACTCTGCAATTCATTTTCTAAAAGCTCTTTCAAGTCTTTCGCAGTGTTCTTGTCTGTGAATTTATCCATATTGTCAATTATGTCTTGCAGAGCTCCATCTAAACTATGTTTAGGGTCGTCTGTTTTGCGATTAATGACTATTGCATCATTATATTTTTCAATCGCTTCTGAAATTTGGTTTTTTATGAGATACACTAAACCGATATTGAAATGTACGAATGATAAGCTGTTGTCTAATTCAATTGCTTTTTTACTTAGCTCAAAACACTTATCATATTCTCCTCTTTCGAAACATTTCCATCCAAGACTACCGAAGTTCATTGCCTTTTGTTCTTCAACACTTTCTTCTTGAACTTCTTCAACAATTGCAGCTACTTCAATTGTTACAATTACTGGAGAGTTCATACTTTTAATGCCTAGATAACGAACTCCATCAATAATGCCATTTATAACTCCTTTTCCTTGAGTTGAACTTTCATTGGAGCCGAGCTCAATATAACTCCAAGTGTCTGATAGCAATGATTGCTCGTTTTTATTATAAAATTTGTTTGCATTCTCACTATTTTCAAATAAGTAAACACTGCATGCTCCAGAACCTGAAGGTGCTAATAATGATGATGCAATTTTTGCTGTTGAACCTGTTGCATCAATAACTCGAGTAAGTTGTGACACCAAATTAATTGTTCCTGCATTATTTTCCATAGCCTCCTGGTTAGAATAAGAAGAAAAAATGTAATACCATGACACGGTGTTTACAGGCAATTCAATTCTTAGTATAACTCTCGATTGTCCGGTGACTAATATTATTCCACCATCGAGCTCAATGATTTTATTTTCTACTAGTGGAACAACTGTCAATTTAGTTTTAGTCGTCTGAGCAGTATTTTTGGTTGCCATTAGTATAAATATTGCAAAAAGAAAGATAACTTTTTTCATTTTTTATAGCGATTTTTGGGGTTGTAAATATCGTTTTGCCTTTAAGTTCAAATTCAGGAGCAAGCGTAATAAACTCTTTACAAAAAATTGAAGCCAACCTATTTACAACTAAACTTATCGATTTCATTTTGCGATAATTTTAATTTAACTAAGTAAAATAAATAGGAAGTATTCTTATTGATTCGAATAAAGATAGTTGGAATTAAAATAAAGCAAAAAAAAAGTGACAAGAAATGAGACAGTAAAAAACAAAACCCCTGTAAGTGTTTAACTTACAAGGGTTTCCAGTTGTTAAAAGTTGTCCGACTAGGTTTCGAACCTAGACTCTTCTGAACCAAAATCAGACGTGTTGCCAGTTACACCATCGGACAGTAATAACACATATTGTGTTAATTGGGCTGCAAAAGTAAAAATTTATTTAGAAAATGAATAGTCTTGCAGGATTTTTTTCTGCATTCCTCTAAAAGCCGCTATTTAAGGCTAGTGGCGCACTATGCTGAACTTTGCCTTGCTTGTCCTGTTCGATTGGCCTTTGATATAGTAAATTCCTGCCGGCAAATGGTCAATATTTAGGCTCAGCTTGTGTTTGCCTGCTTCAAACTTTGTGTTCATCACCGGGCGCCCTTCTGCATCTACTATTACCAAACTTTCGGTAACTGTTGCTAGGCTGCGTTCAAGGGTAATTTGCTGGCTGGCCGGGTTAGGGCTTAGTTTAAAATTAGTAAGCTTTTGCTCTTCAACGGTAATCGCCAAATCTACCTCAACGTTTAACCAAACTGTATCGCTAGCACATCCCAAGGCATTGCGCTCAATAAGTCCCACTTTAGCAGTAGCGGTTGAATCCCATTGAACTGTTAAACTATCGTTGTTTGCAATAATCTGTCCTCCAACTAAAAGCCATTGTAGGGTATTTCCCAGAGCCGGAACATAAGTGTACACGCTTGTATCGCCTATAGAAACCGCTGTATCGCCCAACACTACACCGGCTGAAGGTGCATCAATTGCGTATGCAATCACAGCAGTACGTTGGCTTTCGCATTGATAATTAAAGGCACTTACATAAAATGTATCGTTGGCGCTAAGCTGCGGAACTAAAAAGGCATTTGCATTTTTTAATTCAAGTGTTGAACTACTGTCGGCAAACCAATGTATGGCTACAGCATTGGAAGATAGTAAAATGGCATCCTTTCCTTTACAAACACTATCGCCAACAGCATAAACAGGGTTAGGTCGTGTGGTAAAACTAACGTAAATAGGCACCCGTGCGCTTTCACATAGTCCATTGTAGGAAGCCACATAAAAAGTATCGCGCTCAGTGAGCAGTGGCGTGGTGTAGGTGTTGGTAGTATCTAATACAACATTCGATGTATCGCTGTTGTACCAATGGTAAGTAGTGGATCCGCTAGCTGTAAGTACTGCAGCCGATGAATCACAAATCACTACATAGTTGTTCGCTACTTGTGGTTGCTGCATCAACGCTCCTGCACAACTGTTTAATACTATGCTAGCTTGTGAATTATTGCAACATCCGTATTGTATGGTAACCGAGTAATTGCCCCCACTTGAATCGGGCACATAATAGTAAGCGTTGGCACCGGGTATTACAGTAAAGCCCTTTCGCCATTGATACAAATACTTCGGATTGTAAACCGAAAATAAGGTATCGTTTCGGAAAGTAATGGAAGCCTTTACATCGTCGTAAACTTCGAGCGTTGTAGTAATGGAATGGTTAATAGGGGAAGTGGCAGTACTTCGAATACGCGCATGATGCAAACCGCTTGAAATGTTAGCAGGCAAATTAAAATACCAATAACCGGCAGAAGTATCGGCTATTGCGCTCACAAAAATTGCATCTTGAAAATCGCTACCTGTAGTATCAATTTCGTAAATAAAATGATTGCCCGGTAGTATGTTAATGCCCGAAGCCAATATAGGTTTTAATGCACCTGTACCTCCTTTGCATGCGGTAGTGTATGCGTTGTGCGATTTCATGGGATCAAAGTAAAGTCTG
>Ga0268298_10004495_pt1 | contig 13588 bp, 12 predicted proteins | sample WWTPWeurt_MetaG_FD_194462 | JGI IMG/M metagenome (GOLD analysis project Ga0268298, IMG submission 194462) | Activated sludge microbial communities from WWTP in Nijmegen, Gelderland, Netherland - WWTP Weurt | ecosystem: Engineered > WWTP > Aerobic digester > Activated sludge | place... | reverse complement strand
TGGAGATGAACGTCGAAGACTTTTATGTTGATCCTCTTTCCAATCAAAGGTTTGCTGAAGAAATAAAAACAAAAGGGGTTCTCTCGGGTTTCGAATCGCAATTCCGCCGTTTGGATAATACAACGTTTTGGGCGGAGAATTACGTTCGCACCATCTTCGATGAAGATGGCTCTCCATTATATTTTGAAGGCAGCATGATCGATATCACAGTGCGCAGGCAGGCTGAGGAGTCCCTGCGCAGACAGTTTGCGAATTTGAGCAGTTTGTACCAGTTGACTGCCACCCTTGGCCGGTCCTCAGAGATCGAAGATGTTTATACCGCCGCGTTGGAGAGCCTGCAAAATACGCTTGTGGTGGATCGAGTCTCCATTCTGTTGTTTGACCTAGCCGGCGTGATGCGTTTCAAAGCATGGCGTGGACTGTCAGAGGACTATCGAAAAGCCGCCGAAGGACATTCGCCCTGGAAACAAACCGCGCAAGACCCCCAACCTGTGCTTGTGCCTGATGTCTATGCTGACCCCAACCTCAAGTCATTGCAGCCTGTTTTTGTGGAAGCAGGAATCGGCGCTCTGGCGTTTATCCCTCTCACATATCAAGGCAAACTTTTGGGTAAATTTATGATTTACCATAATGAAAAACATATTTTCAGTAATGAAGAAATCCAGCTTGCCCAGACGATTGCTCATCATATCGGTTTTGCCATTGCCCGAAATCAGGCGGAAATCAACCTGCTGCGTGCGAAATCATCGCTTGAGGCCACCCATCACGAACTTCAACAAGCGCTGGCGTATGAGCAGGTATTGGCGCGTACCGATAGCCTGACCGAGTTGTATAACCGCCGTTATTTTTTTGAACTTGCCGTGCGCGAGTTCAGTGCCAGTATTCGATACAAACGCCTGCTGACGATCATCATGTTCGACGTGGACGGATTCAAACAGGCCAACGATACCCTTGGGCATGCGTTTGGAGATAGCATCTTGATCCAGATCGCACAGGTTGCGGCCTCGCAAGTGCGTGATGTGGATATATTGGCGCGATATGGCGGCGATGAGTTCGTTATTTTATTGCCCCAGACCAATACTCAACAAGCCTTTCTAATTGCGGAACGCATCCGCGAGAGTGTACTATCTGCGCGTGTGGAGACGGACCGCCAATCCATTGTTGTCACGCTCAGCATCGGTGTGGCCGAAATCGTTCACAACCCGCAGGATCAATTGGTCGAAGACGTCATCCGCCGCGCCGATAAAGCCTTGTATAGCGCAAAGCAAAAGGGACGGAATAATACCGTCATTTTTAATGAACCCTAAAAAGACTCTGGAGTCGGACAGCTTGATGTCCGTTTGACATGATAAAAAACGCTCCAATTTCACCGCGAAAATTTCCAGAATCGTGCACTACTGATATTCACATGGGTTGAAATGATGAAATTAAAAAATGCAATCACTGATGTGCGCGGCATCGAAGTCGGACACGCGCAAAATGAAGAAGCCTTGACCGGCTGTACGGTCATTCTGTGCAGGAAGGGCGCGGTCGCCGGCGTGGATGTGCGCGGCGGCGCGCCTGGCACACGCGAGACTGATCTGCTCGATCCCGTCAACCTGGTTGAGAAAGTGCATGCCATCGTTCTGGCTGGCGGCTCCGCCTTTGGTCTGGATGCGGCCAGCGGCGTCATGCGTTATCTTGAAGAGAACAAAATCGGATTCAACACCGGCGCTGCCAGAGTGCCGATCGTTCCCTCTGCGATTCTGTATGACTTGAGCCTCGGTCGTGCTGACATTCGGCCTGATTCTGCCATGGGAGCATTGGCCGCCGCCTCGGCGGTGTCCACGCCGCCCGCGGAAGGAAATGTCGGTGCTGGGACAGGCGCATCCGTCGGCAAGATGTTCGGCATGATCCTGGCCATGAAATCAGGGCTTGGAACTGCCAGCATGGATATCGGCGGGGGAGTGATCGTCGGCGCCATCGTGGCGGTCAACGCCTGGGGCGATGTGATCGACCCTAAGACAGGTGAGATCGTCGCGGGTCTTCGCTCTGGAAAGATCGGTCCGCTGCGGGTTGGCAATGAGGGTCGATTTGCGAATACTCTTACGATGATGAAATCCCCCGTAGGACGCGGAGTCCTTGGGTTGACAAGCCGCAGTAACACCGTGATCGGGGTCGTGGCGACGAATGCAAAGTTAACCAAAGCCCAGGCGACCAAGGTCGCGCAGATGGCACAGGATGGTTTTGCGCGCACCATCAGACCCACTCATACCATGCTGGATGGCGATGTGATCTTTGCGCTATCCACTGGAACGAAAAATGCCAATGTCTCAACTGTCGGCGCGTTTGCGGCGGAAGTGATGGCAGAGGCGATCCTGCGCGCAGTGAAAATGGCAGAGTCCGCTGGGGGATTACCGGGATTGAGTGGTAGATAGAAATAAAAAATTTGAATTGAGAGGTGTATTTTATGTCAAGCAACAGATCGGCTATTAATGATATTACCCCTTTTATCTATGGAACAACCAAACTTGGTGATGAAGCCATCTCGCATGAAGAGAGAATAAAAATTGCACGTGCTGCAATGAATTCGGGGGCATGGTTTCACACAGCCAGAATGTATGGGAATGCACTGGAAGTACTCGGTGAAGTTTTTGCAGAGGAGCCAACGAAAGTGCCCAAGCTCATCATAAAAATCGGCTGGGAAAATATTAGCCAACTCCGCGCAGTGATCGAAGAGAATATTAAACCTCTTGGGTTGAGCGGGGTGCAGCTCGGTCAATTGTGTCTTGGCGGGGAGCTTGCGCAGGATTTTGCCAATGGCGGTGATTGCTATCGGGTTTTCCAGGATTTGAAAGATGAAGGACTTGTGCAGGGCTATGTTGTCGAAGCATTTCCCTGGACGTCGGAGCCGCCGCTAAAAGCCTTGCGGGCTGGCTACACTGAAGGAATCATTGACGGGTTCATTTTTTACCTGAATCCATTACAGCGTTTTGCATCCAATGAGCTTTGGAATGAGATCGTTGAAAGAGACCAGCCGATCATTGCCATGCGGACTGTCTCAGGCGGCCCTGTCCATAGCCTGCGGGATGTGCCCGGTTTCGCGTGGAAAGATTACCTGCAGAAACGCGCGGTTGAAGTGGCGCCGATCTTTGAAAGATCGGCCATAAAAAGCTGGACGGAATTCTGTGTTCGTTTTGCACATAGCTTCTCACAAGTTGAGGCCACTGTTGGCTCGACCAGCCATATTGAAAACTTGAATGAGTTTCTTTCTGCAACAGAGAATATTGAGCCGCTTCCCAGGAGCATTATCAAGGAGATCGAAGCCCTGCAATACAAATGGTCGAACGAGCTCGACATGCTCGCCGAGCCCTGGACTATGTAGAAATATTTTCTGATTAATATTATTGTTCGGGTTATTTCCAGTTCCTTCACTACCCCTTCACGCAGACCAACCCCTTCAAATATGCGCCCTCGGGGAAATGCAAACTGACCGGGTGATCACTGCCCTGAATAAGCGTAATTAGATCGATTTCGCTTAAAACAATTTCCGCTATGCAAACCCAAGTTCGCATGGCGGAAATTTTATTTTTTCAAGTTGGAGAGCAGGTCTACTTTGCGATCTCCCAGATATGACCACCAGGGTCAACGAAACTGGCGGTTCTGATGCCCCAAGGCCGATCCATGGGGCCGTTCAGCAGTTTCACCCCGCGCGCGGTCAGCTTCGCGCACATGGCGTCCACATCATCCACGGTGATGGTGAAGACAAAGCGAGAGCCCGCTTCACGATTTGCCACTTTTGCAGGCTCAACCAGTTCCTTCGCTTCGGTGATTTTCAGCAGGTTGACGAGTGTATCCCCAAATTTGAACACAGTTGAGTTGTTATCCTCAAACACCACTGGCAGGCCAAAGACATTTCCGTAGAATTGCTTCGCGGATTCCAAGTCTTCGACGAACAGGGTAATGGCACTAATCCCTGTTGGCCAGGGATTCATTTCTGGATCTTTTCCTGTGGTTTCATGCATGAATACTCTCCTTTTGTTTGCGTAATTTATTGTCGCAAAGCACTACCCCTTCACACAAATCAAGCCTTTCAAATACGCACCTTCTGGAAAATGCAAACTGACCGGGTGATCGCTGCCCTGTGACAAATGCTCGATGATCGTCGCATCCGTGCCTGCATCCAATGCGGCGGAGGCGACGATCTTTTGGAAGAGCGCCGCGTCAATGCCGCCTGAGCACGAGTAGGTGAATAACATTCCGCCGTGACGCAGTAACTTGAACGCCAGCAGATTGATGTCTTTATAAGCGCGCGAAGCTTTTTCAGCATGGGCGGCGGTAGGAGCGAATTTCGGCGGATCGAGGATGATCATATCAAAGGACCGGTTCTCGTCACGGAATTTGCGCAGGAGTTGAAAGACATCGCCTTCGAGGGAGGTGTGTCGGTCAGCGGGGAGGCGGTTGATGGCGATATTTTCTTCCAGCAAGACAAGCGCATCTTTGGATGAATCAACGGATAAAACTGACTTCGCTTCGTTTGCCAGGGCGTGGATCGAGAATCCGCCCGTATAGCAAAAACAATTCAACACATCGCGGTCCTTGCTAAATTCGCCCACCCGGTGACGGTTGTGACGCTGGTCAAGGTAAAAACCCGTTTTGTGACCGTGTTGAATATCCAGGTTGAATTTGAGGTCGTATTCGGTAATTTGTACTTGGAGATTGGGTATGGCTCCGCGTAGGATTCCTGTGATGGGTTTGAGTCCTTCCAGTTCACGCACGTCCACGTCAGAGCGTTCGTAGATGTTCTGAAGGCCTGTTTCTTCAACCAAAATATCGGCAACGATCTCCTTCCAAAAATCCGAGCCTGCGGTGGTGGATTGGAGCACAAGCAGGTCTTCGTATCGATCGACTACAAAGCCTGGCATCCCATCCGATTCGCCATGCAGCAAACGATATGCATTCGTATGACTCTCGGCCTTTGACATTTGACGCAATTCAATCGCAGACTTAATCCTTTTGCGGAAGAATTCCCTGTTAACGGGTTCATCTTCGAATGTCCACACCCGGGCGCGGATCTGCGAGATGGGGGAGTAGGATGCCCGGGCGAGGAACTGCCCATTGGATGAGAGCAGGTCAATGGTTGCGCCGGAGGAAGGTTCTGAATCCAGCTTTTGAAGTGCGCTGGCAAAGACCCACGGGTGGCGGCGCAGTAAACTTTTTTCACGTCCTGCATTGAGTTTTATGTTCATTTTATTCACCGGGAAATGGCCGAATGATCTCCATCCAGCCGTTGGGGTTTGAAAGGGGACTGAATCCGTATTGCTTGTACAGACCGTGCGCGTCGCGCGTGACCAGGGTCCAGCGGCGCAGACCGAGCAGGTCTGGGTGCGATAGAATGGTTTCGATCAACCATTTTCCAAGACCATGTGCACGATACTCTTCATGAATGAATACATCGCAGATATAGGCGAAGATGGAATAATCGCTGATGACACGCGCGATGCCGACCTGTTTCGTGCCTTCATAAAGGCCGAAGACCAGCGAGTTGGCGAGCGCGCGTTCGGTGCGTTCACGCGGACGGCCTTTCGTCCAGTAGGCGCGCGTGAAAAAATCGCAGATGGCGTCAATATCCAGGCGCGCAGGATCAGTGCTGATGGTGAATGAGCCGCGCTGAGTTTCCAAAGTTTGCATCATGCGGCGAGTGTATCACAAGTGGTATGCCTTGACAGAATACATGCTCCTATATAAAATAACCGAATAATAATTCGGTATTCATGGCGTGGAGCCAACTGGCTCCCTTCTTTTTGGTTTGAAAACCGAATGAAAGTTCAGTTTAGGAGATGCAATGCCCAGACCCGATGTAAGTGATGAAAGAATTCCGCAGATATTGAATGCCGCGTTGAAAGTCTTCAATCGCAAGGGACTCGCCGCTGCGCGCATGGAGGATATTGCGCGTGAGGCGAAACTCAGTATTGGCGGCGTGTACTGGTATTACAAGGGCAAGGATGAGGTGGTGCTTGCTATCATGGACAAGGTGATCGATGAAGATGTGGCGGTGTTGACGTCGCTGCTGAATGAGCAGGGGACGGTGCGCGAGCGATTGCTGGGCTATGTGCGTGCCACCGCCAAGGAAGGGACGGAGTACCTGCCTTTGGTCTATGAACTGTACGGAGAGGCGCAGCGGAATTTGAAGGTGCGAAAACATATTCAAAAATATCTTCAACATTACCGCGGCGCGCTTGCGCAGATCATCCAGCAGGGCATGGATGGCGGGGAGATTCGCAGAGGGGATGCCAATGCGATTGCTACAACACTGGCGGCTGTCTACGAAGGCACGCTGGAATTGACATTATTGGACCCGGCCAGCGTGAATGCAGAACAGGCGATCATTCACGCGGTTGGATTTATCTTTGATGGAATATCTGCATAGAGGTGAATCATGAATACCCTGGTTTTTGCTCCTGAGACCCTTAATATTGCTGAAACAACACGAATGATCGAGATCGCCAACGCGTCGCGAGACAGGTTTCGCTGTGTGTTCTTTGGGTACAGCGACCTGTATTCCAATTTGATCGAACAGGCGGGGTTTGAGTTTCGCCGCATGTCTCCCTGGTTGACGAAGGAAAAGATCGAGCATCTCTGGAAAGTGGACCGAATGGAAAGTTTTGCCGACCCGTTTACCGAGGCGGAGTTGCGTCAACGGGTTGAAAGCGAAGTGGCTCTGTATGAAGAATTCAAACCGGCTGCGGTTGTGATCGGGTTTACCTTGAGCGTTATTGTTTCGGCTCGGGTGGCCAAGGTTCCACTGGTGTATGTGATGCCATTCCCATTGACACGTCCATTTCTGGACGCGAATTTATCCACCTGGCCTGATGAATTTGATTATTCATTGTTTCGGATTTTTCCCGGTCAGTTTCTGGATCGACTCACAAACCAGTGGCTGAAAAATACAAAGTTGTGGATAAAGCCATTTCAACGGGTCGCAGGGCATTTTGGAATTCCGCCCATCAATCGGCTGGTGGATATTTATGAAGGCGATTTCAATTTAGTCACAGATATTCCGCAGTTGACGGGCGTGAGTCAGCTGCCTGAGAACTGGCAATACATTGGTCCGATCTTTGCCCATCTGGAGGGAGACGCCCCGCTTGAGTTGCAAAACCTTTCGCATGACCAGCCCATTATTTATTGCGCCATGGGCAGTTCTGCCAATCGGAACATTTTGAAGACCGTGATCGAAAGTTTTGAGGGCACACCCTACACCGTGATCGCGCCGATCAAGGCGCATATTCAGGATGGAAACATTACCGTCCCAAAAAATGTTCTGGTGTATGACTGGCTCCCCGCTCATAAAGTTAATCCGCTGGCGGATATCGCAGTCATCCACGGCGGACAGGGGACGGTTCAAACCGCGTGTGCGGCTGGTACGCCTTTCGTGGGCATCGGTTTGCAGCCAGAGCAGGAAAGCAATATCGACGCGATTGTCCGTCAGGGCAGTGCGCTTCGTATTCGAAAGCGCAGGCTAAACCGTCAAAGTTTGCTGGCTTCCATTGAAGAGCTGCTGCACGACAAGGCGGCGCATCAAAAGGCGAAGGAAATCCAGAAACTTACCCTTGCATGGGACGGAACCAAAAACGCGGCTGAATTCCTCAAGCGGACATTCGGTTAATTTCTAATATTTTGGAAAGAAAACATATTATGGAAACTAAGAATCAAGTTGTTGTGGTCATCGGTGCAGGCGGTGGATTGGGAAGCGAGATTGCCCGCACATTTTCAAAAGCGGGGGAGAGGGTTGTGTTGGCGGCGCGTGATACGGCAAAATTGACTTCACTTGCAAATGAGCTAAACGCACCAACCTTCACAGTGGATATAACCAATCTTGCCAGTGTGGAAGCATTGCAAACCGAGGTGGTGCAGAATTATGGCCGCGTGGATGTGGTGATCAATGCGACGGGATACGATGTCCGCAAGGCGTTTGAGCAGCACACTCCCGAAGACCTGCGCCGCACCGTGGATGTAAATCTGCTGGGGGCGATGAGTATCACGTACGCATTTATGAATGACATGGCAGACGGAGTGATCGCCCATCTTGGCGGATTTGCCGATGGCAGGCTGGCCTTCCCATATTACGCGGCGGATGCGGCGTCCCGCGCGGGTGTGGCTTCCTTTGTGGAAGCGATGAATCGTGAACTGCGTTTGGAAGGTAAGCCGGTAACACTGCTGTATTTCAGTCCCTCACCAGCGGATACGGACGCGGAGCGGCCGTTTCACGAGTTGTGGCGTCAGATGGGGACAAAGATCGTGTCCGCTGAACAGGTGGCGGCGGAGTTGAGGCGGGCGGTCATCCAAAAGCGGAATCAATATGTGATGGGCGGGGCGTTGGTCAACGGGTTTGCAAAGCTCAATGCGGCGTTCCCAAATCTCGCCGATGCGCTGATGATGAATCAATACGGGAAAAAATTGCAAAGTTTTTTCGGCAAAGCCAGGGGAACAGAAGCTAAAAGTTCGCTTGCCTTGAAGGCCGGGCTGGCAATGGTGATCTTTTCGGTTGCGTTGTATGGGGTGATCTTCAGCCTGCCGTTATTTTCAATTTCCACTGCGAATAAACTTGCTTTGACTCCTGTTTTGATGGTGGTCAGCGAGATCGTCTTTTGGGTGGGCGGCGCGCTGGCAGGCAAGGACGTGGTGTCCCGATATCGAAATTATCTTGATCCTCGCGAATGGTGCAAGCCAAAGGAAAAGGCTTCATAGTGCTTTTGCATCCGTCATCCATTGCCAGTGGGTGGCGGATTTTTTTGTAATGGAAGCCTGGGAAATGGTATCATGATGCCTTCAAAGGAGAATTATGCTGCTTAAACCTGTACGATGGAAAACTTTTCCGCGCGAATTTTTGCGGATTCAAATCGGATTCTTTTTGTTTGGACTGGCGATCACGTTGATGATCCGCGGCAATATTGGCACAAGTGCATGGGCTGTCCTGGAGGTTGCGCTTGCGTCAAAACTTCATATCTCAATTGGGACAATGACCGTGTTGATGGGCTTTTTGGTACTAACAGGCGCGCTGTTGATGCGTGAACAATTGGGCTGGGGCACTCTGGCAAATATCCTGTCGATCGGACCGTGGGAGGATTTCTGGCTTTCAATCATTCCTTCTGTAAAGGATAACCTGCTCTTGCAGATCGGAATGCTGCTTCTGGCGATCTTTATGATGGGGTTGGCAAGCGCCATCTATATCGGTGTGGACGCGGGCGCGGGGCCGCGTGACAGTATGATGCTGGCGATCAAGCGCACTACAGGGATCAGTATCCGTGTGGCGCGCGCCATTATCGAAGTGACCGTTGTGACCCTCGGCTGGCTGCTGGGCGGACCCGCGGGACTTGGCACGGTGATCTATGCGCTGCTGGTGGGGCCGTCTGTACAATTCGGGTTCAAGATATTTAATGTCCATCCGCACGGGCCTGAAGCGCTGATTCCGCAGGCGCCGGAAGATTAGGATTCGGAAAGCGGACTTTCGTCCGCTTTCCGATCCTTTTATAAAAACTATAGAGGCAAAATGATCGAAATGGAAGCCGCATCTCCAGAACCTAAAAATCGTTCCACAGGTGCATTGGTCTTATTTTTGTTGTTTGTGCTGCCGATGCCTGTTTGCCTGTTCATTTATCATTTTATATTGTGGTCAACGGAACAGACTGCCATCACTTCCTTGAGTTTGAAAAACCTCGCTCCTGCCGGCATGATCGGTCTCGTCGCGCAAGCCGTTTTGATGACGATCGTCTTTACGGTGCTATGGCGCTTCACGAATGACGATCGTTTCAAACCTGTCTATGCGGGGTTGGCTGGCGCATCCGTGATGGCGTTCCCTGCTTTGCTTTTGCGTTTGATCGGACCGAACAATGATCAGCTTGGCTCGCTGGCCCAGGCCATGCTGTGTTTGATCGGCGCGGGCGTTGTCATATTGGCTCGAAAGAATAAAAATAAAATCGAATGGATGCACGCATCCATACCTTTTGGATTGATCGTTGCCGGCATTGGATTTTCGCCTTTTGCGATTTATGGTTCACTCGGATCATTTGGCGACGTATTTCTGAATCTGTTTGCAAGTATTTCCTTCGGATTTCTCGCCGCTACATTGATCGAATCCACGACTGGAAATTTGTTTTTGGACGGCGTCGGCATTGGCGCGCTGTTGGCCTTGCTTGGGTCCGTCATTGGCTATGATGGTTCGCAGTTGCTTCTGCTGGCCATCCTGCCGTCTTTTGCATTTGGGATCTCCGCGCTGATGCCGTCCAAATCTGCGGCGGGCGCGGCTATCGCATTACTCAGCTTCGCAGGCCTGGCATCGTTCGACCCGACCGAGCTGACCATTGTCCTCGGTGACATTGCTGGTGTTGCTGTAAAAACAGCGGGCATCGTGATCGCGGTTGGGGTTGTTACCAGCATCATCGCGCTGACTCTGCGGTTCGTAATAGCAGCAGGCTCGGGTGAAGAAGTGAAGCGCGCGATCGGGTGGGCGGGGACAGGCATCACATGGCTGGTTGTCATCACAGTCTTCTTCATGTTCGGCAATCCTGGAAATTATGGCGACCGTCTTTTTGTCATTTTAAAAGATCAGGCGGATATTTCTGATGTGACCGCCATCGAAGACCGCGATGAGCGCCTGCATGTTACCTTTGAAAAATTAACCGAACATGCTAACGAAACTCAATTTGAACTAAGAAGTTTTTTTGATTCAGTCGGTGTGGAATATACACCGTATTATTTGGAAAATGCGATGGAAGTCCGTGGCGGGACTCTGGTGCGCCTGTATTTAATGACCCGCCCAGAAGTTGACCGCGTCATTCCAAGCCCGCGCCTGCGGGCTGTTCCTGACGATGTTCCCGCGCCCGGAGGTTCCTCCGAAGTGGACGGCAGCGTGCAGTGGAATATTTCCATGATCGGTGCGGACAAAGTCTGGGACGAGTTTAATGTGCGCGGCGAAGGCATCGTGGTCGGGCAGTCTGACTCGGGTGTGGACGGGAATCATCCCGCCATTGCTGAGCAGTATCGCGGCGTGACCCAGGGTGACGATTTCAACTGGTTCGACCCGTGGGATGCCACGACATCGCCGAACGATGAAGGCGGGCATGGGACGCACACCATGGGAACGATCCTCGGTGCGAATGGTATTGGAGTTGCGCCCGAAGCCCAATGGATCGGTTGTGTGAATTTGGATCGGAATCTTGCCAACCCGGCCTTGTATCTGGATTGCATGCAGTTCATGCTTGCGCCTTTTCCGCATGGAGGCGATCCATTTAAAGATGGCGACCCAAGCAAAGCCGCGCATGTCTTGAATAACTCGTGGGGCTGCCCATCTCTTGAAGGTTGTGACCCGAATGCGTTGTTGTACGCGGCAAACAACTTAAGAGACGCGGGCATCTTTGTAGTCGTCTCCACAGGCAATGACGGGCCGATGTGCGAAACGGTTGAATCTCCGCTTTCATTATATGATTCTGTTTTTTCTGTCGGCGCAATTGACCAATATGGCGACATGGCAGAGTTCAGCAGCCGCGGCCCTGTGACCGCAGACGGCTCCAACCGTATCAAGCCTGATATTGTCGCTCCAGGCGTGGATATATTATCTTCGCTCCCGCAAGGGACATATGGTGCGAACAGCGGCACATCCATGGCTGGACCGCATCTTGTGGGTGTGGTGGCGTTGATCTGGTCAGCACAACCTGAATTGATCGGTGATATTGACGCGACCGAAAAATTGATCAGAGATACTGCACAGCCTTACAATGGAAATATTCCCGACCCATGCGGTAGCGGCGGTGAATCAAGTAATGTGTATGGCTATGGCATTGTGGATGTTTATGAAGCAGTGAAACGGGCTTTGATAAACAAGTAAACCAGATCCGCAGATAACGCAGATTTTGCAGAATTTAATCCGGGTCATCTGTAAATTCTGTAGATGGATTTTTATGAGGTACATAATATGAAGCAATGGCTGAAAAACTCAATCTTTATTCTTGTTGGAATACTTCTGATCGCATTCGGCGGTTTGATGTGGAAGACCCGCAGCGAGGCGCACGGTCTGCTCAACGCGCCGGCGGCGACCCGCAACCTGCCCGATGAGACTCCCGCGGACTACAACCTGCCTTTTCAGGATGTGACCGTTACAAATCCAGACGGGCAGAAACTTGTCGGATGGTTCATTCCCTCGCAAAATGGCGCGGTCATCATCATGCAGCACGGATATAAATCCACGCGCTCTGAATTGCTCAATGAAGCAGAGATGATGTACCGGCATGGATACGGCGTGCTTCTCACCAGCATCCGCGCGCATGATTACAGCGAAGGTGAGTTGATCACCTTTGGCATGCATGAAATTGATGACATGGAGAGCTGGTATCAATTTCTGCTCCTGCGCAGCGATATTGGAGCGAGCCAGGTCGGCATCATCGGCAATTCGTATGGAGGCATGCTGGCCATTCAATTCGCCGCGCAAAATGAAAACATCAAAGCCGTGGTCGCGAATTGCGCATTCTCCTCGTTGAACGATACGGTCTCCACAAGTGTCACACATTTTACAGGCCTGCCTAATTTCCCGTTCGTGCCGCTGATCACTTTTTGGGCGGAGAATGAGACTGGATTTAAAAAAGAGGATATTGATGCGACCAAATGGATCGCGGACATCAGCCCGCGGCCCGTCTTCCTGATGCAGGGCGGCGCGGATACGGTCATTTCCTCCGACAGCGGTCAGCGCCTGTATGATGCGGCGGGTGAGCCGAAGGAATTATGGTTCGACCCCGCGCTCGGTCACGTGGAGTTCGATACTGAACGCGCCGAAGAATATGAAGCGCGGGTTGTCGCGTTCTTCGATCAATATTTGTTGGATCAATAACATGCCAAAAATACTCCGTCCAAAACTTCCCAAAGGCTATGTGGACAGCCCTATTTCTGAAGTCCCCTGGGAATATGTGGAAAAGCGATTAACTGAATCGATCAATTACTGGTTGTGCTCGGTCTATCCCGATGGACGCCCGCATGTTGTTCCGCGCTGGGGGGCGTATCTGGATGGCAGGCTGTATTATGACGGCAGCCCTGAGACACGTCACGCCCGCAATCTTGAACAGAATCCAAATGTGAGCTTGCACCTCGAAAGCGGAAATGATGTGGTCATCATGGATGGGACGTCCCAGCCCGTGTCCAAACCTGACCCTGAATTTGCCCAACGGTTATCGGCGGCATACTGCGCCAAATACGAATCTGACGGATACGCGCCGAAGCCAGATCAATGGGATGCAGGCGGCCTGTATGTCTTCACTCCGCGCCAATGTCTGGCGTGGACCAAGTTCTTCGAGAACCCGACCAAGTTTGTATTTGAAGATTAGTGTATGTGGCTTTACCTTCTTCAAGGCATCGGATATGGTCTGGCCGCTGCGTCACAACCGGGACCATTCCAAACCTACCTCATCTCACAAACATTAACCCGCGGTTGGAAGCGGACTTTGCCCGCCGCGCTCGCTCCGCTTGTCAGTGACGGCCCGATCATTTTGATCTGTGTGCTGGTGCTCAGTCAGGTGCCTGCAGGGATGCAGAGAATTCTTTATATCGCTGGCGGACTATTTAT
>Ga0268298_10004494_pt1 | contig 13590 bp, 8 predicted proteins | sample WWTPWeurt_MetaG_FD_194462 | JGI IMG/M metagenome (GOLD analysis project Ga0268298, IMG submission 194462) | Activated sludge microbial communities from WWTP in Nijmegen, Gelderland, Netherland - WWTP Weurt | ecosystem: Engineered > WWTP > Aerobic digester > Activated sludge | place: Netherlands... | reverse complement strand
TCTTCTTCTTGGCGGGCTCTTCGGTGGCGCGCATGAACTCGTTGCGCAGGCCGACCATCTTCTCGTCGGTGGCCCAGCCGAACCACACCGACTTCTCGCCGCGCGTGTCGGTGATCGGGTTGCTGATCGGGTTCCACACGTCGAAGGCCTGCCACGCGGTGAGGAACATGTGCCAGCCGTCCTTCTTGGCGCGGCGACCCACCAGGGTCTGCCAGTCCATCGCCTGCAGGTCGACCTTGAAGCCGGCCTGGCGCAGCAACTGGGCGGCCACGTCGGGCAGCTTCTGGATCGAGGCCAGGTCGGTGGGCTTCATGACCACGATGGGCGTGCCGTCGTAGCCGCTGGCCTTGAGCAGGTCCTGCGCCTTCTTCATGTTGCTCTTGGCCTGGATGTCGCTGCCGGCGGTGCTGCCGAACGGCGTGTTGCAGACGAACATGCTGGCGCACGGGCGATAGAGTTCCTTCACGCCGACCTGGGCGCGCAGGAAGGGCTCCTGCGACATCGCCGCCAGCGCGGCCTGGCGAACCTTGACGTTGTCGAAGGGCTTCATCAGGTGGTTGAAGCGGGCCATGTACTGCAGGCCGAACTTGTCGGCCTTGGGCAGCTGCAGCGTGGCGTCCTTCTTCACCGCCTCGTAGTGGTCGAACGAGAGCTGTTCGATGATGTCGACTTCGCCCTTCTGCAGCGCATTGACCTGGGCCTGCGCATCGCGCAGCGCCAGGTTCCATTCGACGCGGTCGACGTACACCCGCTTGCCGCCGGCCGAGCCCGAGGCCGGCTCGTCGCGCGGCACGTATTTGGCGAACTTGGTGTACACCGCCTTGTCGCCGGGCTTGAACTCGTCCTTCTTGAACACGTAGGGGCCCGAGCCGATGTGCTCCTCGATCTGCTTGAAGGCGTCGGTCTCGGCCACGCGCTTGGGCATGATGAAGGGCACGTTGGAACTGGGCTTGCCCAGCGCCTCGAGCACGAAGCCGCAGGCCTCGCCCAGGAAGATGCGGAAGGTATCCGGCGCGGGTGTGTCCATGCGCTGCACGAACTGCATCAGCGCCGAGCCCATCGCATCGCGCTTGCCCCAGCGCTGAAGGCTGGCCACCACGTCCTCGCTGGTCACCGGCTTGCCGTCGTGGAACTCCAGGCCCTTGCGCAGCTTGAAGGTGTACAGGCGCTTGTCCTCGCTGACCGTCCAGGTGTCCACCATCTGCGGCTTGATCTTGGCGTTCTCGTCGGTGCCGAACAGCGTGTCGTAGATCATGTAGCCGTGGTTGCGGCTCATGTAGGCGGTGGTCCAGATCGGGTCGAGGATTGCCAGGTTGCTGTGCGGCACGATGCGCAGCACGTTGGTCTGCGCCTGGGCGGTGGCGGTGGCCAGGCCCAGACCGGCGACGGCGGCCGCCAGCAGCGAGCGGCGCAGGAGTGAGAAGCGGGTCATGTCGATTCCTTCGAGAAGAAGCAGCGTGAACAATTCGGGGCATCCCGGATCAGGCGGCGGGCCGATGGCCCACCTCAACCTGGGAGGATGCACCAATCCGCGGCCCGCGCGCCGCTGCCGGGCATGAGTGCTTTCCCTGAAGCATGTGCCGTGCCTGAGGGTGGCGCCCCAGAATGGCCCATCAAGTTTGCGCAAAACGGATAGCCCGCCCATGCACCCCAGCCTGATCGCCCGCAAGGCCCCCGACCGCATCGCCTACCGCATGGCCGCCGAGGGCGGCGAAAGCGTCACCTACGCCCAGCTCGAGGCCCGCTCCAACCAGTTCGCGCACCTGTTCCGCTCGCTGGGCCTGCGCCCGGGCGACCACCTGGGCCTGATGCTCGAGAACCACCCACGCTACTTCGAGATCTGCTGGGCCGCGCAGCGCTCGGGGCTGATCTTCACCGCGCTGTCCACCCGGCTGTCGGCGCCCGAGGCCGCCTACATCCTCAGCGACAGCACCGCCAAGCTGTTCATCACCTCGAAGGCGCTGGGCGCCCAGGCCGCCGAGCTGCTGGCCGCCACGCCCGGGGTGCTGCACCGCTTCATGCTCGATGCGGTGCAGGATGGCTACGCCTCGCTCGAGGCTGCTGCGGCCCCGATGCCCACCACGCCGATCGCCGACCAGACCGCCGGCGGCGACATGCTGTATTCATCCGGCACCACCGGCCGCCCCAAGGGCGTGAACGTGCTGCCCGAATCCGACGACATCGCCTACGTCAACTCGCTGACCAAGGTGTGCGCCGGCCTGTTCGGCATGGGCGAGGACACCATCTACTTGTCGCCCGGCCCGCTGTACCACGCCGCGCCGCTGCGCTTCTGCATGCGGGCGATGGCGCTGGGCGGCAGCGTGGTGGTGATGGAGCACTTCGATGCGCTCGAATTCCTGCGCTGCATCGAGCGCTTCCGCATCACGCACACCCAGGTGGTGCCCACCATGTTCGTGCGCGTGCTCAAGCTCACCGAAGGCGAGCGCGCCAGCGCCCGCGTCGACAGCCTGCGCTGCGTGATCCACGCCGCCGCGCCCTGCCCCATCCCGGTGAAGGAGCAGATGATCGACTGGTGGGGCCCCAAGATCTGGGAGTACTACGCCGGCACCGAGGGCATGGGCATGACGCTGTGCAACAGCGAGCAGTGGCTGGCCCACAAGGGCACCGTGGGCAAGAGCGTGGTCGGCGTGGCGCGCATCTGCGACGAAGCCGGCCACGAGCTGCCGGTGGGCGAGACCGGCGTCGTCTACTTCAGCGACGGCAAGGCCTACCAGTACCACAACGACCCCGACAAGACCGCCGGCTCGCGCAACGCACAGGGCTGGACGACGCTGGGCGACATCGGCCACCTCGATGCCGAGGGCTTTCTCTACCTCACCGACCGCAAGGCCTTCATGATCATCTCGGGCGGCGTGAACATCTACCCGCAGGAGGCCGAGAACGTGATCGTTACCCACCCCAAGGTGATGGACGTGGCCGTGTTCGGCGTGCCCGACGCCGAGATGGGCGAGGCGGTGAAGGCGGTGGTGCAGCCGCGCGACATGGCCGACGCCGGCCCCGGGCTGGCCGCCGACATCATCGGTTATTGCCGCGCGCGGCTGGCGCACTTCAAGTGCCCGAAATCGGTCGACTTCCTGGCCGAGCTGCCTCGCCACCCCACCGGCAAGCTGTACAAGCGGCTGCTGCGCGACGAGTACTGGCAGGGGCACGGGCAGCGGCGGATCGCCTGAGGCAGGTCTTCGCTCAGCACGTAAGGGCTGCCGGCCGGACACGCGACCGGTCGACCTAGACCACGGGCCCCGACGACCGACGCGCCAGCCCAGGATCTCGCCGCAGCACGGCGCCGGGTCGAGCCCCTGTGTGCCGTCCGCCCTGCCACGTCACTGCACCATTGACGATCACCGCCACGATGCCCTCGGCCGCCTGCTTGGGCTCGTCGTAGCTGGCGGTGTCGCGCACCTTGACGGCATCGAACAGCACCAGGTCGGCGTGCGCGCCGACGGCCAGCGTGCCGCGGCCGGCGAGGCCGAAGTGGCGGGCGGTGAGGCCGGTCATCTTCCACACCGCTGTTTCGAGCGGGAACAGCCCCACGTCGCGGCTGTAGTGGCCCAGCACGCGCGGGAAGGTGCCCCACAGCCGCGGGTGCGGCTTGTCGCCCAGCGGGATGCCGTCCGAGCCGATCATGGTGGCGTCGAAGGCCATGATGTCGCGCACGTCGGCCTCGTCCATCAGGAAATAGATCGCGCTGCCGGGCTGCAGGCGGCGCGCCGCCTCGTCCTTGGCCACGCCCCACTCGGCGGCGATGTCGGTGATCTCGCGGCCCACGCACTCGGGGTGCGGCACGCTGCTGGCGATGACCATGCGGCTGTCGAGCATCGCCCGCTCGGCCTGGATCATCGTGGAGCCGGCGGTGTAGGGGTAGCAATCCAGCCCCACGCACTGGCAGGCCATGGTGCGCTTGAGCAGCCCCAGGGTCTCCTTCGAGCGGCCGAAGTTGGCCTTGCCCGAGAGCTTGTGGTGCGAGATGACCACCGGCACGTCGATCTCGCGCCCGATGCGAAAGCTCTCGTCGAGCGACTCCATCACCCGGTCGGCCTCGTCGCGCATGTGGGTCACGTACAGGCCGCCGCGGCCGGTCATCGCGCGGCCCACGGCGATGATCTCCTCGGTGGGCGCATGCGCGGCCGGCGGGTAGTAGGTGCCGGCCGACAGACCGATGGCGCCGTCGTCCATGGCCCGCGCCAGCAGCGCGTGCATGGCCGCGATCTCGTCGCCGCTGGCGGCGCGGTCGAAGCGATCCATGGTGCAGGCGCGCAGGCTGGTGTGGCCGGCCAGCGCGGCCACGTTCACCGCGGCGGGGCGGGCTTCATAGGCGTCGAAGTACGCGGCCATGCGGTCGAATCGCGAGCCCGGGCCGGTGGACAGCAAGTCCAGCGGCGAGGGCATGGCCCGATCGGCCGGCAGCGGCGCGGCGCTGATGCCGCAATTGCCGGCGATCACCGTGGTCACGCCCTGCGAGACCTTGAAGCTCATGTCGGGGCTGCCCAGCAGCGCGGTGTCGTCGTGTGTGTGGGCATCGATGAAGCCCGGCGCCACGATCAGGCCGGTGGCATCCACGCGCTCGCGCGCCGGGTGCTGCGACAGATCGCCCAGCGCGGCGATGCGACCATCGCGCAGGCCGACGTCCGCATCGAAGCGCGGGGCGCGGGTGCCGTCGATGACGGTGCCGCCGTGAATGATCAGGTCGAGGGTGTCGTGGGGCATGGTGGGCGGATCGGGGTCGACAGGCGAGGCGGCGCGGGCCGGGCCGCGTCGTTTCACTGCTTCTTCAGGTTCCAGTACAGGTGGCCGTTGGTGACGAAGAAGCCGCTCACATTCTTGCCCGCCGCCAGCGGCACATCCACCTCGCCCAGCGGCGCATGGGTGCCGATCTCGAAGGCGCGGGTCTGGATGGCATCGGCCAGCTTCTTCTTGCCCGCCTCGTCGGTGGCGCGCAGGAACTGGTCGCGCAGTTCCATCAGCTTGTCGTCCTTGGCCCATCCGAACCAGCCGCTCTTGTCGCCGCGGCCGTCGATGGTGGGGTTGGAGATCGGGTTCCACACGTCGTGGGCCTGCCAGCCGGTGATCAGCAGGTTCCAGCCGCCCTTGTCGGGGGCATCCTTCTTGGCACGGCGGGCCACCAGCGTCTGCCAGTCCATCGCCTGCAGGTCGACCTTGAAGCCGGCCTGGCGCAGCAGCTGGGCGGCCACGTCGGGCAGCTTGGCGATGGCGGCCAGATCGGTGGGCTTCATCAGCACCACCGGCGTGCCGTCGTAGCCGCTGGCCTTGAGCAGTTCCTGCGCCTTCTTGATGCTGCCCTTGCTCTGGATGTCGCTGCCGGCCGCGCTGCCGAAGGGCGTGCCGCAGATGAACATGCCGGGGCAGGTCTTGTACAGGGCCTTCACCCCCACCTGGGCGCGCAGGAAGGGCTCCTGGCTGAACGCGGCCAGCGCGGCCTGGCGCACCTTGGGGTTGTCGAAGGGCTTGTGCAGGTGGTTGAAACGGGCCATGTACTGCAGGCCCAGGTTGCCCACCTTGGGGATCTGCAGCCTAGCGTCGTTCTTCACCGTCTCGTAGTGGTCGAACGAGAGCTGCTCGATGATGTCGACCTCGCCCTTCTGCAAGGCGTTGACCTGGGCCTGCGGATCGCGCAGCGCCAGGTTCCATTCGACGCGGTCGACGAACACCTTCTTGCCGCCAGCGGTGCCCGAGGGCGGCTCGCTGCGCGGCACGTATTTGGGATTGCGCAGGTACACCGCCTTGTCGCCGGGCTTGAACTCGTCCTTCTTGAAGATATAGGGGCCCGAGCCGGTGCTGTCGTCGATCTGCTTGAACGCATCGGTCTCGGCCACGCGCCTGGGCATGATGAAGGGCACGTTGGAGCTGGGCTTGCCCAGCGCCTCGAGCACGAAGCCGCAGGCCTCGCCCAGGAAGATGCGGAAGGTGTCGGGTGCCGGCGCATCCATGCGCTGCACGAACTGCATCAGCGCCGAGCCCATCGCATCGCGCTTGCCCCAGCGCTGAAGGCTGGCCACCACGTCGTCGCCGGTCACCGGCTTGCCGTCGTGGAACTCCAGGCCCTTGCGCAGCTTGAAGGTGTACAGGCGCTTGTCTTCGCTCACCGTCCAGGTGTCCACCATCTGCGGCTTGATCTGATTCTTCTCGTCGGTGCCGAACAGCGTGTCGTAGACCATGTAGCCGTGGTTGCGGCTCATGTAGGCGGTGGTCCAGATCGGGTCGAGGATCGCCAGGTTGCTGTGCGGCACGATGCGCAGCACGCTGGTCTGGGCCTGCGCGGTGGCGGCGGCGGCCAGGCCGAGGCCGGCAGCGACCAGGGCCAGCAGGGTGCGGCGGGCCACCGGCCGTTGGAGCTTCGGCAGGCGGAAGGTGGGCAGGCGGGGCGTGGGCATGGGGGTCGGCTCTCCGTGTTGAGTAGTTCGCGCCAGCCCATCAGGCGGGCGGCGCCAGGGCGCTGAAAGCGCTGTGCAAACAGCGATTGTCGACAGCCCCGCCGCGCCGCGCTGCAAGGCAAAACCCTCGCCTGCGCAGCCGGCAGGACGGCCGTACCATGCCCGGCGGCCCGTTGCCGCGCCGTCCCCACCATCCCTCAGGCCCGCCTCTGACCAACCCCATGAGCGACCCCATGATCGACCTGTACACCGCCTCCACCCCCAACGGCTGGAAGGTCTCCGTCGCGCTGGAGGAGCTGGCGCTGCCCTACACGGTGCACGCCGTCGACCTGTCGAAGGGCGAGCAGAAGACCGAGGCCTTCCTGCGGCTCAACCCCAATGGCCGCATCCCGGCCATCGTCGACCGCGCCAACGGCGACTTCGCGGTGTTCGAATCCGGCGCCATCCTGATCTACCTGGCCGAGCAGACCGGCCGCCTGATGCCCGCCGATGCCAAGGGCCGCTCGCGGGTGATCCAGTGGCTGATGTTCCAGATGGCCGGCGTGGGGCCGATGATGGGCCAGGCCAATGTCTTCTTCCGTTATTTCCCCGAGAAGATCCAGCCGGCGATCGACCGCTACCAGAACGAATCGCGGCGCCTGTTCGAGGTGCTCGAGCGCCGCCTGGGCGAGAGCGAATGGCTGGCCGACGATTACTCGATCGCCGACATCGCCAACTGGTGCTGGGTGCGCACGCACAAGTGGTCGGGCGTGAGCATCGACGGCCTGCCGAACCTGCAGCGCTGGCTGGAGGCGATGAGGCAGCGGCCGGCCTGCCAGCGCGGCATCGCGGTGCCGCAGAAGGCCGACGATGCCCTCAAGGACGAGAAGGCCACGCAAGCCTACGCCGAGCGGGCGCGGCAGCTGGTGCAGCGCTGAGGCCGTCGGGGTGGTCGCCCCCCGGCCCGGCCAACGCACTCACAACAACGTTCAAGAACACCCACGATGCGCCGCCGCCGGCGCCGGAGACACCGCCATGATCACCTTCTACGATTGCCCCACCGCCCCCAGCCCGCGCCGGGCCCGCATCCTGCTGGCCGAGAAAGGCGTGCCGCACACCACGGTGAACATCGACCTGCGCACCGGCGAGCAACTGGGCGAGGCCTTCCGCGCCATCAATCCGCAATGCACCGTGCCGGCGCTGAAGCTCGACGACGGCACGGTGCTGACCGACAACGCCGGCATCGCCGCCTACCTCGAGGCGGCGTACCCGCAACCGCCGCTGTTCGGCCGCACGCCGGCCGAGAAGGCCGAGATCGCCAGCTGGCACTGGCGCGTGGAGTTCGAGGGCCTGCTGCCCATCGCCGAGGCGCTGCGCAACAGCACGCCGGCCATGGCCCACCGCGCCCTGCCCGGCCCGGTGAACTACGAGCAGATCCCCGAGCTGGCGCAGCGCGGCCTGCAGCGGCTGCACCACTTTCTCGAGACGCTGGAGCGCCGGCTCGAGGGGCGCGACGCCATCGCCGGCGAAGGCTTCTCGATCGTCGACATCACCGCGGTGGTGGCGGTGGACTTCGCCCGCGTGGTGAAGGTCAAGCCGGGCGAGCAGCACCCGAACATCGTGCGCTGGCGCGCCGGGATGGCGCAGCGGCCGTCGATGGCGCTATGACGTTCGAGGTCACCTGAAGGGGCGGCCCGCGACCGGCGGCCCGGCTCGTTCCTCAGGCCGGCTCCGGCGGCCGGCGCTGCCACAGCGCCGCATCGATCGCCTCCACCCCCGCGGCGATGCGCAGCAGCTCGGCGTCGCCCTGCGGGCGGCCGATCAGCTGCAGGCCCATCGGCCAGCGGCCGGTGGGGTCGAAGCCGATCGGCAGGCTGATCGACGGCAGGCCGGCGAAGGTGGCATAGAGCGTCACCTCCATCCAGCGGTGGTAGGTGTCCATCGCGCGGCCGGCCACTTCGCGCGGCCAGGTCTGCGCCATCGGGAACGGCCACACCTGCGCCACCGGGATGGCCAGCACGTCATGGCGTTCGAAGTGAGCGACCATGGCTTGCAGGAACTGGCTGCGCACCACCGCGGCCTGCATGAAGGTGTTGAAGTGCAGGCCCTGGGCCTGGTCGTATTCCCACAGCGCCTCGGGCTTGATGCGTTCGCGGGCGCCGGGTTGGCCGATCACCGCGCCCACACCCGGTGCCACCAGCGCGCGGCGCCAGATCAGCCAGGCCTGCCACACCGCCGGGGCATCGAAGCCGTGGGCCAGCGGCTCGACCTGGGCGCCGGCACCCGCCATGCGCTGCAGGGCGGCCTCGGCCAGCGGCAGGATGCCGGGTTCGAACGGCAGGTGGCCACCCAGGTCGCCCAGCCAGCCGATGCGCACGCCGCGCAGGTCGGCGTCGGGGCCAGGCACGAAGTCCTGCGGCCCCTGGCCGATGGACAGCGGCACGCGCGGATCGTGCCCGGCCTGGATCGACAGCAGCCGTGCCAGATCGCGCACGTTGCGTGCCATGGGCCCGTCGGTGCCCAGCTGGCTCACGTACAGCTCGGGCTTGGGAAAGGCCGGCACGCGCCCCTGACTGGGCCGCAGGCCGACGACGTGGTTCCAGCCCGCCGGGTTACGCAGCGAGCCCATGAAGTCGGACCCATCGGCCACCGGCAGCAGCCGGTGGGCCAGCGCCACCGCCGCGCCGCCGCTCGAGCCGCCGGCGCTCACCGCCGCATCCCAGGCGTTGGGCGTGGGGCCGAACAGAGGGTTGTAGGTGTGCGAGCCCAGGCCGAACTCGGGCATGTTGGTCTTGCCGATGACGATGCAGCCGGCGGCCTTCATGCGCGCCACGAAGACGCTGTCCTGCGCCGGCATCGCGTTGGCCAGCAGCGGCGAGCCGAAGGTGGTGGGAAAGCCCAGCGCATTCCCGGTGTCCTTGATCGCCTGCGGCATGCCGTGCATCCAGCCGCGCGAGGCACCGCGCGCCAGCTCGGCATCGCAGCGCTCGGCCTCGGCCAGCGCCTGCTCGTCGGGCACCAGGTTGACGAGGGCATTGAGCCGGCGATTGAGCCGGTGGATGCGTGCCAGGTAGGCCTGCATCACCTCGCGGCACGACACCGCGCGGGCATGGATGGCCTGCGACAACGCATGGGCGTCGAGGTCGGTGATGGGATCGGTGGAGGTGTGGGTGGCCATGGCGCAGGCGGCAAGAGCAAGGTGTCCGAGCGTATGGCAAGTCGGCAGGACCCGGCTAGCCGCCATCGGCAAGGACCTGGCGAGTCCCGGCACGCGCGGCATGCCTGCCTCTGCGCATTCGGGCTACCGGGCCGGCCGGCCACTGGCTACGATGGTCCGTCCCCGCCAAGGCCCGCCATGACCGACATCGCCCTGCTCCCCGCCACCGACCTGGCCCAGCGCATCCGCCGCCGCGAGCTCTCCGCGGTCGAGTTGCTGCAGCACCACCTCGATCGCCTCGCCCGGCTGAACCCGGCCGTCAATGCGGTGGTGGCCACCGATGCCCAGCGGGCAATGGAGCGCGCCCGCGCCGCCGACGAGGCGCTGTCGCGTGGCCTGTCGTGGGGCCCGTTGCACGGCCTGCCGATGACGGTGAAGGAATCGTTCAACCTCATCGGCCTGCCCACCACCTGGGGCTTCGAGGCAATGCGCGACAACCTGGCCGACTCGAATGCGGTCACGGTGCAGCGGCTGCTCGATGCCGGCGCGGTGATCTACGGCAAGACCAACCTGCCGGTGGCGATGGCCGACTGGCAGACCTTCAACCCGATCCACGGCACCACGAACAACCCCTGGGACCTCACGCGCTCGCCCGGCGGCTCGTCGGGCGGCTCGGCGGCGGCGCTGGCCGCCGGGCTGGCCACGCTGGAGCTGGGCAGCGACATCGGCGCCTCGATCCGCAACCCGGCGCACTACTGCGGCGTGTGGGGCCACAAGCCCACCTGGGGCGTGGTGCCGCTGGCCGGCCACGAGCTGCCGGGCGACGACAGCGCCGACGCCACCGACATCGGCGCCGCCGGGCCGATGGCGCGCAGCGCCCACGACCTGACGCTGGCACTCGACATCCTGGCTCACCCGCTGTCGAGCGTGGGGCCGATGGGCCGCGTGCCGGTGGCCTGGCGCGATGCCGGCAAGCCGGCGCGGCTGATGCGCGTGGCGGTGATCAGCGACGATGCGCAGGCCGAGGTAGATGCGCAGGTGCGCGAGTCGCTCGAAGCGTTGACCGACTTCCTGCGCCGCGAGGGGCTGGCGGTCAGCACCACCGCCCGTCCGGTGGACAGCGCCGAGGCCTGGCGCGTCTACATCCCGCTGCTGCGCAGTGCGCTGGTGGGACACATGAGCGATGCCGACTTCGCCGCCGCGCTGGAGCGCGCAGCGCCCTTCGCCGAGGACGAGCGCGCCTTCCCCGGCGCCCAATGGCGCGGGCAGACGATGACGCATCGGCGCTGGCTGCAGCTGGATGAGGCGCGCATCCGCCTGCGCCGCCAGTGGGCGGCATTCTTCGAGCAATGGGATCTGCTGATCTGCCCCATCGCCGCCACCGCCGCGATGCGCCACGACCACCAGGGCTTTCGCTGGGAGCGCATGATCCCGGTGAACGGCCGGCCGCAGCCGCAGACCACGCAGCTGTTCTGGGCCGGGTATCCCGGGCTGGTGGGCCTGCCGGCCACCGCGGTGCCGATCGGCCAGACCGCCGAAGGGTTGCCCATTGGCGCGCAGCTCGTCGGGCCCGCGTTCGGCGACCCTGTCACGCTGCGCTTCGCGCGCTGGCTGGAGACCGAGTACCGCAGCTTCGTGGCCCCGCCGATGGCGCGTTAGCTGCCGCCCTGTGGTTCGAGCAGCCCGCGCAGCGCCTGCTGCGCGGCCTCGAGACCCTGGGCCCACACGCGCCGCTTCCAGTCGTCGGCGTCGGGGTAGAAGGCGTCGCGCAGGTCCTGGCGGATGCGGCGGGCCAGCGCGGCATCGGCCTGCGGGTGCGCATGCAGCCAGTGGTCGGCGCGCAGCGCCATCAGCATCTGCGGCATCGGCAGCGTGCCGTACTCCAGGCAGATGCCGGTGTACTCGGCCTGCGGGCACTCGTCGGCCACCGCGAACTGGATCGGGCCGGTCATCGGGATGCTGGTGGAGGTGCCCGTCTCCACCGAGGTGATGCCGTCGCCCCACCAGCGCCGTGCCCGCTGCAGCGCCGGCGCATCGAAGGCCGCGAAGATGCGCTCGCCCACGCCGTAGGGGCCCAGGCCGGTGTGCAGGTCGATCCAGGCCAGCCGCCGGCATCGCCCGGCGTGCCGGCGCAAGACCTCGCGAAAGACGCGTGCGCTCCAGGTGGGTCCGCTGCCACCGAAGTACATGCCGTGGGGATGCGTGTGCTGGCCCTTGGTGACGGCCATCTGCGCCCTCCGCGGGCCCATGGCCTCGAGCCTCGCGGCCAGCTCGGCCTCGCCCTCGGGATGGGGCGGCCAGGCGGCGGGCAGCAGCCACTCGTGGATGGCCGCATAGTCGGGATGGTAGGGCAGCGGCTGCCCGAAGTCGACGAAGTTGCGGTTCAGGTCGACGTTCTCGTGCGTCACCCGCCGGCCCCAGGCAAAGCCCCACGGGTTGACCGCATGCACATGCACGATGGCCAGCGGGACGGCGGCGCCGCCACCTGCCGCGGCGGCTTGCGCCATCAGCTCGGCGCCTTCGCGCAGCAGGCCGGCCTGCACCCCGCAGCCTGCATGGCCCTCGACCCCATGCACCGCGCTGGTGGTCAGCAGCACCAGCGGCGCATCGTCGGGCCCCTCGCGCACCACGTCCATCGCCAGTGCCTCGCCCATCGGGCCGGGCAGCGGGTGCAGGTGCGATTCCACCGGCAGCCCCCGCTCCACGGCCAGCGACAGCCACAAGGCACGGGCCGCCACGTAGTCGGGGCTGAACTGGTCCAGGAGCGGGTCGTCGTCCCGGATGGCGGGCGCGTCGTCGAAGGGCGTGCTCATGCCCCGAGCTTACCGGGCAGGCGGGTCAGGCCGCGGCCTCGCACACCACTTCGCGCTCGAGCCCCATCAGTTCGAGATAGCGCTGCACGCCCGTCTCGATGTTGCAGCGCTGCTGCACCGCACGGCGGGCTGCGGCGCGCATGGCCGCGGTGTCGTCCAGCGCCGAACACAGGGCCTCCAGCGCACGCTCGGCCAGCGCCAGCGGATGGTGGAAGTCGACCAGCATGCCGCTCACGCCGTCGTCGACATACTCGCGCACCGGCGGCGTGTCGGAGGCCAGCAGCAGGCAGCCGGAGGCCATGGCCTCGAGCATCGATTGCGACGGCAGGAACGGGTAGCTCAGGTGCACATGCAGCGCCGACACCTGCAACACACGGCGGCAGTTCTCGTTGCCGAGCCAGCCGGTGAAGTGGATGCGCGAGCGGTCGATCGACAACTCGCGCATCAGCTGGTCGCGCCACCGGGTGGCCTCGGAGGCAGGGCGGCCGCTGGCCGAGGGCTCGCCGCCCACGATCACCGCCTGGCAGCTCTTGTGGCGCTTCTGCAGGTGCTCGAGCGCCCGCAGAAAGACGTGGATGCCGCGCGCGGGCTCGAGCGCACGCGCCACGAAGGTGATCACCGGCTCGCCGGCGTGCAGGATGGTTCCGTCGGGCAGGCGGCAGCTGGCCTGGGCATCGGGGCGATACAGCTCGGCATCCACGCCCTCGTGCACCACCTCGATCTTGGGCCAGTAGGCCTGCGGATGCCGGCTTCGCTGCCACCGGGTGGGGGTGATGCCCAGGTCGCACAGTTCCAGGTTCAGGGCATGCAGGGCATTGAAGGTGCGGGCCCGCAGCCGGGTCTCGGTGTCGAGCGGAAACTCGGGATCGAACTCGTCCTCTCCGGCCAGCGACGAGTGGTACCACTCGCACAGGTGCACCAGCCGGGCGCGCAGAAACAGATCACGCGCATACATCATCTCGCCCCAGCCCGGGTGGGCCAGGATGACGTCGGGCTCGAAGCCACGGGCGGCGAATTGCCGCAACTCGCGGGCCAGCGCCTGGCCGCGCTGCATGCACTGCTCCATCTGGCGCAGCGACGGCTGCGTGCTGCGCACCACCGGCTGCTGCACCGCAAAGCGCTCCACCGGCACGCCCCGCAGGCCCTGCGACATGCTGCCGCCGCAGCATTTGAGCTCGACATCCGGCCGGCCCGCCAGCACCGCCGCGATGTGACGGAACTGGCCTGGAAA